>OJIS01000131.1_pt1 | contig 27936 bp, 32 predicted proteins | sample 1595671 | NCBI WGS metagenome assembly OJIS01 (sample SAMN05416814, study PRJEB24817) | seawater metagenome | isolation source: Sea water | place: Canada:Atlantic | collected 2013-07 | reverse complement strand
CGAGATCAGCCTCGGTCTCGTGGGCTCGGAGATGTGTATAAGAGACAGGGAGAAACAGTAATTCTCGAGGATCTCCGCCGGCTTGGCTTGGGCCGTCAAAATCGACAGGCCCAAAACGATTCCCGGCAGGTGTCTCAAAAAAACACTCAACATCAGCTTACGTGAACTGCTTGATCGCTCCTTTTTGATCCATGTGTGCCAAGCCGGTGTCGATGGCACCATAGTGTTCGATAGGGTTGCCATAGGCATTGAGAATCGTGGTGTAGAAGTTCCCAAGAGTCTTGTGACCTTCCTTGCCGTAGTGCGGCAGGCGAATGTATTTCCCGGCGATGTCGAGCTTGGCATTCTTGCCCGACATGACGATGAAGGGCCATTCGGTCCCGTGACTGTGATGGGTTTCACCGTTGTCGGGGAAGTAAAGAAGCATGGTGTTATCGAACATCGTGCCACCGTCCTCGGGGACATTCTTCAGGCGGGTGACGATACGATCAAGCAAGGACATGTGGTGGCTGCGAACTTTTTCACGAACCTCCAAAGCCTGGACTGCTCCAACAGGCTTGCCGTGTCCCACGTCGTGGAGATTCACGATCTCTTTCTCGATGCCAGAGATGCCGGTGTAGGACGTGCCCAGCTCATCGGCCGTCAAAGTCACCACGTTGGTCATTCCGGAAATCAAAGTCGAAAGCAGGATCTCGCTGTGACCAATCTGCCGGTCAATCGTGGAAATATCATCCGCGAAGTATTTGTCATCGAGCTTCGGGGCGTGTTTGCGAATGATGTCCGACATCGCATCCATCTTACGGTTCCGCTCGCGGATTCCCTCAATGGAGTCCGAGTAGTTCTTCACCTTTGATTTTTCGAGGCCACGCAGTTCGCCCGCGATGTCACCCTCATTCTTGGCTGCAAACTCAAGAAGGCGGCGTTCCAGTTGGTAGGCCATCTTGGAATCCTTGTCGCTCAGGACCGATTTAAAAAGCTCTTGGATCGCAACTTTCGGCGAGCCAAAGGCGTAGTTGGGCTGCTGTGGGCCCCGCGCCGAAAATCCTTTTTCAATTCCATTGATATTTCCCCGGGAGTTTCCTCCCCCATTCGGAAAACAGGCCAGCTCGATGTGCTCAAGCGATGACGGGAAGAGCTTTGCCAATTCAAAATCGACCGTCGCCCACTTGATGGAACTGAGACGCTCGTTGGCCTTGTAGACCCCGAGGGAAGACTGCCAGGTGTGGTGACCGGTGGTGCACATTTTCCCGGAGAGACCCTGAAGAACGGTCATCTCCTTCTTGTGCTCGCTCAGCGCGCCCATCCAGGCGGGAAGGTCGTGATCGCCCAGCGAGACTTCAAAAGCCTCCTTCTTCTTCTCCTTGATCTTGTCCTCCTCACTCAGAGTCGGGGGAGCCAGGGTATTCGGGAGCAAACCGTTTCCTTTATGGATGAAAATGAACCGCTTGGGCGCTTTGCCATTGGTGGAACTCGCAAAGAGGCCGGGACCAAGAGCCATCGTTCCGGCTCCCATGAGGGATTGTTTGAGAAAATTTCTGCGACTATTCATAAGGAGGGATTGGTTTCTTTGCGGTAGATGAAGGAATCAGAGGTCAACAAGGACACAATGACCATTTTGAAGCTGCCGCCACTTTTCACGTAGGCGGACTCAGCATCGATTAAAGTTTGGGAATCGGAAAGCATTTCATTTCGCCCCATGAAATAACGAAAGGCGTGGCGGATGATGGACTGACGCACCCGGCGCGATTTTGCGAGACGGTCGATCAGATCGTAGGCGTCTCTGACTTCGCCATCGAGAGCAGGGTCACCGGTTCCTTCGAGGAATCCCGTAACATCGAGCGGCTTCGTCTTGAAAACATCCGCGCTGGATTTCCCGTTGCCTTTCGTGATGAGATTATCCGGGTGCTCGAGGGCTTCCGCAGTTCGGAAGCGCCCGAAGTCGTCGAACATTTCGAAGGTCAGGCCGAGCGGGTTCATGTGCACGTGACACTTCCAACATTCTTGGTTTGAAGTCACGCTGTGAAGACGTTCACGAAGCGTGCGATGATGATCCTCGGGAATCTGGGCATCGACGGTAATGGGGACATCGGGAACGTAGCCGGCGAGGAGTTTTTCGCGGATCCACTTGCCACGACGAACCGGATCGGTCTCGGCGTTTTGTGAATGGGCCAGAAGCCAGGAAGGATGGGTCAGGATGCCCTTACGATTCTCAATCTTGAAGGGTTGCTTCACCTGAAAATCCCAACCTTTTTGGCCATTGGAATTGCCACGCGATCCGGGGATGGGTGCCAGGTTGTAGATCTCGGAATATCGATAAGCATAACCATGAGCCCAGGGTGGTGTGGTAAAAGGTGTCGCCCCTTTTCCGAAGGTCTCCTCAAAGTATTCCATGAGACGCTTCATAGAATTGCCATGGCGACCGAGTTTACCGGCTTTGCTCTCCGGCTTCACTTTGAGATATTTTGCCAAGAGCTCTTCGTACTCCAGCTCTACCTTTTCGGTCTCGGTCTTCCACGGAGTGTCCTTCAGCACCTCGTAAGCATGGCGCCAGCGACCGATGATTTCTCCGGCCTCTTCATCCGGGCGGCTGTGGTAAACGAAATACTCGTCGGTGGTAAGCAGCTCCTCGAAGACATTCTGATCCTTCTTGAGAATGTGATCCACGATTTTATCAGCCTCATTAATGACATTTCCCGAAGTGCCGGCCCCGCCGCGTGCGGCATTACTGTAAAAACCGCCACTCCTTGGAGAGTCTTTGAAAACCTTGACCATATTGGGATAGCCGAAGAATTCGCGGAAAAAACGATTGATCTTGGGGTGGGTCACCTTGTGCGAACGGAGGTTCTTACCCGTGACATTCGGACCACCCGCGCCGAGGAAGGAAGTCTCATCCTTCATCAAACGAATGACCTCCCGACGATAATCTTCCTTCGTAATCAGTCGACCTTCTTCCGCCGCTTTCACCAAAGTGGCATCAGGATTATGATCGGTGAGCGCATAAGCGATGGCGTAACTGGCCTCACGGGGCGAAAGAGCAAGGCGACCATGCTCATCAGACTTGCCGGCTCCAAACTCATAGCGATACATGAATTCCGATTTCAACAGCACGCTGACCAACATCTGGCGCAGGCCCTCGGTATTGCCGCCAATCGCAATACTCTCTTTAAGGAGCGCGAGATGATTCCTCAGCTCCGTCTCATTCGCATTTCGTTGAAGCACGCATTGATATTGGGCATGAATGGCCGCCGTCATCTCGGCGGTCGTTGGTTTCGTTTTCTTCAAAACGATTGCTTCCAACGCGGCCGGAGTCTCGCGAGGAGCCCACTTGTCCTTGGGATTCTCGAATTCATTCCCCTTAATTTCACCGCTCTTCACTCGCGCCGGACGAAGCTGTTTTTTCGAAATCCAATCGGCATTGGTGAGCATCATCAAGAGATGACCTCCATCCAAGCTTGTGGTGTCGTAATAACGAACACCGGCATGATCCGGCAAAATGACTGGAATTGTCACGCCGTAGAATGACTTCTGACCCGCTCCGCCCGCTAGTCCGAAGACCGCATTGATGCGCTCGATAAAAATCTGTGGACTCACCAACCACCGCCGCGAAGGGGTGAAGGGCTTCTCCTTAATCTCACCGCTGAAAAGCTTCTCGTGATCAACATGATTTCCGAAGTTCGGATAGCGCAGTTTGTCCTCCAGGGTCGAGGCATCGTGCTTCTTCAGCTCGTCGGAAACCCACTGCAACAACTGGGCCCGCTCGGCCTCGTTGGGCTGCTTCTTTTTCTTCTTCGGCGGCATCTGGTCGAAGTGGAGTTGCTCCTGGATCTTATTGAAGACATCAAGCCGCGACTCCAGCGAAAGCTTCCCCAGCTGATCAAGTTGCAAATTCCCCTTCTGCTCCCACTCGTCGTGGCAGGAGTAGCAGTAGTTCTCCAGAAGCCCTTCCATTTGAGAGACCTCATCCGCCCTGGCAGACGGAACCAGTAGGCCAAGCGATGCCATGAGGAGATGAAGGCAAGTCATGACCTTAAAAAATGAGATTGAACGTGGAGAAGCCATGTTATTCACAGTAGTCGCGAAACATACGAATCAAAGTAGCAGAATCGCACGTCTTCGTGACGCTTATTTGCGTTCTTATAACGCTTTTTTGCGTCGCGACAATTTCCGCGCCTTATTCCCGGTCAATCGTCAGCAAGGCACTGTCGATCAGTTCCAAAGCGGACCCAAAACCCTCGTCGACAAAGTATAAGGACCAAGCCTCTTTTCCATCCTCGTCTTCTCGTTTCGGATAACCCACCAATTCCAGAAGCTGAAAAGTGACCGGGCTAAGATTGTCGATCTCCACCGCATAAACCAGAGAAGGTTGATCGCGATGCGTGCCGTGGGCGTCATCAGGTTGATTGACCTCAATCAGTAACTTATAGGGTGTCGAGGTTTCCGGATCAGCCGGAAGAATGTAATCAGCCGGATCAAACGAGCCGTTGGGAGTCGGCGTGGAGATGGCATCGGTTTCCTCCTCAGATTCCGCCGCCTTTCGCGCTTCCTCCCAGCCTCTTCTTTTGAACGTCCAGTAAGGCAAAGTCTCCGCAGCAATTTTATCGGGACCCAGGAGGGTCTTGATGTGATAGGCCCCTTGATTCTCGAGCCAAATCGCAATCCGCGGAGGGTGATCAAGGTCATAGGATGGTCCTGATTTCACCTTAAGCTCCAGTTTGTAATCCGGCGACGGACTGTAGCGGTAAATCATGCCATCCTCATTCATCTCAAAATGATCCAAAGTCGGGCCGAGATTTTGGCTTAATCCCAATACGGCTTTTATCGGACTTGGTTGCAGGAAGAACAAGAGAGTCAGAACGACCGAAACGGCCAGCGCAACCCAAGCGATCCGAGTTCGAAAATACCCCTTCAGCTGCCGGCTGTTGTTCAAGACATGGACAACAACAATGCCGACAAAGATAAAGCCCATCAAAGAATGCAGACCGATCACCTGGATTGAGAAAGGTCTAAAAAAGGCCAATCCCCCACTCACCGCCAAGACAAGAAAAGTCAGCGAAATCAGAAGCGAAGTCAGCCTACGACGCAGGCTCTTGGAACCGGGAACTGCCATCTTCCTAGGTTTTTCCCGGGATGATCGCTCCGTTTTTGGCAAGCTGTCGGTGGATCTCGGCCAGTGGCACGTCAAGCGGAGTTGTGCCATTTTTCGCAGCCAAGGAAGCAGCGACCCCGGCGGCCTGTCCCATGCCCATGCACGACGCCTGCACTCGTAGGCCGGAGTTTGCGAGTCGATCACTCGAGAGACAACGGCCCGCCACGAGAATGTTCCGACTCCCTTTGGGAATGAGGGCCCCCAGAGGGATGGACGGCACGGTTCCCGGCTTCAGTGGCTTCGGCTTGACCCCGCTTTTGGTATGGAGATCCACCGGATAAAAAGCATTGGAAACAGCATCCTTAAAAAGACGGCCACTGGTGTAGTCATTCACCGTGATCGTGGTCTCACCCACGATGCGGTAGCTTTCGCGAAAGCCCGTTTCCGGCTGTAGATGCATCAGCCGCTTCTTCTCCTTGCGGAGTTTGGCGAGGATGGATTTACGTCCAGTCAGGTTGGCCTTGGTCACCGTGCGGGAGTTCGTTGAGTCCGCGCCATGAACATAGAGTTGATGGAGCTGGTGGCGGCCCGGATCATTCGCCTCCCCAAGATGAAATAACATCGAACCCGGCTGGGTTTCTTCTTCCCGGAGTCGCTCAAACCCCATCATCCCAACCACCTCGGCTCCGCCGGTGCAGTCAATGACTTGCTTGCAGAGGACCCGACGGCGCGTTCCAAATCCAAGGCAATCCACCTGCCAACCTTTAGGCGTGGCTCGGATAGATTCAGGAAATTCGTGGAAGGCAATTTGAACTCCGGCCTGCTCGCACTTTTCCTCCGCCAAGATCGCGTAGAGGAAGAGATTCACCTGAATCTGATTCTGCCAATGCCTCTTGGGTACTTTCGCGAAATTTGGAAAGGTGCCGCCATCCAGCTCGACGCACTCCTTGACCAACTCCCATCCGATCCCCGCGATGATCTGCTTCCCCCATGCATCAAAAAGCCCCGGAAAAGCAACTCCGCCGGTGGTCGTGGTGCCCCCCAACTGCGCGCCACGTTCGACTAAAAGAGTTTTCGCCCCCGCCCGCCCCGCTTGAATCGCAGCAATGTTTCCGGCCGTGCCGCCACCGATGACCAGAACATCGACCTCTTGAGTCACATCCACGTCCATCTCTCCCGGTACCGGCTTGGCGACAACATCGGAGGTCGAGGCCATCGCCATCCCCAAGCCTGTCGTTCCGAGAAGAGATCTCTGCAAAAATTGGCGTCGATCGGTGGGGCTCTCATCACTCATGAGTCCGAGTATCGGAAAGCGAACCACCGGAGGTCGAACATAAACGCACTTATCATCGATCAACCAACCTGGTCTCACGAGTCAACAGCCGAAGTTCGATCTCCAGCCAATCGCTCACAAAATGACCAGCGAGGCGTTTGAAAAACTTCTGCGAACCGTAGAGGACATTCCATCGTGTGCGGTCGATTGAAAACGATGCTTGCGTCGCAAGAAGCCCTGCTTCGGTCAAGCCCGGCAGGATGGGAATGACCACCTCCTGCGTGATTCCCTTAAGCGTCAGATCCACCCACACCTTGCTCTCATCAGCTTTCTTAATCGTCACCTCCGCTGTGGGATAGACCCCCACATCAAAAAAATCGTGATCCTTTAAATGACTGATCAAAACGTCATGAAGATCTGTTGCGGCGAGGTCATCACAAGTGATGTCATTCATATCGATCACCACCGATCCACCCACGAGAGCACCCTGCTCAAACAGAAACTCTCCCTTCTTAATTCCAAGCCGGCCCGTATGCTTGCTGATCAAATTACGACCTGTCCAACGAAGGTAGGATTCCTTCAGATCCAATTCATAATGCCCGTGCGGTGGGTCGGGGGATCGAGCAAGTGGAGTGCCTTGAATCATTGGAAACTCCTTGGATGCTTCCAAGAATCCGCCGGAGAGAACCCTTACATCGGAATAGCCAAGACGCTCTAGTTTCTCCAGAGCCATCGCCGCCTCCCGACTCCGATCATTCGCCCCGTAAACAATCGTCAGAAGTGTTTTGTCAGGAGCGGATTCCGCAAGGCGGCCTCCAAACGCGACCTCGAAAACACAATTATTCAAGGCCCCTTCGAGGCATCCGGCCGCAAAGTCATCCGCGAGGCGAACGTCCAGAAGTTGGTATTTTTCGGTGCAACCTTTAAGCTCGGCAGTTTTCATTTCTTGAATTTTCCTAACACAAAAATTAGAAAATGTCCGGCCTTTTCCAAGCTTGATTCCATTGGCTACCGACATACGGGCACTTTGTATCTTCCGCTCTCTCAAGCTTGCGGAATAAAACCTCCGTGGAAAGCTCCCAGTAAGCAAATGACTCGAAACTACTTTCAAGCAGCCCTGGTTGCAGACGCTCTCTCCCTTGGATCCCACTGGGTTTACAACCAGGGAAAGCTCGCCCGCCTTTATCCAGACGGAGTCACCGCACTCACCGACCCCGGCAGTTCCTACCACCCCAAGCGCAAAGCCGGTCAATTGACCCACTACGGAGATCAGATGGTTCTCCTCAAGAACTCCCTTGAAAACGGAACATACGATGACGCCAAATGGGCCGCTGACTGGGTCAAGGGCATGACCGGATACGATGGCTACCTCGATGGTGCCTCCAAGGAGACTCTCGCCAGTGATGGAGCTTCCGCTTCGTCATCCAACGATCTCGCCGGAGCCTCCAGACTTGCCCCGATTCTCGATCTCAAACTCTCACCCACCGAAAAAATCGCCGCCGCCCGCGCCCAAACCTCGCTGACTCACGGAGATGCAGGTGTCGTCGACTCGGCCGAATTTTTTGTTCGTGCTGTCCTTGCGGTCGAAGAAGGAGCCTCCTTTCAAGAAGCGTTTCAATCTGCCGCCTCCGAAGGAAACTACGCTCAGCTCAAGACCTCCGATCACCTCGATACCGCAATCGCGGCCGGCCCGGACTATCTCGCCGTCGGGACAGAAATGGGCCTCACCTGCCACACCCCCGAAGCCTTCCCGCTCGCTCTTTACCTCACCCTTCGAGAAGGCGCAACCTACGCCACGGCCATGAGCGAGAACGCTCTCGCCGGAGGAGACACCTCGGCTCGCGCCATGCTCATTGCTCTCCTCTTCGAAGCCCGCGATGGCAACTCGGGGACCGACCTCATCGATCAAATTCAAATTGGCAAAACCACCGCCAATCCCGGCTCCAACCCCATCGAAATCGAGGGCTCCAATGGCCGCCTCGCCGGGGTTCTAGAAATGCCGGAAGGAGAACCAGTGGCCTTTGCCATCTTCGCACACTGCTTCACCTGCGGAAAAGACTTCGTCCCGGGCGTCCGTATTTCCAAGGGACTCGCCGCTGAAGGAATCGCGACTTTGAGAATCGATTTCTCCGGTCTCGGACAGTCCGGCGGAAAGTTCGAAGACTCATCATTCCTCACCAACATCGATGATCTCCTCGCGGGAGCACAGTGGCTTCGCGAAAATTTCAAAGCACCCGAACTCCTCATCGGCCACTCTCTCGGAGGAGCCGTGGCCCTTTCAGCTGCAGGCCGGATCAAGAGCGTCAAAGCCGTCGTCACCATCGGAGCCCCGGCCGACCCCGCACACGTCACCCACCTCTTTGAAGATCATCTTTCCGAAATCCAAGAATCCGGAAAAGCCGATGTCAAACTCGCCGGGCGCAACTTCGTGGTTGGCCAGAAATTCCTGACCGATCTTGAGGACCACAGCCACCCGGAGGATCTCGCCAATCTCAGCGGCATCCAAATCCTCATCATGCACTCCCCCACCGATGATGTCGTCCCGCTCGAAAATGCCGGAAAGATCTACTCCGCCCTCCGGCATCCCAAATCCTTCATCTCCCTGGCCGGCGCCGACCACCTCCTCCTCAAGGAGGCTGACGCCCAATACGTCGTCGACACCATCAAACTCTGGACGACTCGGGCCCTCAGCAAATAGAGGTCCCCGTGAACAGTGCTGTTAGAATAGAAAGAGTGAATACTCCCATCTCTCCGCCTCAAAATCAAACAGTCAGCCGAAGCTTCATTTATGGTTTTTCAGCTTCCGGCTTGGAGCCCTTGAGCAATTGAAAGAGTTCCGAGTCGGTTGATAAGATCACGGTGGTTTTCTCGTCGAGAATGTCTTCGTAGGCTTCCAGAGTTTTCACAAACTCGTAGAAGCTTTCGCGATCCAGCGACCCACCATAAGCTTCGGCGTAAATTCGAGTCGATTCAGCATCGGCCTCGCCCAGGATGGACTGAACTTTCCGATAAGCTTCTGATTCGATCTTTTTCACCTCAAGTTCCATTTTACCCATGGTGCGCGCGGCTTCACCGGCTCCCTCGGAGCGGAAACGCTCGGCGATCTGCTGTCTCTCGGAGATCATCCGCTGGTAGATGTCCGGAGCGACATCGCGGTTGTAATTGATCCTTTTGAAACGGAGATCAAGCAAGGTGATGCCGAGAACTTCCAGCTTGGACTTGGCCGTCTCGAAAACCATTTGTTCGATGGCCCGGCGACCGACCTGAATCGGTTCAAAATCGATGTCCGATTCCGTCTGCACGTCTGTTTGCTCAGGTTGGCGATCCTTGGTGGAGCGGACCACTTCGATCAAATCGTGCTTTGCAACCGCGTTCCGCGTCTCCGAGCCCAGGATGTCATCCAGACGTGAGAGTGCGGTTCGTTCATCCCTCAGCCCTTTTAAGTAGGCCAGCGGATCGGAAATTTGCCACCGCGCGAAGGTATCCACTTGAATGTAAGTCTTATCACGCGTCGGCATCTGGGAACTCATTCCGTCCCAAGCGAGGACCCGTTTTTCGATCATATTCACCTTCACGATGAAAGGGATCTTAAAATGAATTCCGGCCTCGGTGATGGGATCTCCCACCGGCTTGCCAAATTGAGTCAAAACCACCTGCTGGTCTTCCCGGACGGTGTAGACCGTTCCCGTCAGGAACAAGAGCACCAGAATCACGAAGACAGCCACGATAAATCCAACGACTTTTTTCATCGGGCACCTCCCTTTCCATTCAAGGCGTTATTGAGGTCCAGAAGCGGTAAGGGCTTACTGGCCTCTCCGTCCATAATCACTTTGCTTTTTAGTTTCGGCATCACTTTTTTAATGGCTTCAAGATAGAGTCGTTGGCGGGTAATTGAGGGGGCCTTTTCGTATTCCTGAAAGAGGGCCGAAAAGCGCTCGGCGTCACCGGTCGCTTCGTTGACACGCTGGAGCTTGCCACCCTCGGCAGCACTGATCTTCTGATCGGCTTCTCCCTTGGTTCGCGGCACCGCCTTGTTGTAGAGACCCTTCGCGACGTTGATCTGCTTCGCTTTGTCCTGTTGTGCCTGATTCACTTCATTAAAGGAAGGCTGAACCGGCCGCGGTGGGTTGACGTTCTTCAACTGGAGCTGATCGATCTGCAAGCCCAGTCCGTAGGCATCAACGAGTTCCTGAAGCTTGACGAGAGCGTCAGTCTCAATCGACTGGCGACCAATCGTAATCACTTCATCAACGGTCCGATCTCCCACCACTTCGCGCATCACCGATTCGGAGGCATCGCGCAGAGTATCCTCAGGGTCGCGCACCCGGAAGAGGTAAGCCTCCGGGTCACTGATTCGATATTGTACCACCCATTCAACCAAGGCGGAATTCTTGTCCCCGGTAATCATGGTCTGCTCAGCCTGATGCTCCTTCGGACGAGTCTGGTAGGGGTTGGTTGCGTCCGGAGTTCCGAAGCCAAATTCCATCTTGAGGGTTCTCGCAACTGGAATGATCTCCTTGGTCTCCAACCAAAACGGGAGTTTGAAATTGAGGCCTGGATTCGCGGTCCGATTGTATTTTCCAAAACGTAACACAACAGCCTCGGAGTCGGCCGGAACGGTAAAGTAGCTTGTCATAACCCCCGCAACCACAATGATGCCAGGGACAATGAAACCCGCGCGTCCCGCGATTTTCCGGATCGCCTCGCGCGCCGATTCACTGTCTATCTGTATTTCTGCCATAGGGCGGAACAGTCGCCGCTAGGTTCTTTTCCCGCAATGAGAATCTAAGCCTCCTTTTCTCATCACTTTCGTCTGAAGGGGAAAATAGCGTCCTTGCCTGATTTGCCGCGATCCATCCCCAGCACCGGCCGTGCAGAATCATCGGAATTAAAATAAGTCTGCCAAGCAGGGAGAGCGGACAACTCATTCCGACAGGCCCACCACAAGGAGCGCCGAAAGGGGGATTTGTGCCCCAATCGTGCCGTTCCCACACCACCGGAAACCTTTGCCAATAAGGGAATATCGGGGATTATCTCTTTCGGTATGCCCCGCAGACAAATCCAAATCTAGGAGGGTAGAAAAAAACCGGCCTTCCCGGAACCCCGGAAAGACCAGCCTGTTGAAACAGAAGTTGGTAAGTTTTCTACTTCCTGCGACGCAGGAAGAAGGCACCGGACAGGAGGAGACCGATACCAAGTCCCGCGCTCGGCTCCGGAACGACAGTCATTGTCGGAGACTCGGGCACGACCTGCGAACTCGCCCAATCTGTGTCTTGTCCCCAGATGGGGGAGCCGTTGACTAAGGGGGACAATCCAAGCTTCCCGCCTCGATCTGGAAGGTATTGATAAGCTGTATTATCCCAGCGCACAAAAATCTCTGGCCAAGCGGAACTGGTATAGTCCATGACCAGTGCCTCAGCCGCAGCGAGCGTGGTGATTCCGTTGTAAGTGGAGGTGAGGGTAAGCGATTCGCCCGCCGAAAGACGGCTGTCCGCCGCTCCAGTAAGCCTGGGATCTGAAGTGCTAGTAGGAGGAGGGTAAAGATAAGAATTGACTTGATTATATACCTTCGCGACCCACCCGTTGTAATAATTCACCGTCCGCTCCCCGGTCACGCTGGTTGACGTGGTGTCCAAGAAGCCATTCACAAACCCACCGCTTGCGTTGTTCGAATTGTTGGGGTTTTTGTAAACAAAACGGTTGTCGTCTGTGCTAGCATCAGGGTCAAGGAAGGTGAACCCACCTGGATTGGCAGCCGAGACGCTGCCGCCGGTGACTGACGGCTTACGGACAAAGATGCCCGATACCAAGCGATCTCCGGTATTCTCCGCCGTGGTGGTGAACTGGACCGAGTTCGCTTCATCCCACTCTATCGAGAGCGTTCCGCTGAGCCCGGTGTTCGTGCCTCCCGCGTAGACCATCTTTTTGCCGCTGGGAACAGGCCGATCATCATCGGCGCCGAAACCGCTCATCGTGAAGCTTCCCATGTGGAGGGTAGCCGCTTGGCCAGCAGGAACCATAGCGCAGACCGCTACGATCCCCAGACCCCAATGACAGAGAGATGATATTTTCATTGGGCAGTTATTGAAACTGCGAGATATTTGCTTTTTGAGGGGAATCGTTATGTTCATCGTTTGGGGGAGGAAACTGAGCCCCCCTACTGGGAGAAATCGATATTTCACTTGCAGAAAGGGCGACGTAGTTTTCTTCGGGCACGAGTCTATTCACCTCGCTCGCCATGCCCAGAACATTCGCCGCAACACGAAGAAGATCGATGCAACTTCTCTTCTGATGCGCCAAGTTCTCTTGAGCTGAAACAGGAACTTTTGTCTCTGCCTGCCAAGGCCTGAATTCTATTTATCGACTTTCCCGTTGGAGGACTTGCTCTTCTCCGCAGTCTTTTCTTCAACCTTCTTCGCCTCCTCTTCTTTCCCGGTCTTCTTAGCCGCTTCCACCACTTCAGCCGGAACAAACTTCAAAGATGTTCCGTTGATGCAGAATCGCTTATCGGTCGGGTTTGCGAATCCCTCACCCAAAAACACGTGCCCAAGATGCCCGTCGCACACCGCGCAGAGAACCTCGGTGCGAGCCATGAAACCACTGTTATCCACTTTGGTCTTCACGTTCTTGGCTTTCGAGGGATCGTAAAATGAAGGCCAACCGCAGTGGGAGTCAAATTTCTCCTTCGAGGAAAAAAGCTCGGTATTGCACCCCGCACAATAGTAGGTGCCTCCTCCCTGAGCCTTGAACTCCTGATAAATCTTACCATTTGAACGCTCGGTCCCGGCCTTCCTCAGGATCTGATACTGTTCGGGTGTCAGGCGTTTCTTCCACTCTTCATCGGTGAGCTTGGCAGCTTCTTCTTTTGTCATCGCTTTCGGAACCTCTTTCGCCACAGGCATGGCTGGTTGCTTGGTGTCCTGGGCATACACGAAGATTCCAAAACCAAGTGCTGCAATCAATGCCAGTGAAAATCCTTTTTTCATGATGGTGGGAGTATAGCCCCAAAAGACTTATTCCTCAATTCGAACTGTCACGATGAGAAATTTTCTTAATTGGCGAAATTCTTGCCCCGTTTGAACAACTTCGTCATTTTCCTGATAAACAAGTCCTCAAAATTGTGTAATCTGTCCTCATGAAAACAATATTGCTTGGATTCTCCTTACTCATCACTCCTCTCTTCGCTGGGCCTCCCGAAGGATTCACTTCACTCTTCAATGGCAAGGACTTCACCGGTTGGTGGGGAGCTTCTACTGAAAACCCTGCCAAATACCTCGCGCTCCCTGCCGAAAAGCTCGCTGCGAAGAAGAAAAAGAGCCTCGAAAACATTAACCAACACTGGGAAGTCAAGGACGGCATCCTTCACAACGATGGCCACGGACTCTTCCTCACCACCGAAAAGAACTACTCCGACTTCGAACTCCGCCTCGAATTCAAACTCGACCCCAAGGCCGACAGCGGTATTTATCTTCGCGGCATCCCCCAAGTGCAGCTTTGGGACACCACCGAAGCGGGCGGGAGTTGGAAGCACGGCGCAAAAAAGGGCTCGGGCGGTCTTTGGAACAATCCCAAGGGCACACCCGGACGCGAGCCCCTCGTCCACGCCGACAAGCCCGTCGGAGAATGGAATGCCATCATCGTCAAACTCGTCGGCGACAAGGTGACCATCCATCTCAACGGCAAGCTCATTGTCGACAAGGCCAAGCTCCACAATTACTTCGATAAGAAAGGCCCTCTTCCCAAGGCCGGCCCCGTCCAGCTCCAGACCCACGGCGCGCCCGTGCAGTGGAAGAACGTTTTCATCAAGGAACTCTAGATCTTCAAGCAGAGCTCGCTTGGACACCGATCTCCTTCCGTTGGAGGTCTGGTCTTTGGTGGAAAACAAAGCGTTCACTTCACCGGATCCGCCTTCGGCGTCTGACCGGGATTGGAGTCTATTTCCCCTCATCCGGGACTTCTGATTTGCGATCCCGGCCCAGCTTGCCAGACTCTTTTCTCAATGAAGATCCGACGACACCAGGTGATTATCGCTGCCCTCATTATTTTGGGGATCACCTTTCTCGTCATTGGAGTCTTCCTCCAAAAGGACCCCATTAAATACTACGCCCACTCGCTGCGGAACTGGCAGGAGGCCGACTCGGTCGCAGGTTACCCCATCGCCCTCAATGGCAACGACGAAGGCAGCCCCATCGAATTCTTCACCGCCGAATTCCAACCCAACCTCAGCACCATGTCCGCCATGGAGCGCTTCCGCCTTCCGACCGCCCACGGCTTCCTGAAACCAACAGCTGAGGAAGCCCGCGCAGCCGGAACCGGACTGGTCCTCTACACCGGGGATCCAAAAGGCTACCCGGGCAAAGCCGTTCTTCTCGGACACCGCCTCCCGGACGGCTCCATCATGCAGACTTTCTACACCGGACTGGAATCCATCGAAGTCCGGGTCGGGCGCCTCATTTCAAGAGGCACCTCTCTCGGCAAAGGCGGTCGCCTCCTCGAAGTCCGTGCCGGCGCAGCCATCGATATCGCCATGGAGGAAATTGCAGGCATTGTTCTCAACTCACAAAACCACCCGAGCGCTTCCAACCGCATCCCTCTCGACGATTTCTTCGCCAGCCACGGCGTCACCAACCCGTCGCCCGACCCACTCGGCATCATGCTTGAAAAAGAAGCCCGCGAAGCCCGTGGGAAACTTGGTATCGGAGTCGAGTAGCCAGCTATAGCTGGGACTCCAAAAAGCGGGCGAAAAACCGTTTGTATCCCGGCTCCAGCACTTCGGGTAGATTCACCAAAGTCACCTCCCTGCATCTCCTGAGATCACGCCGAAACATCGCCACTTGCTCACGGGCAAAGTCCCGCGAATCCACATGCAGGTTGATCTCATCATTGATAAAGAAGCTCCGGTCATCGAGATTTGCCGATCCCACGATACTCAGCCGACCATCGGCGACCAACAACTTCCCGTGCATCATCGTCGCCTCATACTGATAAATCCTCAACCCACCCCGCAGCAAGTCCGCCCAATGGTTTTGGGAAGCATAGCGTGTCGGTTTTGAATCAACGAGATGATTGGGAACCATCACTTCAACCTTTACGCCACGCGCCGCTGCCTTCAGGAGGAGATCGCGAAAACTTCGATTCGGGACAAAATAAGACTGCTGGAGAATGAGGGACTCTCTTGCTCCGTTGATCGCAGCAATCACTCCATGGGCGATGGGATGGGCCGGATTCCACGGATCATCGTAAACCACCTGCACCCGGGTCGGCCCAACCGACTTCAAATTCGGAAAGTACGAGCTTCCCCGTAGTTCTTCACCGGACAACTCAAACCAATTTTCGCAAAAAGCCTCCTGGAAGGGCGACACCGCCGGCCCCTTGATCTCATACTGGGTGTCCCGCCAATGCTGCGTGTTCTCCGCATTACCACTCCAGGCAAAGGCGAAGCCCGCACCACCGGTAAAAGCCACCCGACCATCGACCACCAGGATTTTACGGTGCGTGCGATTGTTCGAATACCGCGGGCGGAGAATATTAACGGGATGGTAGAAGTAGAGATCCACCCCGGCCTCCCTCATCAACCGGATATTGTCATCGCCGGCATTAGCCGACCCCACATCATCCAGAATCACCTTCACGGCGACCCCTTCCCGCGCTTTCGCCGCAAGAGCAAGGGAGAATTTTTGGGTCACCGGAGCATTCACAAAGGCAAAAGTCTCCAGCGTAATGCTCTTCCTGGCACTCTTCACGGCCGACAACATGGGCGGGAAGAAGGCATCCCCATTTGGAAGGGTCCGTACGACATTCCCTGAAATCCATGAGGTCTTCGAGACCTTGGCGAGCTCGGCACGAAAACCCGCGGATTTCACTGAAATGTCACGACCAACCGACAAATCAACATTCGAGCTAAAGCACGATGTGACATTCCATACCCCCGTAAGGAGGAGAAATTTAGCGACCTTCGGCAAGACGCTCGGCAAGGACTTCCGGAAGACCGGCAGCACGAATTTTTTCCTGGGTGGTGGCAAGATCATACTCGAGGCGGCGGAAAGTCACGGTCTTCGTCGGAATGTCGTAAATGACATAGCAAGCGCGCCAATCGCCATCGCGAGGCTGGCCCACCGAACCGGTATTAATAAAATACTTCATTCCCGGCTCGATCACAATCGAGCTAGCTTCCACCTCCGTCACGCGCGAATCGCGGACAAAGATCCGGGGAACATGAGTGTGACCGTGGAAACACAAATTGGTGAACTGATAGGAGAAATTCGACATCGCATCGAATTTATTGGTCACGTAATTCCACGACTGCGGTTGATCGAGAGTCGCGTGCACCACCGTGAAGTCCTCCACCTGGCGCACCATGCGAATCGTTCTTAACCAATCGCGTTGCTCCGATGTCAGTTGGTCCCGGGTCCACCGCAGCGCCAATGCTGCCACCGGATTCATGTTATCGAGGCTATGATCGCCGGACGCATCCTCATCATGGTTCCCTTTCACGACCGGCCAGTCACTCTCACGAACCCGTTCCAGACATGCGGAAGGATCGGCATTATAGCCCACAATATCGCCCATGCAGACATGGTCGCTACATCCCTGCTCAGCAGCATCCGTCAGGACGGCTTCGAGGGCTTCTAGGTTGGCGTGGATATCTCCGAATAGGGCAATGCGCATGACGCTGTGAGGAAAAGGGGATGATCACCACTTGCCCCACAACTGTAAAGGTAAGATTGATCGATGACGACAGACTCTTCCGCTATTTTTTTAGCATCCAGTCAGGAACCTTGCCATCGCGCCCACTCCCTCGCTCTTTCTCGTATTTCTCACGCCACTTCTCAGTGTGAATACGAGCCGTCGTTTTCGTCACAAAAGGATTCAATAAGTCAGGCACATCCAGTTCAACAATGAGCTCCTTCAGCAAGCGGTCAATCTGGCCCGCATAGAATCCAGCATCAAGAACGCGCTGACGGTAATTATACAGATCCTGGTAAGCCTTTTCCCTCGACCAAAAAACATCATCGATGGCCGGGCGGAGCGCGTCTTCCGGAAGATCAGGATTCGTCGCCAGCACGATGAGCAGGCATCTAAATGCCGGGGTTCTCAAGTGGGCTCCCGGGTCCTCCCGAAGCAGTCGCATCGTTTCCTCATAGGCCTCAATCTCCCGCCCCGGGATCCGGGCGATCGTAATAAGATAGCGGCGACGGTATACGGGATTACCCGAGTCCCGCGCCATCTTGAATGCTTCCGCCGCTTTCTCGAGGTCCGGCCTCTTATGCTCATTCGACCACATCGATCCCATCTCAAACCAAAGCTTCTTGGCATTCGGATTATACTTCAGACCCTCACGATAAAAAGCATCGCCCATCTCAAGGTATTTCATCTCCATGATACGGCGCTTCGCCGGACTGAAGTCCCTATTCCTTCTCGCCCAAGAAGCCGCATTCCACCCCAAATGCCAGCCTCCATGCTCCCAGTAAAATGGATTATAGGGATCGAGCGCCGTGATCACCTCATAGTCCTTCTGAAGATCATACCACTCATTATTTTCAAAATGATCATAGGACCCCAGACTCACCATCATCGCCATCACCGAGCGGAGTCCGCCAAAGGCACCGGCAAGACTGGTCTGCCCCATTTCGCTCCAGGCTTTCGACTGAATCCGCGGCTGCATGATTTTACGCTCGCGGAGATCCTCGGTAAACTTTTGCTCGTAGGGCATCCGCAGATACCCCGTCCCCGCCAGCACTCCGGCGATCACAATGAGATTTCGTAGGGTCTTAAATCGTTTCACAAATCACCTCCGTTAAAATTCCTTATCCGAGAAAACAAACCAAGACAACACCACGTAGATCCCGATGTACAAAGCCGCCAGTCCACCCAACTGAGCCATATCCACCGGTAAAATATTCTCCGCTCTCGCCGCCGCATCTGAGATCGACGAAAACAACTGGAAGTCCGGGAAAACCAGCGAAATCAAAGTCCCCACAATCCGCTCAGCAAGGGTCGGCATGTCACCAAGAAGCGGATCGTGAAAGAGCCCATCACGCGCAATCGATTGAAATTCACCAATCACCCAGATCATCGCGCTTGTCGCAATCGTAAACAAGGTCGAGGTCGAAAAGGTCGAAATCAGCAATGCCACCGCCGCAAGCACCGAAGCTTTCAGGAAGTGAGACATCACCCCAAATTGTAAAATTAAGGTCGGTCCCTGCGAGGCAATATCAGCCCGACCCGCTTCGATCTCACGCTCCGGATACCCGATATTTTTCATATACTCCGTGGCTTCCACCAGTTTCGCCTCCGTGCGATAATGCAAGGTCACCACCATCAGGACATCCATCACCAACATCGCGATGAAGATCACCGCCATCACTCCAAGAAGCTTGCCGACGAGATAATCAAGGCGCGGCACCGGCTTGCACAAGATCGTGTAAAGCGTCCGGTCCTCGATATCACCCGGGATGAGAAGAGCCGTCGAGACCACCGCGAAGAGGCAGCCGAAAAGCATCATCGTGCCAAGGCAGATGTTCTTGTGCATCCGGAGTTCCTGCTCCGGTTGGATCACCTCGGGTCCATTATACCATATCTGGTCGAAGTACTGCATCCCCAGAAAGAGAAGCGCAACGGGAGCGAGGAAATAAAAGATCTTCATCCGCACCAGTTGGGTCACAGTGCTTTGCGCGATGATCAGGACCCGGCGCGGCGAGAAGAAGGAAGTGGAAGCTGGACGGCTCATGGATTTTAAAATTGTTCGAGTGACCGGGCGTTACTTGCTCACGCGCTTCCGCTCTTTCTTCGACTTTGTTTCACGGAGGAAAAGATCTTCAAGGGTTGTGCGGGCATTGCCCGAGGATACCACCTTGGATTCATGGGTCACTTCCACCAACGATTGAATTTGCTCCAGCAAATCCGCGCTCGCATTCTCGAGAATCAACTCGGTGCGATTCTCCAACGAAATCAAATCATCAAGGCGGCCCTCATTCACCAAAACCCCTTGGTGGATAATGCCCACCCGATCACAAATCTGCTGAACCTGCTCCAACAAGTGCGAGCATAGGAAGACCGTGATTCCCCGATTCTTCAGCTCCAAAATCAAATCCCGGATCTCGCGCGACCCCATCGGGTCCACCCCCGCAGTCGGCTCGTCCAGCACCAGCAGCCTGGGATCCTGCACCATCGCCTGAGCCAACCCGATCCGCTGCAACATCCCCTTCGAAAACCCCTTCAAACGGCGATTGCGCGCATCCTGCAAGCCCACCAACTCCAACAACTCCTCAATCCGCTCCTTCAGCTTGCGCCCCCCCATGCCACAAAGCTTTCCGTAAAATCTCACCGTTTCTGCGGCCGTCAGATGCTTGTAGAAATAGGGATTCTCCGGTAAAAAACCCACTTCCATACGCGAATCCACCTTACGCGAATTCCGCCCAAAAATCGAGCACGACCCTGACGTCGGAGCCACCAGGCCCAGCACCGCCTTCATCGTTGTCGACTTCCCCGATCCGTTCGGCCCGATCAAGCCATAGACCTCACCCGGTGCAATCCGAAGCGAGACACCTTTCACCGCATGCACCTTTCCCCCATTGAAGGCTCCCTTGAAATCCTTCACCAGGTTTTTCACCTCCACTGCTGCAGCATCGCTCATTGTTTAAATATCCTACAGATAATGTAGGATGGTGCAAGAATCCGTCTGTCCAAGGCACCAAGAGCCCATCATGAACCGCTACCTCATCGAACAACTTGACGAAGTCCCCGGCACCCCCTGCCCCTGCGGCACCTCCCGGCGCGCCTTCTGCATCCCCGAAAACCCCGTCGCCAGCATTCACCTCGTCGACATCTCCAAGGAAGCCCGCACCCACTACCACAAAGAGATGACCGAAATCTACCTCATCCTCGAAGGTGAGGGCCACATCGAGCTCGATGGCGACCTCCTCCCCGTCAAACCCATGACCAGCATCCTCATCAAACCCGGTTGTCGCCACCGCGCCATCGGTGAAATGCGCATCATCAATATTCCCATCCCCACCTTCGACCCCGCCGACGAGTTCTTCGACGAAGACCCTGAGAACTCTCCCTAGCCGGAGAAATCTTTACCACAACCTATCAACAACCTCGATAAGATCGCCAGGAAGAATTGCCACGTTCTTTTTCAATTTTTCAAGATTATAGACCGTCGTCTTCCCTTTTCGAGTCACCTTCACCTTTTTCTTATTTGCCAGGTTGGCAAGACCACCCGCCTGAGCCAATGCCTTCTTCAATGTTAAGCCCTTTTCCCAAGAAATCGCTCCCGGTTTTTTGACTGCTCCACGCACAGTCACCTTCTTTTGATCTTTGTCGGCACCATCTTTGAGCTGAGGTGCTTGAAGTGCCGGAGGCTGATCTCCTTGCACTTTCCCCAATCCTTCTGCTCCCGTCACAAAAAGCAAAAGACTCCCAAATACCAATATCTTTGTCATATCTTGGACCTATTCAAAAACGTTCATTTCGACAAGCCCTCAAATTAAGCGGCGGCCTCGCGCGCCTCCGCCAAAAGCGCCAAAGTCCCGTGCTCCCCACACCATTTCTCGATGTGGATAAAGTCCAAAGCATTCTGCATCTTCAGCACCGCCACGACATCATCAAAGTCCTTTGACCGGGATGCCCCGAGTGCCCATCTTAGTTTCTGAATCACCACATCCTCCGCTGTTGGCAACCAAACTTCACCAAAGGAAGGGAGATTGATTTTCACCCTCCTTTGAAATCTTGCTTGATCAAAATCATCCTCGCTCAAGTGAAAGAGCTCAATTTGAAAGTCCGAACCATCGACCAAAAGAAGCTCCTTGCGCGTTGCTGTCACCATTTCAAAGAAACCCTGCTCCTCAAACCGGATCCCATCCGGTAAATGCTTCGCGACTTCTTGCAGGATGGTCGCGTCAACGCTGACTACGAGATCCGCATCCTTGGTCGATCTCGGGATTCCGTAGAAATTAGAAGAGTAAGAACCAACAATCATATAGCTCGCACCCTGATCCCGAAGAACCTTGAAGAGTTCTTTAAGGCTGTCGTTGGCTGTCATGACGAAGTGATTCTGCTTGCGCAATCCGATCCCGCAATTCCTGACGATGCTGCGCCTCAGTCCAATGTGGGTATTGATGGCGTATCCCCGCCAGCGTCACCTCACAAGCCTCCTCGAAGAGTTCGGCACCCGCGAGAAACCGCTCCGTCGGCGTCATCCGTTTCGCCTGCTCCAGCTTGCGGGCATCGCAAGCCTTCGCCTCCGCCCGGATCTGCTCATCGGTGATTTTCATGCCTTTACGCTAGCTGCAAAATCCCTGATGCTCAAGAACGCTCATCGAGCTTCCTGGCGGGATGTTCATCTCCGTCACCTTATGATCAGCTGAGTCACCTCAATTGCGTCGGGATCATAGAGAAGCACCCCGCGATGGTCCTTGCGGGTTAAGTCATAAACATAGGCTTTTCCATGCCGGTAAAGCTTCACTCTCTTCAGATTGGCAAACGTAGTCGGCCCGCCTCCCTCTTCACCAGGGAAGTCACCAGAAAGAGAATCATCAAAAAGTGCTTCATGTCCCCATCCTACTCGTCGGCCTCGCACATTCAAAGCCCGCTTTTCCCCGCCGAAACTCCAAAATTCATTTTTGTATTTCCAACTCCCTGAGTAAGCTTCCACCACATGAAAGAGCAGCTCCTCAGCGATCCCGTCTTCGGCATGGCCGCCGGCCAGTTTGACCGCGTCGCCGATTTCCTCAACCTCAACCAATCGGTCCGGGAACGCTGCAAATGGCCCAAGCGCATCCTCACCTTCAGCCTCCCCGTCCACATGGACGATGGTCGCACCGAGGTTTTCTTCGGCTACCGCGTCCAGCACCACCTCTCACGCGGACCCGTCAAAGGCGGCCTCCGCTTCCACCCCAAGGTCAACGTCGGCGAAGTTGCCGCCCTCGCGATGTGGATGAACTGGAAATGCTCCCTCATGGGCCTCCCCTACGGCGGCGGCAAGGGCGGCATTACCTGTGACCCACGCGATCTCAGTATGACCGAGCAAGAGCGCCTCACCCGCCGCTTCGCTCAGGAAATTTCTCCTTTCATTGGGCCGGAAATCGATGTCATGGCACCGGACGTTGGCACCAATTCCCAGCACATGGCCTGGATCCTCGACACCTACTCAACTCGCGAAGGCCGCTTCGTTCCTGAAGTCGTCACCGGAAAACCTGTCGAGCTCCAGGGCAGCGAGGGCCGCACCCAGGCCACCGGCCACGGCGTCGCCTTCCTCGCCACCCGCGCCCTGAACAAGCTGGACCTCCCGGTCGCTGGAGCCACCGCGATCGTGCAGGGCTTCGGAAATGTCGGATCCTACGCCGTCGAAACGATGAACGCATACGGCATGAAAGTACAGGGTGTCTCCGATGTCTCCGGAGCCATCTGGAATGACAAGGGCCTCGACGCCTTCAAACTCCGCGAACACGTCGCACAGACCGGCGGTGTCGCCGGTTTCCCCGACTCCGAACCCATCGACCCGGATGAAATGCTCCTCCGCGAATGCGACGTCCTCGTCCCAGCCGCCCTCGAACGCGTCATCACCGAAAAAAACGCGGCCAAACTCCGCTGCAAAATCCTCGCCGAAGCCGCCAACGGCCCCACCACCCAACCAGCCGATGCCATCATCGAGGAACGCGGCGACATCTTCCTCCTCCCCGACATCCTCTGCAATGCCGGCGGTGTCACTGTCAGTTACTTCGAGTGGGTGCAAAACCTGCAACGCTTCAGTTGGAGCAAAGTCGAAGTGCTCACCAAGCTCGAAACCAAGCTCAACCAAGCCTTCGAAAACCTCCTTCACTTCTGCGAACAAAACAAATGCGGAACCCGCCTCGGCGCTCTCGCCATCGGAGTCGACAACGTCGCCCGCGTCAAACAAACCCGCGGCCTCTTTCCTTAACCATGTGGCATGATCCGTCCCGGTCATGACCATTTCCCAAGGCCCTGCTCAGCCCCCACTCCGAAGCTCCCGGAGAGCTTCCGCATTTTTCTCAGCGACGTCCTGATGAACCTGCTCCTTGATTCCAAAGCGATCAAGCAGGCCAAGATCCTCCCCAATGACGTCTCGAAACCAAATCCGGCCTCCAGCTCCCAGACTGATCGAGTCCGCACCAACTACCGTGTCTCCCAAATAATCCAGCGCCATCTCCCAGCGCTCAGGCGTAATTCCCGATTTTCCTCAAGATCCTTCACCGAAACCAGTGTGGGATCGACATCATGGAGCAATTCAGCCCCCTTCAAAACTTCAGCCTGTTGGATCCGATTAAGTTCTGCCGCCAGACCTTTCCAGAACGTCAGGACCTCTACTTTCTTGCCAGCCGAATCCTTAAGGTCATAAAATTCAACGAGCTTCTAGCGGGATGGCGGAAGCTCTGAATCGCCTTCATTCACCTTAAAGTCCACTTTGGAACGCGAGGTCTCCTCTCCCTCCACGTCACTTTGCTCCAAGCCCAGGCCGACCGCGCGACCGACACTCTGCAAGGTTCGGACCGGAATCTGCGTAGCTGATCTCACCAAGCCACAGGAACTCAGTCCAAGTGCACCCAGAAGGGCCAACGGAAGCAATAGCTTTTTCATAGGTGCCTCTAATTACCCACGGACGAGCTCTCAGGTCAAACTTACAATCTGGTTGCGCAATTTTGAAAATCTCTCACCCTCGACCTCCAAGCAAATGAAAAGCCTCTTTCTTCTCTTTCTCTCCACGTTTTTAGTCGCCGCGGATCCGATCCCGGAATTCTCACGCCAGCCTTATCTCCAACTCGCTACCGATGACTCGATCCGCGTCGTCTGGCGCTCCCGTAAGGAAATGACTCCGAGAGTCGTCTTTGGATCCACGGTCGACAACCTCTCGTCGAAGGTTCCCGCAGCCCAAATCCTCACCCGCACCCATCCTTCCCTCGGTGAGGACAATCCCATCTTCAAGGACGCTCCCGTGGACACCCGCCAGTTCGAGGCCACCATCACCGGGCTCAAGCCGCTGACCAGTTACTACTACGCGATCTACGATGGCGACAAGCGCCTCACCCCTGCGGATCCCTCCTACCGTTTCAAAACCAGTCCCGTTCCCGACAAAGAGACTCCTGTTTACTTCTGGGTCGTAGGTGATTCCGGAACCGGCGGCAATGCGCAAGCCCAGGTCCACACCTCCATGGTCGAGCACACCGCCAAAACCGGACAGCCAATCGATTTCTACATTCACGTCGGCGACATGGCCTACGGATCAGGCACCAATAAGGAATTCAGCGACCGCTTCTTCAAAATGTATGGGCCCACTCTCCGTAACACCGTCTGCTGGCCCTCCATGGGCAACCACGAAGGCCGCACTTCCAAGGGAGCCACCGGCGTGGGCCCCTACTACGACGCCTACATCTGCCCCACCAAGGGCGAGGCCGGTGGTCTTCCCTCCGGCAAGGAAGCCTTCTACTCCTTCGACTACGGCAAGATCCACTTCATCTGCCTCGACTCCCACGACCTGGACCGCCGCCCCACCGGCGAAATGGCCCAGTGGCTCAAGGCCGACCTTGAAAAGACCAAGGCCGAGTTCCTCGTCACCTTCTTCCACCACCCGCCCTACACCAAGGGCTCCCACGACTCCGATCGCGAAGGCCAGCTCATCGAAATGCGCGAGCACATCATGCCCATCCTCGAAAGTGGCGGCGTTGATCTCGTCTTCACCGGCCACTCCCACATCTACGAGCGCTCCATGCTCATCGATGGTGCCTATCAAACTCCTTCCGTTGCCAAAGGCGTCATTCTTGATGACCGCGATGGCGACCCCAATGGCGACGGCCCCTACCGCAAAAGCGAAGGCCTCACCCCAAATAACGGAACCGTCTCCGTCACCACCGGACACGGTGGCACCACCAATCGCCGCTCCGGCACCCACCCTCTCATGCGCCGCATCATCCTTGAGAACGGCTCCTGCCTGATCACCATCAAGGACGACACCATCCTCGGCGAAATGCTCAATCTCAACGGCGAAATCCGCGACACCTTTGCCATCAAGAAAAGCGGAGTGGTCACCCACACCGCCATCGAAAACCCCTGGCAGCCCAAACCTCTCCGCCCTAAAAAGAAGCCCAGCACTCCAACCGCACCACGAGGTGCCACCGCCCTCATCGACAAAGGCGCAACGTGGTCCTACCTCGCCGGCTCTCATCCTGCCGGCGATCCCACCGACTGGGCCGCTCCGGAATACGATTGCTCGGACTGGAAAACCGGTAAAGCCGGCTTCGGCTACGGCGACAACGATGACACCACCGAACTCAAAATGCGCGGCAAGTTCACGACCGTCTACATCCGTAAGGAATTCGACCTCCCGGCTGGTGCCAATCTCAATAAACTCGGCCTTTCCGTCTCTTACGACGACGCCTTCATCGCCTACCTCAACGGACACGAGGTCCATCGCCAGGGAGTTGATAACAAGCAAGGTGCCGAGGCCGACGGGTTCACCAACCACGACGCCAATAAGACATTCGAATATTTCCCGCTCAAGAGTGTTTCCAAGCTCCTCAAGCCCGGCCAAAAGAACGTCCTCGCCATTGAAGGTCACAACGTGAACATCAAAAGCACCGACTTCACCCTTCATCCCCGTCTTCTTCTCGGGAAGTAGGCATGATCTGGTCGCGCCTCCTCGCCCTGCTTCTGGTCATTGCCCCGGCAACCTCGCCGGGGCACACCGACATCTCGGAAACGATCAAGGCACTCAGTGCCAGGATCGCCGGGGAGCCCACCGCCGACCTCTACTATCAACGCGCCACCGAGTTCCGCGCCCTCCGCGAATCAGAACACGCCATCGAGGACCTCCGCGCTGCTCTCAAGCTCGAACCAAATTTCCGCGAGGCCAAGATTTCACTCATTCAAGCACTCGGAAAAAGTGACGAAGCCCTCGCCTTGGCCACCTCATATATGGTCGGCAGCCACTCCGCAAACAGCGGTATCGAGGCAGCCTACCTTGTCGCCAATATTCACCATCTCCGGAGCGAAAACGAACAAGCTCTCGCCATTTGTGAAAAGATTCAAGACCTTGCCAAAACTCACGAGAACACCATCGACCTCCTTCACGCCGAAGTCCTTCTCGACCTCGACCGCCCCTCCGATGCCGCTGCCATCTTGAAGCAATCCTGGAAACGTACGAAATCAATCGTACTCCGAAACAACTGGATCGACCTCGCTCTTACCGCCGGACAAACCGCCGAAGTTCTTCCGCTCATCAACGAGGAACTCTCCTCCTCCCGCTTCCGCTCCTCCTGGCTCATCCGCCGCGCCCGCGCCTCCCTCATTCTCAAAAAGCCAGAGGCAACCCGCGCCGACCTTGACGCCGCCCTTCAGGAAATCACCCCCCGGATTCACCCCGACCGGCCGGACCTGACCCTCATCGCCGACCGAGGCCTCGTTCATGCCCTCATGGGTAATCCTGACCTCGCCAAGCGCGACCTCAAACAGCTCAAAGAATCAAAGCTCCCCTCGTCATACTACCGCCTTCTCAGCGACCAGCTCTCTGGAAACTGATTCCGCACCCCGCCCCGCACGAGCTGATTTTCACCGAATCTTCTCACCCCCTTCATCATCTCTCCACACCCGGAAGGCAGGCTCAGGTCTGAAATGAAGACCATCCACACTTCCCGCTACGACATTCTCATCGCAGAGCACACCGGCATGTGCTTCGGCGTCCGCCAGGCCATCGAGACCACCCAGGAGGTCCTCAAGACAGGCCCCGCCACCATTCTTGGACAGCTGGCGCACAATCCCATCGTCAAATCCAATCTCGCCTCCCGAGGCGCACGCAACGGCGAGCTCGCTGGTTCCGATGCTCCCACCAAGCGCGTCATCATCACCGCCCACGGAGCATCGGACCGCGACCGCAAACGCTGGCACGACGCCGGATATGAGGTCACTGACACCACCTGCCCGCTTGTCAAAGTGGCCCATCGCAAACTCGCCAAAGTCGTCGCCGATGGCTACCAACCCGTCATTATCGGCAAAGAAGGTCACGTCGAAGTCTGCGGCCTTCAGGGCGATTTCCCCAATGCCCGCATCATTTTGCACCCCGACGACATCGCTGAAATTCCCAATGTCAACCGCATCGGGATTATCTCGCAAACGACACAGCCCATCGATCGGGTCCGCGCCCTTGTCGCCGAGGTCCGACGCCAACGTCCCGAGATCGAGGTCGTCTACTTTGACACCGTCTGCCATCCCACCAAGGACCGGCAGTCTTCTCTCCACGAACTTTGCCAGGCCTCCGAACTGGTCTTCGCAATTGGCGGCAAAAACTCAAACAACACCGCCCAGCTCGCCCGCACCGCCCGCCGCCTCGGCTGTCGCGCCCACCACATCGAAAGCCAGGAAGAGATCCAGAAAAAATGGCTCGAAGGCATCACCAAAATCGGGCTCACTGCCGGAACCTCGACCCTCGATAGAAGTCTCGACGCCGTCGCCGCATATCTTCAGACACTCGCGCAATCCAAAGCCGGACTCAATCAAGTACGACAAACTCTTTAGCTGTCTCTTATACACATCTCCGAGCCCACGAGACCGAGGCTGATCTCGT
>OJIS01000130.1_pt1 | contig 27998 bp, 21 predicted proteins | sample 1595671 | NCBI WGS metagenome assembly OJIS01 (sample SAMN05416814, study PRJEB24817) | seawater metagenome | isolation source: Sea water | place: Canada:Atlantic | collected 2013-07 | reverse complement strand
CGACCCTGGCGACTACTGGACAAATACACAGGTATCCAGCATAACTATCACACTGGCGAGGCCTGGGAATTCAACCCGGCCTGGCTGGACGAGCTGAAGCGCTATGAAGTGCCGGCCATCAGCCAGCCGGAAAACCTGCTTCTGCTCACCCAGACCGGCGATGAAACCCTCGACTGGGAAGACGGCTGGGACTATTACGGGGACTGCCACCGCTATTGCGGCTTGGGTGGCAGCCACGGCTTTGATAACTTTGACGCCTTCATTCCGCTGATACTGCGGTTTTGTGGTATTGAAATACACGCCTGATGCCCGAGGCCAGACGCCAGACGCTTGATCCTGCCAAGCGTTCAGCGTCTGGCGTCATGCGTCTGGCGCTTCTGGAAACTCTATGGCCAATACGTATACGTCCGAAAATATTGAAGTGTTGTCGGGCCTCGACCCGGTGCGCAAGCGTCCGGGGATGTACACCGATACTTCCCGCCCCAACCACCTGGCCCAGGAAGTCATCGACAACTCGGTGGATGAAGCCCTGGCCGGTCATGCCAAATCCATCAAGGTCACCCTGCTGAAAGATGGTGGTGTGGAAGTGGAAGATGATGGCCGCGGCATGCCGGTGGACATGCACCCGGTGCAGAAGAAGCCCGGGGTGGAAGTGATCCTGTCCACGCTGCATTCCGGCGGCAAGTTCTCCAACAACAACTATCAGTTCAGCGGTGGTCTCCATGGCGTAGGCGTGTCCGTCGTCAATGCCCTGTCCACCAAGCTGGAAATTCTGGTGAAGCGGGACGGCCAGCTGCACCGGATGGAATTCGGTGACGGCGAAAAACGCAGTGACCTGGAAGTGGTCGACACTGTCGGCAAACGCAACACCGGTACCATTCTGCGTTTCTGGCCCGACGCCAAGTATTTTGATTCACCGAAGATTTCCGTTTCCCGACTCAAGCATTTGCTGCGCGCCAAAGCGGTGTTGTGCCCGGGATTGCTGGTCACCCTGGACAACCAGGTCAGCGGTGAAACGGATACCTGGCAATTCGCTGATGGTCTGATCGAATACCTGCTGGAATCCGGCCGTGGCTGGGAGCGGGTACCGGGTGAACCCTTCAATGGCGCCATGAGTGCGGAAACCGAAGCGGTGGACTGGGCGGTGATGTGGCTGCCGGAAGGCGGCGAGCTGGTGCAGGAATCCTACGTTAACCTGATTCCCACCCCCCAGGGCGGCACCCATGTAAACGGTCTTCGCTCTGGCTTGCTGGAAGCCATGCGCGAGTTCTGTGAATTCCGCAACCTGCTGCCCCGTGGCGTCAAACTGACCCCGGAAGATATCTGGGACCGGGTTGCCTATGTGCTCAGCGTCAAGATGCAGGACCCGCAGTTCGCCGGCCAGACCAAGGAGCGTCTCAGCTCCCGGCAGACCGCCGCGTTCGTGTCTGGTGTGGTCAAGGATGCCTTCTCCCTGTGGTTGAATCAGCACACCGATGAGGCAGAGAAGCTGGCGGACCTGTGCATCAACAACGCCCAGAAGCGTCTGCGCGCTGCCAAGAAAGTCACCCGTAAGAAAGTCACCAGTGGCCCGGCATTGCCCGGCAAGCTGGCCGACTGTACCAGCGATGATCCTTCCCAGAGTGAAATCTTCCTGGTGGAAGGGGACTCGGCGGGTGGTAGTGCCAAGCAGGCTCGGGACCGGGTCTACCAGGCCATCATGCCCCTGCGCGGCAAGATCATGAACACCTGGGAAGTGGACTCTGCAGAAGTGCTGGGAAGCCAGGAAATTCACGATATCGCCGTGGCACTGGGTATTGAACCGGGCAGCGATGATCTGAGCGCCCTGCGTTACGGCAAGGTGTGCATCCTCGCCGATGCGGATTCCGACGGCCTGCATATCGCCACCCTGATCTGTGCTCTGTTCCTGCGCCACTTCCCGGCACTGGTGAAAAACGGCCATGTGTTTGTGGCCATGCCACCGTTGTACCGCATCGACGTGGGCAAGGAGGTTTACTACGCCCTGGACAAGGAAGAGCGTGCAGGTGTGCTGGACCGTATCAAGGCGGAAAAGAAGCGCGGCAAGGTCAACGTCACCCGCTTCAAGGGCCTGGGTGAAATGAACCCGCTGCAATTGCGTGAAACCACCATGGCGCGAGACACCCGCCGACTGGTGCGCCTGGATGTGACTGGCGGCGACGACACCCACCAGCTTATGGATATGTTGCTGAGCAAGAAGCGCGCCTCCGATCGCAAAATCTGGCTGGAAGAGAAAGGCAATCTGGCGGAGATCTGAGTGGCAAGTTGAAAGTTTCAAGTTGCAAGGCGCGGAACAAAACGTGCAAGCCGGCAAGGTCGTGCACGCGAACCATCGTTAATGGCCAGCGCGAAACGCATACCGTCCAGCGAACAACGACACGGCCTCGCGTTGTAACTTTCAACTTGAAACTTGCAACTCCTTGCGCCGAAAAGAATGTATGGCCTATCGGCACTTACCGGTGCTGGGTAAATAAGAAGGCATTGAACAAATGGCTGATGAATTTGAAAGTCTTCCCCTAAGGGAATACACCGAAAAAGCGTACCTGGATTATTCCATGTACGTGATTCTTGATCGGGCCTTGCCCAATATTGGTGACGGCCTGAAACCGGTGCAGCGGCGTATTGTTTACGCCATGAGTGAGCTGGGGCTGAAGGCAACCTCCAAGTACAAGAAATCCGCACGTACCGTAGGTGACGTACTGGGTAAATATCACCCCCATGGTGACTCTGCCTGTTACGAGGCCATGGTGCTGATGGCGCAGCCATTCAGTTATCGCTATCCGCTGGTGGATGGTCAGGGTAACTGGGGGAGTGCAGATGACCCGAAGTCGTTTGCTGCCATGCGTTATACCGAATCCAAGCTGGCTCCTTATGCGGAAGTGCTGCTTGCCGAGCTGGGCCAGGGCACGGTGGAATGGGTGCCCAACTTTGACGGCACCATGGACGAGCCCAAGCTGCTGCCGGCGCGTTTGCCCAATGTGTTGCTCAACGGCACTACCGGTATCGCGGTAGGCATGAGCACCGATATTCCGCCGCACAACCTGCGTGAAGTGGCCAACGCCTGTATTCATCTTCTCAAGGACCCGGGTGCGTCACTGGACGACCTGATGCAGTACATCAAGGGTCCGGACTTCCCCACCGAGGGGGAGGTGATTACTTCCCAGAACGACATCATCCGCATGTATGCGGAAGGGAAGGGGTCGCTCAAGCAGCGTGCTGTGTATGAGCGCGAGGAAGGTGACATCGTTGTGACTGCCTTGCCCTACCAGGTGTCCGGCGCCAAGGTGCTGGAACAGATCGCCGACCAGATGCAGAAGAAAAAGCTGCCCATGGTCAGTGATCTGCGCGACGAATCGGATCACGAAAACCCCACGCGTCTGGTGATTACGCCGCGTTCCAACCGGGTGGATATTGCCCAGTTGATGAGCCATCTGTTTGCCACCACGGATCTGGAAAAGAATTACCGGGTGAACCTGAATATGATCGGCATTGATGGCCGGCCGCAGGTAAAAAGCCTGGATATGATTCTTAACGAGTGGCTGCAGTTCCGCATGGTCACCGTGCGCCGGCGTCTGCAGCACCGTCTCGACAAGGTGCTGGAGCGTCTGCACATCCTGGAAGGTCTGCTGGTGGCTTTCCTCAATATCGATGAAGTGATTCATATCATCCGTACCGAAGACGCACCCAAACCGGTACTGATGGAGCGCTTCGGGATTTCCGATCGCCAGGCAGAAGCCATTCTCGACTTGAAGCTGCGCAATTTGGCCAAGCTTGAAGAAATGAAGATCCGTGGCGAGCAGGACGAGCTCAACGAAGAGCGTGAGTACCTGGAAACCACTCTGGGCTCCATGGCGAAAATGAAAAAACTGGTGGCCAAGGAACTCCAGGAAGATGCGGACAAGTACGGCGACGATCGCCGTTCGCCGCTGGTAGAGCGTGATGCGGCTTCTGCTCTGGACGAAACCGATCTGGTTAGCGCCGATCCGGTGACCGTGGTGCTGTCCGAGAAGGGCTGGGTGCGTTCTGCCAAGGGCCATGAGGTGGATGTGGTCGGCCTCAGCTACAAGGCTGGGGACAAGTACAAGGCCTCGGCCCAGGGCAAGTCCAATCAGCCGGTATGCTTTATCGACAGCACTGGTCGCAGTTATTCCCTGCCGGCCCATACCCTGCCCAGTGCCCGAGGCCAGGGCGAGCCCCTGTCCGGTCGGGTCAGCCCCCCGTCCGGGGCCAGCTTCATGGCAGCGGTGATGGGCAAGGAAAAGGATGCCTATCTGATGAGCACCGATGCCGGTTACGGTTTCGTGGTGCGCTACGCAGATCTGCTGGCCAACAAGAAGGCGGGCAAGACGGTGCTGTCGGTACCCAAGGGGGCCAAGGTTCTGCCGCCGAAACCGATTGCCTCCACCGACGATGATCTGATTGCGCTGGTCTCCAACGAGGGCCGTCTGCTGGTGTTCCCGGTGAAGGAATTGCCAGAAATGGCACGGGGCAAGGGCAACAAGATGATGTCCATCCCCGGTGCGCGGGTAGCGGATCGGGTTGAGTTCGTGCAGGACATGCAGGTGCTGGGGCCGCAGGATGCGCTCACCATCCATGCCGGCAAACGTCATCTGACTCTCAAGGCCAGCGATCTGGAGCACTACTACGGGGAGCGGGGCCGCCGTGGCGCCAAGTTGCCACGTGGATTCCAGAACGTGGACCAGATGGCCGTGGAGCGTAAAGGCGAGTAGCGCTTTTTACCGGCGAACAAAAAACGGCACGCTCAACAGCGTGCCGTTTTTTTGTGCGTTGGTTGTCGACAGGTCAATCCACCAAGCTGTCGATAACCGGGACGGGTACGCAGACTTGCGTGATGGAAAGAACCGGGTTTAATACCCTCTCTGAGAGGGAAAAGAGTAGGAGCATCATCATGGCTGCCACGATCACGGGCGTTATCACTGCACTATTATTGCTGCTCAATACCCTGATACTGATTGGGCCCATGATGCTGGTGGCGCTACTCAAGGTGATTCTGCCGGGTTCGCGGGCCCGCCAGATCTGTTCCTCGGTAGTTATGGCTATCGCGGAAACCTGGGCCGAGATCTGCAAGGCCATCTTTGCGTTGATGACACCTACCCAGTGGGAGATTCGTGGCGTGGAGGATTTGCGCGGTGACACCTCTTATCTGGTGGTCAGCAACCATCAGTCCTGGGTGGATATCCCTGCGTTGATTCAGGCGTTCAATCGCCAGACGCCTTACTTCAAGTTCTTCCTCAAGAAAGAGCTGATCTGGGTGCCGTTTCTGGGGCTGGCATTCTGGGCGCTGGATTACCCCTTCATGAAACGCTACAGCAAGGCGTTTCTGGAGAAATACCCCCACCTCAAAGGCAAGGATCTGGAGATCACCCGGCAGGCCTGTGAAAAATTCCAGGGCATACCGGTGACGGTGGTGAACTTTCTGGAAGGCACACGCTTTACTGCTGCCAAGCATGATAACCAGCAGTCCCCCTACCGGCATCTTCTCAAGCCCAAGGCCGGTGGTGTGGCCTTTGTGCTGGCCGCGTTGGGTGACAATCTGGATGCCATACTGGATGTGACTATCCTCTATCCGGCAGGGGCGCCACCGGGGTTCTGGGATTTGTTGTGCGGCCGGGTGGATCGGGTCGTGGTGGATGTACAGACTCGCCCCCTGGAACCGGCGCTATGGCGTAGCGATTATCAGGAAGACCCGGTTTTCCGGGCAGAAATGCAGCAGTGGGTCAGTGATCTGTGGGCGCAGAAGGACGCGCGACTGGTGCAGATGGCAGAACAGGAAAGCGAGGGGAGTGCACAGCCCGCTGAGCGCGCTGGTAGCGAGTAACCATACTTAACTGAGAGAGGCATTGTCCCTGCCTCTGCAGAGGCCAGAGGCAATGCCTTGTCGGTGACAGTCCGTTAGAAACTCAGTGAAGCCGCCAGATAGGGACCGCCCATATCCAGGTCGGCATCCAGATCGCTGACATCATCCAGCTCCAGATCCATGTGCTTGTAGCCCAGCTCCACGCCAAGCAGGAAATCCGAACGCCAGCCGACCCGAGCGGTCAGATCCCGCAAGGTGTTGCCGTCGTAGCTGATCGTGTCGATCTCGCCACCGACATAGACGCCAGGCACCGGAAGGTTGAGTCGGCCAGAGGCATGCAGCATGGGCAGGGTCTCGTCGAAGTTCTTGGTGGTGCTGACCAGCAGGTTGTCCAGGCTGATGCTGCCCTCGATCTTGCGCACGGTCACCCCCAGATTCACTTTCAGGGCATTATCCAGCGGCGTGTAGTAGAGCGTGCCGTCGAGGATATCCAGATCGATATCGGTTGCGACCTCGGTGTTGGCCACAAACAGTTGGCCATTGAACACAAAGGTACGTTGCAGGCGATTGCTGGCGTCATCAGAGAGATCCAGGCTGCGCACCCGCACATTGGGAATCAGCGGTACGGCATGTTCCACGCCCAGATAGAGCACTTGCTGGTTGGCTTCGTCAAAGCCCAGATCATCCTGCATACGGATATCTTCACCACCGGAGGCCACCGTGCCTTCAAACTCGGTGTCCCAGCTGTAACCGCCGCCATAAACGGCAATGCCCGGTGCTGACCAGGCCAGGGGGGCGGCCAGTAAACCGGCTGCCAGCAGACTGATGCGTTTCATGGAAACTCCTGTTTGTGGATGAGCGTTCAGTATTGCAGGTCTACAAGGGTGTCACCAAGTCCACGGGGATTCTGGTACCATGCCCACAACAATCACGATTCATTCGCCGGGGCTCGGCAGGTTAGGCCCTGCTCCTGCTGACAGTGACCTATGTTTCTAGATGAAATGCCCGGGACGTTCCGCTACCCGGCACCGGAAGATGCACAAGACAAAGACCTGCTGGCGGATATCCAGCGCAAGGGGTGGCACCATTTTGCGGTGGCCGGTGGCGATGGTCAGCCTGGTTTCACGTTCAGCGTGGGGCATTTCCTCAATCTGAATCACCCGGAACTGATCGTGTTGGGGCTCAAGGATTCCCTGGCCAGCCGCCTGCTGGACAGTGCCGCCGTGCGGATTCGTGGTCTGAACAAGCCCTATCAGCCATATCGCCTGTATAACGATATTGCCGATGGCCTGGAAGTCATGTTCCTGCCGGTGGCTTTCCCGCATTACAAGGAATACCTGGGCTTCGCCAACTGGTTCTACCAGAGCCTGCCAGCGCCGTATCCGGCACTGCAGATGGTGTGGCCCGATCCCAAGGGCGTGTTCCCCTGGCAGCCTGGCTACGATGCCCGGTTCCACCGTGCCCAGCCGCTGCTGGGAGTGCCGCCTGCGTCCCCGTTAACCCAGAATCGCCGTTGAGTTCGGAGAGCAAGATGGCCAATTCCCTGCAAGAACAATTGATGAAAGCCGGTCTGGCGGACCAGAAGAAGGCCCGTCGCGCCAAGCAACAAAAACGCCAGGAAGCCAACCAGGCCAAGCGTGGCGAGATTGAGCTGGAGGACCCGGCCGAGCGGGCCCGCCGCCAGCGCGAGGAAAAGGCCGAAGCGGATCGTCAGCGTGAAGCCGCCCGCAAGGCGGAGCGCGAAAAGAAGGAAATCGCCGCCCAGATCAAACAGATGATCGAACAGAGTCGTCTGGATCGTCAGCATGGTGATGTGGCCTACCAGTTCGTCCAGGACAAGAAGATCAAGAAGGCCTGGGTCACCGCCAAGCAGCAGGCTCAGCTTGAGCGCGGTCAGATCGCCATTGTGGCTCTGGGCGACGGCTACGAGCTGGTGCCCACGGTAGTGGCAGAAAAGATTCGCCAGCGTGAGGAGTCTGCGGTGCTGCTGCTCAACGAGCGCGGCAACAACGCGGTGGACGAGGATGACCCTTACAAGGACTTCCCGATCCCCGATGACCTCATGTGGTAGCGTGCAGCATCCGCGACGAGCTACGAAGCTGCTGTAGGAACAGAGCGCAGCGAAGTAACGCATGCAGTACAGTGCGGCCCGAAGGGTGAGCGTAGCGAATATACCTCTTGAGCCGCGAACCTTGCGTAGCAAGGAAATCGCCCGCAGGGCGATCAGGAATTCCAGAACTCGACAGGTTTCACAAAATCGAACCTGAAACATGAGCGCACACCCACAGCGACCCGCACCCTTACAACAACCAGGCCCGAACCATGACCGCATCTCCCACACTTGGCGCTCGCCACTCCCTGGAAATTCTCAAGCCGATCCATAACGGGTTGCTGCTGGATGGCGGTTCGTTAGGCGAGGTGTTGTTGCCGTCCCGGGAAGTGGAAGACCAGAATCTGGGCCCCGGCGATAGTGTGCTGGTCACTCTATACAGCGATGGTCAGGGTCGGCCCATGGCCAGCCTGCGTGCTCCTCGAGCTCAGCATGGTCAGGTGGCGTCCCTGAAAGTGGTCTCCACCAGCAAGGTGGGGGCCTTTGTGGACTGGGGCATGCCCAAGGACCTGCTGCTGCCCTTCGCCGAGCAGAAGGGGCCGGTGCGCGAGGGAGACTGGGTACTGGTGATGATCACCACCGACCGGGAAGGGCGGCTGCTGGTCAGTGCCCAGCTGGACCGCTTTCTGGACGATACCAGCGACGATTACCAGCAAGGTGACGAGGTGTCTCTGGTGGCGGCCCATGCCACTGATCTGGGCTACAAGATGGTGGTGGATAACCGCTGCTGGGGCATGATTGCCAAGCAGGAGTTGCGCGCGCCGCTGCGCCCGGGCCAGCGGGTTACCGGCTATGTCCAGCGTCTGCGTGAGGACGGCAAGATCAGCCTGTCACTGAACCCCCCCGGGGCGCTGAAGAGCGAAGGCTTGAGCGAGCAGATTGTGGCTGCCCTGGAAGCCGCCGGTGGCGAACTGCCGCTGGGTGACAAGAGCAGCCCGGAAGCTATCTTTGCCACTTTCCGTTGCAGCAAGAACGCCTTCAAGCAGGCCATCGGTGGGCTTTATAAAGAACGCCGCATCGTCATCGACAAGCAATCCATCCGCCTGACGCCGCAGGACTGAGCCGGCGGCTACCCGGTATTCAGGGACTCTGTAGGGTGGCGCCAGTCACCAAGGTCGAATTCATCGCGGCCAGGATTCAGGCATCATGGCCTGAATAGCCGGAGTCTCTGCGCATGTTGTTAACCCTCTATCTGATCGGCATCACCGCCGAAGCCATGACCGGAGCCCTGGCCGCAGGGCGACTGCGCATGGATCTGTTCGGTGTAGTGATGGTGGCCTGCGTCACCGCCATGGGCGGTGGTTCGATTCGTGATGTGCTGCTGGGGCATTATCCCCTGGTCTGGGTGGCCCATCCGGAGTATCTGGCACTGACTGCCATGGCGGCCCTGGTCACCACCTGGGTGGCGCCGTTGATGAGCCGCTTGCGGATGCTGTTTCTGATCCTGGATGCCATGGGTTTGATGGTGTTCACGGTAATCGGCGTGAAGGTGGCGCTGGATATGGGGTTGGCAGCGCCGGTGGCGATTTTGTCCGGGCTGATTACCGGCATCTTTGGCGGGGTGATTCGCGATCTGCTTTGTAATCGGGTGCCGCTGGTGTTCCAGAAAGAACTGTATGCGGTGGTTTCGCTGGGGGCAGCCTGCGTGTATCTGCTGTTATTGCACTGGCAGTCGCCGGTCTGGTTGGCCACGGCGGTGACTTTGGCGGCAGGCTTTATGGTGCGCCTGCTGGCGATTCGTTATCAGTGGCATCTGCCACGTTTTCACTACAACGTGCCGGAAGACTGAGAGCGTTACTGCCAGTTCACCGTCAGGGTGTCGCGGGTGGCAAACCGCACCAGGTGGCGCTCAATCACATCGCGCAGGGTGGCGATCTGATCGATGTCTGCCTGGCAATGCAGTTGCAGGGTAGTGCCGTCTGCGGTCAGCTCGCAGGTACCGAAGGGAAAGCGGATCCTGCCCTGGTGGTCGTCGAACTCGGTCTCCACCTTGTGACTGAAATGGCGGCAGAGTTTTTTCAGATAGAGACTGGCGTGCTCGGTGTTGGCGGTACCGTAGTGATGATCCAAGGTGGGAATCTCCGGACATATAGTTGATAATATCAATTATATTGAGATTAAACGTTGATAAAGTCAACCATATGGAGTGGCCATGCCCGGAAATATTTCCGACCCGCTCAGTGAAGCCTTCAGTGCCACGCTGAACCGGTTGCGCCAGTTGCTGCGCGAACCGCTGGCCGCGTTGCCAGTGCCACTGGGGCCGCCGGATGTGTCGTTGCTGCTGCTGCTGTCCGCTCAGCCGGGCAGTAGCCCCCAGTGCCTGGCGCGTCATCAGGGCCGCGACAAGGCCCAGCTCACCCGCAAGATCAAGGTGCTGGAAGCACAGGGCCTGCTGCGCCGCGAGCCGGATCCGGAAGACGGTCGTCGGGTGCGCTTGTTCCTCACCGAGCAGGGCGCCAAGCTGGCCAGCGACGGGCAGCGAATCCGCGAGCAGGCGTTTGCCTCGCTGCTGCAGAACCTGGATGGGGTGGAGCGTAAACAGCTGCTGCAGCTACTGGAAAAATGTTTGCCGGACGGGTCATAGGCTTGCCATAAACTGTTGGTCCTGATGTCCCGGAGCCGGTAAGGTTTGTCGCTGCTACAGGAGCAAGGAAGTGCAATCAATCATCAAGGAGCAGGTATGAATACGTTTCGAATCGGGGTTTTGGGTGTGTCCTTCTGTCTGGTGCTGGCGTCTCCGGCGCAGGCTTTCGATCTGAAGAAGATGACGGACTCCGCCAATGCGGCGGTGGACAAGGCTTCCGAGAGCGCCGATGCGGGCATCAACAAGGCGTCCGAGACAGCCAACGATGGCATCAACAAGGCGGGTGACTCTGCCAACAGCACGCTGGATAGCGTCAATGGCGGCATGGCCGTTTCCGGTGAAGCCAAGGCACTGGTCGATTCCCTGTCCACGGATCTGGACGTGTCCGGTCAGCAGGCCGCAGGCGGTGCCGGTGCCTTGCTGGCCATGGCACAAAGCAACCTGTCCGGTGACCAGTTCAGCGGTGTCCTCAACAAGGTGCCGGGGCTGGAATCCCTGCTTGGCGGCGGAGAAGGCGGTGGTGTGGCGTCGTCCATGCTGGGCAATATTTCCAGCATGCAGGGTGTCACCAAGGCATTCGGTGCGCTGGGTATGAGCCCGGAGATGGTCAGCCAATTCGCGCCGAAAATTCTCGGTTTTCTCGGTGACAAAGGCGTCACCGGTCAGGTGCTGAATAGCCTCAAGGGCTTGTGGGGCGTCTGATTGTCGCATCCATCTTGACGGTCTGCTGGCGATGTCACAGCTAGGATGATGATTTTGCCAGGGGCGTTTTGATGGATTCCTTGTCGCAGGTTGTTCTGGGTGCCTCGGTGGGCGGTGCGGTCATGGGCCGCACGCTGGGGCGTTCGGCGTTACTGGGTGGTGCCTTGTTGGGGACCTTGCCCGACCTGGATGTACTGATCGATTACGGCGATGCGGTGGCCAACTTCACCGAGCATCGTGGTTTCAGCCATTCCCTGCTGGTATTGCTGCCCGCGTCCCTGTTACTGGCCTGGGTGCTGCAGCGCTGGCGTCCGGCCATCAGCCTGTGGCGCTGGTGGGCCTTCACCGGTCTGTGTCTGCTGACCCACCCGTTACTGGATTCCTTTACCACCTATGGCACCCGCCTGTTCTGGCCGCTGGGTGATCCGGTGGCAATCAGCAGCATCTTCATCATTGATCCGCTTTATACCCTGCCGTTGCTGTTTGCTGTGTTGTGGGCCCTGTGGCGGCCGCCGGCCAGGACGGCGCTGGCCACCGGGCTGACGCTGTCTTCCCTGTATCTTTGCTGGAGTCTGATGGCCCAGCAATGGATGACACAGCGGGTCATGCCAGTGCTGGCGGAGCGGGGGCTGGATCAGGCGCCGCGCCTGGTGCAGCCCATGCCGTTTTCGACCCTGCTGTGGCGGGTAACGGTGCTGGGTGAGCAGCAGCGACTGGAGATTGTCACCGGGGTGCTGGATAGCGGCGATGCCCTGACGGTGGAAACCTTCCCCCGCTCGCCGCAGGACTATGCCGAGGCCATGCAGGTGCCGGCGGGGCGCAAGCTGACCTGGTTTACCAGGGGGTTCATCGATGTGGAAGCCGGGCCAGACCAGTTACTGGTCACGGATATTCGCCTGGGGGTACCGGGTTTGCACCCTTTCCAGTTTGTGCTGGCCGAGCAGCAGGACGGTGCCTGGAAGGCTCTGCCCAGCTATAAACTGCCGCGCCCCATGGCCAACCCGGAGGCCTGGCCGGCGCTGCTGGACCGGACCTTGGCTCGCCGGCCGGTCCTCTGCCTGACATCCCTGGAGGCCCTGCCGGCAGGGAGTCCCTGTCCGTCGGTAATGCCCTGATTTTCAGTGAGGTGGCAGTTCGCTAGCGGGCTCCGGTATAGATCTCCTCGCGCCCGCCGGCATGGCTGAATACCCATTGCCACAGCTGGATGTCCCGGGCCTGGAAGGCGCCGGCACACGCATTCAGGTAATAGCGCCACATGCGGTAGAAACGCTGGTCATAACGATCAGCAAGCTGCGACCAGTGCGCCATGAAATTGTGGTCCCATGCGCGCAGGGTGCGGGCATAGTCCGGCCCGAAATTATGCAGATCCTCACAGATAAACCAGCCCTCCGCATGCCGGGCAATCTGTGCGCAGGAAGGTAGCTCACCGTTGGGGAAGATGTATTTGTCGATCCAGGGGTCGTGGCGGCTGGTGCTGGTATTGGTGCCAATGGTATGCAGCAGCATCAGTCCCCGGCGATGTAGCAGGCGGGCGCAGGTTTCCATGAAGGTGGCGTAATTGCGGCGTCCCACATGCTCGAACATTCCCACGGATACCACCCGGTCGAAGCGACCTTCCAGCTCACGGTAATCCTCCAGGCGGATATCCACGGGCAGGGACGCGCAGCGTTCCCGGGCCAGACTGGCCTGTTCCTGGGACAGGGTCACGCCGACGCAGGTGACCTTGTAGTGCCGGCAAGCATATTCAAGCAGCCCGCCCCAGCCGCAGCCGATATCCAGCAGGGTCATGCCAGGTTTCAGGTTGAGCTTGCGGCAGATCAGATCCAGCTTGGCTTCCTGGGCATGCGCCAGCGTATCGACGCCGCGCCAGTAGCCGCAGCTGTAGCTCATGGTGGGGTCGAGCATGGCCTCGAACAGGTCGTTGCCCAGATCGTAATGCTGACGTGCCGCTCTGGTGGAGCGATGCAGATTTTGCCGGTTGAACAACCAGTGCCCCAGCCATTGCAGACCGTTCTGTAACGGCGAATGGCTAACCCTGTTGGCGCCATGGGTCAGCAGGCGATGGAAGAATTCATCCAGGGCATTGCAATCCCACCAACCATCCATGTAGGACTCTCCCAGGCCCAGCGAACGCTGCAGGGCGATGCGGGTCAGGGTGCGGGGGTGATGAATCTGCATGTCCCAGGGGCGGGAACCATTGATACGCACATCGGCGGCTTTCAGCACATCCCGCACCCGGCCGGTCAGGCCACGGTACACATGGGGAGGCGCTGCCTGGTGAATCGACTGCGGTCGCTGTACACCTGCCATAGGGTGCCTCCTTGCCAGTTTGCCGGTCTATCCAGGCGACTGCATGGCTGCCCATCGAGGCGTTTATAGCATGCTCATCGGCCCTGAAACGTGGGTGAGCGCACAGTTACCCCATTGTTGAAAGTTGGCGGCAGACTTTCAAGGGAGGGAAACGGTTTGTGACGGTGCCATCCGGCAGGTAGCGGAGGTAGTGGTTATTGCCTGGGGCGATGGGGGGTGAGTTAACAGTGAATAGTGAATAGTTAACAGTTGCGCGTGAAAAGAGAGGTTTGATCTGTAACGCAAGAGGCCGCGCCCATAGTTTGAGCGCGGCCTCTTGCGTTGAAAAAACAGCACACATAAACCGCGTCGCTGTTAACTATTCACTGTTAACTATTTTCCCACCCCGCCAACACCAACTTGCCAATCGTCTGCCCGCTTTCCAGCTTTCGGTGGGCGGCTTTCAGGTTGTTGGCGTTGATCGGGCCCAGGCCTTCGCTGAGGGTGGTCTGGATGGTGCCGGCGTCTACCAGGGTGCGGAGCTGGTCGAGGATGTCGCCCTGGCGCTGCATGGTTGCGGCGAACATGGCGCGGGTGAACATGAACTCCCAGCAGAAGCGGGCGCTTTTCGGTTTCAGGGGGTTCAGGTCCAGGGGGGCACGGGCATCGACGATGGCGCAGATGCCACCGAACGGGGCCACCGCCTGGCAGGCGCTGTGCCAGTATTCGTCCAGGCTCTGGGTGACCAGGATGCCGTCCACCTGGGGGTGACCGAGCAACTCCAGTTGCGGCAGCAGTTCCTTGCGGTAATCCACCACCTGATGGGCGCCCATGGCCTGGCACCAGTTGGCGGAGGTCTCGCGCCCGGCGGTGGCAATCACGGTCAGCCCAAAATGGTGGGCGGCCAGCTGGATGGCGATGGAGCCCACGCCACCGGCGCCGCCGATTACCAGCAGACTTTTTCCTTCGCATTCGCCGGGCCGGAAACCGAGCTGGTCTTCCAGGGCTTCCCAGGCGGTGATGGCGGTCAGGGGCAGGGCGGCAGCTTCCTGCATGCCCAGGCTGTCCGGTTTTTTTGCCACCAGGCGCTCGTCCACACACTGGTATTGGGCATTGCTGCCCTGACGCTGCAGGGCGCCGGCATACCAGACCCGGTCGCCTGCCTGAAAATTCTTCACCTCGGCGCCCACTGCCTCAACCACCCCGGCGGCATCAAATCCCAGTACCCGATAGCCGCCCTGGTCCACCGGACGCTGGCGCAGTTTGGTGTCGATGGGGTTCACGGATACCGCCTGTACAGACACCAGCAGATCCCGGGGACCGGGAGACGGCAGGTCCAGCTGGATATCTTCCAGCGCGTGTACATCATCAATGGTTCTGGGTTGGTTGAAACCGATCGCTTTCATGCTTTGCCCCTACAACGTAAACACACAAGCTTTGGCCCACTTGGCAGGGCAGACTATGCCACAGTAACCGGATTGTCGCCTTGCGACCGTCGCAAAAAACGATAACGTTTTCGGGAGAGCACACGCATGAAGTTCGAGGAATATCGCCAATTTGATGCCATGGGGCTGGCGGAGCTGGTGGGTAAGGGCGAGGTCGCTGCCAGCGAGTTGCTGGAGACTGCCATCGCCAGGGCGGAGCAGGTGAATCCCTCCCTGAATGGTCTGATTATTCCCCTTTACGAGCAGGCCCGGGAGCGCGCCGCCGCACCGCTGGAAGGCCCCCTGGCCGGGGTGCCCATGCTGGTGAAGGACCTGTTTCAGGAAATGGGTGGTGCGCCCAGCTATCAGGGTAACAAGGCGCGCAAGAAAAACGATATCCGCGCGGATCAGGATTCCACCCTGGTGGCCCGCTGGAAGGCCGCTGGTCTGGTGCCCTTCGGTCGCACCAATACCCCGGAGTTCGGCGCCAAGGGGATCACCGAGCCGGATTCCTATGGCCCGGCCCGCAACCCCTGGAACCCGGATCATACCCCCGGTGGTTCGTCAGGTGGCTCTGCCGCCATGGTGGCGGCCGGGGTGGTGCCTGTAGCCGGCGCCAATGACGGTGGTGGCAGTATCCGCATCCCGGCAGCCTGCTGCGGCCTGTTCGGACTCAAGCCCGGTCGCGGGCGCACTCCCTGGGGACCCACCTTTACCGAAGCCATGCACGGCATTGCGGTGAACCATGTGCTGACCCGCTCGGTGCGTGACAGTGCGCTCCTGCTGGACCTCACTCACGGGGATGAGCGCGGCAGCCTGTTCCAGATCGCGCCGCCGGCGCAGCCCTATCAGGTGGCTGCGGCATCCCGTCCCGGGACCCTGCGAATCGGTTTTTCCACGGCGTCGCCGCTGGGCACACCGGTGGATCCGGAAGCCGTCAAAGCGGTGGAGAAAACCGTGGCCCTGCTACGGGACCTGGGCCACGAGGTGGTCGAGGCCGAGCCGCAAATGGATGCCAAACAGATGTGCATGGACTGGCTCTCCGTCTGGTTTGGTCAATGTGCCGCCGAGGTTGATGAAGTGAAGGCGTTGACCGGCTGTGGTGACGAAGGGTTCGAGCTGGATACCCTGGCCATTGCCGCCTTTGGCCGCGCGACGCCTGCCCATGAATACGTGAAATGTCAGACCCGCTGGCAGCAGTACATGATCGCCCTGGATACCTTTCTGGAGCAGTATGATTTCTGGCTGACGCCGACGCTGGCCATGCCCCCCGCACGAATCGGGGAAATGGCCACCCCGGGCTGGCAGCAGAGCGCCTTGAAAATGCTGCTCAAGGTGGGCGGCGAAAAACTGTTGATGAAGACCGGCATGATCGAGCAGATGGCCATGGAGAACTTCAAGTACATGCCCTTCACCCAGTTCGCCAATGTCACCGGGGTGCCGGCCATGTCGGTGCCGTTGCATTGGTGCGACTCTGTTTCAGGAAAACCGGGCCTACCGCTGGGGGCCCAGTTTGTCGGTGGCCATGGCGATGAAGGCAAGCTGCTGGCGCTGGCGGCGCAACTGGAAGAGGCGGCACCCTGGTTCGACAAGGTGCCGATGTAGAGGCTAAACGGCGAGTTACGAGTTACGAGTTGCGAAGAGCTAAAGGTTTTTCGTTACTCGAACCTCGTCACTCCTTTCTGATGCTTGTCATCGCTTCGAGCCTGCCCGGATCAAGCCCAGGCAGGCGCTTTGTGGGGTGACGTTTCAGTGCACCGCCGCCGCTTTTGCCGCCGGCGAGCGGGCCAGGTAGGCCAGCGCCTGTTCCGTGTCGCCTTCGTGGATCGGGTGGAAGCGGGGTGACAGCCAGCGCAGGGTGGCGTTGACCAGGAAGGTGAAGGTGGGCACGTTCTCGGTGCGCTTGCCGGTCTGCTCCAGTTGCATCAGCAATTGCGGTATCAGGGTGCGGCCCATTTTGCGCACGCTTGGGTCCGGGTCCTGACGGGCCAGGCTGCGACCGCCTTCGGAAATGAAGTAGATGAACAACGGAAACACGATGGCCATCAATGCCTGTCGGCTCACGTAGAAGCCGAGCTGTGTCTTGCACAGGTGTTCGAACAGGTCGAAGGCTACCGTACGATGCTCCACCTCTTCCGCCAGGTGCCACTTGAACAGATCCACCATGGCTGGGTCGCCGTTTTCTTCCCAGGTGTCGTTGTCCATGGCCCACTGGCCGAGTACACCGGTGAAGTGCTCGATGGCGGCGATCAGCCCCACCCGCAATACCAGCCACTGTTTCTGAATCGCCTTGCGCTGCAGGAATTTCATCCCGAAGGGAGCCTCGCCGAGGAAGGTGCCGAACAGCCACTCCACCCTCTGCACGTACTCATCCACACTCAGCCCATGGCGTTCCAGATAAAGCTGGGCCTTGCTGTGGGCCCGGGAGTGCACGGCTTCCTGACGGATAAAGCCTTCCACGTCGGCGCGCAGCTGGTCATCGGTGACCAGGGGTAATGCCTGGTTGTAGACCCGGCAAAACCACAGTTCTCCGGCAGGCAGCAGCAGATGGATGCCGTTGATGATATGGGTGGAAAAGGGGTCATCCTTGAGCCAGTGCAGTGGCGTCGCGTCGAAATCGAACTGCACACGGCGGGCTTTCAGTTGATGGCGCACAGGGCTGTTCATGGCTGTTGTTCTCCCGTTGTTATGGTCAACACGTCATCAATTCAGGCGGTAATGTCCAGACGCGCTACCTGCCGGGACAGTACCGGAGCAAAGCGGCTGAGCAGTCGGGTGGTCCAGGCTTCGGCGCCCACCAGGGACAGGGCAGGGTTATTCTGCACGGCGTCGAAAATGGCGGCGGCCACCTGGTCCGGGGAAAAGTTGCGGCGCTTGTACAGGGCATCGGCTTTGGCGCGTTTTTCCGCTTGCTGCTCGTCACTGAGGCCGGCGTAGACGGTGCTGTTGGCAATGCCGGTGGCGACAAAGCCGGGGCAGATGGAGCTGACGCCGATATGGTGCTCGGCCAGCTCCGCGCGCAGGCATTCACTGAGCATGTGCACCGCGGCCTTGCTGGTGGAGTAGGCGGCCAGTTTGCGGTTGGGGGCGAAGGCGGCGGCGGAGGCCACGTTGATGATGTGGCCCTTGCGGTGGCCGTCGATCATCTGCTGGGCAAACAATCGTGAACCATGGATCACGCCCCACAGGTTGACCTTGAGCAGGCGCTCCCAGTCTTTGTTGGAAGTCTCCAGTACGCCACCGGCCATGCCGATGCCGGCGTTATTGATGACGATATCCGCGCCCCCCAGTTCCTTGTCCGTCCAGCTGGCCAGGCGCTGCATGGCCTGGGCCGACCCCACATCCACCTTGCGTGGCCAGGCTGCGGCGCCCAGTTCGCGGGCCTGTTCGACGGTGCTCTTGGCGCTCTCTTCATCAATATCCACGCACACCACATCGGCGCCTTCAGCGGCAAAGCGCAGGGCGGTGGCTCGGCCAATGCCGGAACCTGCGCCGGTGATGACGGCGGTCTTGCCGTACAGTGGCAGGCCCAGTCTTTCCGGGCGAACGCGGGCATGCTGCAGGGCGCCCGGCATCTTGCCGTTTTCCACGCCGGCCACGAAATCGCCAATCCAGGCAGCCAGGGTGTCCGGGTGACTCAGCGGTACCCAGTGGTTGGCATTGATATCGCGGCGGTACAGTTCGTCCACCCACTCGTGCAGGTCTTCAAAAAGCTGGGCGCCTACATAGTTGTCACGGGTGGGCACGATCAGCTGTACCGGACAGGCTGCGTGGCGGGCTTCCGGGTTGATCAGCTTGTTGCGAAAGTTGGCGCGGTACAGCTGCACGCCGTGCTTGCCGTCCTTGCCCTGGGTGGGGTTCGCTTCCGGCTCCTGCACATTCTCGCGGTGCTTCAGATAGCGGGGCCAGAGCTTGTCCAGGCCACCCTGCCAGGCACCGGGGGCCAGTACTGGCAAGTGAAAGAAACCGATGTACCAGGAGCTGAGCGCCTGCTTGAACACCTTGGTCTTGGCGGAAGGAGACAGGTTCAGGGTGCGCCGGCGCATCCAGTGGCCCATGTGATCCAGGCAAGGGCCGGAGATGGTGGTGTAGGACTTGATGCGTGCCTTGAGCGGCCCTTCGGCGGTGACAGATTCCCAGCTCTGGATGGAGCCCCAGTCGTGTCCCACCAGATGAAAATCCCGCCCGGGGACAGTGGCGTCCACCACTGCCGCCAGATCCGCAGACAGCAGGCTCATGCGGTAATCCGCCTGCTTACGGGGCGCGTCGGAGGCACCGGTACCGCGTACGTCGTAGCTGATCACGAAGTACTTCTTCGCCAGCCGATCCGCCACCGGTTGCCAGACACTGTGATTGTCAGGGTAACCATGAACCAGTACCACCGGCACCTTGCTGCTGTCCCCAAAGGTATAGACCTGCAGATTGACACCCTGACTGGTCACCGTGGTTGTGGTTGTCATAAGGCTCTCCTGAAAGATGGCAACGCCAGATCTGGACGACGTCAAGTTAGCCGAATGTATCAGTGAGCAATGTAACGGTCAACGAGCAGAGTGTGACTATTGGGACCGGGAATCCGGCGTCAGCGGCCAAGCAGTAAGGGCAGGCATCATGCGTTCCCGGGCGTCGTGGAAGTTCCCGTGAATGCTGGGGCCTTACAATCTTTACCATTTTGAGATTTGTTATTGTTTGATATTGATTCTCAACAACAGCAGAATGCCGCCGCTTCTATACCGATTAACGGAACGAACGGGGGATGTAATGACAACGACTCGGGTAGCACTACCACGGCGTACCTTGCTGGCAACCTTGGCCCTGGCTGTCGCGACAGCATCGGCGGCGGCCGAACAAAACGGGCAGAGCCATGAGCTGAAAGCGATCAATGTGGTGTCCGCTGCCGGTTTCGAACAGAAGATCTCTGAGGCTCCGGCCAGCATTTCCGTGATTGGTGAACAGGAGCTGCACAGCCGTCCGTTTACGTCGGTGGTCGATGCGGTGCGTGAGCTGGAAGGGGTGGATGTGGGGGAAACCCGTGACAAGACCGGCCAGGCCTCTGTTTCCATGCGCGGTATGGGATCGGATTACACCCTGATCCTGATCGACGGGCGTCGCCAGAATAATCATGGTGACATCTACCCGAACAACTTCGGTGGCAACCAGTTCAACCATATTCCGCCCATGGATGCCATTGAGCGCATCGAGGTGATCCGTGGTCCGGCCTCCACGCTCTATGGTGCCGATGCCATGGGTGGGGTGATCAATATCATTACCAAGAAGAACTTCGACCAGCCGGCGGCCAGCATTACCGTGGGTGGCACCTTTCAGGAACAGAGCGAGTTCGGCAATGACGTGACTACCGACCTGTATGTTTCCGGCCCGTTGGTGCCCGGCAAGCTGGGTCTGGCCCTGCGCGGCAGTCTCTATGACCAGCAGGCGTCCGATCCGCAGTTTGATCCCGCCATTGCGCCGGATGGAACGGTTGTCGATCGGGAGCTGGGCTTTGGCGGTGGTGGCGCTACGGTGCGCAACAAGGACATTGCCGGTGGCTTCACCCTGCGCTGGACGCCAGTGGACAATCAGCGTATCTCGCTGGATTACGACCAGTCCGAGCAGGTGTACAACAATGACAAGAGCCAGGTCGGCACCCAGGACAGCGTGGACCGTCTGCCCATGGCCGGCTATGCCAAGAATCAGGAATTCACCCGTGATCAGGTGGCGCTGACCCATGAAGGGGACTGGGATATCGGCTACAGCACCGTTTCCCTGACGCACCTGGCGACCAACAACAAGGGCCGCACCCTGCCGCTGACGGCGGCGGAGCGTGACCAGTACGATCAGATGGTTACCAACGGGGCCACGGATCAGGAACTGGAAGCGGCTTTTCTGCCGCGCCCGGCGCGCACCCTGGAAAGCCGGGAGTGGCGACTGGATGGCAAGCTGGAACTACCGGTGAATGCCCAGCACTTTGCTGTGCTGGGTACCCAGGTGATTCGTGGCGAACTGGAAGATGGCGTGTTCGGTCTGGAGGAAGGTCGTAGCGGCCGGATTTCCGACCACAACATGTGGGCCCTGTTTGCCGAGGATAACTGGACCCCGGTGGATCCCTTTACGCTTACCGCCGGTGTCCGTTACGACAACCATGAAACCTTTGGCGATCAACTCAGCCCACGCCTTTATGGCGTTTATGAACTGACGCCCGCTTGGACCGTGAAGGGGGGCGTCAGTACCGGCTACAAGACGCCCAAGACCACCGATCTGTATTCAGGGATTACCGGTTTCGGCCGTCAGGGCACGCTGCCCTGGGTGGGCAACCCGGACCTGGAACCGGAAACCAGCGTTAACTCCGAAATCGCCCTGTACTGGGAGAGCGTCAATCGTCATAACTTCAACGTGACCTATTTCCAGAACGATTTCAAAGACAAGATTGTGCGCCAGGACAGCGCGCTGTGCTCTGCCAACGGGGGGCAGAAACCCTGTGTGGATCTGGGCGCCTACGACTCCCTGGGCGGCATCGTTACCCAGCCGGTGAATGTGGACAAGGCGGAAATCAAGGGTGTGGAAGTGGCCGGTCGTTACCAGTTCCTGCCGCGCTGGGCGCTGAAGATGAACTACACCTATATCGACAGCGAACAGAAGAGTGGAGACCAGAAAGGTTACCCGCTGACCGGCACTGCCAAGCACATGGTCAATGCCACCCTGGACTGGCAGACCACTCAGACTTTCGGCATGTACCTGACCATGGAAGGACGGCACGACCGTTTCCGCGGCTTTGGTCGCAGCGGTCTCAACACCGATTCCAGCGGCGGCGAGTACTGGAAAGATTATGAAATCTTCCACCTGGGTGCACGCTGGGCCATGAATGACACGCTCACCTTTACCGCCCGGGTCAACAACCTGTTGGACGAAGACTTCACTACCTATGACACCGCATTTGAAGATGACGGCATGGGTGGCTTCGAGCCGGTTTACTTTGACGACTACAACAACAAGGATGCCCGTCGCAGCTACTGGTTGAGCATGCAGGCGCGGTTCTAGTTCAGTTGATAATTGAGAATGGATAATTGATAGCGGCGCGATCAACGCTGTGACCGGAAGAAAATCCAAGAGGTCGCGTCCAGATCCTGGGCGCGGCCTCTTGCGTTTGACGATAGTGGGTCCTGTCCCGCGCGTTATCAATTCTCAATTATTCATTTTCAATTCGGATGGCGCAGTTCGCCTTAGGCTCAGTGCACCCTACGGTGGTTATTAGAAAGGCCGCGCCGGTTTCCCGGTGCGGCCTTCGTTATTCGAGCGGGTGGTAGGGCGGTGCTGTCAGGCGCCCTTGCCCTGTGTCAGTGGTGGCCACCAAGCCTGGATGGCGCCGTCTTGCCACACTGCCAGGTCGCCGAATTGCAGCAACACGAATTCGCTTTGCGTGGGGCGCAGAAACAGTTGGTCATCCATTTGCAGTGCGGTGTCCGGGCTGCCGTTGAACATCATCTGGTTAGTGCTGTGACCATAGACGCTGTTCTCGCGGATGCCCGCCGGGGATACCGGAGTGGCTTTCCAGTAACCGCCATAAATGAAATAGGTCTGGCGACGATTCGGGTCCCAGCGTTGCCACAGCTCCCCCAGGGGTATCGGCCCGGGCAGGTTCAGGCCGTCCCATTGCTTGAGTACCGGCGCGGCGATAAACACCGCCGGTTCGAAATTCGCCAGCAGGGGCAGATCGAAGTCACTGGCTTTCACCAGGCAGGAGCCGGCGGCCAGTTCGTTGACCGTGGTGCTGTCATCATAGAGCCCGATGGTCGGGCTGCCGCCGCCGTTGAAGCACAGAGTTTCATTCCGGTAAGCCGGCGCCAGCTGGTAGAGGCGCTCGATATAGCGCAGATAGATGGCTTCGGTTTCCCGGTGACCGTCCTCGGCACTTTGAATAAACCCAGGCAGTTTGCCCACGTGGGCGTCGTAGCCCATGAAACCGCTGAAACGCAGATGCGCCGGGTGGGCCTGAATCAGGGAAATTATCTCATCGAGTTGGCTTGGGTCGGTGAGGCCGCCCCGGTGCAGGCCCACGTCCAGTTCGATATTGATGTTCAGGCGCCGGTTCAGGGCCTTGGCCAGTTGCAGGTACTGCTCCAGCCGCGGACGGGAGTCGATCAGCCACTGCAGTTGCCGGTCCGCATCGAAGTCACCGCTCAGTTCGTTGTAGAACTGTCGGGCGGCCTGTACCGGCATGGGTTTGCCCAGCAGCATGTCCACGCCGGGCTCTGCGTCGGCCAGCGCATTCATGAAAGGCTGGTGGAATACCATCACCCGGTCGCTGCCAGTCTCGCGCATCACCGTTTGAATCATCGGCACACTGGGCAGGGACTTGGCCACGATGCGCAGCGCGCAGCGGGACGGCAGCATGGCTTTAAGGGTGTGGCAGTTGCGCACCAGGCGCTGCTGGTCCACCAGCATCAGCGGGCGGCCTGGGCCTTGTTGTTTGAGGGTATCGTTGATGGTCTGGAAATAGGGCGTGTGAGGAGCCCCTTGATTCCCCGGGCGTAGCAGCCAGCCCCCGGCCGCCACCGCTCCCAACCCGATCAGAAATCCTCGGCGTTTCATCCGGTTTCTCCAAACAGGGTTTTCAGGTGTTGGTTCAGCATCCTTCCGTGTGGGTCCAGTTCCCGGCGCACGGTCTGAAAGCGATCAAAGGCGGGATATATCTCGCGCAGTTGCTGCTGGCCCAGGGTATGCAGCTTGCCCCAGTGTGGGCGACCGGCGTAGCGGCGCAGGATCGGTTCTACCGCCGTAAACAGTGGCTGATAGTCCTGTGCGAAGTACTGATGGATGGACAGGCTGGCGCCGTCGCGCTGGTGGTACATGGACAGCAGGCTGTCGTCGGCGGCCACGTAACGGAATTCGATGGGGAAGAACACATTGATGTCCTGCTTGCGGATGGTCTCGCAGACTTCCTGCAGGCAGGCAATACCGTCTTCCGCCGGCACCGTGTATTCCATTTCGTTGAATCGCACCGCGCGGCGGTTGGCGAATACCTTGTGGGCAGGGCCGATGTAGGTGCTGTCTTCCACGAACAGGGTGACCAGCTTCTGCAGGCTGGGTGTCATCCAGCCGGCACGCATGGCCAGTTTGCAGACCAGCTCCAGCAGGTCGTTACTGTCTTCCCGTGCGCTGCTGTCGTTGGGGTCGTCAGTGATTTCCATGGTCTTGACGATGGCTTGCTCGCCCAGCGGGAAGGCAAAGAACTCGATGTGGCGGAAGTTGTTTTTTTCCCGCTCCACGAAGTCCATGGCCTCTTGTAGGGGCAGGGTCCAGGTGCGTTCCTTGAGCCGGTAGGCGGTCTCGTGGCGAAAACCGATCTCGCTGACGACACCCAGGGCGCCGACGCTGCAGCAGGCGGCGAGGAAAGCATCGCCGTCGTCACGGGTCAGATCCAGGGCCTCGCCGTCGGGCAGGATCAGGCGCAGGCTTTCCACCTGGCCGGACAGGCTCTGCAGACCACTGCCGGTGCCATGGGTGCTGGTGGCAATGGCGCCGGCCAGGGACTGCAGGTTGATGTCAGGTTCGTTGTTGAAGCTGTAGCCCATGCTGTTGGCCTGGGCACTGGCCATGGCCAGCCGGGTGCCACCGCCGTAGGTGAAGACGTTGCCATCCTGGCCGCGCAGCCCGGCAAGCGGTTCCAGGGACACCAGGGTGTCATCACTGGGCACCACGGCGCTGAACGAATGGCTGCCACCGAAGGGGCGAATGGTACCGGTGCTGTCGCGCAGGGTCTGGCGCAGCTGTGTTTCGCTGGTGGCAAATACCAGATTGGCCGGGTTGGCGCTCTGGTTGCCGGACCAGTTCTGCCAGGCTGGTGCCTTCTCTGTCTCGGCCAGCAGAGCCTGGGGCGCCAATGCGCCAGTGGCCCCGGCACTGGCCAGGGCTTTCAGAAAACGGCGTCGATCAATGGAATCCAACAGGGCCATGGTGCATCCTTTTGTTATTTGGCACCATCGTACAAGAAAGGCAATGAATAGTTAATAGTGAATAGTTAACAGTTGCGCGGGCGGCGTGAGAAGGTTCTGCCAGCTCAGCCGCCGCGCCCAGACTTTGAACGCGGCCTCGCAGGTTAAAAGACGCAACAAAATCTTGACGAAGTATGCGGGCCGGGCAGCCTTCACTGTTCACTGATTCCCAGACTTTCCCACATCTCATCCACCCGCTGCTTCACTGCCGGGCTCATGCTGATGGCGCGGCCCCACTCACGGTCGGTTTCACCGGGCCATTTGCTGGTGGCGTCCATGCCCATCTTGGAGCCCAGGCCGGAGACCGGGGAGGCGAAGTCCAGGTAGTCGATGGGGGTGTTTTCAATCAGCAGGGTGTCGCGGGCCGGGTCCATGCGGGTGGTCATGGCCCAGATCACGTCCTTCCAGTCGCGGGCATTCACGTCGTCGTCGCAGACAATCACGAACTTGGTGTACATGAACTGGCGGAGGAAGGACCACACCCCCATCATTACCCGCTTGGCATGGCCCGGGTACTGTTTCTTCATGGTCACCACCGCCATGCGGTAGGAGCAGCCTTCCGGGGGCAGGTAGAAATCCACGATCTCCGGGAATTGCTTTTTCAGGATCGGCACGAAGATTTCGTTCATGGCCACGCCCAGCACCGCCGGCTCATCCGGTGGACGCCCGGTGTAGGTGCTGTGATAGATCGGGTCGCGGCGGTGGGTGATGCGTTCCACGGTGAATACCGGGAAACGTTCCACTTCATTGTAATAGCCGGTGTGGTCGCCGAACGGGCCTTCCTCGGCCATCTCGCCCGGGTAGATATGGCCTTCCAGCACAAATTCGGCACTGGCGGGTACCTGCAGGTCATTGCCGATGCATTCCACCAGTTCGGTTTTCGAGCCGCGCAGCAGGCCGGCAAAGGCGTATTCGCTGAGGGTGTCCGGCACCGGGGTGACCGCACCGAGAATGGTGGCCGGGTCGGCGCCCAGGGCTACTGCCACCGGGAAGGGCTCGCCGGGATGTTGCTGCTGCCACTCCTGGAAATCCAGGGCGCCGCCGCGGTGGCTGAGCCAGCGCATGATCAGCTTGTTACGGCCGATCAGTTGCTGGCGGTAGATGCCCAGGTTCTGGCGTTCCTTGTTGGGGCCACGGGTGATCACCAGCGGCCAGGTCACCAGCGGGCCGGCATCGCCGGGCCAGCAGGTCTGGATCGGTAACTGGTACAGGTCGACGTCATCGCCTTCCAGCACCTTTTCCTGGCAGGGGCCGGACCCGCGCAGCTTGGGGCTCATGCTCAGTACCTTGCGGAACACCGGCAGTTTTTCCCAGGCGTCACGCATGCCCTTGGGCGGTTCCGGTTCCTTGAGAAAGGCCAGTAGTTCGCCCAGTTCGCGCAGCTCCTCTACGGACTCGCGCCCCATGCCCAGGGCCACCCGCCGTTCCGTGCCAAACAGGTTGCCTAGCACCGGGGTACCGAAGCCCACCGGGTTTTCAAACAGCAGGGCAGGGCCACCGGCGCGCAGGGTGCGGTCGCAGATTTCGGTCATTTCCAGATTTGGGTTTACCGGTGCAGTGATGCGCTTGAGCTCGCCGAGCTGTTCGAGTTGTTGCAGGAAGTCACGCAGGTCGCGGTATTTCATGGCGTTCCTTGTTGTTTGGATAACCAGAAAGGTTGTGTCGCGAGTATAGCAGGCTGGGGGTGAGCGGCGAGTCAGAGGTAGGCGAGTTCTACGAAGTCCCGGTAGGAGCTCCTCTTGAGGTGCGAACCCGAGCCTCAGCGAAGGGAAGACAGCGGTGGGCTTGTTCCTGTAAAAAACAAAACCCCGCGTAAGCGGGGTTTTGTGTGTTGCGGGAAGCGTCTCTTATTTGCGCTTCATGGACTCGAAGAATTCCAGGTTGGTCTTGGTATGCTTCATGCGGTCGATGAGGAATTCCATGGCGCCGATTTCGTCCATGGGATGCAGCACCTTGCGCAGGATCCACATCTTCTGCAGTTCATCTTCGCTGACCAGACGCTCTTCGCGGCGAGTGCCGGACTTGCGGATGTTCATGGCCGGGAAGACGCGCTTCTCTGCTACCTTGCGATCCAGGTGCAGTTCCATATTGCCGGTGCCCTTGAATTCTTCGTAGATCACTTCGTCCATTTTGGAGCCGGTGTCTACCAAGGCAGTGGCCAGGATGGTCAGGCTGCCGCCTTCCTCGATATTTCGTGCGGCACCGAAGAAACGCTTGGGCTTTTCCAGGGCATGGGCGTCCACACCACCGGTGAGCACCTTGCCGGAGCTGGGCTGCACGGTGTTATAGGCCCGTGCCAGACGAGTGATGGAGTCGAGCAGGATGACTACGTCCTGCTTGTGCTCTACCAGCCGCTTGGCTTTCTCGATCACCATCTCGGCAACCTGCACGTGACGTGCGGGGGGCTCGTCGAAGGTCGATGCCACCACTTCGCCGCGTACGGTGCGTGACATCTCGGTCACTTCTTCCGGACGCTCGTCAATCAGCAGCACAATCATGTGCGATTCGGGGTTGTTGCGGGCAATGGACTGGGCCACGGTTTGCAGCAGCATGGTCTTGCCGGCTTTTGGTGGTGCCACGATCAGGCCGCGCTGCCCTTTGCCGATCGGCGCCACCAGATCGATCACCCGGCTGGTGATGTCTTCGGTGGAGCCATTGCCTGCTTCCATGACGAAACGTTCCGTGGGGAACAGCGGCGTCAGGTTTTCGAACAGGATCTTGTTCTTGGCGTTTTCCGGCCGGTCAAAGTTGATCTCGTTGACCTTGAGCATGGCGAAATAGCGTTCGCCATCCTTGGGAGGCCGGATCTTGCCGGAAATGGTGTCGCCGGTGCGCAGGTTGAAACGGCGGATCTGGCTGGGAGAAACGTAAATGTCGTCCGGTCCGGCCAGGTAAGAGCCCTCTGCGGAACGAAGGAAGCCGAAACCATCCTGCAGGATCTCCAGCACCCCGTCTCCGTAGATATCGGAGCCGTTCTTGGCGGCGCGTTTGAGGATGGAAAAGATTACGTCCTGTTTGCGGGTTCTTGCCAGGTTCTCGAGGCCGAGTTCCTTGGCAATGTCCAGAA
>OJIS01000128.1_pt1 | contig 28230 bp, 28 predicted proteins | sample 1595671 | NCBI WGS metagenome assembly OJIS01 (sample SAMN05416814, study PRJEB24817) | seawater metagenome | isolation source: Sea water | place: Canada:Atlantic | collected 2013-07 | reverse complement strand
CTACGAGCTACGAGCTACGAGCTACGAGCTACGAGCTACGAGCTACGAGCTACGAGCTACGAGCTACGCTCGTTGGATAGGGAAGGTCTGGAAAGTTCCTCGTGCTTCGTCATCTCGACGAAGCCTCTGTAGGAGCGCCTCTCGAGGCGCGAACCGCGTGCGAACGCGAAATCGACCGCAGGGCGATCAGGGACGGCAGAGCTCGACAGATTTCAAAAAAAGATTGCTGCCGCTCGAATCCCTGTCGCCTCGCTACGCTCGGTTCGCACCTCATACTCGCAGAGCACAGAGAGAGGTGCTCCTACATTCAATCGCGCCGCCAGCGGCGCTCCCGCAGCGGCGTTGTAGCTAGCGGCTAGCAGCTCGTAGCGGGAGGCCAAGCCGTGCTGCGTTACCGTTTCTCCAGCACCACCGGCAAACCATCCTTGGGCATGATCAGCGGCACCTGTTGCACCGGCATTTCGTAGCCCGGTTTCAGGCTGACCTTGTAGCGCTGCAGAAAGTGGAACAGGAAGGTCTTGGTTTGCAGCTCGGCAAAGTTCAGGCCCAGGCACTTGTGGTGGCCGCCGCCGAAGGGAATCCACTGGTAAAAGTGTTTTTTGTGCTCGGCGCGTTCGTTGTTGAAACGTTCCGGGTCGAAGGTGTGCGGGTTGCTCCAGTACTCTTCCATGTAATGGGTGAACAGGGGAGAGAGGTTGACCAGGGTGTTGCGCGGCAGGGTGTAGCCCTGGAAGGTCACTTCCTTGACGGTGCGGCGCGGGAAGGCGGTCAGCGGCGGGCGCATGCGCAGGGTTTCACGGAATACCCAGCTGGTTTTTTCCAGCTTGGCCAGGTCGTCGTAGTCGAGGCTGTCCTTGTCCAGGCTGGCCATTTCTTCGGCCAGCTGGTCCTGCCAGTGGGGATGCTGTGCCAGCAGATAGATGATGGAGCACAGTGTGCTGGTGGTGGTGTCGTGGGCGGCGAACAGCAGGAAGATCATGTGGTTCATCACATCCTGATCGCTCAGGCCGCCTTCTTCTTCGGCGGCCTTGCACAGCTCGCTGAAGAAATCCGGGGTCTCGCTGGCCCGTTTCTGCGGGATCAGATCGGTGACGAATTTTTCCAGGTAGCGGCGTCCTGTCATGCCCCGGTGCCAGAGGGTGCCCGGAATCGGCAGGCGCAATACCGCCAGGGAGGCATCCGCGGAGTCGATAAAGGATTTATTTACCTTGTCGGATTCCGGGCCCATGTCCAGGCCGAAGAAAATCTGCGCGCCCACATCCAGCAACAGTGCCTTGATATGGTCGAAGAAGCTTAGCGTTTCGCCGGTCTGCCAGGGCTGGATCTGGCTGCTGATATGGGCGTTCATGCGGTCCAGGTAGCTGGCCAGTGCTGGTTTCTTGAATGCCTGCTGCATGATGCGGCGATGGAACTTATGGTCGGCGAAATCGCGCAGCATGAGCCCGTCGGTGAACAGCTTTTCCAGGAACGGGTTCCAGGCGGCGCGGCTGGAAAACACGTGTTCCGGGTCCTTGAGGACAAACTCGTTGGCCTCCGGCCCCAGCAGGGTTACGCCGCGTTGAAACAGCACCGATCCCTTGGAGACCAGACCGTATTTTTCGGCCCGCCGGGTGACCAGCTTGTGGTAGTCCTTGAGGAACGGGATGGTGTCGCCCAGTAACGGCGTACCATAATCCCCCGGTATATTGTCCAGCTTGCGTTGTGGCAGGCGCGGCAGGCGGGCGGCATCCTGCTGGGCGGTTTCCATGCTGCTGCTCATTGTCAGCTCTCCCGATAAACACGTTGTATAGCGTCAATGTACTGTGAGCATACTGTGGCGAACAGGGGGCTGTTGGCAGCGGTCAATCCGGGATGTGCTGTCCAGCCACTGTGGCATGGCTCGTGCTAGCATTGGCGCCATCAGCAAGGAGAATCCCTATGTCCAAGCCCGCGGCAGCCTTTGAGCCCCTGGCCCTGGCGGTGTTGACCGTCAGCGATACCCGTACCCCCGATAATGACACCTCCGGGGATCTTCTGGTCCAGCGTCTGCAGGAGGCCGGCCATCAGCTGCAGGCCCGCCAGATCGTCAAGGATGACATCTACCAGCTGCGTAAGGTGGTGTCCGAGTGGATCGCCGACGAGCGCATCCAGGGCGTTCTCACCACCGGCGGCACCGGTTTTTCCGGGCGTGACTCCACCCCGGAAGCCCTGGGTGTGTTGTTCGACAAGCACATTGAAGGCTTTGGCGAACTGTTCCGCCAGGTCAGCGTGGAAGACATCGGCTCGTCCACCATCCAGTCCCGTTGCCTGGCCGGTCTGGCCAATCGCACGGTGATCTTCTGCCTGCCCGGTTCCAACAATGCCTGCGCCACCGGCTGGGATCGCATCATTCGCGACCAGCTGGATGCCCGTCATCGGCCCTGCAACTTTGTCGCCCAGGTTCGGCGTTGAGGACGATGACAACGATGCAGCATGGAGGGATGTGCGGATGAGTTTGATGCCGGTAGAGGATGCCCTGGCGCGATTGCTGGACAGCGCAGCGCCGTTTGCCCGGGTCCAGGAGATTGCCCTCAATCAGGCCCGTGGCCAGTACCTGGCGCAGGATGTGATCTCCCGCGTGGATGTGCCGGCCTTTGATAATGCCGCCGTGGATGGCGTGGCCCTGCGCTATGCGGACCTGGACGAGCCCGGTCTGACTCTGCCCATGCCGCTGCGTGTTGCCGCCGGTGACCCGCCGGGCACCCTGATGCCGGGGCAGGTGGCGCGCATCTTCACCGGCGCGCCAGTGCCTGCCGGGGCAGATACCGTATTGATGCAGGAAGACTGCGAAATCGCCGAAGGCCGGGTGCGGCTTCCGGCACAGGCGTCGGTCAGCGCCGGGCAGAATATTCGCCCGGCGGGCCAGGATGCCCGGCAGGATGAGGTGGTGATGCGTGCCGGCCAGCGCCTGACTCCCCAGGCGGCGGGGCTGATCGCCTCGGTGGGGGTGTCACGGGTGCGGGTGTATGCCCCCAGGGTGCTGGTGCTTACCAGCGGGGATGAACTGCAGGCGCCGGATGAAACGCCGTTGCCCGGCAAGATTTACGACAGCAATGGCCCGCAACTGGAGCAGCTGCTGATTCAGAGTGGCTTTGCCGAAGTGCGACGGGAGCATCTGCCGGATGACCCGGCCATTATCCACGCCACTCTGACCCGTGCTCTCACCGACCCTCAGCAGCGCCCGGATGTGATTATCTCCACCGGCGGTGTGTCCGTGGGCGAGGAGGATCACCTGCGTGCGGTGCTGGAACAACAGGGCCAGCTGGATTTTTGGCGCCTGGCGATCAAGCCGGGCAAGCCGTTCACCTACGGCAGCGTGGATGGCATTCCGTTTTTCGGCCTGCCCGGCAATCCGTCTGCGGTGCTGGTCTGTTACCTGATGCTGGTGTTGCCCACCTTGCGTCGTTGCTGTGGTGCTGAAAAAGTCTTGCCGGAACCCTTCCTTCTGCCGGCGGACTTTTCTGTCAAAAAGGCCGGCAAGCGACAGGAATATTTACGTGTTCGTTGCGTACAGAAGGACGGCAATCTGGTGCTGGAGAAACACCCCAATCAGAGTTCCGGCATGTTGAGTTCTGCGGTGTGGGCGGATGGGCTGGCGGTGGTGCCGGTGGGTGAAACGGTATCGCCGGGAAGCGTGATGGCATACTGGCCGTTCTCGGCGCTTTTGTAAGAAGTAGGGTGGATTAGCTTCAAGCGTAATCCACCAAAAAACGGCAAGCGGTGGATTACGCCTTCGGCTAATCCACCCTACGGTCGGTAAATTGATGGAGTAAACGAATGACCTTGGAATCCGCCTTGCTGGCGCGAGCTGACTCGACCTGTGAATTGTGCGGCGCCGGTGAGGCCCTGGCGGTGTATGCGGTGCCGCCGGAAGGGGATGGCACGGCGGCGCAGAGCGCCTTGTTGTGCGAAACCTGCAGTTTTCAGATCGACAATCCCGGCAACGAGGATATCAACCACTGGCGTTGTCTTAACGACAGCATGTGGAGCCAGGAGCCGGCGGTGCAGGTATTGGCCTGGCGTATGCTGACCCGGTTGCGGGCGGAAGGCTGGCCCCAGGATATGCTGGATATGCTCTATCTGGATGACGAGACGCTGGCCTGGGCCCAGGCCACCGGGGAAGGGCAAAGCGACGACGAAAAAGTCGAGCATCGCGACAGTAACGGTGCTGTGCTGGAAGCCGGTGATAGCGTCACCCTGATCAAGGATCTCAATGTGAAGGGCGCCAACTTCACCGCCAAGCGTGGCACACCGGTGCGTAATATCTCGCTGGTGCAGGATAACCCGGAACAGATCGAAGGCCGGGTGGAAGGTCAGCGGATTGTCATCCTCACCCAGTTTGTGAAAAAGAATTGATGCCACATTCCCTGATTCTCGGCGGTATCCGTTCCGGCAAGAGTTCGCTGGCGGAACGGTTGGTGTCGGAGCAACCCGATCCGGTGGTGTACGTGGCTACGGCCACCGCCGGGGATGGTGAAATGAGTGAGCGTATTCGTCGTCATCAGCGACGCCGTCCTGCCAGCTGGGGGCTGGTGGAAGAACCGGTGGAGCTGGGCAGTCTCTTGAATCGCCAGGCCACCCTGTCACCGCCGCCCTGCGTGCTGATTGATTGCATGAGTCTGTGGGTGAGTAATCTGCTGCATGCAGGTGATGTCGTTTTTGTGCGCGAAAAGGAAAATTTCCTGACGGCGTTGGCGGGCTATCCGGGTTCGGTGGTGATCGTCAGTAATGAGGTGGGGCTGGGGACGATCGGCATGGACCCGCTGACCCGCCGCTTTGCCGATGAGCTGGGCTGGTTGAATCAGGCGCTGGCGAAAAAGTGTGATCGGGTGGTGATGTCGGTGGCGGGGATCGCGCAGACGTTGAAGGGGGAGGCTCTTTTGTAGGAGCGCCGCTTGAGGCGCGAATCTCACCCGGTCAGGAATCGCCCTTGGGCGATGATGGCTTGTCGAACTGGACGGGTTTCTTCGGATAGTTCTGGCTTGCTGTGAAATTTTGTCGCCTCGCTACGCTTGGTTCGCGCCTCAAGCGGCGCTCCTACAGCGGCTTCGTAGAATGACGGCGGGTTAGTCCCCGTGCCTTACCAGACAACTCAAGGTGCCATGCTCGGTGTGATCAATGCGCACCTGCGAGCGGCAGGCGAAGGGGACCTGGAATCCTGCCATGGCTTTGCCCGGGCTTAGCCCCAGTACATGACTGAGCACCATGCGGATCACGCCGCCGTGGCAGACCAGTAGCACTCTCTGACCTTGTAACGCCTGCTGCCATAGCGACCAGGCATCACCGATGCGTTGGTGGAAATCCTGAATGGTTTCGCCGTTCACCGGTGGGTGGTTTTCTGCGTCGCGCCAGAAGTTGGCCTGGTGGTCGCCGTATTCGTCTGCCACCTGTTCCCGGGTTTTTCCTTCCCAGTCGCCGAAGCTGATTTCCTTGAAATCGTGGGCCACGGTAAAGGGAACATTGATGGTCTCCGACAGGTGCGCGGCAAACTCCCGGCAGCGCAGCAGCGGTGAGGTGAGAATGTGGTCCCACTGATCGTCCACCTGAATGGCATCGCGCATTTGCTGCCAGCCCAGTTCGCTGAGCGGATCGTCCTTATGACCGCGATACATGTGGCCACCGGCGGGTTCGCCGTGACGGATCAGATCAAACAGGGTGGTGGTCATGGTCTACTCCGCGTTGTTGACGCCGGCATCGGCAAAGGTGGCCATGCCGTTATGCAGGGCGCAGGCGCTGCGAATCACCGGTACCGCCACTGCCGCGCCACTGCCTTCCCCCAGGCGCATGGACAGGTTGAGAACCGGCTCTGCGTTCAGGGCCTCGAGTAGCCGGGTGTGGCCGGGTTCCCGGGAGTGATGGGCGAACAACAGCCAGTCGCGCAGATCCGGCCGTAACCGTACGGCAGCCAGAGCGGCCACGGTGACAATGAAACCATCCGCCAGCACGGGAATGCCACGGGCGGCACTGCCGATCAGGGCGCCTGCCAGGGCAGCAATTTCAAAACCGCCCAGGGAGGCCAGTACCACCAGCGGTTCCCGGTTGTCCCCGTGGCGGGCCAGCGCCCGTTCGATCACCGTGACCTTGTGACAGACGCCCTTCGCGTCCAGGCCGGTGCCGGGCCCGGCCAGCGCCACCGCCGGCTCGGCCAGCAGGGCACAGGCCACGGCGCTGGCGCTGGTGGTGTTGCCGATGCCCATTTCACCACCGATAAAGAGCTGGGCCTGCTGGTCCGCCGCACGCTGTGCCGCCCGGTCACCGGCGGCCAGGGCCTGTTCCAGTTGTGCTGTCGACATGGCGGCCTGACGGGCCAGGTTGGCGGTGCCGGCGGCGATGGCTTCATCCACCACACCGTCGCTTGTGGGCGGCGGGGTGGCGGTGCCCAGGTTTATCACGTCCAGCCGCGCCTGAAGATGCCGGGCCATGACACTGATGGCGGCCCCGCCGGCAACGAAGTTGGCAATCATCTGTCCGGTGACTGCCTGAGGGAAAGCCGAAACTCCCTCTGCGCAGACGCCGTGGTCGGCGGCAAAGACGGCGATGCTGATGCGGTCGGCACCCGGTGTATCGGTGTTCTGGAGTGCAGCCAGATCAACCGCCAGTGTTTCCAGGCGACCCAGAGAACCGGCGGGTTTGGTGAGCTGGTCCTGGCGCTCCAGAGCCCGTTGCCGATGGGGCTCACTGGGGGCGGCAATCGGTTGTTGCCAGGGTTGAACTAGGTGCACGGAAAACTCCCGGAAGCGGGCGGCGGGGCCGCAAAGCGGCAAATCCTCTGCCCCGGTGGGGATAGTGTCAAGTTGGCGGCCCGCCGGGTTGATGTCGGGCCGCTTCGACACTCTCTTTGCAGAGGCAATATTTACTGTTCAGCAAACGCCAGGTCGACGGGCAGCAGGCTGGTGCTGACAAAACCGGTTTCGGTTTCCGTGACAGGATCGATGACGCGCAGGCCCGGTTTGCTGTTGGTGGCATCGGCCACCCACAGGTTGCCTTGCGGACCAATGCCCAGGGTGCGCAGGTCCATGGCGCTCAGGCCGGCAATGGCGGTGTCTTCCACTACGCCGGTGGTGGGGTTGAAGGCGCGCAGGGTGATGTTCTGCCAGCCGCCATAGCTCAGGTAGTAGCCAAGGCTGGCGTCGACGATCACGGTGCTGCCGATCAGGCCGGTGGCGGCGGTGTCATCCACACGCTGTTCCACTGCGTAGCTATTCACATCCACCACATCAATGCCGCCGGTGTAGTCCGGTGTAAAGGCTCCCTGATTCTGGACCAGCAGGCCCAGGCTATCGTGATAAGTCAGACTCATGGGGTTCTTGCCAATCAGCGGGATGCCTTTCAGATCACCGCTGTCCTGGTTCGTGTCGATTTCCGTATCGCTGGTGGTGTCAAAGACAGCCACATAGGCGGTATTGGTGGGCTGGAAGCTGCTATCCAGACGCTGCAGGGAGATGAACAGCTTGCCATCAACGATGGTGCCGGCGGACATGTTGGGCACCCCCACCCCGTTGTCCGGGGTGTAGGCAGAAAGATCCAGTTCACCGATCTTGAAATCGTTTTCTGTGGTGGCGGCGGGATCAACAATCCAGGCGGTGTCGCTGCCGTAACGAATCAGGTAGGCCTTGTCCGGCTGGGCAAACACCAGGGTATAGGGGTTGCTGGAGTTACCATCTTCACCATCGATGGCAGAGTAGGTCCATTCGAAGAGGGCAGGGTTGTTCAGGTTTACCTTGTTGACGCGATCGGCCTGAAAACGTTCGTACAGGTAATAGTCAGTTCCGTTGGTGGTGACACCAATGTCGGAAATGGTGGGGTGATAACTGCCTGAGCTGGTCTTGTCGGCCACGCTGACCAGCTCCACCGCACCGGAACTGAAATCCGAGGCGGCGGTGGCCACGACGACCACGCCTTCACGGGCAGATACCTCTGCCGGGGCCGTGTTGCTGGAGTCGCCGCCGCAGGCGGTGAGCGCCAGGGTCAGGGAAAGCAGAACAAGCGGCAGTCGCTTGTTGTGATAGTGAGTCAAGAGAGTGGCGATCATGGGGCGTTCCTCACAGTTACGGTTCAGAGTGTCTGTTGCAGGTTGAGAAACCAGGCACGTCCCGGGCTCGGGAAGCGATTGAAATCCTGGTAGAGCTCGTCGGTAAGGTTTTTTACTTCCAGTCGCAGTGCCGTTTTACGGTTTGTGCTCCATGCGTGCTGCCAGCCGAGGGCGGCATCTACCGTGTTGCGGGCATCGGCTTCAAGCAGGTTGGCCGAGTCGTAATACAGGTTGTCGTCGTAGCGCCAGGTCAGGTCCAGGGTGAAAGGGGAAACGCGCCACTGGCTGTTGACCAGACCGGATCGGTGATAGATGCCGGGGAGTCGTTTTGCGTCCTGATCGGCAATCTGATTGGACAGGTTTTCCGAATCCTGAAAGGTGGCGTTGGCGGTGAGTGTCCAGTTGTCTAGCAGGGTGTATTGGGCTTCCAGTTCCACGCCGCTGAACTCTGCTTCCACGTTGATATAGCGACCCACGCCGCGGGCGTCATAGATGGCGGTAATGGCCGGGTCGAGATGTCGCTGGAAACCGGTGATTTCCAGATGCCCGCGGGCCAATAGCCAGCGGGCGCTGAGATCTTTGTTCAGGGATTCTTCTGCTTGCAGATCCGGGTTGCCGATAAACAGCCCTTGCTGGCCGTACTGCTCCACCAGGGTGGGTACGCGAATCTGCCGGGCCAGGTTGGCGTAAAGCCAGAGAGAGTCGGTGGCAATCAGTCGGGTGCCGACTTGCCAGGCCTGATAACGATTACTGGTGTTGGTGCGAGCCAGAGTGTTGTTGACGTCGACGCTTTCGGTGTCGTCATCCACATTGAATTGGCGGATTGCCAGCTGGGTGCGCAGGCGCTCCTGATCGCTGTGCCATTCGTGGCTTAATGCGGAAGCGATAAAGCGCCGCTCGCGGTGGCTGTTCGGGTCCTGTTGCAACCGGTCACGCTGATCCATGTCGTACCAGGCAATATCTACGGCGGCACTGAATTGATGGTTGGCCTGTTGCCAGGTGGCGCTATTGTTCAGGGCAAGTTGGTCGACCCGGGTGCGCGTGTCATACGTGCCAATGCCGACGCGGCCGACAAGATCCCGATAGTGCTCCTCGGTGTCGCCGAACAGCACGCGGTGGCTGCTTTGTAAGGAGCCAGCCAGCCAGCTGCTGTCCTGGTAATGGAGCTGAAGTCGTTGCTGTTCGATGTTCAGCCGGGCCCGGTTATTGGCCCAGTTCTGGATGCTCGGTATGCCCTGGTCCTTGTCGGACCATTGCAGCAGTGCATCAAGCTGGCGTTGCGGGGTGAAGCGGTAACCGAGTTTCACGCTGCTGTCATTCTGCTCCACATCGGCATTGCGTCGAGTGCTTTCTTCGCCATCCGTGGGGTTGAACCATTCCGGTTCATTGGCATAGCGGAAGTCATTTTCAGCTTGCTGGCGGTTCAGGGACAGCCAGTAGTGAACGCGCTCATGGCTACCGCTGTTGAACAGGCCATAACGTCGTGTGCCGAAGGAGCCTGTCCCCAGATTGAGCCGTGTCGTGTCTTGGGTTTGCCGGCCCAGGGATTCCATGGCGACGATGCCGCCCACCCCGGCCTGGGCGAAGCGGGCAGGGGCATTACCGGGGTAGATCTGAATCTCTGCGATGTCGTGCAGGGTGTAAAAGCTCAGATCCAGGCCACCGTAAAGCGGATCATTGAGCAACATGCCGTCCAGGTAGACTTGAGTCTGTTTGCCGGTGGAGCCGCGGATGGAGACGGTGGAATAACTGCCCAGTCCGCCACTTTCCCGAATCTGCACACCGGTCTGGGTGCTCAGGGTGTCGGCGAGAGTGGTGGTGGTATTGTCGAACTGTTCACGCTCGACTACGCGAACCACGCTGGTTTCCTGGTAAGGCGTCAGTGTTGCGGCACGATTCAGCGGCTTGTCGGTCACAACCACAGGTGCCAGCTGATTGCTGCCTAACGTCTCGGCCAGACATGGCAATGGGCTGCCGAGCAGGCACAGGGAAACCAATGTGTACGTGGGCCGTTTCATGACGCCTCTGATACGCATGCAAAAAGGCCTGGCCTAGAGAGGTCAGGCATATGTGCTAGCTACCAAAGGGAAAAGGAGAAATACCCCACGCCACTGCCCACCGCAGTCGCGTTGATAGCCGGTGGCAGGCCGGTCTCCGGGCTCTCGGTCGGGCGAGAAAAGACTCGCCCCGGCACTGACGCCTTCCCGCTTGCGCAGTGGCTGGCTGTTAACCTGTCAGAGCCTTAACCGATTACCGTTGCGGGGGCAGCGCTGGCTTTTCACCAGTCTTCCCGTTTAATCTCCGCTCCTGAAACCGGGAGCGGCGACACCTGCCACGGATTGAATTCGATGGCGGCAATCCTAGTGGTCGCTGGCGAAAAGTCAATCGCAAGCGGTGGCGATTCTGTTATCCAGCAATATCCAAGGAGTCTGAAAATGCGCCGAAAAACCGGAAAGATGTCGGCTTCTTGTCAGTTTTTTTTGCTTTCCTTGTGTTTGACGCTGACGACATTGCCGGCTTTTGCTGAGCCTTGCGTGCAGGATGATTCGGATCGACAGGTCTGCCTGGAGCAGCCGGCCAGTCGCATCATTGCTCTGTCCCCTGGTGCCACAGAGTTGCTGTTCGCTGCCGGTGCCGGCGAGCAGGTGGTGGGAGCGGTGAGCTTCAGTGATTATCCGCCGGCGGCGGAAAAACTGCCGCGGGTGGGCAGCTACAAACGGCTGGATCTGGAAGCGGTGCTGGCGTTGAAGCCGGATCTGATCGTTGCCTGGCGCAGTGGTAATCCCATGGAACAGGTCGAGCGCCTGCAGGCCATGGGCGTGCCGGTGTATCACAGCGAACCCCGCCGTTTTGACAACATCAGCACTACTCTGGAACGCCTGGCGGTGCTGGCCGGGACCGAAGCGGTGGGCCAGGGGGCGGCCGATGCTTTGCGCAGTGGCATGGACTCCCTGCGCCAGCGCTATGCGGAGGCGGCACCGGTGACGGTGTTTTACCAGGTCTGGGAAGAGCCGCTGATGACCGTTAACAACGAGCATCTGATCAGCGAGGCGATCCAGATCTGTGGTGGCGTCAATGTGTTCGGGGAGCTGGCATCCCTGGCGCCCAAGATCAGCCGCGAGGCGGTGCTTGCCAAGGACCCGGAGGTGATCATCGCCGGTGGCATGGGTGAGGATGACCCTTCGTGGCTAGAGCCCTGGAAGCAGTTTTCCTCCCTGCGTGCGGTGCAGCAGAACAACCTGTTCTTTGTGGCGCCCTCCACCTTGCAGCGGCCCACCCCACAGATGCTGGCCGGCACTCGCACCCTGTGCAGCCATCTCGACACCGTGCGCGCCCGTGATTAGCCGCCGAGCTGTCTCTTCCCTGCTGATGCTGGCGGCACTGGGTGCGCTGGCATTGCTGGTGGCGGTGACTGTGGGCAGTGTCTCCATGAGCCTCACGGAGTTGTGGATGGCAGTTGCCGGGCGGGGCGATCCCTTGTTTGGCGAATTGGTATTTTCCCTGCGATTACCTCGTGCCATGGCGGCGTTTGCCACCGGTGGCCTGCTGGCACTGGCCGGTGCCCTGATGCAGGTGCTGCTGCGTAACCCGCTGGCCGATCCCTATGTGCTGGGTATCTCTGGCGGTGCGGCGGTGGGGGCGCTGGCGTCCATGTTGCTGGGTCTGGGTACGGCGATGGTGTCCGGCTCCGCCTTTGCCGGTGCCCTGCTGTCCACCCTGCTGGTCTTTGGCCTCGCCCAGGGGCGGGGCAGCTGGACGCCGACTCGCTTGCTGCTCACCGGCGTGGTCATCGCCGCCGGCTGGGGGGCAGTGATTACCTTCATGCTGTCGCTGAGCCCGGCGGGCCGCTTGCCCGGCATGCTCTACTGGTTGATGGGCGACCTGAGTTACGCCCGCTCGCCGTGGCTGGCCTGGATGGTGTTGATCCCGGTGCTGATTGTCACGCTGCCGCTGGGGCGCAGCCTCAATGTGCTTGCCCGGGGGCCATTACAGGCGGCGGCTCTGGGTGTGGCAGTGAAGCCGCTTGCCTGGCTGGTCTATGGGCTGGCCAGCCTGCTGACGGCGGTGGCGGTAACCACCGCCGGCAGTGTGGGCTTTGTGGGGCTGATCGTGCCGCATATGCTGCGGCTGGTGCTGGGCAATGATCAGCGCATCATTCTGCCGGCCAGTGTCATGGCCGGCGGCGCCTTGCTGACCATCGCCGATACCTTGGCGCGAACCCTGATGGCGCCAGAGCAGTTGCCGGTGGGCGTGATCACCGCCCTGCTCGGGGTGCCCACTTTCCTCTTCCTGCTGTATCGGAGTCGGTGATGGCGATTCTCGAAGCCAGCAATATGGTGGTCGATATTCCCGGCCGTTCGGCAGGCCAGCCCTTTACCGCGCGGATTCTGCCGGGCCAGCGCTGGGGCGTTCTGGGCCCCAATGGCGCGGGCAAGTCCACCCTGCTGCATACCCTGGCGGGGTTAAGGCCGCCGCGCAGTGGCCAGGTGTTGCTGGATGGCGAATGCCTGACTCAACTGCGCCGCCGGCAACTGGCGAAAAAACTGGCGGTGGTGTTTCAGGAACGTCAGGACAGTTTTCCTGCCACGGTGCAGGAAACCGTGTTGATTGGCCGTCATCCTTTTCTTTCCCCCTGGCAGCGGGAAAGTGGCAGTGATCTTCGTCTGGCCAACCAGGCCATGGATGCCCTGTCCCTGCGTCTGCTCAGTGATCGGCTGGTCAGCACCCTGTCCGGGGGCGAGCGCCAGCGGGTAGCCATCGCCACGGCCCTGACCCAGCAGCCGGCCATCTGGCTGGCAGACGAGCCCACCAATCATCTGGATCTGCATCATCAGGTAGCGGTGATGGAGCTGCTGCACCGCCAGGCGGAGCAGGGCGCGGCAGTATTCATGTGCCTGCATGATCTGAATCTGGCGGCCCGCTGGTGTGACCATTTGCTACTGCTCTATCCCGATGGCGAGCTGTGCTTCGGGCCCGCCAAGACCATGCTGGTTCCGGAGGCGCTGGAGCGACTTTATGACCAGAAGCTCAGTGTGGGGCAGATCAACGGCGCGCCGGTTTTTGTGCCAGGGTGAGACTAGTTAATAGTTAACAGTGAATAGTTAATAGCGAAAAACAAAACACAGAATACAAAGTGGGAAACAGTATGAAGCCTGATCCGAAAAGTCCTGAGCGTCATGCCTGGCGGATGGAAAAGAAACAGCAAATCATGCATGAGCGCATTGCCAATGCGGACAAGGACCAGGGCATCCTTCTGGTGCTTACCGGCCCCGGCAAGGGCAAGAGCAGTTCCGGGTTCGGTATGCTGGCCCGGGCTCTGGGGCATGGCATGAAGGTGGGGGTGGTGCAGTTTATCAAGGGTGCGTTCAGTACCGGCGAAGAAGCCTTTTTTCGTGATCTTCCCAACGTGGATTATCACGTCATGGGCGAGGGGTATACCTGGGACACCCAAGACCGGGAAAAGGATGTGGCCGCCGCCAGTGCCGCCTGGGATATCGCCAAAAAAATGTTGCAGGACGACAGCTACCACATGGTGTTGCTGGATGAACTGAACATTGCGTTGCGTTACGAGTATCTGGATCTGGATACCGTGCTCGACGATCTGCAAAACCGTCCCGCCATGCAGCACGCCATTGTCACTGGTCGCTATGCCCCCAAGGAACTGATCGAGCTCGCCGACACCGTCACCGAGATGAAGGTGGTGAAGCATGCGTTCAAGGACCTTGGGGTCAAGGCGCAGAAGGGCGTGGAACTTTAGTTAATAGTTAACAGTGAATAGTTAATAGCGAAAACAAAACGATGGCTGGTCGTTCGTCGATAACACTGATGGTTCAGGGGTGCACCTCCGACGCCGGGAAAAGTACGGTGGTGGCGGCGTTGTGTCGGTGGTTTTATCAGCGCGGTTATTCGGTGGCGCCGTTCAAGCCGCAGAACATGGCGTTGAACAGTGCGGTGACCGTGGACGGCGGGGAGATTGGTCGTTCTACGGCATTGCAGGCGTTGGCCTGCGGGATTGAGCCGCACAGTGATATGAATCCGGTGCTGCTAAAGCCGCAGACCGACATGGGCGCCCAGGTGATACTCCGTGGTCAGGTGCTGGGCAATATGCAGGCGCTGGATTATCACGCCTACAAACAAACAGCTCGTGAGGCGGTGCTGGCGGCCTGGAAAGATTTGTCGAGTCGCTATGATGTGATTATTGCCGAAGGGGCGGGCAGCCCGGCGGAAATCAATCTGCGTGAAAACGATATCGCCAATATGGGCTTTGCCGAGCTGGTGGATTGCCCGGTGATTCTGGTGGCGGATATTGATCGCGGCGGGGTGTTTGCCCATCTCACCGGTACGCTGGATCTTCTTTCCCAAACGGAGCAGCAACGCACCCTGGGGTTTGTCATCAACCGTTTTCGGGGTGATTTGTCGTTATTGCAGGGCGGGCTGGACTGGCTGGAAGATCGCACTGGCAAACCCGTGTTCGGGGTGCTGCCTTACCTGCATGGTTTGACCCTGGATGCGGAGGACGCGGTGGCCGAGCAGGGTGACCATGATACTGATGCGCTCAAGGTGGTCGTGCCGCTGCTGCCGCGCATGAGCAATCACAATGATTTCGATCCGCTGAGATTGCATCCACAGGTGGATCTGCGTTTTGTGAAAATGGGAGAGGTCTGGCCGGCGGCAGATCTGATAATTCTGCCCGGCAGCAAGGCGACTCGCGCCGACCTGGCATTCCTGCGTGAGCAGGGCTGGGACACGCAGATCGAAAAACATCTGCGTTATGGCGGCAAGGTGCTGGGTATCTGCGGCGGCTTTCAGATGCTGGGTGAACGGATCGATGATCCGGACGGTCTGGAAAGCGATGCGGGCAGCAGCCCCGGCCTTGGCTGGTTGGCCATGACCACCCGGCTGATTCCCGGCAAACAGTTGCGCAACGTGCAGGGTGTGTTTCTCCCTGCTGATACCGCCATTCATGGCTATGAGATTCACAATGGCGCTAGTGAAGGACCGGCGTTGTTGCGGCCCATGCTGCAATTGGGGGAACGTAACGAGGGCGCCATCAGCGACGATGGTCAGATCATGGGCTGTTACCTGCATGGCCTGTTCGATCGTGCCGAGGCCTGCAACGGGATACTGCAATGGGCGGGACTTCGTGGTGAGCGGGCGGTGGATTACGATGATCATCGACAGAAGGATCTGGACCGGCTGGCAGATTTGATCGAGGAACATCTGGATACAGAGAGACTGCTATCCGTGCTGTGAGGTAGTCCTGAAAGACAGGGCCGGGAGAGAGCGCCTCCCGGCCCGAGAGACATTATTCCATCGGGTTAACGCATTCCGCCCGTGTCGGTTCCAGCTTGCAGCGAACCTTTCTGAGCAGGCCCATCATCGACTTGTCGTAGACGCCGTCCTCAGTCAGAGCGACGCGGGCTTCACGCATCATCTCGTCGTAACGCAACTTGTCCGCGTCCGGGATCCGGATCCACCACTTGTCATCGACTTCGTTGCTGGCGTTCTCAATCAGGCGCATGGCCCGGTCAAATTGGCCATACATGAATTCCCGGGACTGCTGGGCATAATCTGCCGGGAACTTGTCCTTTTTGAGAATGATCTGGGCACTGAGCTGGCCGAGGGTGTAATCCAGGATGCCGCCATCCGGCGCCATGCCCTTGTATAGCTCGAGCGCAGAGAAGCCCATGATCGGTGCAAAACAGATATCCACAGAACCATTATTGAAGCGGGTGGAAAAGTTGGTGATGTCTGACATCACCGGTGACATGCCCACCCGGGATGCCATGCTTGCCTGGGCACTGTCATATTCAAGCACCGCAATGGATTTGCCTGACAGCTCTTCAACGGTATCCAATTCCTGATCTTTCAGAAAAAGAAAGGCAGCACCCATGGGAACAACACCGCCCACTTCATAGGGGCCGGAAATCATCTGTTTGTTGATGGATGGCGTGTTGCTGGCAATGACGGAAATGACTGTTTTCATCGCGTCGTAGCTGGGGATGGCGCCAATGGAGTCCATGCTGCCAGTGAAGCTGTTGAACTGACGGCCACGGATACCGGTAAGAACCGCTGCATCGCATTGCCCGGCTTTCAGGTCTTCAGCAGCGATCTTTTCATCGGTGAAGGGTTTCAGTTCCACATCCACGCCCCATGCAACGGCGGCGGTCTTGTAGTCCTTCATGATGTTATAGATGTCGCCGTTGGCGCCGATGATGTCGAAAACACAGAATTTTCGTTTTTCCAGCGCATGAGCGGAAAGGGAAATACTCGAAAGCAAAGCGGAAAGAATTAGTATCGTTATGTAGCGCATGACGCTCTCCCGTGAAACACAGAAATATCAAAGAGCATCGATCCTATTTGGGCGCTGAGTATACATTCAATATGGCTTTACAAAATTGTGCACAATCCACAACAAGAAGCTGAAGTAAGCCGGGGCAGGGAGTCATTTTGTTAAAAAAGAAGGGAGAAAACGGCAAGATTTTCACCTTGCTTTCACTGTCAGGTTAGCCCTGGGGGAGCAAGGGACAATAAAAAAGGCGCCAGAGGCGCCTTTTTTGCGGGAGGTGCAGACCTTAGTGGTCGTGACCTTCCGGGCCGTGTACGTGGCCGTGTTCTTTCTCTTCGTCGGAGGCTTCACGCACCTCGGTGACTTCCACGGCGAAGTTCAGGGTTTCACCTGCCAGCGGGTGGTTGCCATCAACGGTCACTTCCTCACCTTCCACAGCAGTGATGGTGAAGATGCGCGGACCGGCTTCAGTCTGAGCCTGGAACTGCATGCCCGGCTGCAGATTTTCTTCGTTACCTTCGAAGGCGGTTTTCGGCACTTGCTGGATCAGCTGCTCGTGACGCTCGCCATAGCCTTCTTCCGGGGTGACGGTTACGTCCAGCTTGTCGCCGGCGGCCTTGCCCACCAGGGCATTTTCCAGGCCGGGGATGATGTTGCCCGCGCCGTGCAGGTAGGCCAGGGGCTCGCCACGCTCGATAGAAGAATCAATGGTCTCGCCGGCTTTGTTAGTGAGCGTGTAGTGGATGGACACTACGGAGTTTTCTGAAATTTGCATGGAAACCCTTTAGGGGTAGATGAATTCGGAATAAGGGGTATGGCGGACATGGCGTTTCATGGTCCGGCTGCGCCCCGCATTCAGGTCGGCGAACATTCTAACAAGACCGGCAAGGGCCTGACCAACCGGAGCCAGTACCGGCCGACGGGCGTGGGGTAGCCAACAGGGGCTGGGGAGCCACGAAGGGCTCCACAGGAGGGCGGAACCGGGAGGTTATTGCCCGAGTAAGCGCCGGTTCCCCGGCTTGGCCCCGCATTTGCTACAGTACCGCCATGGCCGCTGACACTTTCACTGACAATCCGCTACTGCAGGACCGTTTCGGCCGCACTATCGACTATGTGCGGCTGTCGGTGACGGACCGCTGTGATTTCCGCTGTGTGTACTGCATGGCGGAGGATATGACCTTTGTGCCCCGGGCCCAGGTGCTGACTCTGGAGGAGATGGGGCGGCTGGGGCGGGTGCTGGTGTCGCTGGGCGTGAAGCGGATCCGGCTTACCGGTGGTGAGCCGTTGGTGCGCCGTGATGTGGCGCATCTGGTGCGCGATCTTGGTGCGCTTTCAGGCCTGGATGAACTGAATATGACCACCAACGGCGCCGGACTTGGCCGTTTTGCCGGTGAATTGAAGGCCGGCGGGCTGGATCGGCTCAATATCAGCCTGGATTCCCTGGATCCGCAGCGGTTTCGGGCCCTCACGCGCACCGGGGATCTGAACAAGGTGCTGGCGGGGATAGAGGCGGCCCGCCGGGCCGGTTTCCGCCGTATCAAGCTGAACAGCGTGATCCTGCGCGGACGCAATCAGGATGAGGTGCCGGCGCTGGTGGATTTCGCCCTGGAGCGGGGGCTGGATATCTCCTTTATCGAGGAAATGCCCCTTGGAGCCATCAGCGAACATGACCGGGAGCTGGAGTTTGTCTCCTCCGAGGCGTTACGAGATCAGCTCTCCGAGCGCCTGACCCTGGTACCCATGGCGGACAAAACCGGCGGGCCGTCCCGCTACTGGCAGGTGCCGGGCAGTGACAGCCGCATCGGCTTTATCTCTCCCCACTCGCAAAACTTTTGCCATTTGTGTAATCGGGTGCGAATTACCGCCGAGGGCCGTATGCTTCTGTGCCTGGGGCACGAGCACAGTGTGGACCTGCGGGCAGTGCTGCGGGCGCACCCCACGGAGGATGCCCCCCTGCGTCAGGCAATCATCGATGCCATGGCCATCAAACCGGAGCGGCACGACTTCAATCTGGCCCCGGGCGAGCAACTGGTACGGTTCATGAATATGACCGGTGGTTAGTCACCGCCTTTGTCCCCCCTTCAAGGGAGGGGCGCTCCAGAAAAGTTTTAGTGTGTAGCGTGCAAGCATGCTGCGTGTAGCGTGAATGCGTAACCAAGCGAGAGACCATGAAATCCCTTCCTGAACTCTTTACCAACAACGAACAGTGGCGTCACGACATCGAGAAGGAGCATCCCGGCTTCTTCAAGGCGCTGGGCGAGCAGCAGAGCCCACAGTATTTGTGGATTGGCTGTGCGGATTCCCGCGTGCCCGCCAATGAGGTGGTCGGGCTGATGCCCGGTGAGCTGTTCGTGCATCGCAATGTGGCCAACCTGGTGAACCACACCGACCTGAACTTGCTGTCGGTGCTGCAGTTTGCCGTGGATGTGCTGAAGGTGAAGCACATCATGGTGGTGGGCCACTATGGTTGCGGTGGGGTAAAGGCCTCCATGGAAGATGTACCCCATGGCCTGATCGACAACTGGCTGCGGCAGGTGCGTGAGCTGTATCTGCGTAACCGCAAGCACCTGGTCAAGCTGCCGGATGACAAGGCCCAACTGGATCGCATGTGCGAGCTGAATGTGGCGCGTCAGGTGATCAATGTGTCCAACACTACCGTGGTCCAGGAAGCCTGGCGCCGCGATCAGCCACTGACGATCCATGGCTGGATTTACGGCATCGGCGATGGCCGCCTGCGTGACCTGGATATCCAGATCCAGAACAACAAGGAACTACGGACGCTGGAAAACGAGGAATATGACAACTGCTCAGGCTGACTGTTGCAGGCATTGAGTTACGATTAGCGAGTGGCGAAAACTCTAAACCCGCTCTTCGTAACTCGCTCCTCGCTACTCTAATCCCGCTGTTTTATCTGCTCCACGAGCGTTTTTAATGGGCATGGTTATGATGCTCATGCCCTGTCTTCCCTGCGCTTTCCGTTTCCGATCCGCTGAGCTTTTGCCATTCGGCTTCCGTCATTTCCGGCATGGCTTTCAGCAGAGCCACTATATCCCACAGGGATTCATCGTCATGGCTGGTGCCCCAGGCCGGCATGCCGCTCATCTTGATGCCATGTTTGATGGTCCAGAAGGCGCCGGCCGGGTCATGGATGCCATGCTCGCTCAATACGGGCGGCGTCGGGTAAAGGCCCGTGCGTAGCTCGGTATCCTCCATGCCCGGGGCCAGATGACAGCCGGCACACATGGGCTGATAGTGCGCCGCCCCTTTGCGAATGCGCTCAGGGTTATCCAGGTTATCCGGCACGGCAATCCGGCTGGCCCGCTGATCAATGGAGCGGTGCCTGGCGGCGCCGATGACGGCTTCGGTGAGCCGCCAGTGGGGGCATCCGCGGCAAAGTTGTAGGCGCCGGATGCAACCAGAGCAGCGACGCCAGCGGTGGCCAAAAGGGCCAGACTAAACAGGGTGAGTAATACGGTCTTCATCGTTATCTCCTGTGGAGAAGGCGAAGAGAAAAATGCGGTGCCGCGATGGCACCGCGTGGGTCAGAACCAGAAATGGATCCCGGCCACCAGCGATGCTTCCTCCGGATCACCACCTGCCGCCCGCGTTCTGTCGGCGGTATCACCGTACTGTTTTTCCCAGTGCACGCCGATGTAGGGGGCCAGCTCCCGACGGATTTCGTAGCGCAGCCGCAGGCCGGATTCAATGGCGACCAGACCGTCGCCGATCCCCAGGTCGTCATCGTCCTTGCCGTAAAAGCTGGCTTCCACCTCCGGCACCAGCGCCAGACGCTGGCTCAGCATCAGCTCGTATTCCGCTTCCAGACGCAATTCGCTGAGGTTGTCTTCACCCAGGAATAATTGGCCGTCGAGCTCGAACCAGTAGGGCGCCAGGCCCTGAATGCCCAGGCTGGCCCAGTCCCGGTTGGGATTGTCCGGTTGCCAGTCGCGGCGCCAGCCCAGTTGCCAGTCCCAGTAGGGGGCGAAGGCATGGCTCCAGGCGAGTCGTGTTTCGGCGCTTTCCGTGCTGGCGTCTTCGTCGTGGTGTTCCGGGTCCATCAGCCGTTCGCCTTCCGTGGACAGGTAAAGCTTGTTCAGGTCGCCGCCATACCAGGCGTTGGCATCCCAGCCCAGCACCGTGCCTTCGTCACTGTCACGCAGCTCAAGCTGGTCCACCAGCACTTTGCTGAAGCGGGGCGGGTGTTCGCTCATGGACCAGGCCGGCGTGGCGACGGTCATGGCTGTCAGGGCGCTGAGCATAAAGGTCGATGTTTTCATCATGCGTCCTCCCCGTGAGTGCCATGGTGTGAGTGGTCGCCGTCCGTTGGAGCGTCGACCACGCGGACTTCCCGGAACATGCCCGCGTCCATGTGGTAGAGCAGATGGCAGTGATAGGCCCAGCGGCCCAGGGTGTCGGCGCGCACCAGGTAGCTGAGTTTTTCACCGGGTTTCACGGTGACGGTGTGTTTGCGCAGCAGCTTGCCATTGCCCACTTCCAGATCACTCCACAGCCCATGCAGGTGGATGGGGTGGGTCATCATGGTGTCGTTGACCAGGGTGATGCGAACCCGTTCGTTGTGATACAGCTCCAGCGGTACGGCATCGGCAAATGGAATACCGTTGAAGCTCCACATGTAGCGGGACATGTTGCCGGTCAGGTGCAGCACAATTTCCCGGTCCGGGTGCAGGCTGTCTGGTGGGCCGTCCTCAGTTTCCATGTCCGCATAGGTGAGTACTTTCCAGCCCCGGTCGCGCAGGCCGATACCCGGGTCGGCGAGCATCGCCCCGGGGGCCATGGCGCGCATGTCCACGCCGGGGCCGTATTCAGTGGCAGCATGCTCGGTGGCACTGTTTCTGGGCGGCAGGTCCGGGTTGTCTGGATCTTCCGCAAAGGGAACGGCGTCGGCGTGATTCATGCCGTCCATGTTGTGATTCATCTGCCCATGGTCCATCTGGCCGTGATCCATGCTGCTCATCGTTATGCTGTCATGGTCCATGCCTGCATGGCCGTCGCCGTGTTGCATGGCACCCATGCCCATCTCGGTATGGCCCAACAGCGGCGGCGGGTCCATCTCCGGCACCGGCGCGGCCATGGCCGGGTCGGGTGTCAGGGTGCCACGGGCAAAGCCGCTGCGGTCGATACTCTGGGCAAACAGGGTGTAGGCCTGATTCGCTTTGGGTTCCACGATCACATCCAGAGTTTCAGCCACGCCCAGGCGCACCTCGTGGAAGGGCACCGGTTTGACCGGCTGGCCATCCATGGCGATCACGGTCATGTCCAGGCCGGGAATGCGGATATCGAAGAAGGTCATGGCGCTGGCGTTGATAAAGCGCAGGCGGAGGCGTTCCCCCGGATTGAACTGGCAGGTCCAGTTGCCGTTGGGGCTCTGGCCATTCATCAGGTAGGTGTAGGTGTAACCGGTCACGTCGGCCAGGTCCCGGTCGCTCATGCGCATGGTGTTCCACATATGGCGATCCTTGAGGGTCTGGATCACGCCCTTGTGGCTTAAATCGCGCAGGGTGTCGAACACGGTGCGTTCGTTGAAATTGTAGTAGTGGCTGAGCTTTTTCAGGGTGGCGAAGATGTGGTTCGGGTCCTCGTCACTCCAGTCTGACAACACGATGACCTGGTCCCTGTCCGCGGCATGGGGCTCCGGGTTTTTCGGATCAATGATGATGGAACCGTAGAGTCCGGTCTGTTCCTGAAAGCCGGAATGGCTGTGATACCAGTAGGTGCCGTTCTGCTTGATCGGAAAGCGGTAGGTAAAGGTTTCTCCCGGTTTGATGCCATCAAATGACAGCCCCGGTACGCCGTCCATTTCAAACGGCAGCAGCAGGCCATGCCAGTGGATGGAGCTGGTTTCCGGCAGCAGGTTGGTGACCTTGAGTGTGACGGTGTCGCCTTCGCGCCAGCGCAGGGTGGGGCCGGGGACGATGCCATTGATGGTGGTTGCCGGGCGGGTCTTGCCGGTGATGTTGACGTCGGCGCCACCCAGAGTCAGGTGGAAGGTGTCACCGGTAAGCGTGGGGGCGCCGGTGTGGCCCTGACGGGCCAGCAGCTGGGCGGATGTCAGACCCAGCCCCAGACCAGTGGCTCCGAGCGCCAGGCCCTGCACGAAACGGCGTCGTGGCAGGGAAAACGGGGGTGCGGTTTTCATGATGGATCTCCTGATTGTTTGAGTGGAACAGCGAACTCAAACAGTCAGGGACGGTGGCCGTAACGGCAGGTGGTGGATGCCATCGTGAAGGCGGGTCTCCAGGCTGGGGTGCCAGGGGTGCTCGGGGATATCCGTCTGCCCGCTGAACAGGGCGACGGTGGTGGCACTGATCTGGCACAGGGTCAGGCACTGGCAACCGTCATCCTGGGGGCAGTGCTGGCTGTCGCCATGGTCGGGCTGTGCCATCTCGGCATGGTGATGGCAGTGGGTCTGTGGAGCGCTATCCAGATGGCCCACGGAAACCTGCGCCGACAAATTGCTCGTCACCACCAGCATCAGGGTGGCGAGCAGGCCGGCCAGCAAGGACCGGTAATCGAGGCGCAGATATCGTTTCATGGAACCATTATTAACCTGCGGGTTACCCCAAGGTCAAAGGGGAATTGACGCATGCCTGACGTCACGCCACCTGCCACACCACGCTGGCGGCGATAACGACCAGCAACACGGCGGTGCCTTTTTCCACCCAGTGATGGTGGGCGCGCAGCCAGGGTAGAAAACGGCTGCGACCCAGTAATAGGGCCACCAGCACATACCAGCCGCCATCGATGAACATGGAGGTCAGCACCATCTGGATGCGGGCGGCCTGGGCCATGTCCGTTTGCAGGAACTGGCTGAACAGGGCCAGGAAAAACAGGGCCACTTTCGGATTCAGGAACGCCACCAGAAAGCCGTCGCGGGCGGCGCCGTGCAGGACGTTGAATTGGCTGGAGGCATCCATGGGCGCCAGCGGTTGCTTGCCCGCCTGCCAGCTTTTCCATGCCATCCACAGCAGGAAGAGGGCGCCACTCAGGCTGAAGAATAATTCCAGTGACGGGTAGCGGTGAAACAATACCGCCAGCCCGGTGACGGTGGCGGTGGCCCAGATACCGATTCCCAGGGCATGGGTAACCCCGGCGATGGCCCCGGCTCGGGGGCCGCCATGGAGGGTGTGGCGGGTGATCACCGCCAGGCTGATGCCGGGCGCCATGGCACCCAGGGCGCAGACGCTGGCCAACAGTAGCCAGTCGTGAAGAGGGAGCATTCAGTATCTCGTTACACGCAAAAGGGAGAGACTGTAACGGGTTGGTGTGACAGGTTGAAGAGCCGACAAGTGGGCTACGAAGCCCCTGTAGGAGCACCCCTTGAGGTGCTAACCGGTTAACAGGTTTGACGTTACCAGATAAATTTACCTCGCCTGAGCTCGGGTTCGCACCTCGAGAGTTGCTCCTACAGGGGGATCAGTTGCCGGGATGGTGGCTGAAGACCTGGGTGCCGTCTTCATCGAACAACAGCACATCATAGGCATCTTTGCGGTCGCCCATTTCCATGCCGGGGGAGCCGACGGGCATGCCGGGGACGGTAAGCCCTTTGGCATCGGGTCGCTCGGCGAGCAGACGGTCCACGTCGCTGGCGGGCACATGACCTTCGATGACGTAGTCGCCAATAAAGGCGGTATGACAGGAGCCCTGCCCCGGGAGGATGCCGGCCTTTTCCTTGATGGATTGCAGGTTCTGCTGTTCGTGGACGACCACTTGGTAGCCATTGTCTTTCATGTGATCCACCCAGGCGCCACAGCAGCCACAGGTGGGTGATTTGTACACTTCCATCACTTTGTCGGTGCTGGCGGTTTTGGCTTCTTCAGTGGCCGCAGGGGCCGCTTCGGTGGCCTGGGGCTGGGGCGGCCCATCATCGCCACAGGCGGCTACCAGAAAAGCCAGCAGAAATGCCGCAAATACTTTCATCGTGTTTCCTCTTCCATGCGTATGGCGTGTTGCGTGGGGCCTGCCAGCGTCAGCTTACAATCAATCTGCCCTGATACATCTGCATCTGGCAGGTGAAACGGTATTCGCCGGCGGGCGGATTGTTCAGGGTCACGGTGGTAATGGTACCCGTTTCCAGAAACTCGCTCACGTCGAGCCCGTGGAACACCACCTGCTCGGCGCAGGGGGAGGGGTCCCGTCGGTCGAAGTGCAGGGTCAGCGTCTCCCCGGCTTTGGCGCGCAGGGTGGCCGGGCTGTAGACGCCGTCGGCGACCACGATGGTGGTGCCCTGATCGCTGACGTTCTGGCTCTGTGTTGTGGATTTGGACAGCCAGAACCACCAGACGATCCCCACCATCAGTAGCAGGCCGGCAAGATTGATCAGCAGTGTCATGGTACGACCTCCGGGTTGCGGGCGGTGATGACCAGGCCGGTCTTGTGCATGACCTGGCCCATAACGTTGATACTTTGTTCCGGAACCACCTGTTGCTGTACGTCGACAAATCCCGCAGTGGCCAACGCCTGTTGCAGATCCGGCCCTTCATAGGTGACAAAGCCGTGTTGAAAAACCGGCAGGGTGGCCATGCTGTTTCTGTCGCGCAGGCCCAGACAAAGCTTGCCGCCAGGGCGTAGCAGTTTGCGAATGGCATTTAACGCCGGCCGCAGCGGGTTCCAGAAGTAGACTACATTGATGGCGACCAGATGGTCCGCGCTGCCCTCGGGCAGGGGAGGATTGTGCAGATCGCCTTGCAGGAAACGCACCTGTTGCCGGTGGCCATGGAGGGCCCCGGCAGCGCTGACCATATCCGCGGACAGATCCAGACCGGTGTAGTGCAGATCGTCCGCCATGGCCAGCAGGTCCGGTAGATGGCCTGCCGTGCCGGGGCCCACTTCCACGATATGGTCGCCGGCGGACGGCGCTAACGCCTGGTAGCTGGCCGCGATGATCGGCTGGTTATGCTGATTCATGTTGTCGGCGACCTGAGCGCCGTCATCGCCGCTGGGGCAGCGCAGCTGGGCGGCCAGTTGTTCTGGCGTCATGACTTACCTCGCTGGGGTTTGAACAGTCGCAACCGGTTGGCATTGCTGACCACGGTCACCGAGCTGAGCGACATGGCGGCGCCGGCAATCACCGGGCTGAGCAGACTGCCGGTGAGGGGGTAGAGCACCCCGGCAGCCACTGGCACGCCAAGGCTGTTGTAGATAAAGGCACCGAACAGGTTTTGCTTGATGTTGCGTACCGTGGCCGAGGAGATCGCCATGGCATCGGCGACACCGTGCAGGGAGCCGCCCATCAGGGTGATGGCGGCGGATTCGATCGCCACGTCGGTGCCGGTGCCGATAGCAAAGCCCACATCCGCCTGGGCCAGCGCCGGGGCATCATTGATGCCGTCGCCAACCATGGCCACGATGCGGCCCTCATCCTGCAGCGCTTTCACTTTCTTCGCCTTGTCCTCGGGCAGTACTTCCGCCATCACCTGGTCCACGCCCACCTGTTTGGCGATGGCATCGGCACTGGCCTGAATATCACCGGTAATCATCACCACAGTGAGGCCCAGGTCCTTCAGGCGGGCAATGGCGTCCCAGGAGTCTTCCTTGATGCGATCGGCCACGCCGAGGATACCCAGCAGGGTATTTCCCTCAGCCAGGAACAGGGGGGTGGCGCCGCGCTCGGTAAGCGAGGCGCTGTCCAGGTTGACGGTAATCCCTTCGCTTTCCAGCCAGCGGCGGTTGCCGAGCCGGTATGGTTTGCCGTTCAGGGTGGCGCTGACGCCCTTGCCGTTGAGGGCCTGGAAATTGTCGGCCCGGTCCGGGCTGATGTCACGTTGTTGCGCTGCTTCCACAATGGCGCGGGCCAGCGGATGCTCGGAGCCGCTTTCCAGGCTGGCGGCCAGTTGCAGCAGGTGGTCTTCCTGCTGACCCTCGGCGCAGAGAATATCGGTGAGCGCCGGTTTGCCTTCGGTGATGGTGCCGGTCTTGTCGAGGACAATGGTGTCCAGTTTGCTGCTGGTCTGCAGGGCGTCACCTTCACGAATCAGAATGCCGTGCTCGGCGGCCTTGCCGACGCCGACCATCACCGACATGGGCGTGGCCAGCCCCAGGGCGCAGGGGCAGGCAATGATCAGCACTGTGGTGGCACTGATCAGCATGTGGGTGATGCGCGGCTCCGGTCCCAGGTTAAACCAGGCCAGGGCAGCGACCACGGCGATCAGCATGATGGTGGGAACGAAGACGGCGGAGACGTCGTCGGCCAGGCGACCGATGGGCGGCTTGCTGCCCTGGGCCTTTTTCACCAGCGCCACGATGCGCGACAGGGCGGTGTCCTTGCCCACCGCGGTGGCCCGGTAGAGCAGGGTGCCTCCTTCGTTCAGGGTGCCGGCGCTGACCGTATCACCGATGGTCTTGCTCACTGGCATGGGCTCGCCGGTGAGCATGGACTCATCCAGGCGGCTTTCGCCTTCCTCGACGATGCCGTCCACGGCAATCTTTTCCCCGGGGCGTACGCGCAGGATGTCATTGGTCTGCACCTGCTCCACGGGAATGTCCTGCTCCCTTTTTTCCTGATTCGGGCCATCACGAACCACCCGGGCGGTTTTAGCGCCCAGGTCCAGTAGCCGTTTTACCGCTTCGCTGGTTTTTCCCCGGGCCCGCACTTCCAGGGCCTGGCCCAGGTTGATCAGGCCGATGATCATGGCACTGGCTTCGAAGTATACATGGCGGGCGGCTTCCGGGAGCGCCGCGGGAATCAGTACCACGGCCATGGAGTAGAGCCAGGCGGCACCGGTGCCCAGAGCAATCAGGGTATCCATGTTGGCGTTGTGATTGCGAAACGCCTTCCAGGCACCGACAAAGAAATGGCGCCCGGCACTGGCCAGCACCGCCAGGGTCAGCAGGCCGATAGCCAGCCAGATCCACTGGCTGGCGGCGCCGGGTTGAACCATCATGTTGCCGCCCAGCAGTCCCCAGGCCATCAGCGGTACGCCCAGCCCCAGGCCCAGCCAGGTATGACGCAGCAGACGGCGATAGTGTTGCTGCTCCTGTTGTTCGCGGGCGCCATCATCATCGTTGTCGTCCACTGGGCTGGTGCCATAGCCCGCCTTCTCTACTGCGTCGATCAGGGATTGGGTATCCGCCGTGCCGCTGACTCTGGCGGTGCGGTCGGCAAAGTTCATCTGTGCCTGGTTGACCCCCGCAGTGTTGCGCAGGGCGTTTTCGATGGTGCGTACGCAGGCGGCGCAAGTGGCACCGGTAATGGCAAGCTGCTGTTCCTGATCGGTGCTGGCGGGCGATGCTGATGCAGTGTGAGGCGGCGTGTCTTCGCCGGCATAACCCGCCTTGGCCAGGGCAGCCTGCACATCGGCACTGTCGGCGGCGCCTGTGACGGTCACCTGCTGGGCGTCCAGATCCACCTGCACATCGTCGATGCCTGCGATGGCGGACAGCGCCTCGCGAATCTTGCGGACGCAGCTCTGGCAGCTGGCGCCCTGAATATCGAACCTCTGTGTCTGCATCAGGATCTCCTTTAGCCGGTGTGGGCGGAACCATGCGTGTTGTCACAGATTGTCAAACTTCAGGGTAACCCTAAGGTCAACCCTGTGCTATAACCTGCCGGCGGCATTGAAAACTTTTATAAAACTGTCAAAAAGGCGGAACTGCTCGCGCGCCAGCGACTCCATATCACCACTAGAGTACGAGCACATTGATGCCGTTTATCAATACTGAGAGGACCTTTTCTATGTTTAAGAAGACTTTGCTTGTGTCAGGTATTGCCCTGGCTGTTTCTGCACCGGCCATGGCGGAGCAGCAGACTTCCATGGTTCGCGATAACGGTTTTTCCTACACCTATGGGCAGTTGGCCTATGACCGTTGGGATCTGGATAACGACTGTCTCTTATACACATCTGACGCTGCCGACGATCTACTCTGTGTAGAT
>OJIS01000127.1_pt1 | contig 28745 bp, 21 predicted proteins | sample 1595671 | NCBI WGS metagenome assembly OJIS01 (sample SAMN05416814, study PRJEB24817) | seawater metagenome | isolation source: Sea water | place: Canada:Atlantic | collected 2013-07 | reverse complement strand
CGAGATCAGCCTCGGTCTCGTGGGCTCGGAGATGTGTATAAGAGACAGCAAACACCCCGACACCAGCCAGGAAATCGAAACCCACTTCACCGTCGAGTCTCTTTAGCCTATGGAACTTAGGCTTCAGTCTGAAGGCATAACCTAGGCCCTTCACCAAGGCTCAAGGCCAATAAATCAGATTAAATTGAGCATATTATAGCTCAAAACAATCAAATCAGTTTTTTTTGCGCGCTTATTCGCCCATATCACAATCAAGAAAAGGTTGACTTTGCGCATTTTACCTCTCACATTATTAATCATAAAGCCATTTTGCGCGGATTATGACTCAACCCGAAACACTCACCGAAACCCAACTCGAGGAACTCATCGGCAAACGCCTGAAACAGCACCGTCTCGGTCAAAACCTCAACCAGACCGAACTCGCCAAGCGCGCCGGCCTCGCTCGCCGCACCATCACCTCTGTCGAAAACGGCAACGGCTGCACCCTCGGCACCCTCATTCGTCTCGTCCGGGCCCTCAACATTGAGCACACCTTTGAAGAACTCATGAAACCCCTCCCCCTCAGCCCCAACGCAATCCGCCAGGCCCAGATCCTCGCCGAACCCACTCGTAAATACGCCTCAAAGCCCCGAAAAAAACCACCCGAAACCGGAGACTGGGTTTGGGGAGATGAAAAGCCATGACCTCCGCAACCGTCACTCTTTTTGGGACTGAGATCGGCTCGGTTGCTTGGGACGAGGAACAGCAACTCGGGCTCTTCGAATACGCGCCCGCTTTTCTCCGCAGCAAGATCGAAATCTCCCCCATCCACATGCCTCTCGCCGAAGGCGTCTATCAATTCCCGACGCTCTCTCACGACACCTTCAAAGGCCTGCCCGGCCTCCTCGCCGATTGCCTTCCCGATAAATTCGGCAATCTCCTCATCGACCAATGGCTCACCCGCGAAGGCCGCACCGCCGCCTCTTTCAACCCCGTCGAGCGCCTTTGCTATCTCGGGAGCCGCTCCATGGGCGCTCTCGAATTCCTCCCGGCCCACCACGCCGAGAAACCAGATCGTGAGCTCCAGATTGACGCTCTCATCCATCTTGCCAATGCAGTCCTCGCCAACCGCACCGAACTGAAAACCACGCTCATTCCCGAGCACGAAGACCAAGCCCTCGCCGATATCCTTCGTGTTGGCACCTCTGCCGGAGGCGCCCGGGCCAAAGCCGTGGTCGCCTGGAATCCCAAATCCGGTGAAATCCGTTCCGGCCAAGTCCCCCTTCCTCCCGACTTCGAACCCTGGCTCATCAAGTTCGATGGCGTTGATGGCAATGCCGACAAGGAACTGGCCGATCCCCTCGGCTACGGCCGTATCGAATACGCCTACCACCTCATGGCCCGCGCCGCCGGCATCACGATGAGCCGCTGCCGCCTCCTCGAGGAAAACGGGCGCGCCCACTTCATGACGCGCCGTTTTGATCGCACCCCCAATGGCGGAAAACTCCACCAACAAACCCTCTGTGCCCTCAGCCACTACGACTTCAATACCGCGGGCGGATACTCCTACGAGCAAGCCTTCCAACTCGCCCGCCGCCTCAGCCTCCCCCAGCCCGACCTCACCGAGCTCTACCGCCGCGCCGTCTTCAACATCCTCTCCCGCAACCAGGACGATCACACCAAAAACATCTCCTTCCTCATGGATCGCCGCGGCACCTGGCATCTCGCGCCCGCCTATGATGTCACCTACTCCTACAACCCCGACGGAGCTTGGACGAGCCGCCACCAAATGACCTTCAACGGCAAGCGCGACGAGTTCACAAACAAAGACCTCTTCACCGCAGCGCAAGCAGCCGACGTCAAACCCCGCCAAGCCAAGGAGATCATCACCACCCTCCATCAAACCCTCCAAAAATGGCCTCTTTTTGCCGATCAAGCCAAAGTCCCGGAAAATCTCATCTCGGGAATCGCCCGAAACTTCCGAAATCTCAACGCGCGATAGCCACCCGAACTTGTAGCTCTCGACATTTCCCAACGAGCTGACTACCCCCTCTCCCGCTCATGACCCTTCTTTCTGCCAACGAACTCCGCCTCGCCTACGGCCACCAAACTCTTCTCGACGGAGTCACCCTCGCCGTCGCCGCTGGCGAAAAAGTCGGCCTCGTCGGGCGCAACGGTTGTGGAAAAACGTCCCTGCTCAAAATCATCGCCGATGAGAACAAGGCTGATTCCGGCGACATCTCCAAACGCCGCGGCCTTCGCATTGGCTACCTCCCGCAGGAATTCGAAATCGATCCCGCCCTCTCGGTCTATGACAACATCGCCGCTGGCGCAGCAGATGTTGTCGAAGCGATCACCCGCTATGAAAATGGTGATGGCACCGAAACCGAACTCGACGAATTGCTCACCCTCATCGAGCACGCCGAGGGATGGGATCTCGACGCCCGCATCAACTCACTTTCCAATGCCCTTGGCACCCCGCCGCTCGAAGCCGAAACCGGCCCCCTCTCCGGTGGAGAAAAACGTCGAGTCGCCCTCTGCCGGGCCCTCGCATCCCAACCCGATCTCCTCCTCCTCGACGAGCCCACCAACCACCTCGACTCCGAATCCATCCGCTGGTTGGAGGACTTCCTCAAAACCTACGGCGGCGCTGTCATCTTCGTCACGCACGACCGCTACTTCCTCAACGTCATCGCGACCCGCATCATCGAGATTTCCGATGGCAAGGCCTACTCCCATCCCGGTAACTACACCGCCTTCCTTGAGTCCAAGGCCATCCGCCAGGGCATCGCCGAAAACGCCGAGAAGAAACGCCAAAAATTTCTCAAGGATGAGCTCGAATGGGTTCGCGCCGGAGTGAAAGCCCGTACCACCAAATCCCGCTCGCGGGTCGACGCCTTCTACAAAATCAAAGACAAGGACGCTCCTGTCAAAGAGGGCGAAATGGACCTCCTGATTCCACCGCCTCCCCGCCTCGGCAATACCATCGTCGACCTGGAGGACGTCTCATTCACCTACGACACCGACAAAGACTCATCGGGCCAGGTCTCCTCCGCCCGCACCCTCTTCCGCCACCTCAACCTCTCACTCGAAGAAGGGCAATGCACCGGCATTGTCGGCAAAAACGGCGTTGGTAAAACGACTCTCCTCAAGATTTGTCTCGATCAACTTGAGCCCACCTCCGGGACTGCCGTCCTCGGAAAGCAGGTCAAGATCAACTACATCGACCAATCCCGCATGCAGCTCGATGGCACCGGTTCCCTCCTCGATGAAATCTCGGAGGGCAGCGAGAAGATTTCCTTCGGCAACGAAACCCTCGGCGCCCGCGCTTATCTCAAACGCTTCCTCTTCTCCGACGACCGCATCAACGAACGCGTCGATCTTCTTTCCGGTGGAGAACGCGCCCGCCTCATGCTCGCCAAGGTTCTCAAAACCGGCGGCAACCTCATCGTTCTCGATGAGCCCACCAACGACCTCGACCTGCAATCCCTGCGCATGCTTGAGGAAGCCCTCGCCGCTTTCCCCGGCACCATCATTTGTGTCTCACACGACCGCTATTTCCTCGACCGTATCTGCGACCAAATCGTGGCCTTCGAAGACGACGGAGTGAAAGTCAGCCCCGGCAACTTTTCCTACTATCTCGAAAAACGCCAGGCCCGCGAAAACGCCGCCCGCGCCCAAGCCACCGCCGCCAATCGCCAGGCAAAAAAACGCACCGCCGCCAAGAAGGACAAGCCGCGCAAATTGACCCTCGCCGAAGCAGAGGAACTCAAAACCCTCGAAGACAAAGTCATGGCCTCCGACGAAGCCGTCACCGCCCTTCAAGAAAAACTCTCCTCCTCAGAAGTCCAAACCGACTTCGAGCAAATTCCCGTCGTCATGGCCGAACTTGAGTCCGCCAAAAAGACCGCTGACGATCTCCTTCTCCGCTGGGAATATCTCGAAGAGGTAAAAGCGAACTCGCCAACGACCTAGCAGGAACCGATCCCGAGCTTGAATCCGCACCCGATCCGTGTGAGTCTTCCTGTATGAACTTGGTCTTGGAAATTCCTGACGAACTCGAAGCTGAGCTTAGCGAATCTTTTGAGGACCTTCATCGGGAAATGCTAGAATCGATTGCTGCCCGCGCTTACGCCAAAGGAATTTTTTCACTCGAAAAAGTTCGCCTGTTTCTAAAAGAAGAAAGTCTTTGGCATGCCCGAAACGTTCTTGAAGACCACGAGGTTTGGCCGGGAACAACTGCCGAAAGCGTCGAACAAGACCTAGCAACTCTCGATCGTGCCTTGAAGTGATCGTCATCAGCGACACTTCGATCCTTTCCGGTCTAGTCAAAATTGGGCAAATTGACATTCTGCAAAAACTCTTTGGCAGGGTCATCATTACCGTGGAGATCGTATCTGAATGTTCACACCCGCTTGCTCCATCAGGTCTTGGCGAATTACTTTCAAGCACCTCGGATTGGCTCGTGATTGAAGAATGCGAAGGCCCCTATCACCCGGAAACACGGGCACTCGATAAAGGAGAAGCCAGCGCCATCACCCTGGCCTCGACACTCGACGACCGTCTTCTGCTCATTGATGAACAAGCCGGTCGCAGCATCGCCCGTCAACTCAACATTCCAATCACCGGCCTAATTGGCCTTCTCGGCAAGGCTGCCCAACTCGGACACCTCGACTTCGATTCTGCGGTTCGCACTCTACGAAAAACCGGATTTCGAATCTCCGAAGACGTCATTCGATCGGTTCAAAGGCACCTTCTTGAGCCGATTTTTTTGAAACAGCTTCCTCCTGATTTCGCTTCTTACCTAAAGTCGGATCCCTCTCGAAGGATTACCATGAAGGATGGTGAAGTGAGATCTGCTGAATTTCTCTCTCACGGAGAACTTCAACTTGAGTGGTTTCACGTTGAAGAGGAAGAAGAAGATTATGATGAAGAAAAAGAGCCTCCCTCTGCCCACTTCCTCGGGTTTAGCCTCCTCAAAACAGCTGGAAGCTATGACTCATGGGGAGTCTTTCTCTGGCTTCCCCAGTTCCGGGAATTTGGGGGCTGGGATCAAGATCATCATGCCATGATTTCTTATCCGAATGTTTCGTGGGAGCAAATCATTCGCGACCCCACTTGGTTTATCAACGGCCAATGGTATCCCGATCAGATCCCACACCGAAAAATAACCCCCTCCGATTTTCCTCCAAAATTCTAACCTCTGCCTTACCAATATGAGTGAAATCCCAAACTGTCCCGAGTGCCAATCCCAATACGCCTACGAAAGCGGCCCGCTTTTCGCCTGTCCTGATTGTGGACACGAGTGGTCGGCCGAAGAAGCAGCGGCGGCTGCCGAGGCCGCTATTCTTCGCGATGCCCACGGCAATGAGCTCAACTCCGGCGACTCGGTGCAACTCACCAAGGACCTTAAGGTCAAAGGCACCTCCACCACTCTCAAGATCGGCACCAAGGTGAAGAACATCCGCATCAATCCCGGAGCCGATCACGACATCGACTGCAAGGTCGATGGCATCGGTCCCATGAAACTGAAGTCACAGTTTGTGAAGAAAATCTAAGGTTGAAAACTCAGCTCAATGCTTTCGAGGATGGGCTTTGATTTGTTCTCGGTAGTGTCAGTGAGTTTGACCTCAAATTGAAATCCGTATCCTTCGGGAAGCGATTTAAGAGCCAAAGATGCAGGTGTCTTTTTGATCTGCTTGGAGAAGCCGGGAAGATAGTCATACGCTTCCTTCACTTCCTGCCAATCCGACCACGTATCGGTTTTACCATCGTTGTCGATATCTACTCCGACACGAACCTCGGCATTCTCGACCCATGGCCCGGGACTCACGTAGTCAGTCTTCTGCTGGGTCGCGAGATAGAAACGCCCCTCGGCAAAACAAATATCAGGATCGGGATGGCCCTTGCCGATCTTATCGCACCACTGAAACTCTTTCGTGAGATCTGAAGTGGTAAACCAACCCACACTCATTTGATGCCCCCCGATGGGATCATAGTCCCCAAAGAGATAATACTGTCCTCCGACACAAATCGCGGCCCAGTCGCCATAAGCTTCCTGCTCAGGCTCGTGAATTTCAAACTCGCCGATATTGGTGTTCCAATCCGGATGCTGAAGCCAATGCGGATGTTTGTAGCTGCCCATCTTTCCAGTGGGAGTGGTCCGGTTGTCGACCGCATGGTTCTGGATCTCGAATCCGCTCACCCCATTCTTGCTGGTGGCTCTTCCCGCCAGAGGTGAATCCCACGAACGCTTGTTCGCACTGATCGGACTCCAGTCCTCATAAATGACGTGGAAGTTTCCTTCCAGGTCGCGAATGAAACCGCTGTCCGATCCGTGTGAGGGATCTTTGAAAGCCATCCCTTTGTTTTCGCCGGGCAAGCCGTCGGTGAGATTATTATCGACATAAACGTGGGGATCCTGATCGTTGGGATAGTCGTAATAAATGTAGGTCTTCCCGTCGGCATATTCGGCACTGGTGACCCATCGTGAAAAGCCCTCGGTCACCGGGCCGTGATGCACCCAGTTGACCATGTCCTTGCTCTGCCACGCATGGTAGCCGCCTTTTGAAGGCTTCAGTCCGCCGGGGGCATCGTATTGATTTGCGAAACGGGTGGTTTTGAGAGGAACATCAAATCCCTCCAATTCGGCGTCTTCCGCAAGATGCTTCGCCGCAGGCTTGTTCTTTGCTCCTTTTTTACGCCCTCCCTGTCCCCCGCCGTAGCGGCCAAACATCCAATAGTTGTCCGGCCCGATTGTTAAAAGAACAGGCGCATCGGCCAAATTTATCGGGCCCAGATTGGGCGTGGCATTCCAATTCTGCCAAATAGGAGATTGAGTCAAGGTAATGGCCGCGGCCGACTTCTTACTGTCAAAACGTTTCACGACACTTCGAAAGACCCCCGTCTTTTCAGAGGGAGAAATTGCGCCCTTCCCTACATCCAGCCCGCTTTGCGAAGCCTGCGCCCCGGTCCAGTCAGCTTCCGAAGCAACGACCCAAGAGCCGTTTGCAAGCGCCGGCGTAATCAGCAGAAGAGATCCGAGTGAGTGACGAACGAAATGTGGAATTTTCATGACTCCAACAATACGGAGGGCTCCAGGCGATTCTGTAGGGTTTTCTCGACAGGTTGTTTTGAAACAATCACGGCTTCAATCTCGAGGTCTTCAACCACGATCACAATCGTCGCGGCATAAAGGATCCCGCTCATCAGTGATTGGATCGGAGGAATTCAAATGATACTTTCCAGCTTCGTCCGCTATGAAGTTCCCCATCATCACTTTTCTCCTCTCGTCCCTTCTTCCCCATTCACTCTCGGCGGCAGAGCCTGACCCCAAGTCGCTGGAGTTCACCAAATGGACGCCCAACTTCCAGGTTCCCGACCCTGTCGCAATCTCCTTCGATGAAAAGGGCCGGGCCTACGTCACACAAACGCAACGGCGCAAGGCCAACGACCTCGACATCAGGAATAACCGCGACTGGATCACCAACGATCTCTCCTTCACCTCACCCGACGACAAACGCGCCTTTTATCGGAAGGTTTTCACGGCAAAGAACAGCGACAAGAACAAGCGAAGGGTAAAAGATTACAACAAAGATGGTCGCCACGACATCCTCGACCTTCAGGCACTCAGCGAGCGCATCCACCTCATCGAGGACACCAATGGCGATGGATTCGCCGACAAAACTTCCGTGTATGCGGAAAACTTTCAGGATGAGATCGCAGGGATCGCGGCCGGTGTCCTTCATCACGATGGCGATGTCTACACCACCATCGTCCCGGATGTCTGGAAACTCCGTGACACCGATGACGATGGCAAGGCAGACACCCGTGAATCAATCGCCTACGGATTCGGAGCTCACCTTGCCTATGCCGGTCACGACATGCACGGCCTCACCGTTGGCCCCGATGGTCGCATCTACTGGACGATTGGTGACAAAGGGGTGGGCGTAAAATCCAAGGAAGGTCGCCATTTCAAATACCCCAACCAAGGAGCCGTTCTCCGTTGCGATCCGGATGGCCGCAACTTCGAAGTCTACGCCCGTGGTCTTCGCAATGTTCAGGAGATTGCCTTCGACCAATACGGCAACATGTTTGGTGTCGATAACGATTCGGACCGTCCCGGCGAAAAGGAGCGCTTCATCTACATCGTGCAACACATGGACGCCGGCTGGCGCTCCAACTGGCAGTATCGCAAGGGTGAATTTAATCCGTGGATGGACGAGAACCTCAGCGTTCCCTATCAAGAAAACCAGCCCGCTTACATCCTCCCACCCATCAGTCTCTACAACAACGGGCCGGCGGGCATGGCCTTCAATCCCGGGACCGCACTTGGCGAAGAATGGAAGGATTACTTCTTCCACACCAGCGCACCCAACGGTCAGCAGTGGGCCTTCCAGGTCGAGGAGAACGGAGCCTCCTACAAAATGGTCAACGATCTGCAGATCGGGAATGGCGTCCCCATCGTTGGGATCAACTTCGGACCAGATGGCGCGCTCTATGGAGTCGACTGGGGCGGCGGCTACCCCCTCAATCAGAAGGGCGCCATTTGGAAGTGGGATGTCAAAATTAAACATCCGCTTCGCGAGCAAACAGCCGAACTCTTAAAAGCAGATTATTCGAAAACCTCCATTCAAAAACTCATCGCCGCCTTAAATCACCCCGACCAACGGGTTCGCCTCAAAGCGCAATTCGAATTGGTGAAACGTGGCGCCCGGGCGGAATTAACATCGGCCACGAAACAAGGCACGCAGATCTCAAGAATTCATGCCATCTGGGGATTGGCCCAACTCGCGCGAAAAACAAAGAATATCTATCCTGATCTCCTTCAACTCACTTCCGACAAAGATCCCGAGATTCGTTCCCAAGCCGCAAAAATGTGGGGTGATTTCTTCTCAGCAAAGCTCGCTCACCATCAAGCACCGAAGCCAGAAAACCAATTATTACAGGACGAAGAATTGCTTAATCTCCTTGAGGATGGTTCGGAGCGCGTCAAATTTCACGCCGCTATAGCGGTGGGTCATCTAGCGGAACCTGGCAGTGCCCAACTTCTTCTGAAAATGGCACGCACCATCCCGGACGAAAGTCACACATACCTCCGCCATGCCGCCATCGTCGGTCTCACCGGATGTGCTTCGACTGATTTTTTAACAGCACTGGCAAGAGACGAATCCGAGCTTGTTCAAAAAATCGCCGTCGTCGCCCTGAGACGCCGGGCTGATCCTGCCGTCGCCGAATTTCTCAACTCCAAATTCGAGCAAGTCGCCGCCGAAGCCGCCCGCGCCATTCACGATGACTGGACGATTCCCAAAGCAATGCCTGCTTTGGCGGATTCTCTCGAAACAACTCCGTGGATCAAAAACGAATCCTTCATCCGCCGCGCCATCAACGCCAACTTCCATCTGGGAACCTTGGACGCGGCAAAGCGCGTGGCCACATTCGCGCTCCGCTTCGGCGTGCCGGAAGAACTCAAGCTCGACGCCCTCGATGCCCTCTCCAAATGGACCACACCCGCCGAACTTGACCGGGTCGTCGGACGCTACCGGCCCCTTGAGCAACGCGCCCCCTCGATTGTCGTCGTAGCGCTCAGCGAACACCTCACCGCGCTACTCTCCAGCCCAAGCCAAAAAATTCAAAGCCAGACGATGAGCTTGGCACGATCCTTGAAAATTGAGATCCCGGCACAGGCCCTTGTTGCCCTTGCTGGTAATAAAGTCTCTTCTTCCGAACTTAGAATCGAAGCCCTCCGCTCCCTCACTGCACAAAAGCACCCCGGGATTGAAACTCTTCTGACCAACTCAATGGAGGCGAAAGACGAAGAGATCCGAATCGCCTCTCTCCAGCTTCTCGCCAAGGTAAACCCGAAAGCGGCCCTCGACTCCGCAAAAAATAGTCTTTCTCAAAACCCGGGCTCGACACGCGAGAAACAAAATACCATTCGCCTCCTGACAAAAGAACTTGCCTCGGCAAGCGGAGATCAAGTTCTCGAGAGCTTGCTCACTCAGTTCGACCAAGTTCCCCTTGCCCTCCAGCTCGATCTTGCCGAAGCCGCTGCTTCCCGAAAACTCAAAGCCCCGGCTCCTGATTTTTCACACACCCTCCAGGGAGGTGACGCAGTCAAAGGTAAGGCCCTTTTCATGAACCACCTCGCCGCTCAATGCATCCGCTGCCACAAGGTCGGGAAAGGGAAAGGAAGCGACATCGGACCAAACCTCCAGTCGGTTGGATTAAAAGATCGTTCCCACCTCCTCGAATCCATCGTCGAGCCACAGAAGGTCATCACCGAAGGATACGGAACCATTTCACTCACCCTCAAAAACGGAAAATCAGTTGCCGGTCTTTTCCATCGTGAAAAGAAGGGCCTGATCGAGATCCGCGATGCCGAAGGAAAAACCACCAAAGTCAAATCGAGCGAGGTGAAGGAGCGCAGCCCCGTCATCTCAACCATGGCTCCCATGGGCCTGATCCTGAAAAAGCGCGAAATCCGTGACATGATCGAATATCTCGCCACTCTGAAGGCCGCCAAAAAATAGGCGTTCACGAGATTTTTCCTTCCGTTTCGCTGCCAGTAGAGTTTCGTCGGAGTTGTGGATGTTTTTTTACTCGTTACCTACCTGCTGATCGCGCTCGTCTTTTCGTTCCTATGCTCGGTCTTTGAGGCCGTTCTCCTGAGTGTTCGGCGGCCCTACATTGAGGCGCAGAAAGAAGACAAACCAAACAATGCCGCTGTTTGGGATGCTCTTGCAAACGACTTAAACCGCCCATTGTCGGCCATCCTCATCCTGAACACGGTCGCCCACACCGTCGGTGCTGCCGGCGTTGGAGCCCAGGCCATGAAAATCTTCGGAGATGCTCCGCTGACGACTGGAATCATATCAGCATTCCTCACTCTCCTCATTTTGATTCTCTCCGAGATCATTCCGAAGACACTTGGTGCCGTCTATTGGAAGCAACTGGCCCCATCAACCGGAATCATGCTCACCACCCTGACTAAAATAATGTCCCCACTCATCTGGGTCACTGAGAAAATCACCAGTGGTATTTCCAGAGGTAAGAAAAAGGGAGCCTTTAGCCGGTCTGAGTTTATCGCGATGGCTGATATTGGAGAAAAAGAAGGTGCCATCGAGGAAAGTGAAGGGAGAATCGTTAAAAACCTTTTTGGCTTGCGTAAAATGCTCGCAAAGCATGCGGCCACTCCCAGGACCGTGGTCTTTGCTTTACCGGAAACTTGCACCATCGAAGAGTTCATGAGCGCCCATTCAGCCAAACCGTTTTCACGGATTCCGATTTACGAAACAAGCCTGGATCACGTGACTGGGTTTGTCCTGAAAGTCGATCTCTTCCAGGCGCAAGCTGAGGGGCAGTCGCAACGCACCGTGGGCGAATTCAAGCGTCTTCTCCACACGATTCCCAACACCCAAAATCTCTCCGATCTCTTCAACAGCATGATCGCCGACCGGATCCACATCGCCTCAACCCTCGATGAATTCGGCTCCTTCGCCGGACTCATCACCCTGGAGGATGTCATTGAAACTCTTCTCGGAATCGAAATAATCGATGAGGTCGATGACACCGAAGACATGCAGCAGAAGGCTCGCGATCTTTGGAAAAAACGCGCAAAAAAGATGGGCCTCGAACTTGCCGAGTTCGACACGACCGGAAACGACTCAAAAGAATGAAAGCTTCAAAACTCCAACACCTGATGAGCGCCGCCATGCTCATCTCCGCCAGCCTTGCCCACAGCAAGACCAACGTCCTCTTCATCGCGGTCGATGACCTCCGACCTGAACTCCGTTGCTATGGAAACAAGGATATCCATTCTCCAAATATTGACGCCCTTGCGGCGCGTGGAACGCTCTTCGAAAGAACCTACTGTCAGGTCGCAGTTTGCGGGGCATCGCGAGCAAGTCTCATGACGGGGCTTCGTCCCGAAACCACCCGTTGCTGGAACTTCAAAACACCGATGCGTGAGATGAACCCCGAGGCCCTCTCCATGCCCCAACATTTCAAGGCACACGGTTACGAGGCCATCTCCATCGGTAAGATCTACCACGCCAGCAACGATGACTTCCCGCAAGGTTGGTCCGAAAAACCACAACGTGGACTGGGCGCTCAATACGCCTCGCCCGCTGGCGTGGCGGCTCACAGAAAAGCAATGCGCATTCAAAGATCCACCGGCGTCCGTTCCAACGGCCCGGCCAGCGAGAATGGCGGCGACGTCAGCGATGAGGCTTACAACGATGGCATGGTGGCCAAGACAGCCGTCGAACGCTTGAAAAAGTTGGCGGCGACAGACAAACCCTTCTTCCTTGCGGTCGGCTTCAGCAAGCCCCACCTCCCCTTCAATGCTCCCGGCAAATACTGGGATCTTTACAATCGATCCAAAATCACGGTCCCGTCACGAGACAAAGTCACCAATGGCCTTCCCTACGACGGTTCATCTTGGGGTGAGCTCAAAAACTACTCGGACATCTCAAAAAAGACCAAGTCTCTCGACGACGAGCAAACCCGTGAACTCATCCACGGCTATCGTGCTTCGGTTAGCTACATGGACGCTCAAGTAGGACGCCTCATCAAGGCGCTGGAAACAACTGGCCTCATTCAAAATACCATCATCGTTCTCTGGGGTGATCACGGCTACTATCTCGGCGACTATGGTGAATGGTGTAAGCACACCACTTACGAGGTTGCCGCCAAAGTCCCCCTGATTGTGGCCGCACCAAAGTTCAAAGGAGGCCAACGAACCAAAGCGCTCACCGAACTCGTGGATCTTTTCCCAACCCTCTGTGATCTCGGCGGAATTCCGGTTCCGGACGGACTTCATGGTGTTTCGCTCAAGCCCGTTCTTAATAATCCGTCCACTCCGTGGAGAGAAGCAGCCTTCAGCCAATACTTCAAAAACAAGCCGGGCGTTGGCAAGGTCCTCGGCACGAGCATCCGCACCGATCGCTATCGCTACACCGAATGGCGCAAGAAGGATCAAAACGGTTCCCTTGAAGACATCACCCTCCTTGATCTCCAGGAAGATCCCGGAGCGACAAAGAACATCGCTGCCGACCCTGCGCATGAACCACTTCTGAAAAAGCTCGCCAAACTTGCCGGACAATCCGGCAAGGGCGTCAAACCTTCTCCTTCGAAGAAGTAGCCGCTTACTTACTCGGGGATTTCAAAAGAGAATCGGAAGTATTCTTCACCTCCCGTAATCGGCACCTGGAAGCTCAAGCGGTCAACCACCGAATCACCGGAAGTCACGCGCTCACTGCCGGTGAAGGCGGTCTCATCGACGCTTGTCCAAGTCTTAAGGTCACCACTGGTTTGCAAAACCATCTTCACCTCAACGCCGGCCCGAAGGGTCACGCTACTGGTGAGCATCTGATTCGTCAGATCGAAGAGATGAGAAGGGCTCAACTGGTCCCGGGTCACCGGACTTCCGCCCAGGATAAACTCTTGCAGCACGCTCCAACCATCATTGTCCGGATCGGCATCGTCATCGGAATTTCCAAAGCCCAGCTTCCAGGTCTCGTAGTCTACGACCTCATCGCTTCCAGGCGTTCCACCCGTAGTTTGACTCGCCCGCCAGCTCTCAGCCAGCGAGTGATCCGGCGCACAAGTCGGCACTGCGAGAACAAGCGATGATCCACTTCCATCAGGCAAAGCAGGCCACGGTGGATCATCGGAATACTGAAATGATCTGACCAGCGAACCATTGGCAAGACGCAGCGTGATCACTTCCCCACCATTCGCGAGCTGGTTTTCAAACGCTCCTGCCACCGGGAGGCCCGCCCCAAATCGAGCTTCGAAGTCGACAAGGTTCGAGACAACCACCACCCGTTCGCCGGGAGCCAAAGTCGTTCCTCCGGGGAAGGTGAACTCCACGGCATCGGTAATTTGCAATCCGGTGAGATCGAGTGAATCGCTCTCGCTGATGTTCAGAAATTCAAGATATTCGGCCCCTTCGTTGGAGCCTTCCGGATTGTAGAAAATCTCAGAGACGACGAGGGTGTCGACGGAGGGTAATGTTGTCGAGCCAGTCGCCGTCACGGTGATTGAATCGGTTCCAACCAAGGATCCGGAATAATCGTAGGTCTCCAAAGCGATCAAATTGTTGCCAGGAGCCAGTGCCACCGAAATCTCCCAGGCATTCGTGCTGGTCCACCTGACTGGAATTGCCTGATCTGATCCCATCAATCGGAATTCGTCGATATCCACCCACCCCTGACCCGCGATGGTCACAGGGCTGGATGAACTTATGAAATCATTTCCTCCGTTTGTCGTGATCGAAAACTGGGTCTGGGACACTTGGGACGACACTTGATTCAGAATATAGTTGGAGCGCGTATTGATGTAACTCAAATCATCACTGAAGACATTGCCTCCCGGCACACATTCATCAAAGTGACTGGTCCACCGTGACATCCAGGACTGGTTGTAAACCGTCGAGCAAATATCATGCAGATGTCCCAGATATCGCCGCCGCTTTGCAGGATCCGTCGTAACCTTTGAAAGTTCCCTATTTTCGAAAATGTTCCGCGTCGCACTGAATGCAAAATCATTGTCATGCGGGAAGAAGAGGACCTTCCCATCCGGCCTTCCGTAAAACTGACCGTTGTGCCGGGAGTTTGAAAAGTAGGAATCCCCTGCTCCCGTCGCGCACGCGTATGCCAAAGCACGCAACCATTGATCGACATCCAAGACACTTTCCACTTCTTGCTGCAAAGTCGCATTGGGGAGATCGAACATTTCGGTCATCCGCATGATGGGCTGAAAATCGTCCTGCTCCTGATTATTTTTGATGAGATAATTCCAGCGATAGTCTTCGGGGTTATCTCCCAATGAGGTCACATTGGTACCCTGCACGCTGTCCGGTTGGGGCAACTTGTAGCCGTTTCCATCAGCTGTGGTTGGATAGTAGATGAGCTCATACTCATAGACTGTTCCATCAGATCCGTCCTCGAACTGGCTGTCAAGATAGGTCGACCCATATCGTGCCATTTGCAAAATGGCAGCACTGGTGTGAGCCGGATCAGGCGAGATGACATAGCAAAGGTCGTTGTGCTCTCCTGGAATTCCTCCCGAGGAAGTGGCCATAAGATCGAACAAAAGTTCACGCTGACCAACATTCTGTCCTTCCGAGCGATCAATCGCAATGGTCCGATGGACTCCGCGATAGAGTTGATCCTTTGGAAATCCAAGATTGAATCCAATACGGTTGGTCGCAAGGCGGGCCCGTTGTGACCCCTTCACCCTCACTCCGGCATCATAGTAAACCGTTTGTTCCCGATCAATCACGGTGCAAGTCGTCCGACCATTGCTCATGACATTGACAGGAGCATACATGGAGGCCTGGTCGGTGGGATCCATGATAATCCGGATATTGTTGATGTGGGTCGTCGCCGCCCGTCCGTCTTCGACTTGAAACATCGCGCGGGAATCAGGCCCACCGAGCGGATGAAATTGAGTCGCACCCGGCGTATCCTGGGACTGAACGTAAAACTGTACGACGCGTCCCGTGTTCGAACCAGAGATTGTCCCGGTCCAAATGTTTGATGTTCCCTGCTGGCTCATTGGACTCGATGAAAACGCACCCCCGTTCACCCGATGAAAAAGGGTCGCACCTTCGACTCCGTCAGGATCACTCAACTCGATGCTCACCGTCACCGGTTCCCCGGAGGCCGGCACCACCGGAAAATGAGACAGCGCCTGACCGGTTGGTCCCAGATTTATCACCGAGGTCGAATTTGCGGCACCCGGTGTTCCCTGAAGCTCGGGTCGTTTCAGTCGGGTCGTCATTGGCAGCCGGTTAAAATAGAGCCGCGTATGCAACTGAGGGTCACCGGAAAGCCAACGGGCCCGGAATGAAATTTCATAGTCCTGCCCGTTCACGACCCGTTCTCCATTTGCCAAGGTCGTTTCAGCATGATTGTGCATGTGGCCGGTCGATCCGCTTGCCCGGAGCCGGAGAACATTACCGCCTCCGCTCGGATCAGGAACAATCTCCGCATCACTATGGCTTCCCACGAATCGCCACGCGCTCAAATTCCCACCATCAAAGCTGCCATCAGTGAGAAATTGCCTTGCCGCCCCATCAGGATCCTCAACCACCGAAAGATCGTCGATCAAGAGTTCACCTTCTTCCAACAAACCAAAGACAAAATCACGCCATTGATTATCGGGGCCAACCTTACTGGCAGCAGCAGTTCCTCGATAACTGTAGGTCTGCCAAGTCGTCCGGGTGAGCTCATCACTGGCGGCCCAGGCACCTGGGAGGGAATTATCGGCGCGTGGGTCAAGAAGCTCGAGAGTTGAGCCGGAACCATCAGCGAGTCCCGGCCATCGGCCACCGTCGACATACCTCAGCGAGTCGGCAGGGTTACGATCGGCATCACGTAAGGTGATCGTTTCTCCACCGCGACCCAGTGATCCGGAAAATGGCCCCAGTATTCTCGCTGCGGGATGTTTCGCTCCCAGTGATACCGGATCTCTCGCCACCACAAGATACTCCCCCGCGGCCAGAGTCGTTCCGAATGGAAACTCATACTCGATTCCCTCACCAAAATCCCAAAGAGATAAATCGATTTCATCCGCACCCCGGTTGTAAAGTTCAAGCCACTGCTCATCCGAGGATCGAGCAGGCTCCCCGGGTCGCCCCGGATCAACAACAATCCCGAAGGAGAGTTCGAGGCCAAAGACAATATCACTACTTCCAAGGGTATTTTGATGAACTTCCACGGAGATCCGGTTGGCACCCGCCACCGCCGTCCCGAGAGGGACAGTCACCGTCACCGGTCCCCCAAAAGTGGCATTCCCCACTCCGTCATTTGCGAAAGTCGCAGCAGTCACCGGACCTGGATCCATGTTAAAACGCTCTACCTCGACTCCGTTGAGATAGAAAATCGCGCCATCATCAACGGCATAGTCGAGAATGAGGGACTGCAGACCATCAGCCTGACCACCCGTCAGCACGAAATCTGATTCGAAATAGTAAGTCACGACCCTGGGGAAATTGCTGGCCGGGCTCGCCAGCTGGGTTTCAAGTGTAAAATCAAGACCGTTGTCAAATCCCAAGCTCCCCGGACCGGAACTCCATGGACCTCCCACGGTGTGCCCGGTGGTGGCCCAGTCGCTCCCAAGATCTGCTCCGGATTCATTGTAGCGCCAGGTCGCGGAACGTCCGAGCAATTCGATCATCTCGATGGTTGGAGGGATCTCGGAAACCGGATCAAGCAAGGGAGGATTATAGCAGATTTCGTTGATCACGATCCCCGTCTCCAGATCAAACTGATTTACAAAGCCCGGTGTCGCCACCATCGGGAAAAGCCAGGCTTTGCCATATTCCAAAGCGCGTCCACGAAGACGATTGGTGACTCTCCTGGCATCCGAGGGTGCCCGCCCTCCACCAGGAAGGAGAAATAATTGTTCATCATCGGCAGGAACCACTCCCAAGTCAGCCTGAGAAATGAGATGCAGGCCGCCCGGTAATAGCGTCACATCAGGAAGTTCAATCACCGTGAGAGGATCACCATTGATCACCAGGGTGAAATCGCCCAAATCCAGAGACTCCGTTCCAGCGTTCTGCAGCTCCACAAAGAAATCGGGATCGCCAGCGGGAGAGACTTCACTGAAAACGGGACCTGTTACCCCGTCAGTGGAAAGAGGGCTTTCGGTCCCTTCAAGAGCAGCCTGGAAAGTGACCGTATCATTCCCGGCGGCGGGATGCAGAGAAACGGCGAGAACATTGTTGCCGGGCACAAGCATGGCGCTGGGCAGCGTCATAAAGCCCGAAGAACTTGGCATGCCAAGATCAGTCAGGGCCCGTGAACTATGATCGACTATTCCCGCAGACATGTTCACCCGCGAAATCTCGGTTCCGTTAAGATAAAAGACCGCTCCGTCCCCAATGGTATGATTCAGCCGCACCGAAGTTGAGCCGGGATCCCCGGAGAAATTAAATTCACTCCGCAGGTAGGCCGGCGCTCCGGTTTCAGACAGGCTGGTCGCGACCGAAGATCCGGGAAATGCGGTATCGAGGCCGTAACGTCCCTCCAAATAGGCACCGACTGCCGTGAATTCCTCAGGTTCCAGATCATCGGAGTAAATCAGTAATTCCGCGATGTCGCCATCGAAGCCACCACTTACGTTGGTCGCATGACGTCCAATTACGATCGGCTGAGGAGTCAGGGCTGCGCCGCTGTCACTTTGAGTGCTCTCGAGAACACCATCGACCCAGATCTCAAATCGGGAGTCCGCGGTATTTCTGCGAATTGCGACAATCTGGAACTCAGAGGTTGAGATGGCACTGGAGGAAACCGGCCCGCCGAGTCCGCTGCCATTGTCGAATCGTTTTTGAAGACCGTAGCGTCCTCCTTGAGCCTTGAGAGAAACCAATGGATTACCGGTGGTAGCCACGCGATCCCAAAGATAAGCGCCACTCCCGTCGGTCACCGACCCCGAACTTGGAGTACTATTCGCCTTAAGGACCGCAAAATAGACGAAGCCGGAGTTCCCGGAAATGCCCGGAGAGATCGAAGTCCGAAATTCATCGTTGCTATCAAATCTCACAGCCGGTTCACCGGATGGGGTGGCGTTGGCTGCGAAGACAGGATTCCCTCCTGCGGTAGCAGACTGGGTTTGTCCATCCCCCGTCGCCGTGTCCGGCCAGGTTGTCAAAGTTTGTCCGTCATTCACCCCGGTGAGATCGGCGGCGCGAAATCGCTCTACAAGATGATCGGTGACGGTGAGCATCGAAGGGCCAGCACCTGCCGTGCCCAAAGGGGCCGGACCGCTGGCCCAAGTGGAGTCATCAAATGAAGCCGCTTCCCAATTGGCTGGCGGAGGATTACTGCCATCGAGAAATGCCCAATCCGCACTACTCTCCAAAAAGGCATGTTGGATGGGAAGCCCCGGAGGTGGAAAGTTATCAGCTCCGGGAGTTCCCCCCATCAAGAGGCTGGTCGTCCATGAAGCACTCTTTGATGAAAGCAGGCCTCCGGATCTCTTTGCCAAGGTTGCGCCCGAACCATCCGCGGCCACCGGCCATTCGCCCGAGTCGCCATAAGTCATGGTATCCATCAGGCGATCAGCCCGATCACGAAGATTCAGAGTCTCACCTCCGTTAGAAAGCTGTCCGAGGAAAGGCCCCTCGGCCGGGATCCCACCCAACGCGGGATCACCTGGATCACTTGCCACCACGATCGTCCCTCCACCGGGCACGATCGTTCCCTCCGGAAAGACAAAATCCACCCCACCTGAAATACGCCACCCCGAGAGATCAACATCGATCGACATCTGGCTATGGAGTTCGATCCATTCCCCCGACTGGCTTACTCCAGGAGGATGATACTGAAACTCATTAAAGGTTACGATGCTATCGATACCGAAGAGCGTGGCAGGCGAAAGACACAGGATAGAAATTAAAATTTTCATGGGGAAAAATGGGGGGAAATGGAAAAAACGACATATCGAGATGACATGCCGCCTGAAGGCAGGTAGATTGCCTTGAGCAATCTTCAGCGACTTTGGCGAGTAAACCATACCAGCAGGTGCAAGCCTGCAAAGAGTAAGATTTACAGATTGCGGTTCACCTTGAATCCAGCTCCCGGCGGTAAAAGGCCTTGGGAGCGACAATTTGGAAAAGGGGGATGATTGCCGCAAATTAGATTCGAATCCAATTGACCGAGCCAAGAGGATCCAGGAGCCCCGATTTCCGAATCTAGGCCTTCCGGGAAAAACCAGTTTTTTCCAGAATCATGTTGGTGATTCCGACTCCTGTCGCAACCAAAGTCACATAGTAAAAATAGTAGACGGTTGAGGCCCCCTCGGTGAACCCGTAGGAGTGCAAACCGACTCCCAACATATTCACTCCCCACCACGAGAAGACGACCACCGATCCTCCCAGGATGCTCATCACATGAAGCCCGATCCCTTTCATCCAACCGGCAAGTCGGGCATGCAGAATAATGAGGGACCAAAGCACGATCAGCAGAGCGCCATTTTCCTTGGGGTCCCATCCCCAAAAACGTCCCCATGAATCGTTGGCCCAAATCCCTCCAAGGATCGTGCCGACAAGCGCGAAAAGAAGGGTAAAGCAGGTGATCCCGTAGACCGCACGTGTCATGAAACGATGGAAGGATTTGGGATCATTCATCACACCGGCAAGTGCCAGATGAACATAAACGATGGAAAGGAAGCAGGCCACCAGACCGCCACAGTAGCCGATCGTCACCGTTACCACGTGAGTGGCGAGCCAGTAATTTGAATCCAGGACCGCACGGAGCGGATCCATGTTGTCCTTGGCGTCACCCAACTCAAAACTGAAGGCAAAGAACAAACCGGCAACACCGAGAGCGGCGCCGAGAGAAAGGAGAACCTTGCGGCGGGTCAGCAACTCGGCAATCGCCAAAATAATCACCGCTCCTGCCGTGATAAAGGGGATCGTGTCGTAGAGATTCGAAACCGGCGGACGCCCTGTAATCACATAGCGGTGGATAATCCCGCCAACCACATAAACCACCCCGATGGCATAGATCCCAGCAGTGAGCCAAGTCATCACCTGCCCGGGTCTGCCATCACGGACCATCCACCCGACCGCTGAAACCAAAAATGCGAACACGAAGAAAACGAGCCCATACATGAAATAATTTTGGTTGTAATAGTTGACCTCGCTCTCGATTTTCGCCCCCTCGCCCCGTGCTTCCGCGCGCTCAGTCAAACCATCTTTCCACTCGGTAAGCTTGGTGAGAAACTCTTCCCCGTTGGGTCGCTTTGCCGCCTCGTTCAGGGACTCCAACGCTTGCATGTCTTGAAGAATCTCAACCGAATTTGTGAGCTCCCCTTTCAAAAACTTCTCAACCTTTGTTCCGATCGACTGCCATTCCTCATCCGCACCTTCCTGAGGGGGAATCCATGCCGGACCGAAGCGAGCAAAGGTAAGTTGGCGATTCAGCTCTCTTTCAAATTCGCGAGCCTCGACGGTATCGAGTCTCTGGGTTGAATTGTAGGTGTCCGTGAGAATAGGCAACCAGAAGCTGAACTGGGCAGCATCCAGCCTTGAATTCAGGAGTTCGTAGATTTCCTGATCCACGTAGGCCAACTGAGTCGGGTCAAGAGAAGGAAGCCCGCCCCTCAAAATGTCCAAGGAATCCCGTATCGCAGTGTAGTTCAGCAAGAGCTGCGCAAAATCGATGGTCTTTTTCTCATTCTTGGAAAGAGCATCTGCGCCATCGGATTTTTGCTTCTCGAGGAGCTCGCCTCCACGATTTACCAACTGGGCAAAACCATCCCTTTCAGCATCACCTCCGGCCTTGATCTCATTGAAACTTAAACGAGCCCGGCGCTTCTTGGTTTCGATCCCGAAGGGCCGCAAAATCTCAGCATCATCCACCCGGAAGATGGGAAGATCATCTGCGAGATAGGGACGAAAGAGGCAGTCCAGATACCACTCGACCGGTCCGATCTTATGGACGGTGCCACCTGACTTCACCTTCATGGTCAAAGATCCATGGAAGGTCATCATTTTGAAACGCGCATAGGTCAGCAGCGGCTTAATCCGCCCGCCATCTTGCACCGGAATATTTGAAGCAATCTCAATAACCTCCTCATTCCAGGGGGAATAGGCGTCAACCTCGCGAATATCACTGTCAGGAATCGCGCCACGAATTCCCAAGCCAATGAGGGCGAACTCGCCGAGAAGAAAGAGAATCACGAGACCCCAACGGAGAGCTTTTGAGCTACTGTTAGGGCCAGATTTGAAAGGAGGTGGAGTCACACTCACGAAGTAGGAATTTTTAAAGGTTGGGTTGTTTCGGCCGGCCCTGTTTTTTTAGGCCGGCTGCTTCCTCCGGCAAAGCGGACGAGCATCACCAGGAAATGAAATAATAGGCCGATCGCAGATGCCCAGAGGGCATATTCGGGCCACTTGTCCGAGGGATTATTGACGATCGCAAAGGTGGAGGACGGAACCTCACCCTCAGCGGCTTTTGTGAAACCCGATTGATAAAGAGTAAACCCGCCATGTCGCGCCGGCTCGTTCATCACAATTTCGTATTCCTCACGTTGTGAGCCATCAATCTTGGTGATGTTACTTTGAAACCAACGTGGAATTTCCGTGCCCGGATGGTTCTCCCCAAAGGTCTTGTGTAGCTCGACCATGAAAGGCATCGGCCAAACCTCCATGAGATACGTCACTCCGTATCGTTTTCCTTCGTGGCTAAAACTGACCGGATAAGGATTCCCTCCCCAGAGAACGAGCCTTTGGATGGTTTCCCCGTCTTTCCCCTTCACCGTAACGTAACAACCCGGCGTGTTTCGTTCCTCGGTTTGGACGTTCTTTTCGACCTCGGTCAAAAAGAACCCGTCGATCACTTCCTCACCTTTCGGCGGAGAACTCGTCGGGGAATCGAGCGCAAGCTCGGAATAAGGCAGGTATTTGTCAATCTGCAGCGTAAAGTCGAACTTCTCGAACGAGACATCCAAGGTGTCCTTCGACCCCAGAGGCTTGATATGCTCGGAGCGAATGATCGCAGGCTTCTCCCGATTCCCGGTTTCATCATAAGAAAAGACCTCGATGTCATACTTGAAAAGCTTCTGTGCGTAGTCTGATTTCTCACCCTGGAGAATTCGCATCTGACCTTCTTCCTTGTAGACACTGGAAACAGCACTTCCTACGAGCAGGAAGAGAATTGCGAAGTGACTCACCAGCGTTCCGGCCTTCTTCCACCCCTTGCGGGCCCGGATAATCCCTCCAAGGAACATATTCACCGAGAGCACCACGATGACCCAGTAGGCACCGGGCAGCGGCAGGAAGATCGCCTTCCCATCTCCCCGGGTTGGAATCACGAATAAAGATTCATAGTCAAAATACTTGTGAATCGTCGTCCACAAGCCGAACCACGGTTGCTCGATCGTTCCGAAGAAAGTCAGCAAAAACAGCAGACTCAGACAGACCACCGCAAGCTCAAATCCGGAAAGTATCCGGAAGATGCGCTTCCCCAATGAGATCTCTTTTTTGGATTTGCTCATATTCTATTCGCTTGTTTCCTCTTCTTCACCCGGCTTTTTGATCTGGCCATCCTCCACCGGAACGAAACTCTGCATGTATTTAAAGAGAGCCTCTCGCTGGGCTTCGACTTCCGCCGCCGGACCGGTCATTTTAAGAGTGATTAAATTACTGGGATGATCGCGGATAACTCCGATCATCGCGTAGCCTTCCTTCGGAGGACGTCCCATCCCGGGGCTGTAGGTTCCGCTTCCCTCCACAAGGTAAGCGTTACGCTCCAGCAAGGCTGTCTTCCCCAGAAAATCCAGCGATTGAACCGGCGTAAGTCCAAATTGACCCAACCAGCGGTTCGCATTGCCAAGAACCTCTCCCTGCGTCTCCCCCATCACGATCTCAACCGAGTCGTCTTTTCCCGTCACAAAGTTGATCAGTCGGAACTGGGTCCCGGGAAGCCGACGCCAATCCAGGGGAGGCTGATCCTTAAAATCTCCCGGATAAATTTTGTCGTGCAAAGTGAGACGGCGGGTCTCCGTCACCTTGATGGATGTCTCGGGCTGACGGCAACTCGTCAGGAGGGTCGCAACAGTCGCGAGGAGGACGAAGATTCGCATGGCTGATGTAGACGTAGTGGCTGGCGGTAAAATTTCAAATTTCAAATTCCTGAATCGTCGCCATGCTGCCCGTGTGGAACCAATCAAGTATCTCAATCGCGAAACAGGAGCAATGGAAACCGAGCAGGTTTATGGCGAGGGCTTCCTTCGCTGGGCCTATGGCAACCCTCTTGGCAAGATTGCTTTGCATGGTTTTGTGAAGCGGCCTTTTTTTTCGAAATGGTACGGCCATCGCATGGATGCGCCCAAAACGACCGAAAAAATCGCTCCTTTTCTCGAAACCTACGGTCTCGACGCGGCAGATTTCGAAAAAAGCCCCGATGAGTTCACTTCGTTCAACGACTTCTTTTACCGCAAGCTCAAACCCAGCGCCCGGCCCATCGCCGATTCCCCCATCGTCCTCCCCGCCGATGGCCGCCATCTGGGATTCGCGAAAGCCAGTGAGATCGGGTCCGTCTTCGTGAAAGGACAGAAATTCGACGTCGCCGGCCTCCTTGGATCAACGGAACTGGCTAGGAAATACGAGAACGGCCCTCTTCTTCTCTCCCGCTTGTGCCCGGTTGATTACCACCGTTTCCACTTCCCCTGCACCGGAACTCCGGGTGAGACAAGGACCGTCAATGGCCCGCTCTTCTCCGTTTCCCCGCTCGCCCTGCGCCAACGGCTCTCTTATCTCTGGGAAAACAAACGAACCATCACCGAGCTCGTGACCAAGGAATTCGGCACCGTGATCTGCATGGAAATCGGCGCGACCTGTGTCGGCTCCATCCAGCAAACCTTCACACCTGGTCAAGAGATCGAAAAAGGTGCTGAAAAAGGCTACTTTGCCTTTGGCGGCTCTTCAACGCTCCTTCTCTTCGAACCTGGCACCGTGACTCTGGCCTCCGACCTCATCGAAAGCAGCGGTGAAATGATCGAACTTTACGCCAAGATCGGAACAGAAGCGGGCCATTAACCAAGCACCCCGCTGTCGCATCCTCTTCTCCCTACCCTTGGAGAATCAAGAACATCGTACGAGCCGAACGCCACGAAGGAAAAGCGGCCATTTCACGAAACCCCACCACGAAAAATAGCAACAACGTCCAGGATGATCAAATCGGTCAAAATTGACACTTATCGAAAAAACCCTCTCCTTGACCGAATATCACCTCTCATCTAGTCTTAAGATCAGGCTCGATTTGCGGGACCAAAGCATATAATTGTATCAATCCAATGAAGCATCTTTCATTCATTTTAGCTCTCTCCTCCGCGTCCTCACTCCTGCTGAAGGCTTCAGATAATTTCGAGGATGCCACCCCCATCGAATTCACAGCGGCCCAAGACACCGCCTTGGTCATCGGGACCACCGTTGGAGCCAGTGCTGAAGATAACGAACCTGCTCATGCCGGGATTCCAGCCACTCGCTCCTTTTGGTATGCCCTTACCGTGGATGAAGCCCGCCGGGTGGAAATAGTCGGAACTCCCGGAACCAGCCCCAATATCGTGATGTCGGTTTACACCGGCACAACGCTCACAGACCTCCAGGTCGTCAGTCGATACGCAAATTTCAAGCGCCCGGCCAGCAGCCGCAGCAGGCACCCCGGCGGAGAACCTTTTACGCAAAATGCCCGCGTGGTATTCGATGCCGAACCCGGAACGACCTACTTCGTCGCCGTTGATGGCGAAAGCAATGCCCAGGGCTCATTCGAGCTCACCCTCTCGACCAGTCGGGATACCCTCACTCCGGAATTCGAACTCGTCCCGGTCGAAGCCGGATGGAGTTACTATCAGGCCCTTGATCTCGCGATCCCCACTGCGCCAGCTACCTTCAACCCGGCGATCACGGACCCCGATTTCTACACCACCTGGCAGACCGTTGAAGGATACGATGGCCCCGCTTTCCTGGGACCAAATAATGCTCCTTTCGGTTATGGAACCATTAACGGAGAACCTTTCCGCAGCTTCAGCCTCACCACCCCGGCAACCGGTCAGAGAGCAGCTGTGACCTATTTCCGAACGACCTTCACTCCCGAGCGAGGCGTGCAAGAACTGGGCTTTGAGGGCATGATCGACGATGGCGCCGTCATCTATATTAACGGAACCGAAGTGGCCCGAATCAACATGTCCTCAGTCACCAATGTCACCTCGACCACAACTGCAATCGGCGCAAACTTCACGGCCAATGGAGTCGCAACTTCTTGCGAAGACGGCATCCAGTATGCCACCGCCGGCGGCCTGAATCTCCTCGCGGGAGAAGAAGTGGAGATCGGAGTTTCCCTTCACAACGGAAGCACCACCAGTAGTGATTCCAGCTTCCACATGCGCGTCTACGCAACCAAGGCGGATCCCCTTCCTGCGGTTGTCGCTATCGAGGACACTCAATTCAAGGATACCTATCGCCTTGTTTGGAATGCCCGAAAAGGCTTCAGCTATCGGGTGGAATTCACCAACACCAGCCTCGATGAAGAGAGCTGGCAAGAGGAAATCCAGGGAACCGACACCCCGGAGGAAGACGGACCTCTCGATCGCTTCGTGCTGTCGAGTTTTCGGGAATCCTACTGGCGGGTCATCACGACCCCGGCGGAGTAAGAAGAGTCATCACTCCTTATGCCACGTGACCACCTGAAGCTCCAGATCATCGTCATCCTCTGGGGCTTCACCGCAGTTCTGGGAGAGCTCCTCACGCTCTCCGCCATCAGCATCGTCGCCTATCGCACCGGCATCGCAGCACTGTGCCTTCTGCTGTGGCTTCGAACCCGCAGTAAACTCAGCCCGAAGAACGCCCTCATCCTCATCGCCACCGGCTTCGTCATCGGCGGGCACTGGATCACCTTTTTTCTAGCGGTGAAGGTCGCCAACGTCTCCATCTGCATGATTGGAGTCGCCACGCTTTCCCTTTGGACCGCCATTCTGGAGCCGCTCATCATCAAGAGTCGTAAGTTCCGGCCGGTCGATCTCATCTTCGGAACGATCACCGTCCTCGGTGTGGCCATCATTTACCGCAGCGAACTCGAATATAGCCATGGCTTCCTCATCGCCATTTTCTCAGCCTTTCTCGCCGCCGTTTTCTCGGTCATCAACAGCTTCCATATCGAGAAAGCCCACCACTTCGTCATCACATTCTACGAAATGACCGGGGCCTGCCTCCTCGCCACCACCTTTCTCCTCTTTCAGGGAGAAGGAATCCCACTCCCCGATGGACCCTCCGATTGGTTGTGGATCATGATCCTCTCGGTCTTTTGCACGGTCGTGGCTTATTCCCAATACGTGGAACTCCTGAATCGGCTCAGCGTTTTCACCATCAACTTTGCCAACAATCTCGAACCGGTCTATGGCATCGCCCTTGCCGCCCTCTTCTTCCAGGAATACAAAAGCCTCAACGCGGGCTTTTACCTTGGTGCGACCATCATCATTATCAGCATCTGCCTTTACCCGCTGGTCCGACGAAAATTCTCACCCGCTCATCCCGTCCTCTAGTCGCTTTCCCCATTGCATCCTAAATTAGGCGAGCCTAGCTTACTGGACATGACCAAAGCCCTGATTTTCGCCACCTTCTTCTCCGTCGGCCTCTCCTTCGCCCAGGAACCCGGGACCAAAACTGCCGCCCCTGCTGCTAAGAAAGAAGGCTGGATCACCCTCTTCAATGGCAAGAATCTCGATGGCTGGACTCCCAAGTTCGCAGGCTCCGATCTCGGGGTGAATTACAAGGACACCTTTCAGGTAAAAGATGGCCTGCTCACCATCGATTACTCGAAATGGGAGAAGTTCGATGGCGAATTTGGACACCTCTACTACAAGACTCCATACTCCCACTACAAGATCCGCTCCACCTACCGCTTCATTGGCGAGCAAGTGAACGGGGGACCGGGCTGGGCCAACCGGAACAATGGATTCATGATTCATTGTCAGGATCCCAAAACCATCAAGAAGGATCAGAAATTCCCCGACTCGATTGAGGTCCAGCTCCTCGGAGGTTTCGGCAAAGGCGATCGCGGCACCCTCAACATCTGCACACCCGGCACCCATCTTCATTGGAACGGAAAGCTGACCAAAGCCCATGTCATCGAAACCAAAGGCCCGACCTTTCACGGAGACCAATGGGTCACCGTGGAGATCGAAGTCAGAGGAGACAAGATCAAGCACATCGCCGAAGGAAAGGTGGTCTGCGAATATGACAAAACCCAACTCAACGACGGCTCCCCTCTCACCAGCGGCTACATTTCCATCCAGGCTGAAACTGCTCCCATTCAATTCAAGACGATCGAACTCCTGCCCTTAAAGGGGTAAACGAGTCTAAATAATAGAACTTGACGCAAGAACGAAGGCACCACGAAAGGGATCGACAACAGTTGTCATTCATTCTATCTGCTCCTGAAGCACCATGAATAGACACGTTACTTCACTGCTAATTTTCACAGCCCTCGGTTCGAGTGCTCAAGCGACCCCCATCGGCATCAACTTCGGCTCCGGTCGCCCCGATGCGTTTCTGTCCGATACCGATACAGCAGGGGTCGTCCCCCAGACCAACTGGAACAACCTCGACGGCGCAGCAGGCGGACCTGTCACGCTCAACGACGCCTCCGGGACCGCGTCTTCCGCCACCATTTCGTGGAACGCCGACGAGCAATGGAGCCTCGGCGATGCCGCAGTCGATCCAAATGGCACCCTGCTCACGGGCTGGATCGCAACCCAGGCTCTCACCGATCCACCTTCATCGGTGACCCTCACAGACATCCCGTTCGCCAACTACGAACTCTACATCTATCTCGCCCATGATCGCGCGACCGAAGATGTCCTTATTTCTGAAGAACGTTCAGCATTCCCCCCCTTCTTGGCTCATGAAGATGATACGTCGATCACCACACAGGTTGTTTTAACCCAACAAATGCTCACTGCTGATGGCGACATCACCCAGCAGGGAAACTACTTCAAAATCACCAATTTAAGCCAAGCGAATCTGACCCTCCTTCTCGATCCGGCCGGAAGCGCCGGGACGGCTGAGCGGGGCGCCATCAACGGGATCCAAATCGTAGAGGTTCTCATAGGAGACGCCGATGGCGATGGCCTGAATGACACCTGGGAGGCTTCCTTCGGACTTGACCCCACTGACAACGGACTGAATCCAAATAACAATGGCTGTCTCTTATACACATCTCCGAGCCCACGAGACCGAGGCTGATCTC
>OJIS01000125.1_pt1 | contig 28890 bp, 17 predicted proteins | sample 1595671 | NCBI WGS metagenome assembly OJIS01 (sample SAMN05416814, study PRJEB24817) | seawater metagenome | isolation source: Sea water | place: Canada:Atlantic | collected 2013-07 | reverse complement strand
GTGATGACACGCCCCTCAAAATCCTCGATCAAGTGGGTTAAACGAGTGCCATTCGGGCTAATCCGGTGCTTTTTCGTCTGAGTTCCATTAGGCATGCCGCCGCGGACTTGGTGGAGGGAGGGACACCGGGAGGACGGCGAAGCCGGTCTCACGGGGGACCGACCGGAGCCAAGTCCGCGGCGGGCGATTTTGCCATCCGCAGGGTCAGGGCTCGCTCTGCGGGGCTGCCGGGGCCGAGATGGGTTCCTGGCTCCCGACTTCCACGGCGGTCCGCTGGATCCGCTGACTTGGACCATCAAATTCCAAGATGATCGAGTGATGCACGAGCCGGTCAATCGCCGCCATTGTCGTCATGGGGTCTTTGAAAATTTGATCCCATTGACTGAAGACGAGGTTCGAACTCAGCAAGACGCTGCGCCGTTCATAGCGCTCCGCCAGCAGGGTGAAGAGCACTTCCATTTCTTCACGACTCTGCTGCAAATATCCAATATCATCGAGGATGAGCACGTCGTATCGGTCCAGTTTTTTGAGTTCCTTCTCCAGACGCAGGTCGCGCTTCGCCTCTAACAGCTGCCCCACGATCTTGAACGCGGGACGAAAAAGCACCCGCTTCGAATGCCGCAGGATGAGTTCGCGTCCGAGCGCCGCGAGGAAGTGGCTTTTGCCCCGCCCCGGCAGACCGAAGGCCAGCACGTTGACCGCACGATCCACGAAGCCACCCTCGATCAAGGCGGGCAGTTGTTGCCGCACTTTGACCGGAAGCCGGGCCTCGTCCAGGCTGCTGAGCGTCTTGCTCTCGGGCAGGCTAGACCCGGCCAAAAGCCGCGCGGTCCGCCTTTGTCCACGGTCCACCGATTCGCTCTCGCAGAGGTGCCGCAGCACCTGACGGTGGCTCCACCCTTCCTTCTCGGCACGCTGCATCGTTTCTTCATAAAGCCCCGCCATCGTGGGGAGGCGAAAGCTACGTAGAAGTATCGCGGCAGGATCTTTTTGGCTCCCGGCATCGGTGGGGATATCGCTTTGATCTGGCACTTTCATCGTACCACCTCCTCGTTGGAGTTCTCGCAAAAGTTGCATCCATCCGGATCGCCACCCTCTAAGAGATCATCGTAACTCCCGAGATCCACCGCCATCGCGGGACGATCACGCCACTCCCGTTGTATGTCCTGCCACGTCGCCAGCATCTCTCGCACCTTGTCCGCCGAGACCTCCGTATGCGGGGCGTAAAGCAGCTGCTCCAGCGCGTTTTCCACTGCGGTCTGCCCCTCGTCCGCCGCCACCTTCAAGATCTCCAGATAACGCCGATCCGCCGTCGTCGGACTTCTTCGTTCCAGGTGATCAAAGGCCGCACGGTAAGCAGGGGCAGGGAAAAGTTCTTCCCGCCAACGATACCCGGCAAAGGCGCCCGGCTTGCGCAGCAGATGCCCAATGAGGTGTCGAAAATCAATCACGGCTCCGCTATCACCCGTTCCCAGCGGCAAGCGCGCCACCTCATCAGCGCCCTCTAACAGAAAAATCTCATTCTCGTAAATGCGAGCCAACAGCTTCGTCCCGATCAAACGGCTCGGCACCGAGTAGACCAATTTCCGCACCCGTATAACGAAAAATATGCCAGGCATACAAAAATGTTCGACGGTGCGGGGAGGGCTTGGTAGGGTGCTCGCATGAATCCCCATCCCCCACAGAATAAAGCCCCTAGCGTGAAGAGGGAGTGGACGCCGCTTGAGTTGGCGGAGATGAAAACCGGGAAATACTTGGGGCAGATTCATCGACCAAAAGGGTTTGCGAGCCGGCGGCGGATCAAGCCGGAAAAGGGGGCGGCATGTTACCATGTGATGTCTCGAACCGTGAATGGGGAGTTCCTCTTTGGGGCGACGGAGAAAGAGGCCTTTCGGCGAATGATGCGACGGATGGCGCAGTTTTCCGGAGTGGAGATTTTTACTTATGTGGTGATGGATAATCACTTCCACATTCTTCTTCAGGTCCCCGACAAGGAGAGGTGGTTGAAGCGTTTTGACACGAAACCTGGAGAATCCGTTGGGGCAGGGGAGGCCCGGCTTTTAGCGCATCTTTCGAAGGTCTACTCGAAGGCGTTTTTGAAGCAGCTTCGTAATGAGTTGAATAGTTTCCGGGAGAAAGGAATGGAAGATGAGGTGGAGAAATTACTGCATCGCTTCAAGGATCGGTTTTGTGATGTCAGCTTATTTGTCAAGGAACTGAAGGAGCGCTTTAGCCGTTGGTTTAATAAGCAGAATGGTCGCCGTGGCACTCTCTGGATGGATCGATTTAAGAGTGTTTGTGTCGATGGCGAGGCGGCCTTGGCGACGATGGCGGCCTACATTGATTTGAATCCTGTTCGTGCGGGGATTGTCGATGATCCGATGCGCTATGAATGGAGCGGGTATGGCGAAGCGATCGCTGGAAGCAAGCGGGCTCGCCGTGGACTTTGTAAGGCTCTGAATCTTCCTCAGGATTCTTGGGAGGGTAAGGGGCTGGCAAGGTATCGGCTCTTTTTGTTCGATGAAGGTCTTTCAGTGGAGCCGGATTCTCCATCGCTGGGCAAGGGGCGGAAAAGGCGACGTGGAATCAAGATGGAGGCTCGAACGAAGGTGATGGAGCAGAAGGGCAAAGTGATTCCCCAAGAAGCACTTTCCAGGCGGGTGGCCTCGTTTTCAAACGGGGTGGCAATTGGTGGTGAGGAGTTTGTGAAGAGGGTGGCTTCCCGATATCAGAGGGAGATGGGGAGAAAGAAGGAGCGAAATCCTAGATCTCTCTCCGCAGGGCAGGGCGGCTTCTTTGTGATGAAGGAGTGAAGCAGGAGGCAGATGGGTATTTGTTTTAGCATCTATTTTGGGGCTCTTTACCAGAACTACGAACTATGCCTGGAAACTACGAACTATGCCTGGCATAAAATAGAAGTTGAGTTCTCCTTAGAATAAGGGTTTAAGGAGTCTCACGCGCCTATTTCTGCCCCATAATCCCTATCCTTTCACTGTCTGCTCCACCCCTGCCACCGGCTTCATCAATGGGGATGAACCATTTACCGCATCGCTTCGCGGAAATGCTTTCGACACATCGCGACATAGCGCTCGTTGCCGCCGATCTCGACTTGAGAGCCTTCTTTGATCGCGTTCCCCTTCTCATCAGTGCGGAGATTCATCGTGGCCTTGGAGCCACAGTGGCAAATCGTCTTGAGCTCGGTGAGAGTGTCGGCCCATCCGAGCAAGGCGGCACTGCCGGGGAAGAGGTTCCCTTGAAAGTCGGTCCGGAGTCCGTAGCAAAGCACCGGGATATCCAGATCGTCGGAGACTTGAGCCAGTTGCTCCACTTGCGGACGAGTCAAAAACTGGGCTTCATCGATGAGGACACAAGCCACCCCGGCAAGAGCCGGATCATCCTCTCTTGCCTCGACAAGGGCATGCAAGTCGTCGTCCTGATTGAACGTCTCGGCCCCGGCTTCGAGGCCGATTCGAGAAGCAATTTTCCCGAGGCCCGCCCGTTGATCAATTTCGGGAGTCAAGAGCAGGGTGTTCATCCCGCGCTCCTGGTAGTTGTGACTCGATTGCAAGAGGTTGGTGCTCTTGCCCGCATTCATCGCGGAGTAGTAAAAGTAGAGTTTTGCCATTTTGAAAATCGTGAGAATCCTGAGAATTGAGGGCCGGAAGCGCTTCCCCATTTTTCACCTTATCCCAAGAGTGACAAGCAAGGGGTATCATTCACGAGTGATTTTGCCTTGTGGTGAGGCTCCCGAAAGGGAGTGGGGCGGGCCTCATCTCGGAGCAGCCAGCAGTCTCTCTAACGCTTCAAGAAGCGAATACAAACGGCAGCCGGAACCTTGATTTCATGGCCGGTTGGATCCAGAGAGCCGGTGTCCTGATTGATCTTGAGCACGACGACATTGTCGGAGCGTTGGTTGCCGGCGATGAGAAATTTGCCGCTGGGATCGATGCCGAAATTTCGCGGGATCTCGCCCTGCGTGGATTCGCGTTCGATGAAGTCGAGTTTTCCGGTTTTCTGGTCAATGGCGAACGCGGCGATCGAGTTATGACCGCGGTTGGAAACGTAGACCCACTTTCCTGTCGGATGCACCAAACACTGGGCCGTGCTGTTGCCTTTGCGCTCCGTTCCATCCGGCACGGTCGATTCGATTTCCAGGACTTCGAGCGCGCCTGTTTCGGCATCGTGGCTCAAGGCGGCGACTTGGAGCGACATCTCCAGGTTCGTGTAGGCCCACTTGCCGCTCGGGTGAAACGAGAAGTGTCGCGGCCCGGTCGCACCCGGCAATTTGATGAACGGCGGGTTGTTTGGTGCGATCGTTCCGACGGCGGCATCGAGTTTGTAAATGAGGACCTTGTCCAAACCCAAATCCGCGACAAAGGCGCGTTTGCCGGACGGGTCGACGTTCACCGAGTGCGCATGCGGCGAGGCCTGACGCGGAAGTTGAGCGCCTTGTCCTTCATGCTGGATGAATCCGCCGGCAGCTGGCGAAACGAGCTTTCCATCGGCAGCAATTTGGTAACTCGAGGTGCTGCCACCCATGTAGTTGGCAACCAGGACGCTCTTGCCTTTGGGATCGGTTGAAATGTGACAGGGTGCGCCGCCGCCGGAGTTGACTTGGTTGATGAGTGTCAATCCTCCGTCTTCGCCAATCGCGAACGAACTGACGCCGCCCCCCTCTTGGCCTTTGAACTTTTCGTTTTCGGAAACGGCGAAAAGATACTTTTGGTCCGGACTGACAACGAGGAAGGACGGGTTCTCCAGCTCCGCCGCAAGCATCGGATCGGACAATTCGCCGCTTGCTTCATCGAGCGTCGAACGGTAGATCCCTTTGCTTTCGCCACGCGTGTAGGTTCCGAGGTAAACGAGCGTTTCGGCAGCTGCCGCTGCGGGAACGGTGAGAGCCAGGAGGGATACGAGCTTCTGAAATCGAGTCATACGAAATGCTGGTTTCACAAGCTGGACAAATCAATGCCCAAAAACGGAACGTCGCTTTCAATTCGTTCGGCTTTGAGCTGCGATGAACCACGACCCGCAATGCAGGGAGAGGCAGGTTGTATCGGATGACCTGCGGCATTCACTACCGCGCCTACTTACCCGGCTTGCTCGATTTGGCTTCTTCGCGAGCCTTTTTACGCGCTTCGCTTTTCTTTTCTTTTCGCCTTGTCGTCCGGGGTTGGTTCATCGGCAGACCCCGGGTCTTTCTTCAACGCTTCAGGCACCGTGACCATTTTGCCTTTAATTTCGAGTTGTTTGACGTTGGCGATCTGTTTGTCGACCTGGCCGGGTTCAGCGGCGTTCCCTCCGGGGATGAATTCTCCAAAAGGACGTCCAATGGCTTCGAGGTCCTGCTGCATGAGATCGCGCATTTCTTTCATGCGAGTGGCCTGGGCTTTTTTATAGGCCAGGTTCTTCACTTCCTTCGGGTCCCTCTCGAGGTGATAGAGTTGATCTTCATCAAAGAAGCCGGGGCGGTCGGCGCCTCTCACTCCGATGCCCAGACGTCCGATGTAGGACATCGTTTTGGGGAGGTTTTGCGGTGCGGCTTTCTTGATCGCGGCGATCTGCTCCTTGGTGTGGCGAACGGCAATGTAGGACCAATCCTTCGTGACCGTTGCCCGCGCCGCTCCCATTTCGAGATAAAGATGACTCCGCCAATCCTTGGCTTCTCCTCAATGAACTCCAGAGCGGCCACCGTCGTCCACTCCGGGTTGTGCGCGGAATAGGGCGAAGGGGTATTTTCCGCGTAGGCCTTCTCACTCACCGTCCCCTTAAAATCCCTCACCATCCAAATCAAGGAGCCCCCCTCAACCCTCTGCGTCTCCGCGACTCTGCGCGAGACTCTCCCTCATCCCCCCATTGGCAGAATGACGCCAGGCATATTTGCAGCAAGCTCCTCTCCCATCTCCACTCCTACCTCTAAATATCACTCCGGCTTCACCGCAACTCCTCCCGATCGATTGATGAGCTTTTGATCAAAGGTATAAAGCTTAAGTCCAAGGTCCTCCGCGAGGGTCAAAAACTGGCTGTCGTAGGCACTGCAGCCAGTCCGTCTCGCCGTTGCCAAAACCCGCTGAGCGGGGACGTCATAGCTCCGGTCTTCCATCAGCTCGATCGCATCAGTCAAAACTGCATCGGCTTCTTGGGACTCCATTTTTCCAACGCGCTCCATCGTCGCGAGGACATTGAGAAATTCATCGAACCAAAGACGGGGAGCAACCCAATCTGAATCCTCGCTCAGCAGCTGCTCAACTTGATCCGAGTGCTCCCCCTTGATGAAAAGATATCCCAGAATATTGGTATCGACGACGATCACGAGCGATCCCCCTCAATCGCAGATTGCATGAACTGATCATCGATCATTCCGCCCATCCGCCCCCGCCGCTTCCGAATCCGGGCCAGCAAATCTTCGCGAGAGGACTTCACAGGAAAGAGCGTTTTTTCCAAAGTGAAAATGATCTGACGATTGATGCTCCGGCCGGATTGATCCGCCGCCTCTTTGATTCGAGCGTGGAGATCAGAAGGGACCTCTTTGAGAGTAATATTCATGCCACCAAAATGGTGCTAAAACACCTTTTCGTCGAGCTGTTTCCCACGAAGTAACTCACTGGCTTTCGAAGCCTGTCTGGCAGCTTGGTGCCGGAGGTTGTTCTGAAATTCAAGGAGAGGTAAGTAATGTCTTCCTTCCTTGCGCTATCGCGCTCCTTGCCAAACACTCATCCGTTATGTCCCTCCAAGAACCATCTCCTTCTGCTACGACCCACCCCATTCCCCAGGAAGCCTTTGATTGGTATGATGAATACGCTCATGGCGTGATCGACCGTCGGACTTTCATGGCGCGACTGGGCACGCTGACTACCGCGACTTTGACCATGGGGATGATCCTGCCGGTGCTCATGCCGGACTATGCCGCTGCCGAGCAGGTTTCCTTTAATGACGAGGCCATCAAGGCGAGCTATCTTACCTTTCCCTCACCGAAGGGTCACGGGGAAGGGCGGGGCTATCTTGTCACTCCGGTTCCCTTGAAGGGGAAGGCACCAGTCGTGCTGGTCATTCATGAGAATCGCGGTCTCAACCCCTACATCAAGGATGTGGCCCGGCGTCTCGCCAAGGCCGGGTTTGTGGCCTTTGCTCCTGATGCTCTTCACCCCGGCGGAGGCTATCCCGGCAACGATGACGAAGGCCGCGCGATGCAGCGAAAATTGGATCGAGGAAAAATCGAACAGGACTTCATCGCGGCAGCGGAATTTCTAAAAGCTCACGAGCTGAGCAGCGGCAAACTCGGAGCAGTGGGCTTCTGTTTCGGGGGCTATATCGTCAATATGTTGGCAGCCACTCTCCCCGGGAGCCTGAATGCCGGTGTTCCTTTTTACGGGACCCCGGCGGCCAAGGAACTCCGTAAAAACGTCAGGGGACCTCTCCTGATTCAACTTGCCGAACTCGATAAACGTGTCAACGGAAGCTGGCCTGAATATGAGGCCGACTTGAAGGCGAATGGTGCCAGCTACGCCATGCATACTTATCCCAAAGCGAACCACGGATTCCACAACGACTCGACCGGGCGCTATGATGAGAAGAACGCCGAGCTCGCCTGGAAGAGAACCCTCGAGTTCTTCAGTAAGAACCTGACTGGCTGAGTTTCAGGAAGTTCTTCGTGAGACAGGAACATTGTCTTCGAGTGGTAAATACGATTAGATATCGGCTGCGTTGCATTTTCCTTTGATCATCGTGCCGTCCCAGTTGGGTCAGCCGATTGTTCATCGGAGAATTCTCGTACTCCCATATCCCATGAAAAATTTTGTTTCTGTCTGGTTCATCGCTCTCGCGATGATCGTTCCCATCCATGCCGATCTCCACATCAGCGAGTTCATGGCGCTCAACGGCGGCTCGCTGCAAGATGAGGACGGCGACGCCTCTGACTGGATCGAGTTGTTCAACTCCGGCCCCGGGAGCATCGACCTTGAGGGGTATTTCCTGACCGACGACGAAGCGGCACTGACAAAGTGGCGTCTCCCGGCGGTCCGACTCGATAGCGGTTCGTTCCTGCTGGTTTTTGCCTCGGAGAAAAACCGCAGTGTGGTTGGCTCCGAACTGCATACGAATTTCAAGCTCGCGGATGGCGATTACCTTGCGTTGGTCGATCCGGATGGCACGACTGTGGTCGCCGGGTTTGGATCCGCGGCAGACCCGCTGCCGCCGCAATTCGAGGACGTGTCCTATGGGCTGATGCAGAACGGCAACCGCACGCCGGCGGTCTTGATCGACGCAAATCCCTCCGGGACGGCGCACGTGCCGGCCGATGGAACGCTTGGCGAAACCTGGCAGGCCATCGCATTTGACGATACCGCGTGGACCTCGGTGACCTCCGGGGTCGGTTACGACGAGGCGACAACTTACAACTCACACTTCGGGGCTGGTGGCGATCTCGACAACACGCTCAACAATGTCAACACCACCTTCTATCTACGCGTGCCCTTCTCTGTGAGCGAGAGCGGTTCGATCACGGAGCTGACTTTGAAGATGAAATACGATGATGGCTTCGCGGCTTTCCTCAACGGGGTGCGTGTCGCCGATGCGAATGCCCCGGGAGCGCTCGCCTGGAACACGGAAGGTTCCGCCCAGCACAGCGATGGCGAGGCGCAGCAGTTGGTCGATTTTGATATTTCGGTTCACGCACACTTGTTGGTCGATGGGCCGAACCTGCTTGCGATTCACGGACTGAACGACTCGATCACGAGCTCGGACATGCTTATCTCGCCTGAACTGCATGCGATACGGGTCACGGATCCGTCGATCGGCGGTCCCGGGTTTCTGGGAAGTCCTTCACCGGGCGGATTGAACGGCGACACTTTTAGCGGTTTCGTCGGCGACACGAAATTTTCGCTCGACCGCGGGATCTACGACGCGCCATTCGATCTCGAGATCACCACGACGACTGCCGGGGCAGAAATTCGATACACCTTGGACGGCACGCCGCCGGGCCCCGGGGTTGGTCGGGTTTACAGTGGTCCGATTTCGATCACCGGGACTACGATCGTCCGTGCGATGGCCCATAAGGCGGACTTCCGACCAACAAACGTCGATACGCACACCTATATTTTTCCTGGCGACGTGGTCGATCAACCGCGCATGCGCGCGGCAATCACACAATCGCCGACCTACGGTCCGCAGATGCTGGATTCGCTCAAGGCAGTGCCCACGATCTCGCTGGTTACCGGGAACACCGGCTTCCTCGACGAGAGTGCCGGCAACATCCGCAGCGAACACCAGACCTCGGTCGAGATGATGTTCCCTGACGGCACCCCAGGCTTCCAGGAAGACGGCGGACTGAGCAACTACGGCGGGCGTTTCACCAACTTCCGTAAGAAGAGTTTCCGTGTCGCCTTCCGTTCGGAGTTCGGTGCGACCAAGTTGAAGTATCCCATCTTCGATGGCTTTGAGTATGAGAACTTCCCGCCGGCGGATAAATTCGACGTCATCAATTTGCGCAGCGGTTCGCATGACATGGCCTCGCGCGGCGCCTACATGTCCAACCGATTCACCGACGACTCGATGATCGAGATGGGCAACATCGCACCGCACGGGCGCTTCGTTCATGTCTATCTGAACGGCAACTATTGGGGGCAGTATCACCTGCGCGAGCGTTGGAGCGCCGACATGGCGCAGAGCTATTATGGTGGCCCCGAGGCAGACTACGAGGCGGTCAACGCCAACGACAATTTCGTGAATGACGAGGAAGTCTATGACGGTCAGGGGGACTTCTGGGCGGAGACGAAGAACCTTGTCGGCGGAGTGGATCCGTTTGCGAATTCACAAGATCATCTCGACGTGGCCAACATCATCGACTTCATGCTCCTGTGGGTTAGCGGGAACTCGGAGAGCGAGTTTCGTAATTTCGGTTCGCGGGCCCAGGGAGTTCCGTTCAAGTTTATGATCAAGGACGCCGATGGCTACCTGCGTGGGGCCAGTTCGGGCAAGGCGAGCCACCCCGGACCTCTTAGCGTGATGACACGGATGAGCAGCGACCCGGAGTTTAAGATCCTGCTGGCGGATCGCATCCACGAACATTTTTTCAACGACGGCGCGCTGACACCGGCGAAAAACATCGCTCGTCTGCAGCGACGTGTCGATGAGGCGCGCTTGGGATTCGTCTCAGAGGGCGCGCGCTGGGGCGACGTTTTTCGCGAGCCGGCCTCGTGGGAATCTTACCAGACTAATCTGGTGAACAACCATTTCCCCGGGTTGGCCCAGACCATGATCGGGCGTTTTAAAGCGAACGGCATGTATCCCGACATCATCGCTCCGGTGTTCAATCGCCACGGTGGTTCGGTGTCAAACGACACGCCGCTGACGATGTCGACCGACGCAGACACGATTTACTATACCTTCGATGGCAGCGACCCGCGCCTTACTGGTGGTGCTCCAAATCCCGGAGCAACGGTGGCCTCGTTTGGCGGCGGTGGCCCCGTAGGGCAGCAACCCGTGACCTACATGACGACAGGTCACGAGTGGAAGTTTCTCGATGACGGTTCCGATCGGGGTACCGCCTGGAGCGCGATAGATTTCGATGACACCGGTTGGGAGTCGGGACCGTCGCCGCTCGGTTACGGGGGTGACGGCGAAGCCACGCTGATCGATTTTGGTGGAGATACGCAGAACAAGTTCGCGACGACCTACTATCGCACGACTATTGAGATTCCCGATCCGTCGGTGTTTTTGAATTTCCTCTTGCGGGTCAAATATGACGACAGTGCTGCCGTCTACATCAACGGCGTCGAGCAATTCCGCCAAAATTTGGCAGCGGGCGCGGGCTTCGATGACTTCGCCAACGGCACCGTTGCCGACGAGTCCGGCTGGAAGGATTCCACCCTGCCGACGACCGCTCTCGTGGCGGGAATAAATACGATCGCCGTCGAGATCCACCAGGGAAGTGGCACCAGCTCCGATACGCGCTTGGACCTCACCTTGCGCGGTCAGACCACCGATGTCGGTGGAGGAGGTGACAACGTCACCGATCCGTTTGTCATCACTCAACCGACCCTGATACGGACGCGGGCCTACAACAGCACCAGCGGCCAATGGAGCGCGCTCAACGAGGCGTTCTTCAGCATCGACACGGTACTTGCGGACGCGAGTAACCTCGTCGTCTCCGAGTTACACTACCGCCCGGCAAACCCGACCACGCCGGAGGAACTCGCGGCCAGCTCGGACCGTGATGACTTTGAGTTCCTGGAGATGCTCAACATCGGCGGCAGCGCGCTCGATATGAATGACGTGCGCTTCGGTGCCGGCATCAATTTTAATTTTCCTGACAATGTCGTGCTCGGGGTGGGGGAGCGCTTGCTCTTGGTGCGCGATCGCGTCGCTTTCGAGGCGAGATATGGCCCACCTGCGGTGCCGTCGTTCGAGTACACCGGCCGCCTCAGCAACGACGGCGAACAGATCGTCATTTTAGGCCGCGGGATCGAAGCGATCAAAGATTTCATATACAACGACAAGGCACCGTGGCCGACCACACCAGATGGAGAAGGGTCCAGCCTTGCCCTCATCAATGCGGCGTCCAACCCGGATCACGCCGAATCCAGCAACTGGATCGCCAGCCGTAATCTTGGCGGGTCGCCCGGTGCAGCCGAGGCCGCGGGAATCACCTACGACACTTGGGCGGCGGGGTTCAATCTCCAAGGCGGGGCGCTCGACGACGACGATGGCGACCAGATCATTAATTTTTTCGAGTTCCTTTACGGATCGAGCCCGGTGGATCCATCCGACGCCCCGGTCGCGATGGCTTCGGTTCAGACAATTGAGGTCAACGGATTCTCCGACGATTACCTCACTCTAACATTTAGCAAGAGCGCCGATGCCGATGGTATCTTGACGGTCGAGGTTTCCAGTGACCTCACCAACTGGTCGGGCGATCCGTCTCTGACCGAACTGGTGTCCAGCATCGACAACGGTGATGGCACTGCAACGGTCACGGTCCGGGTCTTGGATCCGATTAGTCCGGAGCAGGACAGGATCTACTTGCGGCTGCGTGGCCATTGATCGGACTGCAGCAAATATACCTTGCTTGTTTTTTGTGTTTTTTCGGAAGGCTTCAGCAATTTGCGGGTCAGGATCGAATGGCTTCGGCAGTTCCCAAGGGAACGGTGCAGAGCACCCTAATGCCCCGCTTGTGGCGCCGTTCGATCACCAGCGAGGCGCTGATCACGTTGGCCCGGTACTTCATGACATGCAGCCCAAGACTTTTCTTGTTCAGTTTCCCGGGGTCAAAGCCCTCGCCATCGTCCAGTATCTCGAGCACGACACGGTCGTTCCCGGCAGAAAGGGAAACCGTGATGTGCTCCGCGCGGCTGTATTTGATCGCGTTGTTGAACGCCTCCTGTGCGATGCGATAGAGGTGGTTCGCCACCTTGGGATCATTGATGAGTACCGGATGGGGACATTCGAAACCACATTCCGAAGTGGTTTCGGCATTCCTCTGGTGGATGAGATTCGCCAAATGATCCATCAGGTCTTCGGGGTCGCTCCCCAGCGGATAGAGACCCCGTGCGATGCTGCTGGCCTGCCCAACGGCATCACGAATCAGCTTCGTAAGCTCGGCGGGTTCGTCTGACTGGGGCAAGGGGCAAGTCGAACAAGCCTTGGTGAGTAAATCGGCCCGCAGACTGATCCCGACAAGTAGTGAGCCCAGACCATCGTGAAGATCCGTGGCCATTCGCCGTCGCTCCTCTTCCTCGATATTGACCACTTCCTGTTCAAGTCGGCGCCTCTCAGTGACATCGGTTCCGGCGCAAAGCAGGCCGATTTCTGTTCCGTCGGCATCCGTCAAAAAAGAATCGTGCCATTCGAAGAGGCGCTCGGTTCCATCCTTCATGAGGATCGCATTGATGTTTCCGATGGTAGGCGTTCCACCGATCGCCTGCTTGAACACCTGCGAGATGTTGCTCCGTAAACGTTTGGGAACGAAGGTGCTTATCCAGTCGCGTCCCTTCGCTTCATCGGACTGCCAGCCGCTCAATTCTTCGAAATACCGGTTGAAGCGGATCACCCGGCCTTCGCGATCGAGTAGCAGGATGATGGTTCGGACCGTACTGATGATATTCTCGCTGAACACGTGCTCCCGCCGCAGTGCCTGCTGGGCATCGCCGATTTCGGTGATGTCGCTGAGGGTGGTTCGGAAACGGGGAGACGGCTCTCCATGATCGTGAACCGCCACGCTTTCAAGCCGGGCGATGAATGACGAGTTGTTTCCAGGGAGCATCCTCAGTTCGCAGCTCCGGCACGGTTCGCCGGAAGCCAACTGCTTCCGGTACAGGTAGAAGACGTCTTGATCGGAACGGGCGATGAAATGTGCGAGAGAAGTACCGATTAACTTACGCCGCACCATGCCGAGCATGGTGGTGGCGGTTAGATTCGCTTCGAGGATTCGGCCGTCTTCTCCGAGGGTTAGGTAGCCTGCCGGAGCGAAGTCATAGAGATCCGAGTAACGGTCGCGGGACTCGGCGAGTTCCAGTTGGGCGCGGCAGAGTTCCTCGTTTTGGATCTTCAGCTCCATCTGATGCACCTGTAGTTCGTGGACCAGGGTCTGAATGTCTTCGTTGGTCATCCCGGCGATCTGCGTGCGGGTGGCACCCAGCAACTTCTCAGCCTTGGATCGCACGGGATGCGGTTGCGGAGCAGGATCGGTGGAATCTGGTTCTTGCGGTGCCATATCGGTAGGGTTCAGGAATTGGTGATGTCTTCGAAGGCAATGAAAACCAGGCTCGGGAGGCCGGCTGTCTGTTCGACGCGGCGGCCGTTGAGAGCGAAGATTCGGCGGCCAACGTTTGGGAATTCCGCTTCAATCTTGAAGTCCGTGATCGATTGGTTTTTTGGAATGATCGTCTCCAGCAGTTCGCGCAACTCCGGAAGATCCCACTGCCCGGAGCCCAGTTCGTAGATTCGCTCGCCGACGACCTGTTTCTCGCTGATTTTGAACGAACGGTAGAAGGTGAGGTTGGCGAAGATGGCCCGCAGGCTTTCGTCCAGAACGATCAGGGGATTGCGCATGGTATCGGCGATGTTTTCGAAATAGTTGCGGGCCGTACTTCCCTTCATCACAATTTCTTTCAGTGCGTCGATATTGACGAAGGTGATCACGAGTCCTTCGATCACGTTTTCAATCGTCCGATAGGGCATGACGCGCATCAACAGCCATCCGCCGTCCGTCGTTTGGATTTCCCTTTCATGGAATACCAGCGAGTTCATGACCTCGCTGCAGACCGAGCTGAGCGTATCGAGTTTGAGTTTGAGATTGGAGGTCAGGTCGCCGATCGGTCTACCGACGTCAGACGGGATCAGGTTGATGAGTTTGCGGGCCTTATCGGTGTATCGTTTGACGTGGAGATCGGTGTCGAGGAAGATTGTGGCGATGTCGGTGCTGTTAAGCAGGTTCTGCATGTCGTTGTTGGCCTGCGATAGCTCGTTGACCTTGGACTGCAATTCGGCATTCACGGTGCTCAGCTCTTCATTGAGCGACTGCATTTCCTCCTTGGAGGTTTCGATCTCTTCGTTGGTACTTTGAAGTTCTTCGTTGGAGGACTGGAGTTCTTCGTTGGAGGTTTGGAGTTCCTCGACGGTGGCCTGGAGAGATTTCCGGGTGAATGTCAGTTCTCCTTCGAGCATTTGGAGGTGCTTATGATTCCCGGGCTTCGTTGCCTTCGTTTTGTCCGCGATAGGATCCGCGCTACTGGCAGCGGGACTCGGGCGGAAGGTCACGAGGAACAGCCCGCGGATCGTTTCAGGATCCGAGATTCTGGCAACGGTGAGATCGACCCTGGTGAAATCCCCATTCGTCTTGACGCGGATCCTGTTGCGGACGATCTCGAGGTCAGAGGTGGCCGCCTGTCGCAAGGCCAGCGCGAGGTCGATTTGGAGACCTTCACGGGCCATACTAAGAAGATTGTTGCGCGGCTGCCCTGAGGCGGGTTCAAGATACATCCCAGTCCTCCCGTGGATATAGACGATTTCCCCGCGATCGCTAACGACGATACTGGCGGGAGCGAAGCGGGCCAGTAAGAAATCCTCAAGCACCGTGACGATCCGCCGCTCCTTGGGTGGTTCGGGAAGCGGGTATTGGGAAATCGCGCCTTTTTGAACCGGGGTGGCTTGGGTGGGAATTTCGGGGAACTGGGTGCTCTGGGTCAAGTTATCCTTACGACGATAGATTCTCCAGGTGCTGTCAACGACCTCGAATAAATTGGTGTAGGAGCCGATCGTCTCGGAGGAACCAAGGAAGAGCAGGCCGCCGGGCTTGAGGGCATGATGAAAAATTGGCAGCAGTTTTCTCTGCAAGTCCACGTTGAAATAGATCAGCAGGTTGCGGCAGCAGATCATGTCCAGCTTGGTGAATGGCGGATCCTTGATGACATTGTGCGGCGCGAAGATCGCCATTGTGCGGACCTCTTTCCGGATGCGGTAGCCATCGTCTTCCCGCTGGAAATAGTGCTTCAGCAAATCGGGTGGAACATCGGCGGCAATGCCATCGGGACAATGGCCGGAGCGGGCATAATCGATGGCATCGGCATCGAGATCGGTTCCGAAGATCTGGACATCGAAGTGCCGCTTGATCCGGTCCATGCACTCCCGAAGGGAGATTGCCATGGAGAAGACTTCCTCGCCGGTGGCACAGCCAGGGATCCAGACACGAAGGGTGGAATTCTCGGGCCGTGATGTCAGCAACTGCTCCAGCGGTATTTTCGAAAGCGATTTCCAAGCCTCGGGATCACGGAAGAAATGCGTCACGCTGATCAGCAGGTCCTTGAAGAGTAAATCGATCTCATGCGGGTTGTCCCGAAGGAAACGTAGATAGTGGTTCGGATCGGTGATTTCGTGGACGTTCATGCGCCGCTCGATACGGCGGCGCAGGGTGCTCCTCTTGTAAGAGGAAAAATCGTTTCCGGTATGGTTACGCAGGAGAACGAAGATTTTTTCCATCGGCACTTCCGAAACCGCAGACAATCCATCCGCAACCGCCCGACCGAGAAGATAGGGGCCTTTAGCGTAAGCGACGAGCTGTTTTGGCATCAATTCCGGAGCGAGCACGTAGTCGGCGATACCGGTGGCGATCGCGCTGCTCGGCATGCCATCGTGTTTGGCAGCTTGCGGGTCCTCAACTATGGTCATGCCGGACTCGCGTTTAATCGCCTTGAGACCAAGCGTGCCATCACTGCCAGTTCCGGAAAGGACGATGCCAATCGCCATTTCCTGTTGATCCTTGGAAAGCGAGTGGAAAAAATAGTCGATTGGCAGGTGGGGCGGGTGCGATTCGCTTTGTCCCATTCGGTGGAGGATCCCGTTGAGGATCGCCAGATAGCCACCTGCAGGACAGACATAGACATGGTCTGGCTCGAGAGGTGTGCCATCAGCCCCGAGGACCACCGGCAAGTCGGTTTTCCTGCCGAGCAATTCCGGCAGCAGGCTGGTGTGCCCCGGATGCTGGTGAGTCACGACGACGAAGGCCATGCCGGTGTTCGTCGGTAGATGGGCAAAGAAGAGCTCCATGGCTTCCAGCCCGCCGGCTGAAGCTCCGATTCCGACTACGGGAAACTTCCCCTCATAGGCTTTCGCCTTAGTGGAATTTTCTTCAGAAGAGGAAGGTTTATCTTCTCCCGGGGATATTATATCTTCCCCTCTCTCGGATTTGCTTGATGGGTCTTTCTTCACAGTGTTTCGATTTTATCTATCATGCGCTGTTAATAAGATACATGGACACGAGATTCGAAGGCAAGCATCGATTCATAGACCGGACGCTATGATGATGAACTCGTCTGGAAGAGAACCCTTGCGTTCTTCAGCACGAACCTGACTGACTAGGGTCGCAGGCTCAAGCGCAGGCGGGAGAAGTGCGGGGCGTCGGGATGACTGACCGGGAGCGGCGCGCGCCAAGCGCGTTGGGTGACCGATCCGGTTGCCGGGGCCGGCCCGAGAAAGATGGCGGTGCCGGACTGCCAGGTGTCGAGGTCGGATGAAAACTGGATGTCGTAAACCACGTCATCGGCGGCGAGGTTTGCCGCAGTGGAGACGACGACGTAGTCATCGATACTGCCGTTGACTTCGATCGCGCGAATGGAGAATTCAAGCTCGCCTCCGGTTCCGCCGGAGGCGTAGGCGATTAACTCCTCCGGGGTCGATCCGGTGAAAGTAGTGGAGTCGGAACCGCCCGGCGAACCACCGCCGGCCACGCTCGACCGCCAGAGGGCCGGGTCGCTGGCGTCGAGGCCGGGGAGCGGTGCGATCATGGTCAGGCTGCGGCCGTCGAGGTCGGCGGAGAGTGGCCAGGGCGCCCGGTCGTCATAGCGGAAACTGGCGATGAGATCCCCGTTGGCCGCAATCAGGGTGAGCACTTCACCGCCGTTGTCGAGCTGGCCGGAATAGGTTCCGGCGACCGGCAAACCCGGGCCGAAGGCTGCTTCGAAGGCGGTGAGGTCGGCAACTACGAGCAGACGTCCACCGGCGGCGAGGGTGGCATCATCGGGGAAGGTAAACGCGATGCCGTCAACGAAGGCCACGCCGGCGAGGCTGATGGTCTCGTCTCCGACGTTCAGCAGCTCGATGTACTCGGTGACTTCCGCGCTTCCCGGAGGGTTGTAGAAAACCTCCGAGATGACGAGGTTGGCGGCGGATGCGGGGGTGTTGGTAATGAAGGTGGCCTGGTTGAGGGCGCTCCATTCTCCGGCTTCATAGCTCCGTGCCGAAACCGTGGTAGCGGAGTCGATCGATACCGGGGTGTTGTCGGGATTGGAGCCGACGATCGTGATGGTGAGATCCATGCCCATGTCGGAACTGCCGGTACTTCTGTTGTGGAGTTCGACGGCGATGACATTGGTGCCGGCAACGAAGGCCGACCGAGGGAAAGTGAAGCTGTCGAAGTTGCCTTCGGCGCCGTTCGAGTCGCTGATTGACGGGGTGTCGAAGCTCACATTGCCTTCGGGCATGTTGTCACGCGCGATCTCGGTGCCATTGAGATAGACGATCGCGCCGCCGTCGGACATGACTTCCACGGTGGCCTCAATGATCAATTGCGGTTCGTCGACTTCGAGCTCTCTGCGGAAATAGACGGTGAGATGGCTGTCCGGATTGATCTCCGGTCCTCCCAGTTCGTTGTCGACGATGTTCCCGAACCCCAGCGGCGCGGTGCCGGTTTCCCAGGTGGAATCGTCGAAAGCCGGCTCTCGCCACGTGGTGCCCATATCAACGCCGTCGTCGAGGTAGAGCCAGTTTGGGGAGCGTTTTGCGAGAAGGGTGGATTCGCTGAGGGAGCCGGGAAGCATGGTGGCTTCCGGGTTGATCGCTCCTCCCGCTTGGCGCGGATCGCTGCCGTCCGTGGTGTAATAGATATTGCCGACGGCACTTGAAATGAGGAGTTCGAAACCGTCAGGGATACTTCCTCCCTGCTGGCTGAAGGTGGGTGGGTTGAGGTCGGGATAGACACCCGTGGCACGCAGCTGGTTGAGGGTGATCGGGGTGCGTAGCGGGAACCAGCCGGTGTACTCGCGCTGTAGCGCCGCTTCCCAATTGACCAAGGTGAGTGCGGGCTCCCGCTTGGCATCACCCCAACGGACGCTCTCGGCCTTCATGGCCTCGCGGATGCCGTCGGCGCGGGCTGCCCATTGAGCGGCTCCGTTCTCGGCAGTGAGCGCACCATCGTTGAAGAGATGATAGTAGGCGCGGTCGGCGAAGCGGATGGCGTATTCGTCCCTGCTATTGGCGTTGGTACGGAGGTCGAAATGGATCGCGGTGGGAGCGCGCGCGGTGTTCTTGGTCGATACGTTAATATTCACGTTCCCGCCGCCAAGTCCGTTGAGCCCGGCGCGTTCGGCATCGTGGCAGAAGAACATGTATTTTCCCGGCGGGTTGATGCGGCGCATGGCACGCACGTTATTCTGGTCCCAATCGGCGTTGCCGGCGTGGAAGTTGAGGAGAATATAGTCAATGTAGGAGTCGAGATCCAGATACTCTTCGACCGCAGCCAGGTCTCCTGTCTCCGCCGCTGTGAGCGTTGCCTGCCAGCTGTCCAACATCCGTGAAGATTCTTCGGCGGGTGTTCCTTTGATGACCTCAATGTTATTGCCGCCCACAATACGGAAACCTTCCCAGTCGTCATCCTGCCCGCCGAAGCGTTCGGCGGCCCACTCCTCCTCGATGCGCTCGAAGAGGTGGTGCATCCCCCAGTAGATGCCATTGAAATAAACATGCACTTCCCGCTGTAAAGCCTCCGGATGCCCCATGGCGAAGTAGGCATCGCGGAACCACTGGTCGCGAATATACATCGCGTTATTGTAGACAGACGGGTCCGGATGGACCCATGAGTTGCCGTTGCCACCGCGGACTATAATTTGATTAAAGAGCTCAGTCGGGGCGTCTGCTCCAAAGAGAGGGAAGTTCAATTTTCCGGCTCCATACTCGTTACGGAAGGCGATGCGGAAGTTGTGTTTTGGCCTGCTGGTGTTGCGCGAGGCGTTGCCATTCATGCGCATGCCTGCATCGAGTTGTATGGGCTCGCCGTCTTCGAATCCGAGCATCTCGATGGACACGGGACGCTCCGAAGCCGGCCCGGCGTCGACGGGATTGACCTGGATGCCAATCTGCTGGTCAAAGAGGTTTGCGATGTCGGTGACAATGGAGATCGTGGGGAGATCGAGCAGGGACGATTCGATTTCCTCGCGGCTGTAGATGGGCCCAACGACGTTGGGATCCATTTCGTAGTCGCCTCCGATGGTGCTGCCATTACGGGTGATCCAAGGCAGCGGGTAGCCCTCCGGTTCGGTGGGCTGATCGGATACGTCGGCAATGAAGAGGTAGGTCTGGGTATCGACGTTTGTAGGGCGCTGTCCGCTCTTGAATGCGGCGACTCGCAGGGGGGTGGTCGTTGAGATATTGACGCTTCCCGACGGTGGGGAATCTTCGTCTGGCGGCGCGATCTGAGTTCCAAAATCGAGGGTGGGGGTATCGCCGTTGGTTGTATAGACGATGGTTGCGCCCGGGGTCGCGCAGGAGATTGTGACGTCGAAGGGGGCATCGAAGAATCCGCGGTCGACATCGAAAATCGTGTCGGAGACGTAATCAGTGAACTCGATATCGGCGTTTGGGAAGCCGGGCGTTGGAGTTTCCAAATAGCCGGTCAGGATTCCGCCGGAGAGGTCGCGAGTCTCGGCGGTGAGCTTTGGGACGAGGAGGAGATCGGAACTCCCTTTGCTTCTGTTGAGCAGATGAAAGGCGAGGATGTTTTTTCCGCTGACGAGTTTGCCGACGAAATTGATCGGGAAGATTGTCATGGGATCTCCTTCTCTAACTTCCCTGCTTTCAGTGGCGAGGCCTCCGACCGTTAATGGGTCCGGGGTGTTCTCGGAGGCGACAGGAGAGCCGTTCAAATAGGCCGCGAATCCATCCTCGAAAAATAGTTCGAGCGACATCGACACGATTTCCGTCGGGTCGTCGACATTGAAGGGGACGCGGATTAGTGCGGATGCGGTCGTCGGGACCATGGCGGATTCCGTGTCGCCTCCGGCACCGATGTAGCCGGGGAAATTGTAGCCGAAGCCGATGCCGGTCTGCGCGTTGGACCATGCGGAGTCGTCGAAGCCCGGTTCCTGCCAGGCGTCGCCGATGTCGACCGTCGGGGCGAGCCAAGTGGCGGCGGTCGGCCAGGGGACGAGTGTTTCGGTTTCGGTGTTGGCGTTTGTTCCACTGCCGAAGGCAACGCCGTAAAACTGCTTCGGGTATTGTGGCGCGAATTCGGTGAGAGCACCCGCTCCGCCGATCAGCGCCAGGTATTCCCCGCCGGCGGAGAGTGAGAAATTCGTATGCAGTTCGGAGTCGGCCACGCGGCGGTCTTTGCCGGAAGCGAATATGGTGAGATAACCGCCCGGTGGGATCGCTATGTCGGGCAACTCCCACTTGGTGGGTTGGGTCTGGTTATCGGTGAGAAAGAGGCCGGTGGTCGATACCGTGGTCTCGCCCGGGTTGCTGATCTCGATCCAATCCGAAGCGTCGCCATCTTCGTCGAGGGTGGAGCCGTCGTTGTCTGCGACGAATTCGGTGATCGTAAGATCCGCGAGGAGGGCATTTGGAGCGAGAAATGCCAGCAAGAGACTAAGTGGAGCAGGATGCATGGTTTAGGGAACAGGTTACAGTCCGGCGGAATTGAAGGCAAGATCCCAGAGCAGATCGAAGAGCTGCGAAGGATAACGGGGGTTCACCTTTGCACGATGCCTGCCATAGTCCTTTCCTCATGACCTCCTATTTTGAAACTCTTGGTCGCACCGTTCTGGAACGGTGGCGGCAGCAGAATTTCTCGCTCGAAGCGTTTCCGGAGATTGCCCGGATTGCCATCGATGAAGCTCCACCATCTGAAAATGTGGACCTCGAGGAGATGATTCACGAATTTCTTTCCAACGACGAACAACCTTTTCAGAGTCAATCCGGGTTCGGTCAACCCGAGTTGGTGGCTTTTAATGATCCGCGTTTTTACATTCAGATCCTCTTCTGGACGGAGGGAACCACCGAGATTCATCAACACGAATTCTCCGGCGCGTTCCATGTCATGCAGGGATCCAGTGTTCATTCCGAATTCGACTTCGTGGGAGCCCGATCAGTCACTCCCCATATTCGCACCGGCGACCTCCGCATGAAGCAGATCGAGCTCCTGGAAACCGGACGCACCGTCCCCATCACCTCTGGCCGGGAGTGTATCCACTCCCTCTTCCACCTCGATACGCCCTCCGTCACGGTGGTGGTCCGCACTCATCACGATCCTGGCACCGGACCTCAGTATAATTACCTGCCACCCCACATCGCGATCGATCCGGTTCACGCGGATGCTCTGACAATGCGTCGCAAGCAACTCCTCGATGTGCTCGAAACTCTCGACCATCCCGGCTACGCAACACTCGTGGGTAAAATGATAGAGAGCCTGGATTTCGAGCGGGGCTTCCACACCCTCTTTCATGCCATGGACCGCCTTCAGGATCTCGACGAGTGGGAGCCCGTTCTGGCGACGTTTCAAAAAAGACACGGTGAACTGGCGAAGGGGGTCCCGGAGACTTTGGCCGAATGTCTTCGTCGGGAATTCATCTCCCGGATGCGCTACCACATCGACAATCCGGATCATCGATTTTTCCTCGCACTGCTCATGAACGTCCCGACTCGCAAAGACATCCACGCTCTCATCACGGAGCGATATCCGGATCAATCACCGATCGAGACGATCCTTGGCTGGGCGGAAGAGCTGATTGAGCCCACCGATTTTAGCCTCACCCTTCTCGACGCCGCCTTCCCTGAATCCCTCGGCGTGGCCATCGAGGCGCAGTTTGATTTACTCATCATCGCGCTGAGACACGCGCTGGAGGAGGACCCGGGGAGCAAAACAGGATCAGCAGAACAACCCGAGATCCATGCCGCCTTAACCGGCTCCTGCCTTCGCCCCCTGTTCTTGTAAGAACGAAAACTTCTTTTCCTTTGCCTTTCCAATATCACCAATTTAGAGAGAGTCTATGAGCTGGCATCCTTTCAACCGAAATCCGGCTGACCAAAAACGAACACTCTTGAGGGCGCTCGTCAACACGAGTGTGGGAATCCTCGCAATCATCACGGTTAGCTGTAGCAGCTTCCCACTTGATCATACCAAGACCGCCTCGGTTGCTTTAAAAACTCCGCCCTCGACCGGAGTCAGTGGAATCTTTGAAAGGGCGGCGGCGCAGCATCCGGGAGAGTCGGGCTTTGCGATCGTCCCCGGTAACCGTGAGGCATTTACCGATCGCATGGCGCTGGCCGACTTCGCACAGAAGACACTTGATGTGCAGTATTTCATTTGGTCCGGTGATACGGTGGGCCGCATGATGGCGGATCATGTCATCAAGGCCGCGGAGCGCGGAGTTCGGGTGCGCTTTCTCCTCGATGACATTAATTTCAAAAAGCGAGACAGTGCCGCGGCCTCCATGAATGCCCACCCAAATATCGAGGTGCGCATCTTTAATCCCCACAAGCATCGCTCCCTCCGCGCGCTCGAATTCGGCGCGAACTTCAAGCGCCTGAACAAGCGCATGCACAACAAGACCATGACGATGGATAATTCCTGTGTCATCGTGGGCGGACGAAACATTGCCGACGAATACTTCGGACTGGGTGAGGAGCAGAACAACCGCGATCTTGATATTGTGGCAGTCGGTCCGATTGTCCGCGATATCTCGGAGACCTTCGACGAATTTTGGAACAGCCCGGCGGCAGTTCCGATCGAGTCCCTTGTTGATAAAACCTATCGCATTGAGGACTTCAGGCGGGAGCTCGCCACGATGAGGAGTCGCATTGATCCTTCCCTTTACCCTTTCCCTCTTGAAGAAGATTTGAAGAGTCTCCGCACCCGGCTCAACACGGTGGCAAGTCGCCTCACTTGGTCCCGAGCCGAGGTGATCCACGACACCTTTAAATCGATGAAGAATCTCACAATCGAGGAAACAGTGGCGGGCCAACTGGGTCGTCAGATTAGAGAAGCGAAGAAGGAGCTCATCATCGAATCAGCCTACTTTGTCATGCGCGACGAGGAAGTTGAATTCTGCCGCTCTCTCACAAACCGGGGAGTCAAGGTGCGGGTTCTCACCAATTCGCTTGCCTCGAACAATGTCATCGCCGCGCAAGCCGGTCATGCCAAGCGGCGTAAGCCCCTGGTGGAGACAGGAGTTGATCTCTATGAACTTCGCCCGGACGCCACAAGCGTGAAGGAGTTCGTCGCTCCCCAGGGGAAAAACTCGATATCGACTCTCCACACCAAGGCCTTGGTCATCGATGGGAAAAAAGCCTTCGTGGGCAGTTACAATCTCGATCCTCGTTCGGCTGAAATTAACTCCGAAATCGGGATCATGGTTTATAGTCCCGCCTTTGCCGGGAAGGTGAAAGCTTTTCTGGATGAGGGAATCAGCCCCGGGAATGCCTACCATGTTAGCGTGGATGATGCTGGTCAGCTTAAGTGGGAGACCCTCGTAAACGGACAATTGAAGACCTGGTCAAAGGACCCCGAAACTTCTGCATTCCAACGTTTCAAAAGCGGAGTGATTGGCTTACTCCCGATTGAAAATCAGCTTTAGAAAATCAATCTCAATCGCCGGAGTGCCGTTGAGGATGAAAATGGAGAGGAAGGTGAGGGCGGGTGTGAGTTTTGTTCTCACGCGACTCTGTTTTGTATTTCACGAAGCAGATCCCAAAATCAATCTTGAATGCGGTGTGCACGCGCGGCTAGGATCTCCCGATGATCCACCGACTTTATAGATTTCTTTTCATAGGCGTGCTGATTTCGACCGCGGCATTCGATGCGAACGCGGCGCTCGGCTTGGCGAGCCCGTTCAGCGATCACGCGGTCTTGCAGCGCGAGATGCCGGTTCCCATTTGGGGGAGCGCCGACGCGGGCAAAGAGGTGACGGTCGTTTTTCGCAAGCAGACCAAAACTGCCAAAGCCGACAAGGATGGCAAATGGCATTTGAAACTCGATGCGCTGGAAGCGGGTGGCCCGGATGAACTTTCAGTCAGTTGTGGCGATGAGAAAATCGCGATTGCCGATGTGCTCGTTGGCGAAGTCTGGGTCGGTTCCGGGCAATCGAATATGGCGGGTGGTGCCGGTGGCTACGCCAAGCGCGACGCGACTTTGGCCAAGCTGGTGAAGGCGGCGCCGTATCCAAAAATCCGCCTGATGAAGGGCGGTCCGAAACCCACCTGGCAGGAGGCCAATGAGAAAACCGTGCCAGGGTTTTCGGCGATCCTGATTGCCTATGGCGAAAGTTTGCACCGCGAACTCGACGTCCCTGTCGGTCTGATTCTGGGTGCGGTGGGGGGCACGCCATCCGGCTCGTGGCTGAGCCAGGAGGCATACGATAGCTCCGATGCTTGCAGAAAGTCGCTCGCCGAGTTCTCCAAAAATTACGATGCAGACGGGGCACAGAAGGCCTATGAGGCCAAGCTTGCGGCGTGGGAAAAGCGGGTCGCCGAGGCGAAAGCCAAAGGCGAGAAACCGAAAGGCCGCAAACCCGGCCTGCCTGCCAAGCCCGGGCAAATGACCCGCGGGGGCGTCGGCAATCTCTACGAGCGATTCATCCGTCCGGTGGTCGGTTACGGAATCCGTGGTGTGCTCTGGGATCAGGGGGAATCGGGCACTGCCATCATAGGAGTTGATCAATACTCCGTCATGGGCGCCTTGATCTCCGGTTGGCGCAAGGAGTGGGGGCAGGGCGAGTTCCCATTCATCTACGTGCAAAAGCAGAGCGGTGGCGGACCGGCGTATCGTCCAAAGGGAGAAAATGAGATCACGCGCGAGGCCGATCCTTACCAAGCACCACCGGCGAGCGTGCCAAATATTGGTGACGGAGCCCGGCGTTTGGAATTTATCCGCATCATGGACTATCCAAACGCGCACATGGTTTCGGCTGCGGATCTGGGCTCGGGTGTGCACCCCATCAACAAGTGGGGCTACGGCAACCGCGCTGCGCGGGTCGCATTTGCCAAAGTCTACGGCAAAGATCTTCTCTCGCACGGACCTCGCTACAAATCTCACAAAATTGAGGGAAATAAAATCCGCGTCGAATTCAGCCATGTCGGTGGCGGGTTGGTCCGGGTCGGCGGCGAGAAGCTGACCGGTTTCGCGATTGCAGGTGACGACAAGAATTTCGTCTGGGCAGACGCGGAGATTGATGGCGGGAGCATCGTCCTATCAGCGGAAGGCATCAGTAAGCCGGTTGCGGTGCGTTTCGCCTGCTCAAAAAAACGCAACTGGGCGAATCTGTTTAACAAGGATGGCCTGCCGGCCCTGGCGTTCCGCAGCGATCAGTGGTGAGTCGGGCGGAATGATTCAGGGATCATCCTATTCCGCTCTTTTTGAAGGAGGACTTATCTGAGAGTCTGTCCTGTGATTGAAAATTCAGGGTTCAGATTTCGTTTTTGTTTCTTACTCTCAATTCTCATTGGGGATGTCCTCGCTGGTGATGATGAGATCCTGAGGGTCTTCATTTTCGCGGGGCAGTCGAACATGGTGGGGTCGGACGGGAAGGTGGAGGACATTGAACGCTTCCCTCCGTTCAAGGGGTTGGGGCAAGTCCAGAAGAAGGTCCGGTTTTCCTATTCCATTGGCCGTGAGGTTGTCGATGAATCAAAGGGGTGGGTTGATCTGCAACCTACGAGCAATAATGCGGTGGGACCGGAGTTGAGCTTTGCCCGGAAGGTGACCGAACACATCGATGCGCCGATCGGAATTATCAAGGTGGCGGCAGGAGGAACCCATCTCGGCGGGGATTGGAATCCCGAGAAGCCCGAAGGATTCAAGATGTATCCCAGGGCGCTTAATGTTATCCGGGCGTCGCTCGCGGAACTCGAAGAGAAGAAGATTCCTTATCGCCTGGAAGGATTCATGTGGCATCAGGGTGAAAACGACATGTTTAATGAGGCCTACATGGCGAACTATGGTGAGAACTTGAAGAAGTTTCTGGCGAGATGGCGGAAGGATTTGGAATCACCGAAGCTGAAGTTTTACATCGGCGAGTTGTGCACCAAGACGATTTGGGGGATGGATCTGCGACCGCGTATGTATACCATTAGTTTGGGGCAGCGGGCGGTCACGAATGCCGATCCGCTGGCGGAGTATGTGCCGACTTCACATGTCGGGGTTGAGATCGGGGGAGGAGTCGGGCTGCATTATCACTACGGCACTTTGGGACAACTTGAGCATGGCGAAAATTATGCGGATGCTTATCTGCGGACGATTGGGAAAGAGAAAGTCGTTAAGAGAGAGCTCAAGAAGTGGCCTTCCAAAAAGGGTTCGAAGGTGACGCTCTTTGTGATGGCCGGGCATCGAAACATGGAAGGAGAGCGGGCATTTATTCAGGAATTGCCGAATGACTTGCGTGAAGATGATCACTCGGTCGTCTACAAATATAGTCTCGGCGGAGGATACAAAGTGTCGCAGGGATGGGAGCCCCTGGGGCCGGCGGGATACTATGAGACTTTTGGGCCGGAGTTGAGTTTTGCGCGGACGCTTAAGAAGAAAGTGCGCGGGAACATTGCCATTGCGAAATTTACGCACAGTGGATCTCAGATGAATGATTGGACTCCAGAGGGAAGTGAGGCCAAGTCGCGGAACCTTTATCCCAAGTTTATCGATTTCATCAGGTCATCGGTGCAAGAACTGAGGAACAAAGGCCATGAGGTAAATCTCGCGGGAGTATTTTATCATGTCGGCGAGAACGACATGTCGATGCCACCGTACCGGAAGCAATCGCCTGAGTGGTTGAAGTCGACAATTGCGCAAAGCCGCCTGGATCTGAAACGGCCAAAGCTCAAGTGGATTGTCAGCCAGCAAGCGCCCACGGATGACAAGCGGGTGAATGGGATTGAGGTCATGTCGAAATTTGAAGCGCTGGCGAAAGCGGATCGAAATATGGTTCACCTCAAGGCTTCTGATTTGCCGAAGCAGGAAAAGAAGTTGGTGCTCGATTCTGCCGGAGTGATTCGCTTGGGGGAAATCCTGGCGGAGGGGTTTCTCAAATCTGGTTCGCGTAAAACGGGTTTCGTTGCTCCGGAGGGAGTCAAGGTGATCAAGGATCTCGTTTATTCAGAACCGAAGGGGAGCCCGCAATTGCTTGATTTGTATCTTCCCGAAAAGGCGGCCTCACCTTTGCCGGTGATTGTTTGGGTTCATGGAGGGGGATGGAAAAATGGAAGTAAGGAAAATCCGCGCAATGCCGTCTGGCTGGCTACGAAGGGGTTTGCGGTGGCGAGTATCAACTACCGTCTGACAAGCGAAGCGCAGTGGCCGGCTCAGATCGATGACTGTCGGGCGTCGGTTCGCTGGCTTCGCAATAATGCCTCGAAATATGGACTCGACCCGAAGCATATCGGAGCCTTCGGCTCCTCGGCCGGCGGTCATCTCGTTGCCTTGATGGGAACTCGACCCTATAAAGATGAAGCCAGTCGGGTGCAGGCGGTTTGTGATTGGTTTGGCCCTTCGGAGCTCTTGACGATGCCTCCAAATAGGGTGGGTAATGGTCGGACGGAAGAGCAGGTGGCGCAGTCCAATGGTGCAAAGTTGCTGGGAGCCACGGTGAAGGATGTTCCTGAGTTGGCGCGGGAAGCGAGCGCGCTCGATAATGTGAGTGCCGACGATGCCCCATTTTTAATCATGCATGGGAGTGAGGATCCCGGCGTGCCGATTGAGCAGAGCCGGAAGCTGAATGCCAAATTACAAGAGGCAGGTGTTCCAAGTGAGTTTCAGAGTGTCAAAGGGGCCGGTCACGGAGGGCCACTCTTCGCGACCCCGGAAGTGCGCGCCAAGGTGGAAGCGTTCTTCCGTCGAACCCTTGTTAATTAGACAAATGCCCCGCATGGGTCCGCTTTATCTAAAGCTATGGCTTTCCTCAAAACCAATCAAAACATCATCGTAGGTTTGATCGTCGCCGCTGGCATCGCGATTGGCGGCTTCTTTATTTCCAAGACCCTCTACAATGCAAAAGTTGCGCTTAACACCGCTGAAGCAAAGGGCCTTGCCGAGAAACGTGTTCAGGCAGACAAAGCAAACTGGAGTATCGGCTTCTCGGTCAGTGGAAAAAGTCGCGATGAAATCCCTGATCTCTACCGCCAGGCCGAATCCATCCAGGAGCGGCTCATTAGTGTTCTTAAAGAGAGTGGGTTTACAGAGGAAGAAGTGACCAAGGGAATCATTGACTACAGTTCACGTCAGTATCGCAACGAGGATCAGGTTCTCACGGATGAGGATCATTTCCTCAAGGGCACCATCAGTGTCGAAACGACCAAGGTTCACGCGGTCTCTCCAGCCCTGTCTCTTATACACATCTGACGCTGCCGACGATCTACTCTGTGTAG
>OJIS01000123.1_pt1 | contig 29082 bp, 26 predicted proteins | sample 1595671 | NCBI WGS metagenome assembly OJIS01 (sample SAMN05416814, study PRJEB24817) | seawater metagenome | isolation source: Sea water | place: Canada:Atlantic | collected 2013-07 | reverse complement strand
CTACACAGAGTAGATCGTCGGCAGCGTCAGATGTGTATAAGAGACAGATGTTGGCCTCTGACGCCTCGCTACGCTCGGTTCGCCATGCAAGCATAGCTCCTACAGCGGCTTCTTAGCCGGTTCTATGGGGGCGTTGAACCCGTTTTCGCGGGCAGGGCGGTGATCGTTTTACTGAACCTTTCCCGCGTTGCAGCTTGCCGCTGTATTCAATACCAATGCGGCGCCATGTCACTCTGCGCCCAGCGGAAAAAATCATACTCCAGCCGTGTCAGCCCACCCGGATAGATCTGGTCTATCCTTCTCAACGTGGGGCGGCGGTCGGTTTTTTCCAGTTCCTGAAGCAGTTGGCGCAATGTGCTGCGGCCCACGGGTTTGGACATCAGAAACGCCGTCGTCGCCCAGGCAACGGTGTAGGGAATGGCATCGAGTTCGTGGGCCATGCGCCGCCACTGGGTATCACCCAGGGACAGATACTGTCGCAGGGTGATCAGCCGCCCTTCATCCATCCATTGGCGGATGCGTGCCTGGGCGTCAGGCAGGGCACTGACTTTCAGGCGGCCATCGGGTTGCACTTGCAGAGTCTGAAAATACTGAGCCAGGCCCTCATGCAGCCACACCGGTGAGGCCGGGGACAGTTGGTAAAGGAGTACGTGGCTGCTTTCGTGGAGAATCGTCTGGGCCACGTCCTGATCATCGCCCCAGCGCCACACGGCCACTTCATTGCGGGAAGGGATAAACACACCGGCGTAATTGGCGTTGCTGGAGCCGATACGGTCGACCATCCATTGACGAAAATCCGCCTGCTGTTCGAACAGATACAGATTGACCTGGGCGGTGCCATGCAGGTCGAGACCGAAATCGTTGCGGTAACGCCGGTAGATGTTGCGGATCGCCTGCAGGGTGGTGTCATGGATTCCGCTGGGCAGGGTGAAGTCCTGGCGCAATACGGTAATTTCCAGTTCCTGCATGATGGGTGACGTTCTGGGGGTGATTTTTTTACTGTCCACCTGCTCGGGCGGACGATCACCAAAGTGCAGCTTGCCGTTGTCATCACGCCACTGAAAAATGTCCCCATGGGCCGCCAGTGATGTCGTCAGCGCGATCAGGCAGAGGCCGGCTCGGGTCAGAGCGTACAATTTTGTTGCATCCATTGGCGAAGTTCGTCCTGATCGGCTTTTACTTTGTCCATGGTGGGGTGGGTGACGTTGCCATTTTCATCGCGATAAAAAAATCGACCTTGCAGTCGTTTTAGCTGTGCCTGGGCTTTCCGGCATTGTTTGGCCTTGGCGTCCTGTTGCTCTTTCTCAATGGCGATTTGTTCCTGTTGTTTCGCCTGTTCGCTCTCGCGAAGTCGCAGGGTGCGTTGCTGGATTTCGCGGACCTGTTCGCCCTGGCCAATCTTGGGCGGAGCCTTGAGATCCAGTGTTTCGTGCTGCTCCCGAGGTGGCTGATCGCCAAAGTGCCAATTGCCGTTGGCATCTTGCCAGCGGTATACCTCTGCATGGGTGAGCAGTGGCAGTAGTGCCAGTAGTGTAATGAGTCCTTTCATTCTGTCCCCCGAAAACGTTTAACTTCCCTGTAGTGTGAGTGAGCGCCCCCCGTCCACAGCCAGAATCTGGCCGGTAACAAACGGCGCCTGTGTTCCCAGCCACAGGACGGTCTGGGCAATATCCTGTGGTGTGCCGCAGCGTTTCAGTGCGGTGGCATCCTGAATCTCTTGCTGATTCATCTGCCCGGCCTCCGGCCACAGAATCGGGCCCGGTGATACGCCATTGACGCGGATATCCGGGCCCAGTTCGCGGGCCAGGCTGCGGGTCATCATCGCCAGTCCGGCCTTGGCCATGCAATACAGGGTATGGGTTTGTAGCGGTTTTTCCGCGTAGACATCCACAATATTGATAATACTGCCCTGTTGCTGGCGCAGGGCGTCGGCCAGTTTCTGGCTGAGAATAAAGGGTGCGCGCAGGTTGCTGTGAACCAGTCTGTCCCAGTCGGCATCATCGGCCTGATCGACGGGGGTCGGATAGAAGCTGGAGGCATTGTTGACCAGCAGATCCATGCGACCGAAGCAGCCCAGGGCGTCCTGGGCCAGTTGCCGCACCTGGTCGGGCTGATCCAGATCCGCCTGAAGAATGGCGGCACTATCCGGGCGCGAGGTATTCAGGCTGTCGGCCAGGGCGCGAGCCTCTTGTGCGCTGTTGCGGTAATGAATGATCACCCGCATGCCGTTGGTGTGCAGGGTGCGAACGATTTCTGCGCCGATGCGTCGGGCGCTACCGGTAATCAGGGCGACGGGGTCTGCCATGTTTTTTTAAACTCCGAGATTGCATGAATGCGAGCTTTTTCAATGGCCTCGCCCAGTGCCGGCCCTTCGATACCGCTCTGGCGCAGTGCGGCAACATCAATATTGCTGGCTGCCTGCGCCGCGCCGCGCAGGTAATCCACCTGAGGGTAGGGGCGATCTTCCAGGCCGGTACGACCGCGAGCATCGGCTTCGCAGGAGAGAAGGAAATCCTCCAGCCGTTCAGGTCGGCGTATTATGTCCAGCGTTTTCAGCAGCTTCCAGACCGTGGCGGGTTTCAGCTCCAGGGCCCGGTGGCAGTGGGTATGGTATTCCGCCACCAGGGCCGCCAGAGTGGCGGCGTCCTTGGGGACGCGCCAGCGCTTAGACACGGTTTTCGCCAGCCGGGCGCTACGAATTTCGTGGGCGATATGCCGGGGCCATTCTTCCTCGGGCGTTTTGCCCTTACCCAGATCATGACAAAGCACAGCGTAACGGGCCGTCAACGGCAGGTTCAGTCGACTGGCCTGTCCCAGACACAGCCATTGATGCACCAGCGTATCCACTTCCGGATGGTGCTGCTCCGGTTGCGGAACCCCATCCAGAGCAGCCAGTTCCGGAAACAACACCCGCAGGGCGCCACAGGCATGCAACACCTGAAAGAAGACCTGGGGATCGCGCTCCATCAGCGCCCGGCTGGTTTCCTTCCAGACCCGTTCCGGCACCAGATAATCCAGCTCGCCGCTGTCAGCCAGCTGCCGCATCAGTGCCAGGGTGTCATCGGCTACCCGAAAACCCAGCCAGTGGTAGCGGGCAGCAAACCGCGCCACCCGTAATACTCGCAAGGGGTCTTCTGCAAAGGCGGGGGAGACATGGCGAAGCAGGCGGGCCTTCAGGTCAATCCGGCCGTTGAAGGGATCAAACACCTGGCCGCCTTCCTCCTGGGCCATGGCGTTGATGGTCAGGTCACGGCGCACCAGATCGTCGTCCAGGCTGACATCGGGGGCGGCATGGAAGGTAAAGCCGCCATAGCCGTGACCGGATTTGCGTTCCGTGCGGGCCAGGGCGTATTCCTCCTGGGTTTTCGGGTGCAGAAAGACGGGAAAATCCTGTCCCACCGGGCGAAACCCTTTGGCCTGCATCTCGTCGGGTGTGGCACCGACGACGACCCAGTCTCTTTCTGTCACCGGCAGTCCCAGTAATGCATCCCGCACGGCACCACCCACCAGATAAATTTTCATCTTGTGCGCTCTCGTTATCTTGGACAGAATGGTCGCATGCTTTCTATCGTACTGAAACTACACATGCTGGTCGCAGACCGCTGTGCACGCAAATGGCGTGCGCAGGGATTGCGGCTGTGTGACTGATAGTTTCAGTTCTGCAAAAAGGCCGCAGTGTCCCTGACCTGCGGCCTTTTTTCGTTTTGGGGGTGGCAGGTCGGTCTTTAGTTGCGGGTAACGAGAACCGAGTTGCGAAAAGCTTTAAACATGCGCGTTTTTAGATTTTCGAAACTCGGTTCTCGTGACTCGCTACTCTTAATCAAGGAGAACGACATGCCAACCCTGGCAGCGTATTTGATCGTAGTGGCGGTGTGGGCAACCACGCCGTTGGGGATTAAATGGAGTGGTGATGCCATGGCACCGCTGGCGGCAGCCGGCGTGCGTATGGCCATTGCTGCGCTGCTGGGCTTGATGTGGTTGTGCTGGAAGCGTCAGCGCCTGCCCCTGCATGGTCGTGCTGTGCTCAGTTATACCGTTGCCCTGCCGGGGATTTTCGGTGCCATGGCGTGCAGTTATATGGCCGCTACCCATCTTCCCTCCGGGCTGATCTCGGTGATTTTCGGGCTGGCGCCGTTGATTTCCGGCTTGATGATGCAATGCCTGCCGGGCGGTGTGCGTCTGAATGGCTGGCACTGGAGCGCCTGCCTGCTGGGTTTGTTCGGCTTGGCGCTGGTGTTTGACGAAAACCTGGCGGGCCTGCTGGCCGGCGCGGACCTGGGTGAGCGTGGTATCGGGCTATTGTGGATGTTGTCTGCGGTAACCCTGTTTGCCGGGGGCGGCATTGCCGTGCAGCGGGTGGGCGCCGGTCTGCAGCCCATGCAACAGACCGTCGGCGGCCTGATATTGTCATTGCCGTGCTACGCAGTGGCCATGCTCATTGCTGGCCAGTCGTTTGCGTTTAGCGGCGACCTGCGTGGGCTGTCCGCCATTATCTACCTGGCCGTGTTTGGCTCTCTGCTGGGTTTCTATTGTTATTTCCAGATCCTGTCACGGCTGCCTGCCGCCACGGTGGCGTTGGTCACATTGATTACACCCGTGTTGGCGCTGGCGCTGGGTAATCTGCTCAATGGCGAGAGCCTGGGCAGTATGGTGCTGATCGGTGCCGGGGTGATTGTGCTGGCGCTGTCCCTGTTTGTGTTGGGGGATCATCAGGTACGCCGGCAGATAAAGCAGTTTCAAGGTGAACGTTGAAAGTGACAACGCGGTCGAGGGTTCTTGCCAATCGGGAAGGGCTTTGGCCGCGTTCAGCCTCGGTATTCGCGATGCAAGCATCGCTTCCCACAGTGTAGCGCTTGAGCCACAGACTTTTTTGTGGGAAGCGATGCTCGCATCGCGAAGGGGGTTGTGAACTTTACGAGGAAGCTGCAGGTACGGGTTCCGGGGGCATGCTGTGGCGGCTGACCACGCTGCCGTTCTCCACGCTTTCCAGGTGTACGTCGAACTGCCACAACCGGTGCAGGTGGCGCAGGACTTCCCGGGCGCTGTCATCATCCAGAGGTCGGCTGCTGCTACGCTGGTGACGCAGGGTCAGGGCCCGGTCGCTATGGATGTTGGCGCGCACGATCTGGATATTGGGCTCCTGAATGCTCAGGTTGTACTGCTCGGCCAGGGCGTCGCGGACCTTGCGGTAACCCTGCTCATTATGAATCGCCGCCACCTCCACGTAATCGTTGTGATCGTCATCGTCGATCTGGAAAAACTTGAAGTAACGGATCAGTTTCGGTGACAGAAACTGCTGAATGAAGCTCTCATCCTTGAAGCTCTCCATGGCAAATTTCACCGTCTCGACCCAGTTGGAGCCGGCGATCTCCGGAAACCACTCCCGGTCCTCATCATCCGGGTTTTCGCAAATGCGGCGGATATCCTGGAACATGTTGAAGCCAAGCGCATAGGGGTTCATGCCGCTGTAGAAGGGGGCCGTAAAGGGGGGCTGGTAGATCACCTGACTGTGATTTTGCAGGAATTCCAGCATGAAGCCATCGGTGACCAGACCCTTGTCGTAGAGATCGTTGAGCAGGGTGTAGTGCCACAGGCATGCCCAACCCTCGTTCATTACCTTGGTCTGGCGTTGCGGGTAGAAGTACTGGGCCATCTTGCGCACGATGCGGATGATTTCCCGTTGCCAGGGTTTCAGAAGAGGGGCATTTTTCTCGATGAAATAAAGCAGGTTTTCCTGTGGTTCAGCCGGGAAGGTGCCGTCCTCCCCGCGACGTTGGGTGGCCGGCTGTAGTTGCGGAAAGGTGCGCCATAACTCGGAGACCTGCTTCTGCAGAGACTCTTCCCGTTCGCGCTGGCGACGTTTTTCCTCCACGGCGGAAATGGGGGAGGGACGCTTGTAGCGATCTACCCCGTAATTCATCAGGGCATGGCAGGAGTCCAGGGTTTCCTCCACGGCAGTGACACCGTGGCGCATTTCGCACTCGGCAATGTAGTTCCGCGCGAATACCAGGTAATCGATGATGGACGAGGCATCGGTCCAGGTCTTGAACAGGTAATTGTTCTTGAAGAAGGAATTGTGCCCGTAGCTGGCGTGGGCGATCACCAGGGCCTGCATGGCGATGCTGTTCTCTTCCATCAGGTAGGCAATGCAAGGGTCGGAGTTGATGACGATTTCATAAGCCAGCCCCATCTGCCCGCGCCGATAGCGACCCTCCACTTCGACAAACTGTTTGCCGAAGGACCAGTGGTTGTAGCCCACCGGCATGCCCACCGAGGAATAGGCGTCCATCATCTGTTCAGAGGAAATTACCTCAATCTGGTTGGGGTAGGTGTCGAGGCCATATTTGTTATGAGCAATATCGGCAATCGCCTCGTCATAGCGCGCCAGCAGTTCGAAATCCCAGTCGGACCCTTCGGAGAGATAGCGGCTCATGCATCCTCCATGCGTTTCTTGAACAGGTGACGGAAAACCGGGTAGATCTCGCCGGGCTCGTCAATCTGTGCCATGGAAAACGCAGTGGGGTGTTTTTCCATGATGCTTTGATAGTGGTCCCAGAGGGCCTGGTGGGCACGGGGCATAACTTCCACGTAGGAGAAGTACTGCAACTTGGGTAGCAGTTCTTCTTCAATCAACTTGGCGCAGGCCGGGGAGTCATCATTCCAGTTGTCGCCATCGGAGGCCTGGGCGGCATAGATATTCCACTCCGCCACCGGGTAGCGTTCGTTGATGATGTCGCGGGTGAGTTTCAATGCACTGGAGACAATGGTGCCGCCGGTCTCCCGGGAATAGAAAAACTCTTCCTCATCCACTTCCTTGGCACTGGTGTGGTGGCGGATAAAAACCACCTCGATTTTTTCATAATTGCGCTGCAGGAACAGATACAGCAACAGGAAGAAACGTTTGGCCAGATCCTTCATGTCCTGATTCATGGAGCCGGATACATCCATGATGCAGAACATCACCGCCCGGCTTACCGGCACGGGCACTTTCACATGATGATTGAAGCGCAGGTCTACGGTATCCAGAAACGGAATGCGATCCAGGCGTCGTTCCAGCTTGGCAATCTGCTCGTCCAGTTCCTGCAGGCGAGCCTGGCGTTGCGGGGACTGGTCCTGTTGTAGCAGTTCCTCTCGTTCCGCTTTGAAATCACGAATGCGTCGCCGGGTGGCGGCGGTGAGTGCCCGGCGTCGCATGGAGGCCTGGCGCATGGAGCGGACAATATTGATCTTGGCGGGCATGCCCTGGCTGACAATGCCGCCATGTTTGGTCTGGAAGGTCTGGGCGCCCTCCAGGTGTCGCTTTATCAGGTTGGGAAGCTCCAGGTCCTCGAACAGGAAGTTGAGGAATTCCTGCTTGTCGATTTCAAAGGCGAAGGCATCATCGCCTTCCCCCTGGTCACTGGCCTGACCATCCCCGCTGCCCTGTCCGCCTCCGCCTTCCGGTCGCATGATCCGGTCGCCCGGGTGAAACTCCTTGTTGCCGGGGTGCACGATACTGCGTTGCCCGCCGGGGCCATGATGAAAAATGGGCTCGGACAGGTCCTTGCGGGGAATATTGATACGCTCGCCCTGTTCCATATCCTGAATGGAGCGACGGTTCACCGCATCATTGACGGCTTCGCGGATGTGCTTGCGGTAACGACGTAGAAAGCGCTGGCGATTGACGGTGCTCTTGCGCTTGTCGTTCAGGCGGCGATCAATGATGTAGCTCATCCGTTTCTCCGCAAAGATAAAAGCGTTTCACCACAGAGGGCACAGAGGACACCGAGAAAAGACATCGTTGTGGTGCGGGCACGGTTTTGTCTCTGTGATCTCTGTGCCCTCTGTGGTGAAAAAGGTTTCCTGCTTACTGTGCCTTGCGCACCCGCAGGTACCATTCGGATAGCAGGCGTACCTGTTTTTCCGTATAGCCTCGGGAGACCATGCGCTGCACGAAGTTACTGTGCTTGCGCTGATCGTCTTCGCTGCCCTTGGCATTGAAGGAGATGACCGGCAGCAGGTCTTCGGTGTTGGAGAACATTTTCTTCTCGATCACGTCTCGCAGCTTCTGGTAACTGAGCCAGCTGGGATTCTTGCCATTGTTGTTGGCGCGGGCGCGGAGTACGAAGTTGACCACCTCGTTGCGGAAATCCTTGGGGTTGGAGATGCCCGCCGGCTTTTCGATCTTTTCCAGGTCCTCGTTGAGAGCCTGACGGTCGAAAATCTCGCCGGTGTCCGGGTCGCGGAATTCCTGATCCTGAATCCAGAAGTCGGCGTAGGTGACATAGCGGTCGAAGATGTTCTGGCCGTACTCGGAATAGGATTCCAGGTAGGCGGTCTGGATTTCCTTGCCGATAAATTCCACGTAGCGCGGTACCAGATACTCCTTGATGAAGCGGCGGTATTGTTCCTGGCGCTCCAGGGGGAATTGCTCCTGGTCAATGCGCTGCTCAAGCACATGGATCAGATGCACCGGGTTGGCCGCTACTTCGGTGTGATCGTAGTTGAAGACCTTGGACAGAATCTTGAACGCGAAGCGGGTGGAGAGTCCGTTCATGCCTTCGTCGACGCCGGCCATGTCATGGTATTCCTGCATGGACTTGGCATGGGGGTCCACGTCTTTCAGGTTCTCGCCGTCATAGACACGCATCTTGGAATAAATGCTGGAGTTTTCCGGTTCCTTGAGACGAGTCAGGGAAGAGAACTGCGCCAGCATGTGCAGGGTGTCTGGTGCGCAGTGGGCGTCACGCAGGCTGGAATTGCGCAGCAGTTTTTCATAGATCTGCATTTCTTCAGTGACACGCAGGCAGTAGGGCACCTTGACGATATAGACCCGGTCGATAAAGGCCTCGTTGTTCTTGTTGTTCTTGAAAGTGTGCCACTCCGCTTCGTTGGAGTGCGCCAGCACGATGCCGTCGAAGGGAATGGCGCCCATGTGTTCGGTGCCGTTGTAATTGCCTTCCTGGGTGGCGGTCAGCAGGGGATGCAGCACCTTGATCGGTGCCTTGAACATTTCCACGAATTCCAGAATGCCCTGATTGGCACGACACAGACCGCCGGAGAAGGAATAGGCGTCCGGGTCGTCCTGGGCGAAGTCTTCCAGTTTGCGGATATCCACCTTGCCCACCAGGGCAGAAATATCCTGGTTGTTTTCATCACCCGGCTCGGTCTTGGCCACGGCGACCTGATCAAGAATGGACGGGTAACGTTTCACCACCCGGAACTGGCTGATGTCGCCGCCAAATTCATGCAGTCGCTTTACCGCCCAGGGAGACATGATGGTGCGGATGTAGCGGCGCGGAATGCCGTATTCCTCTTCCAGAATCGGAGCATCTTCTTCCGGATCGAACAAGGCCAGGGGAGAGTCGTTAACCGGAGAGCCCTTGATGGCGTAGAAAGGCACTCTTTGCATCAGCGCCTTGAGCTTTTCCGCCAGGGAGGATTTGCCGCCGCCCACCGGGCCGAGCAGGTAAAGAATCTGTTTCTTTTCTTCCAGGCCCTGAGCGGCATGGCGGAAGTAGCTGACGATATTCTCGATCACCTCTTCCAGGCCGTAGAACTCGTCGAAGGCAGGGTAGCGACGAATGACCTTGTTGGAGAAGATGCGTGACAGGCGTGGGTCCTTGGCGGTGTCGACCATTTCCGGCTCGCCGATGGCCATCAGCATGCGCTCGGGGGCCGTGGCGTAGGCGCTGGGGTCGCGTTTGCACAGGTCCAGGTATTCTTCCAGCGACATTTCTTCCTGCTGTGTGCTGTCAAACCGGGCCTGGTAGTGGCTGATAATGCTCATGCCTGCTTCCTCCTGGCGAAACCAACAATGGTCACAACAAAACTACATGCGGTACGTGTCCTTGATAGATGCCTTGATCACTTCGATTGATTATTAAAAAAAGTCGCGTAAATAAAAAATGAAAGTGGATGTTAATGACTGCAGGTCTGACCGTGCAGTCACATCTTTAGCATGTAGCCAAACGGCAGATGAAGTCAAAGCGGAAAGAAATGTTTTTTGGCAGAAAAAGGATGAAGTGTGGCGAATGTCTGACAGGCCGGAGGCGAGCCGTAAAGGGCGGCAAGGGGTAAGCAAAAACCGTTCGGACACGCGCAGGTAGCTGGCAGATTGCCATCGATTTGCGCAGGGTGTTACAGCGAGGGGAAGCGCCTGCCTGCGCTGAGAGTCAGCAGTGGCAGGCGATGCGGGTCAGATCGTCCAGGCGCAGGGCGGTGAGGCTGCCGCCCCAGACGCAGCCGGTATCCAGGGCGTCTACGTTTGCCACGTCAGTGTGGCCTTCCAGTGCCGCCCAGTGGCCGAACAGGATGCGGGTGTCAGTGGCCTGACGATGGGGGTGCAGGAACCAGGGCATGAAACCTTCCGGAGGGGCATCGGCTTCGCCCTTGCTGCCCAGATCCAGATCTCCGGCCAGGTCCACAAAACGCATGCGGGTGAAATGGTTGGTGATGACCCGCCAGCGTTCCGCGTCTTGCAGGGCGTTGTCCCAGCCCGCCGGCTGGTTACCGTACATGTTGGCGAAATACTCGCCCACCTGAGGGCCGCGCAGCACCTGCTCCACTTCCCGGGCCCGTTGCCGGGCTTCGGGCAGTGTCCACAGTGGCGGAATGCCGGCATGGGTCATCACCGCCTGATGTTCCGGGATATCCACCAATAGCGGGCAGTTCTGCAGCCAGCCCAACAGGGCGTCGCGGTCCGGTGCCTCGAGGATATCCGTGAGGGTGTCCTTACGGCGGCTGTCGGTGCTGCCCTGGGCCACCGCCAGCAGGTGCAGGTCGTGGTTGCCCAGTACGGCGTGCACATTCTCGCGCAGCTCATAAACCCGGCGCAGGGTTCCCAGGGAATCCGGGCCCCGGTTGACCAGGTCGCCGGCGAGGAACAGCCGGTCGCGATCCGCATTGAAATTGATTTGTTCCAGCAGGCAATTGAAGGGCTTCAGGCAGCCCTGCAAGTCACCGATGGCGTAATCGCTCAATGGGCACCTCCAGTCCCGGTTGGCCTGGTCCTGTTGACGTGTTGCAGGCCGGAGTTAATGCAGAGCATGCGGTACCGCAAGAGTAAACATCGGGACTTGTGCGTCGAAGTGTGTGCCATCTTCTGCAATCATCTGGTAACTGCCGCGCATACTGCCGACTTCGGTTTCCAGGATGGCGCCGCTGGTGTAGGAAAAGGCCTGGCCCGGGGCGATGTGGGGCTGTTCGCCGATGACGCCTTCGCCATGGACTTCCTGCACGCGCTCTTCGCCATCGGTGATCACCCAGTGACGGGTCAACAGACGGGCGCTGACGGTACCCTCATTGCGAATGGTGATGTGGTAGGCAAACACCCAGCGCTGGTTGTCCACGTCGCTCTGATCGGCGAGAAATTCGGTTTCCACCGAGACCTGAATATTATGGCGCGGGCTCATGGTTGCTCCGTTGATGTGATTCTCGCTGAATGGGTTCGGTTACCTGGCTGGCTCTGGCGCGGCTGCTTGGCCCGGCTAGGCGGTGCCCGCCTCTGGCCGGGTGATATTGGCCAGGGCCACATAGTCTGCCACGGAGAGCTGGTCCGGGCGCAGGCCGGCGTCAATGCCCGCCTGCTCGAACTGCTCCAGGGTGACCTGTGATTTTAGACTATTGCGGATGGCCTTGCGTCGTTGAGTGAAGGCCTGGGCCACCAGCCGCCGCAGATGCTCTTCGTCGTCCGCCGGGTGGGGCAGGCTGGCATGGGGCATCAGCCGGACCACGGCGGAATCCACCTTGGGCGGCGGGCTGAAGGCCTCCGGGGGGACAAAGAACAGGTAATCCGCCTGACAATGGTACTGCACCATGATCGACAGGCGGCCCCAGTCGCGGGTACCGGGGCGGGCGGTGAGCCGGTCCACCACTTCCTTCTGCAACATGAAGGTCATGTCGCTGATGGCGTCCGCCTGGCTGAGCAGGTGGAAGATCAGCGGCGTGGAGATGTTGTAGGGCAGGTTGCCGATCACCCGCAGCGGCTTGTCTGCCGGTTTCAGGGTGCGGAAGTCGAAGCGCAGGGCGTCGCTTTCATGGATGGTCAGGCGTTCCGGGCTGTTTTCCTGACGCAGCAGGGCGATCAGGTCCCGGTCCAGCTCCACCACGTGCAGATGCGGCAGCTTTTCCAGCAGCGGGTAGGTGAGCGCGCCGCGCCCGGGACCGATTTCCACCAGGGTGTCGTCTTTCTGCAGCCCCAGGGTACGCACCATCAGGTCTACCAGATTGCGGTCATGCAGAAAGTGCTGGCCGAAACGTTTGCGGGTGCGGTGTTCTGTCATGTGGCAGCAAGCTCCAGAGCGAGTCGGGTGGCGGCGATCAGGCTGCCGGCCTTGGCCTGGCCGGTGCCGGCCAGATCGAAGGCGGTGCCATGGTCCACGGAAGTGCGGATAAAGGGCAGCCCCAGGGTGATATTGATGGCTTCGCCAAAGCCGGCGTACTTGAGCACGGGCAGGCCCTGATCGTGGTACATGGCCAGCACCGCATCGTGCTGTGCCAGCAGATCCGGCTGAAAGGCCGTATCCGCGGGCACCGGGCCGGTGAGGTCCATGCCCTGGCCGCGCAGGGCGTCCAGGGTGGGGATGATCACATCCAGTTCTTCGCGGCCCAGATGGCCGCCTTCACCGGCATGGGGGTTAAGCCCGAGCACCAGGATGCGCGGCGCCTCAATACGGTACTTGCCGATCAGGTCGTCGCGCAGAATGGTCAGGGTGCGGGTCAGGCTGTCTGCCGTTACCGCCCGGGACACCTGACTGAGCGGCAGATGGGTGGTGACCAGGGCCACCCGCAGTTCGCGGGCGGTGAGCATCATCACTACCTGGTCCACCCCGGCCTGTTCGGCGAGAAACTCGGTATGGCCGGTAAAGGCCGGGTCGGCGCCCTCACAGATCACGTTTTTGGCCACAGGAGCGGTCACCATGGCGGCAAAGGTGCCATCCAGGCAGCCCTGTGCCGCGCGGCTGAGCATGGTGAGGGTGCCGCTGGCGGTGGCCGGATCGGGCTGGCCGGCGGTCACCGGCGACCCGGCCGGGGTGTGCCACACCGGCAGGGTGCCCGGTGTCAGCGGTTGCCCTGGCTGCCAGTCGGAGAGCGTAATGGCCAGGTCGAGTTGCCTGGCTCGCTGGGTAAGGACGTCGCGATCAGCGATGACAACAAGCCGGGCGTCCGGGAAGGATGCCGGCAGGGTCAGTACCAGATCAGGGCCGATGCCTGCGGGATCCCCGCAGGTGATGGCGATGGGACGTTCTGGCGTCAGACGTCCGACGTCAGACGTCAGACTCATAAGCGAATATCCACGTAGGATTCGCTGCGCTGCTCTTGCAGCCAGGTTTCCAGCTCTTCCTCGAAACGGCGCTTCTGCAGGGCCTGGGTGGCCTGCATGCGACGGAATTCTTCGCTCATGTCCGCGTCGCGGGTGTCGTCCACGCGCAGGAAGTGAAAGCCGAACTGGCTTTCGAACACCGGCGACAGCTCGCCCACCGGGGTGTTGAGCATCATGTCTTCGAATTCCGGCACCATCTCGCCCTGGGTGATCCAGCCCAGCTCGCCACCGTTACGGGCACTACCCGGATCGTCGGAATGCTCCGCTGCCACGGCGGCAAACGCTTGCTGGCCAGAGGCAATGCTGTCGTGCAGGCGCATGGCTTCTGAGCGAGCCTCCTGGGGGCTGGTCAATGCATCGGCCTTGATCAGTACGTGACGGACCTGGTACTGGGTGACCACTTTTTCGATGCCGCCCTTGCGGTCCATCATCTTGATGATATGGAAGCCGGCCCCGGAGCGTAGCGGCTGGGAAATCTCGCCCTTGTTCATGTCGATGGCGGTTTCTGCGAACAGGCTGGGCCATTGGGCCGCCGGGCGCCAACCCAGGTCACCGCCTTCCAGGGCCTTGGGGCCGTCGGATTCCGACGTGGCCAGCTGCTGGAAGTCACTGCCCTGCTTCAGGCGTTCCACGATGCTCTCGGCTTTCTGTTTGGCGTCCTGGACTTGCTCCGGGCTGGCGCCGGCGGGTAGCCGCACCAGAATATGGCCAAGACGGAAGTCGGCTTCGAACATCTTCTTGCCCATTTCCGAATTCAGGAAACGGTCCACTTCCCGGTCGGTGATGCGAATGCGCGAGGCAACGCTGCGTTGTTGAAGGCGGGAAATCAGCATGTCCTGGCGGATCTGCTCACGGAACTGGGCCCAGTCGTAACCGTCCTGGCGCAGGGCGGCGGCGAAATCTTCCAGGGTCATGCCGTTCTGGCGGGCAATGCCGGCCAGGGCCTGATTGAGGGTGGCGTCGTCTACCTTGATGCCGCCCCGGTCGGCCAGTTGCAGCTGCATGCGCTCAAGGATCATGCGGTCGAGCACCTGCTCACGCATCACCGCCGGGGGCGGCAGTGGCTGGCCCTTTTCCTGGAATTGCAGGGCAATGGTGTTGATGCGCTCGTCCAGCTCGCTGGCCATGATGGCGCCGTCGTTGACCACGGCCACGATGCGGTCGAGCATCTGCACCTTGGAGTGGGACCAGGCCGGCAACATCAGCACGGCCATGGCCAGCAGGCCAAGCAGGGTGTGTCTGGCGTGCAGCGTGCGTGGTGCAGCGTGCAGCGTTCTATCAATCATACTGTCTCCTGTATCCCGGAATACTGCGCTCCAGCAGGGCATCCACCTGGCCGCCGAAGCCGCCCAGGCCAACCATCTGGATTTGTATCCAGATGGTGCTGTCGGCTTCGAGATCGCCATCGCCATCATCATCCACCAGTTCCCGCTGACTCAGCAGGCGCAGTTTCCAGCAGCAATTGCGGTATTCGGCCCCGGCTATGGTTTCCAGGGTGCGCTTGTTTTCCAGGTCGTACATCCAGCGGCCTACCATGCGCCAGTGGCGATGAATTGGCAGGATGCCGCTGAGTTCCGATTCGCGGATGTCGTCTTCGGGGCGGTCGTGATAGCCCACATTGACCACTCGGCGTTCCCGGTCGTTGTAACCGATCTGGAAGCTGGAGCGTTCCCGCTCGTTTTCTTCCAGATCCCATTGGGCTTCAGTGTAGAGGTACCAGTCGCGGGCAAAGTTCCATCGGGCGTCACCCACCAGTGGTGTCTGGTCATCGGTGGGGTCTTCCACGGTCTGCTCGGTGACCACCTTGCGGTCTTCGAAGTAGAAACCCTGGGCCAGGCGCAGCCGAAGTTGTTCGCGGCCGGTGGCATCATGGAGGAAACGGCTGGTCAGGCCCAGCGCCAGTTTTTCCTCGTCACCAATGCGGTCATAGCCGATAAAGCGGTTTTCCCGGAACAGCGAGTTGTAGGAGAAGGTCAGCTCGCGGCTGTCAAAGTTGGGCAGGAAGTCCTGATTCTTGAACGCCACCTTGTTGACGAACAGGCGCGGTTCCAGAGTCTGGGTGAAGTCTTCACCAAACCAGCGGCTGGGGCGCTCGAAGAACAGGCCGGAATCCACACTGGCGCCCCAGGTGGTGATATCCGGATTGTCTTCCGCGTTGGCGTCCACACTGTCTAGCTCATAGCGGGTGTGATACAGCCGGGCGCGGGGTTCCAGATAGCCCCAGGGTTGCTGCAGGCGCAGGTTCAGGGCCGGGGCCGCGTGGGCGCGCAGGCCGGTGGCCTTGCCGCTGTCATCGGACCCGCTGCGCTCGAAAGAGGTGATATCGGACAGCCACAGCCCTTTCAGGGGGCCATACAGGGTCGGGTCGCCGGTGAGCTGCAACTGTGGCAGGCGGCGGTAGGGCAGATCCTGATCGGCCAGGGTCGGGTCGATGGTCTGCCAGGACTGCATGCGGCCCAGTACCTGCCAGGTGCGGCCGTAATAGCGGGCTTCCGCCAGCCGGGGCAGGTGGGTCTGGGAGCTGATTTCCAGGCCGGTGTCCAGGTCCTTGAAATAGAAGTCGTCCGACACGTAATTGAAGTCGGTCTTCAGATTCCAGCGGTTGATATTGCCGTTATGGGTCCAGCGGGCCACCTGCCGGTCTTCGTCATCGAACTTGCGGTCGTTGAACAGCACCCCGTAGCTGATGTCGCCTTCGCCCCAGGGCGTCAGGTAGCGGAATTCGGAGTCCACCCCTTCGCCACGGCCATCGATAAAGCGGGGGCCGATGGTGGCATCCAGCTGTGGGTGGATGTTCACGTAGATCGGCTGGGTAATGTCCAGGCCGCCGCTGCTGTCACCGATAGCAATGGTGGGGAACAGCAGGCCGGTCTTGCGGCGGTCGTCAATGGGGAAGGTCATCCAGGGCAGCCAGAAGATCGGCATGCTCTTCACCTTCAGCACCACATTATTGGCTTCGCCCCAGCCCTTTTCCCGGTCCAGGAAAATACGTTCCCCTTCCAGAGACCAGCCATTGGAGCCCGGCGCACAGGTGGTGTAGGTGCCACGGGTAATGGTGGTGGTGGTTTCGTTGAGGAAAATATAGTCGGCGCTGCCGCGGGCGGCGGTATTGAACAGGGAATAGCGCACACCCAGCAGGCTGCCTTCCTTGCGGCGGGTCTGGCCGCTCATGCTGGAGGCAATAAAGGTGGCCTGGTCGCTTTCCAGGCGCATGCCGTTTTCCAGCTGGAACTTGCCGGTGGCCTGGTCCAGTTGCGCGCTGTCAGTGGTAATGCGGCTGCCGGGCTGTTCGATCAGCACGTCGCCGTCCAGCTCGATCAGGCCATTCTGCGACATGGTGGAGTGGTCGGCGGTGACCACGGTGTCGCTGCCTGCCACGGGGATGCCCACGGCCGGGTTATAGTAGATGCCGCCACACCATTCCGGGATGCTGCGCTGTTGCACGGCAGGGAACGTGGCCATTTCTTCGCGGTCAACCCAGTTAAGGTCGTTGTCCGCGGTGCTGGTGCCTGCCAGTAGCAGCAGGCCGGGGATAAGAATTCGTTGTACGGGCAGTGGCATCGGCTGCTCAGAACAGGTAAAAAGGCCGTTTTGTACAGCGGCGGCAATTCCGCCCTGTAAAAGCGGCAGTGTAATCGAACAAGGAAGGCAATGCAGCCTGATAAAAGTAAATCCGACAATAAGGCCGACCCCCGCAAGGTCGCCCTGGACCAGTGGGTAAGTACTTACCTCGGCGCCAGTGTGGCGGGTGAGCCGGCTTCCGCGGATGCCAGTTTCCGTCGTTATTTTCGCTATCAGCATGGTGGCCGCAGCCTGATCGCCATGGATGCGCCGCCGGCCCAGGAAGATTGTCGCCCCTTTATCGACGTGGCCCAGCGTCTTCAGCGTGCCGGCCTGCATGTGCCGGAAATCGTCCATCAGGATCTGGACCAGGGCTTTTTGCTGCTCACCGATATGGGCAATGAAACCTGGCTGACCGCCCTGAACGAGAACAATGCGGATGCCTGGTACAGCGCCGCCATCGATACCCTGATTACCCAGCAGTTGCATACCGATGTGAGCGGCCTGCCAGTCTATGACGAAGCCCTGCTGCAAAGGGAACTGGAGCTGTTTCCCCAGTGGTACCTGTTTCGCCACCGGGAAAAGGTGGTCACCGGCGAACTGCGCCAGCGCCTGGACCGGGTGTTCACTGTGCTGATCGAATCGGCCCTGGCCCAGCCGCAGGTGTTTGTGCACCGGGACTACATGCCCCGCAACCTGATGGTGTCCGACCCCAACCCCGGCGTGCTGGATTTCCAGGACGCGGTGGCCGGCCCCATCAGCTATGACGTGATCAGCCTGTTCAAGGATGCCTTTATCAGCTGGCCGGAAGAGCGGGTGCTGGGCTGGCTGCGCCAGTATTTCGACAAGGCCACCGTCGCGGGCCTGCCGGTGCCGGCGGAGTTCGACACCTTCCTGCGCGATTGCGATCTGATGGGCGCCCAGCGCAACCTCAAGGTGATCGGTATCTTTGCCCGCATCTGCCACCGGGACGGCAAACCCAAATACCTGGGCGATGTAGCCCGATTCTTCGCCTACCTGCGCACCGTCATCGCCCGCCGCCCGGAGCTGGCGGACCTGGAATGGATCCTGGATCAGCTCGAGGACAACGAGTGAAGGCCATGATCCTGGCCGCCGGCTACGGCAAGCGCATGCGGCCCCTCACCGACCACACCCCCAAGCCGTTACTGCAGGCCGGGGGCAAGGCGCTGATCGAATACCACATCGAAAAACTGCGCGATGCCGGTATCGACTCCCTGGTAATCAACACTGGCTGGCTGGGCGACCGCTTGGCCGCCACCCTGGGCGACGGTCGGCGCTTTGGCATCCCCATCGCCTATTCCCATGAAGGCACCCCGCTGGAAACCGCCGGCGGCATCCGCCGGGCGCTACCGCTGTTGGGCGATGCGCCCTTTGTGCTGGTGAATGGCGATATCTGGACCGACTTCGACCTGTCCCGGCTGGTGGCAGACCGGCCTGACCCGGTGCATCTGGTGCTGGCGGATAATCCGGACCACCACCCGGGCGGGGATTTTCATCTGACAGAAGGGGGGCGGGTGCGCGATAATGGCGAACCCAGGCTGACCTATGCCGGCATGGGGCGGTTCGATCCGGCCCTGTTCCGGGATCTGCCCGATGGCGAAGCGAAACTGGCGCCGCTGCTGCGCGCCGCCATGGCAGACGATGCCGTCAGCGGCGAGCATCACCCCGGCCAGTGGTGGGACATCGGCACCCCGGAACGCCTGGACGAACTGGATCGGTTACTCAAGAGCACCTGATCCAGCGCCGAAAATGGTTTTGTAGGAGCGTCGCTGGCGGCGCGATCACTGGGTTTCGAGTTGCGAGTAACGAGTTTCGAAAGGCCAAACCGGCGCTTTTGATTTTGCTTTTCGCCACTCGAAACTCGTCACTCGCAACTGTCTTTACTAAGGAACCCTCATGCCCAAGCAGGATTATCTGATCGCCCCCTCCATTCTCGCGGCCAACTTCGCCCGTCTCGGGGAAGAGTGCGATAACGTGCTGGCCGCCGGGGCGGACGTGATCCACTTCGACGTGATGGACAACCACTACGTGCCCAACCTGACCATCGGCCCCATGGTCTGCAAGGCCCTGCGCGACCACGGCATCACCGCCCCCATCGACGTGCACCTGATGGTCAGCCCGGTGGATGACCTGATTACCTCGTTCGCCGAAGCCGGCGCCAGCTACATCACCTTTCACCCGGAAGCCAGCCAGCACGTGGACCGCTCCCTGCAGCTGATCAAAAGCTACGGCTGCAAAGCCGGCCTGGTCCTCAATCCGGCCACCCGCCCGGATTGCCTGGAATACGTCATGGACAAGCTGGACATGATCCTGCTGATGAGCGTTAACCCGGGCTATGGCGGGCAGAAGTTCATTCCCTCCACCCTGGGCAAGACCCGGGTTGTGCGTGAGCTGATCGATGCCAGCGGCTACGACATCCGCCTGGAAGTGGACGGTGGAGTGTCCGAAAAGAACATCCGCGAAGTGGCCGCCGCCGGCGCCGACACCTTCGTGGCCGGCTCTGCCATCTTCGGCAAGGACGACTACACCGCGGTCATCCAGCAAATGCGCGAGGAGCTGGCGCAGGCCTGAGGGGCCTGACCGGCCGGGGAGGGAACCGAATGGCCACACCGCTGCCTTATCCCTCCATGCGCCACACCCTTCCTCTGTTAAGTTGTTTGCTGCTCCTGCTGGCCGGCTGTGCCGGCAGGATGCCCGCTGGCGCGGAATCGGCCCCCGAAGGCCCAGCAACAACCCGTGCCAAGCAAAAAACCAGCCCAGGCAACACTGCCCCGGATCTCCAGTCCCAGCAGGAAATGGATGCGCTGGTGGCAGAAGTGATGTCCGAAGCACCACCCCTGCGCGTTTCCCTGCAAGCCCAGCACGAAGACTGGAAGGGCGTCCCCTACCGCTACGGCGGCCTGAGCCCCCGCGGCGTGGATTGCTCCGGCTTCGTTTACCTCACCTTCCTGTCCCGCCTGGGCATGCAGGTACCGCGCACCACCACCGAGTTGCTGAAAAGCGGCGAAAAAGTCCGCCGTAACGAAATCCGCGTGGGCGACCTGGTGTTCTTCCGTACCGGCCCCGGCAACCGCCATGTAGGCATCTACATGGGCAACGGCGATTTCCTCCATGCGTCCTCCAGCCAGGGCGTGATGACTTCGTCCCTCAGTAATCCCTACTGGCGCAAGCGTTACTGGCAGGCACGGCGGTTGGCAGGCCTGTAATACGCTCCACCTCGTGTGCCCCCTTTTGTTCCATCTAGCGTTACTGCTCCCACCCCTTTGACGAACGAGTAGGGTGCACTGAGCCTAAGGCGAACTGCACCATTTCCCACCCATGCGGTGCAGTTCGCCTGCTCCCTACGCAAACCCCAATTCATCCGTTGTACCCGAAGCGTCCCGCTTATCGTCGGCCTGATATGTGGCCACTCCACCGCCTGGTTTTCACCCGCGCGTAAGTTGGATTTGTAGGATATGGCTTACATATTTTTGTAAGTTGCTGAGATAAAGTGAATTTTCGGGTTTAGGGGGTGCGAGAAAAGTCCGAGCCAAGTTTCCTGTTCAACACGTAAATGCAAGAAGCGTAAGGTGAGAGTGGTTGCTGTTTTGGCAGTAACCCACTGAGCTAATTAGTTTTTGGCGTGATTTGAGCAAAGAGTTGGGTCGGGGATATATTGCAAAGTGATATATCGCATCTGCAATTGGGTACGCTGCTAAGTGGAAAAATATGCGCTGGTATGCAGATAATTCGGAATTGAACGGAGTAAGGGGCGCGTCCATACCGGATATTCTCCTGTTCGGAGGAATGGCGGTTGATGTAGAGCAGGTGCGCCCTATGCGCGAAGCTATTGAGACTGTTAAGGCAAAATACGGTCACCCTAGAGCGCCAGTAAAATGGAATTTTAAGGACTTGAAGGCGGTTTATAAGAAGCAAAAAATCGAAGAGCTTTATGAAAAACTCCTCAAGTCTTCAAAGGACTGGCGTATTGAAATAGCCGAAATTGCAAACAATTTTGATTTCCGCGTAATTCTCTCTGTGATAGAAGGCCACAGCATAGCAAAGAAGACACTTAAGGGAGTGAAGCCCGATCTGTCTAGATATGCATTTAGCAATGGCTTAATGCGCTTCGCGCTTCACGTACAGGATGAGAAGGCAGGTTCTGCACAAATAATTCTAGACTGGCCTGATCGAGGCGATTCGAAGCCTTTCGATTTGGAATATCGAACTGCTTACAATGAAGGGAAAACTGGGGAGCGTGATGTCTCATACCATTCCGGCCCGCTTGCCCCTCTCGGCTTTGACGATTGTGCTTCGTACGTGAATATGCACCACTGCACACTCCTCCAGTTTGCAGATTTAGTGGTCGGCGCAAACAGGGAGTTGATCGAATGTGCCATTGGAAAGAAGAGCAGTGGTTTGGGTGTCGACTTCTGCAAAATCATCAAATCTAAGTACCGTGGCTATCCTGCAAATATTGTTGGAAGGGGGATAAGCCTTGCCAGCGGCAGGGCAGATTTTCGGCATAATGTACGGAAATACGTTAATCGTGAATTGTCCACTTAACAATCAGATGCAGTCGACGCAGAAAATGTAGCAGCTAATTTTAGGCGTTAAGCACTAGCAGGGGAGAGGTTTTTTGAGTGATCTGGTTTCTTTTATTTCAAGCATACCTGACGCAATATGGGGGGCTGTTATAGCGTCTCTTCTGACCTTGTCGGGAGTGTTTTTTACTAATAGAGAGAATCGGAAGTCCTTGGAGCGACAGTTATCTCATGATGTGGAAAAGTTAAGAATTGATAGAGATTACGATTTAAAGAAGGACGTATTTCTTGAGGCTGCTTCTTCATATTCAAAGGCATTATCTGTGATAGGGAAGATGGGTAATGTTGACATACCTTCGAACGATTTGGCAAAGATTTTTGATGAGCATGGACCTATTGCATCCAAAATGTACCTGATTGCAAAAGAGGAAACTGTCGAGCATGCATTGGATATTTCAAATGAGATATCGAGAATCTATCTGGAATTATTGAGAATACGGAATTTTTTTCAGGATGTTAAAAAGGCTATAGATATTTATAGAGATATGGTTTCTAAAGCGGACGCAGATAAGGGTCGCGTTTTGGAAACAATGAAAGAAATGAACTTGAGTGGGGTTAAGGATAGATCCAAATTTGATTATCTAAACGGTTTGTTTGAAATGGCTGAAAAAAATAGAAGCAATGCAGAAAAAGAAATTTTGGAATTACAATCCAAGCATAATGCAAGCTATTTTGATTTTATGAAGAGATGCATGCAAGAGTACAGTAGATTAAGCATCGAAATATCAGGTCTCATAGTGGCTGTTAGGTCGGAACTCAATACTGCTAACGACAATGAGCGTTTCTCGAAAATAATGAAGCATGCAATGGATGAAATGAAAGGGAATTTTGAGGAGTTCATGAGCGTAACAAGAGAAGCCTAAAGGGGGGGCATCAATTCTACAGCCTGGGAAATGGGAGGGTTGACTCGAATGGCTCGATCCTGAGCCCAGATAGCTAGAGACATTATGGTGCGACAAATACAGTGGCACTAAATAAAAAATTACAGGAGATAATTATGAAAAGGTCAGCAGCAGTTTGCCCAAAGTGCGGATCAACAAGGTCGCCTGTTAAAGAAAAAATAATGGGTAGTGATACGATGGATTTAATTTGTCAGGATTGTGGCCATGTTGGGTGGTGGAAGGATTTTCAACCTAGCAAAGACCAAAATGAAGGGAGTGGGCCTGAAGAAGGATGAAATATCTTGCATTGCAAGGATGTGTTAAAGGTGCGCAAGCGTTGGCGTTATGTGGTGGTAGCGATATGACCAGGGAAGAGCGGATAGAAGCCTGGGCATTGTCGTTGATGCAGCAATATCGAATGCGGCGATTAGGAAAAATTTGCACGCCATGTTAACCGCCCTGAGTGCTGTTCGGTGTTCATTTTCAGAAAGGTAAATTTGGTCGAAGTTCGAAAAAACGGTGACCAAGAGATTTCCGACGATTTATCATAGATATCTATTTCTGCTTTTCTTAAACATTGGAGGTCACGTAACTAATATGGGACGGGGCGTTAATTTCGTCGTTCTCCTGCTGTTGGCGTTACCCGGGAAGGAATTATGTATATAGACAATAAGAAATTTGACTACCAAAAGTTCGATTATCCGGATGCTGAGCGGCTTATAAAGAGAGACAAGGAATTCCTGAAAGAAGCCTACTTGAATTGGATAAAGGACTCGGTGGAAAAAATAGTCGAAAGGCAATGGGAAATAGATGATATTGGCGCTGTCGAGCAATCAGGCGATTTTGTAAAATTGCTAAAAGAAGCTGAATTTACCTATTCACTTGGTGCATACACTAGCACCATATCTTTGGTAGGAGTCTGTGCTGAAGATCTATGTAGGTTTTTTGCCTCTGCCGCTGGACATGATTTTGACTCACTAAAACAATTCAGGCGCATTAATGAGTTGTTGTCTCTAGGTGCTTTGACGCAAGATATTGCGGATAAATTGCATACTATTCGAATTTTGAGAAATGATTGCCTCCATTTCAATCAAGGGTTTAAGCAGAAGGATATGGCATCCCTTAAAGCAGACGCGCTTTCGGCTCTGAACTCCATCAAGTATATATATGGAGAGATACTGGGGGTCATAGATTACGCGACAATGGATGCTTCAAAATTTTCCGAAGTGATCAAAAAAATTGCCGAAGAGGCATCTGGCTCAGATTTAGGTGATCTCGGTATAGACGAGGCTTTGGTTAGAACGCGGAATATTTTTGCTGACGCCTTTGGCTTTGATATATCGATGAATAACTCTGGGCGGCCTGTCTATAAAACTTCGATTTACAAAGTTGATGAAATCGATCTAGAAGGTCAACCTTGTGAGCTTGCTCTCAAGGATTTAGCTCTTGGTATGTATGTCATTGTTGACCTTGTAGGAAATGACGTGGCAACTATAAGGGACGCAGAAGTTCAAGCAGGGGATGTTATAGCGGCAACCTTGATGTCGGTCCCAAATAGCCTTGAAGTAACAGGTTCTTGGAGGATGTGGGGTGGCATCAGGAAACTTGGCTAACCGGTGAATAAATCGGACCGCTTTTCCTCTGTCACTCGAAATTGGCGGCTTATTCAGGGCCTTATGCATAAGCGAACCATCGGAACTGGGGTTGGGTCTTGCCCCGTCTCCAGGTAGCATAGCGCAAGATCTTACCCCGGTCTTGGCTCTGGCGGTTGTGATTTTTCCCGTGACATTTTATGTGCTTATGAATTTGGGTTTTTGAGGGAAAGTGATTTGGATTTTTCGAGTATGTCAAATGTGGTGTCTATTTCTGGTCTAATCATCACAGCGTTGGCCTTTATCTTTACGGTGATAAGTTTCAAAAGGCAGCTTCGGCTTAGTTTTTTCTCGGAGTATACGAAGCGTTACCAGGAAATAATTATTAACCTTCCGAGCACGATTAATAGTAAAGAGTTTGATTTTGATCATCTTGATGAAGAAGAAAAAGATAAGACTCTAAGGTATATGAGAGCATATTTCGATTTGTGTAGTGAGGAATACTTCTTGATGAAACGTGGCCATATAGGGGAGGAGACTTGGCAGGAGTGGAGTGCTGGAATGGAATTCTCATTCTCGAAAGTAGCTTTTAAAAAGGCATGGTTTTTACTTCGTGAGGATACTATTTATTACGGTGAATTCTGCCAGTTTGTTGAGCAAGGAATGTGATCGAATAATATCAATAAAATGTGGCTCCGGAATCAGGTCTCCTATATCCCAAAGCGTGCGGCAATCAGCCCTCCGATAGCTGTGCCAACGCTCGGCTAAGATTGTCCCTCGCTGACACTTCCAATCGCCCGCTCAGCTCAGACGTGTGGTAAAGCGCCGCCTGATTCAGAAAGCTCTCCAACACCGCACTGCGCCCTTTCCGAAACGCCGCCTCCGGCACAAAGTCATATTCCTTCCGAATCCACCCTTCATATCGGTCATACAATGTCGCATCCGCTCCAAGAATGCTTAGGTCGATATCCTGCAGCAGCGCCATGTCCGGGTCTGTGGGAGGGTGCGGGTGGACGGTGGCCATGATCAATTCATGCACGCGAGCATGCTGCTGATCCGTGAGGTGGCTGCCGGCATACTGCTGGGCAAACCAGTCTGCGCTGCGAATTTCGTTGTCGGCGGCGCGGGGATCATAAATCACATCGTGGGCCCACAGGGCCAGTTCCAGGCAAAGGGGATCTGCGGCGAGATGGCGATAGTGGTCTAGCCATCCGAGGCAGGCGGCGATGTGGTCCAGGGTGTGATAGTGGCGGTGGGGCTCGTTGTAGTGGGTGGCCAGTTGTTGCCAGGTGGGCTCCGGGTCAGGCAGTAGCGGGGCGACGGTGGTGCGCCATCGTTGCTGCAGGGCTGACGCGGTGGTCATCCCGCTTCCTCTAATGGCTTGCCGTCTTCATCCACAAAACGGACATCCCGCACGGTGAGGATTTGGCTCTGCTGGTTCTGGACGGTGACCGGGGCCAGCGGCTCGCCGGTCTGGCGGTCCACCAGCTGCATGGTGTCCTTTTCCCCGTTCCAGCGTTCGCTCCACTGGCGCAGGGCGGTGACTACCGTAAACAGGTCGCGGCCCTTGTCGGTGAGGCGGTATTCGTAGCGCTTGCCGTGCTCGCCCACGTCCACGCGCACCATCACCCCGTTATCCACCAGCCGTGACAGGCGGTTGCAGAGGATGTTCTTGGCGATGCCCAGGTTGTGCTGGAAATCCACGAAGCGGCGGGTGCCCAGCATGGCCTGCTTGACCACCAGCAGGGACCACCAGTCACCGACCTCATTGAGGGCGCAGGCCACCGAGCAGCCCATTTCATCGAAACGTTTACGTGTCATGGGTGGCATTGTACGCCAGAAAGGTTGCATAACGAAACCAAATAAGGTTTTATAACGCAACCAAATTGAGGGCCGTCGATTGATGGCCTCGCTGATTCTGTTGTTTTTATCGCGCTCGCTTGAGCGCCAGAGTGAAATGAAATTCGGGAGAGTAATCATGAGTGGTTCCCTGGACAGCCTGCTGCGTCCTTTTGAGCATAAATCCCTGAAGTTGCGTAACCGGGTGGCCATGGCCCCCATGACCCGCACCTTCTCGCCGGGCTATGTGCCCAATGACGAGGTGGTGGGTTACTACCGCCGTCGGGCGGAAGGCGAGGTGGGCCTGATCATTACCGAGGGCACCTTTGTGGGCCACAAGGCGGCCAACGGCTATGAGCGGGTGCCGGCGATCTATGGTGACGTGGCCATGGCGGGCTGGAAGAAGGTGGTGGATGCCGTCCACGAGGCTGGCGGTCAGATTATTCCGCAGTTGTGGCATGTGGGTTCGGTGCGCAAGCCCGGTATTGGTCCGGACAAGGACGTGCCCGGGCATTCGCCGTCCGGCCTGTTCAAGCCCGGCAAGGAAAACGGCCATGCCATGACCCATGAGGATATCCAGGACGTGGTGCGCGCCTTTGCCGATTCTGCCCGGGCCGCCAAAGCGGTGGGCTTTGACGGGGTAGAGATTCATGGTGCCCACGGCTATCTGCTGGACCAGTTCTTCTGGGAGGGCACCAACCAGCGCGATGACGAGTACGGTGGCTCCATTGAGAATCGGGCTCGGTTCGGCGTGGAGATCGTCAAGGCGGTGCGTGAAGCGGTAGGTGAGGAGTTCGCCATTGTGCTGCGCTTCTCGCAATGGAAGCAGCAGGATTACGACGCCAAACTGGCCCAAAACCCGGAAGAGCTGGAGCGCTTCCTGATGCCGTTCGTGGACGCCGGGGTGGATATCTTCCATGCCTCCACGCGTCGTTTCTGGCTGCCGGAGTTCGAGGGTTCCGACCTGAACCTGGCCGGCTGGACCAAGAAGATCACCGGCAAGCCCACCATTTCCGTGGGTAGTGTGGGCCTGGATGGTGACTTCCTGAACAGCCCGGAAGGCATGGGCGGCACCGCCAACCCGGCGGCGCTGGATGAGCTGACCCGGCGTATGGATAACGATGAGTTCGACATGATTGCGGTGGGCCGAGCCCTGCTGCAGGACCCGAACTGGCTGGTGAAGGTGAAGGAAGGGCGTGAGGAAGAGATTGCGCCGTTTACCAAGAAGGCGTTGGGAAGTCTGAGCTGATAGCGGCTAGCTACTAGCTGCGAGCTATAACGCGGATCCGGGGTTTGCCGGGTCTGATAGTGAAGAGGCTGCGTCCGGGGACTGGACGCGGCCTTTTTGCGTTCTACGGAGCCGCTGTAGGGACGCAGCGCAGCGAAGTAACGCCCGCAGGGCGGCCCCGAAGGGGTGAGCGAAGCGAATACGCCTCTTGAGGCGCGAACCGAGCGACAGCGAGGAAGAGATTGTCAGTTGGCTCCGATCTTTCTACCGGAAACCCTGTTCCGTTCTGACGTCCTTGATCGACCTCCGGACGATTCCGCGTTTGCACGCGGTTCGCGGCTCAAGCGCCGCTCCTACAAAACCAGCGCGATATAAAAAAGGCCGCCCCCTGAATCAGGGGCGGCCTTTTCGTGTTGAGGGGTTCGCACCTCGAGAGGTGCTCCTACAGGTGGGTTAATCTTCGCTTTGATCCGACAAGGTCTGGTTGACCGCCAGGGCCAGCAGGGTGCAGATGACGCCGGAGAGCAGGTAGACGGTGACCGACAGCAGGCCGAATTTGGCGGACAGGCCCAGGGCTACCAGCGGCGCGAAGGCGGCGCCGAATAGCCAGGCGAAGTCGGAGGTGAGGGCGGCGCCGGTGTAGCGGAAGCGCCGCTCGAAGTTGGCGGTGACGGTGCCGGAGGCCTGGCCGTAGGAAATCCCCAGCAGGGCGAAACCGAGCAGGATGAAGGTGTCCTGCATGGCCGGGCTGCCGCCCATCAACAGCGGGGTGAGCAGGCTGAACACGCCGATGATTGCCGCCAGGGCGCCCACGGTGGTGCGCTTGCCGATGCGGGCGGCGATCCAGCCGGAGCCGATGGTGGCGATAATGCCGACGATGCCGCCGACGATCTGTACGGTCAGCACCTGGCCGGTGGTCTGGCTGCCCTGCAGGGCGATCCAGGACAGCGGGAAGATGGTTACCAGGTGGAACAGGGCATAGCTGGCCAGGGCGGCGAAGGAGCCGATAAAGATGTTGTAGCCCTGCTTGCGCACCATCTCGGTGGTGCCGATGGGTTCCAGATCGCTTTCTTCCAGGGCTTCGGTGTATTCCTCGGTGAGCACCAGACGCAGGCGGGCGAACAGGGCGACCACGTTGATGGCAAAGGCCACGAAGAACGGATAGCGCCAGCCCCAGCCCAGGAAGTCTGCGGCGCTCAGGCTGTTATAGAGGTACAGGAACAGGGCGCTGGCGATCACAAAGCCCAGCGGCGCGCCCAGCTGGCCGATCATGGCGTACCAGCTACGCTTTTCCTTTGGCGCGTTCAGGGCCAGCAGCGAGGGCAGGCCATCCCAGGAGCCGCCGAAGGCCACCCCCTGCATGATGCGGAACAGGGCGAGCAGGGCGATGGCGTAACCGCCCAGCTTCTCGTAACCGGGCAGGAAGGCGATGCCAGCGGTGGCGGTGCCCAGCAGGAACAGGGCGGCGGTGAGCTTGATGCCACGGCCCCAGTGACGCTGGATGGCCATGAACAAGGCGGTACCGAAGGGCCGCGCCACAAAGGCCAGGGCAAACAGGGAGAAGGAATAGAGCATGCCCTGTAGCTGATCGACGAAGGGGAAGAACACCTGCGGGAAGATCAGGACCGAGGCGATGCCGTAGACGAAGAAGTCGAAGTATTCGGAAGTACGGCCGATCACCACGCCGACGGCGATTTCATTGGGCGCCACCGGGGCATGGCTGGAACCGTGGGACTGCTGGGGTTGGGACATGTTGTGCGCTCTTGTTCTGTCTGGGCTTCAGGGCCCGTTCAGTGATGGATGCGGCGGATCCCCCGTTGGAGCTATGCTTGCCATGGCGAAGGGGGGCAACCCGGTTCGCCATGCGAGCATGGCTCCTACAGGGGTAGGGTGCCACTCCCCTAGCACTTTAAGGCCATGGGACAAAATGTCCAATACCCGCTCCCCATTGCCTTGGCTAAAGTTCGACAGGTAGCCCCTGCACAACCCCTTGCGTGCTCAGGCTTTCAGGCTGGCTCACAATCTAGGCGCAATGTTGAAGGTGTGTGTCCACCCATCGAGACATTGCAACAAC
>OJIS01000122.1_pt1 | contig 29096 bp, 23 predicted proteins | sample 1595671 | NCBI WGS metagenome assembly OJIS01 (sample SAMN05416814, study PRJEB24817) | seawater metagenome | isolation source: Sea water | place: Canada:Atlantic | collected 2013-07 | reverse complement strand
CTGTTGCCTCGCTACGCTCGGTTCGCACCTCAAGAGGTGCTCCTACATCATCAACACTCGCCAATGCCCGAATCGCGCCGCAAGCCGCTAGTAGCTTGAGGCTTCCTCCCCCTGATCCTGCCATAGCTGCTCCAGCGCGCAGATCTCGTCACAGAGTGCCGAGACCATCGGTGCCAGGGACTCCCGACCGGTGCCGGTTTTCAGGGCCTCTTCCAGGGTCTTTGCTGCCGTCTCCAGGCGTGGAGTGCCGCAGTAGCGGGTGGCGCCGTGGAGTTTATGAACGCGTTCCAGCAGGGTGTCCTGGTCGCCACTGTCGAAGGCAGAAGAAATGGCCGGGCGGTCTTCTGACAGACTGTCCAGCAGCATTTTCAGCATTTCATCGGCCAGCGATTGCCGGCCACCGGCACGGCGGCGGGCCAGGCCCTCATCGAATACCTTGTCGTTGGCGGGCTCACTGTCTTCGCCTGAACCGGGAAGGGGCTGGTGTGGCTTTTCCATTACCCACTGTTCCAGAGTGTGGCGAAGCTGCCCTTCGGTAATCGGTTTACTCAGATAGTCATCCAGACCGCTGTCGAGAAGATCCCGGCGTTCGCTTTCCAGGGCGTGGGCGGTCAGGGCAACGATGGGGGTGTGGCAGCCGGGGGCTTCCAGCTCGCGCATTCTGGCCGTCGTGGTCTTGCCATCCATGCCCGGCATCTGGATATCCATGAACACCAGATCGAACTCCTGGTCGCGAAATGCGTCCAGCGCCTGTTGGCCGCTGTCACAGGGTGTGACGATGGCGCCTAACTCTTCCAGAAAGACCCTGGCCAGTTTCAGGTTGCCAGGGTGGTCGTCCACCACCATTACCGATACCGGGTAATCCAGCCGGTTGTCGGTGTCGGCATCCAGCTCGCTGCTATCCAGTTCGCCACTCAAGGCCAGCAGGCCGTTGAACAGCCGCTGCCGGGTGGCCGGCTTGCCCTGCACCTGGCAATGGGGATAGTGCTCCAGCCAGCGGCACACGCTTTCCGGGTTATTGCTCAGGGCAAGCATGGGCTGACCCAGGGCGGCCAGGTTATCCAGTACTGGCTGCATGCTCTGTTTTTCCGGGTGGGAGGGGAGGCCCACGATGAGAAAATCACTGTTGACCAGTTCCCCCCGGTCCAGCGCGGCCATCAGATCATCCAGACTGTGGAATTCGTTGATGCGCATCTGCCAGTGGCTGAGCATATGATAGAGACCGAGTCGGCCATATTCGTCGGTTTCTACCAGGGTCACGGTTCGACCCCGGAAATGTTCCAGATGGGGAGAAGGGCGCTGTTTCGGGTCCCGCTCTGCACGCAGGGTGAACCAGAAGGTAGAACCCTGGCCCTCGCTGCTGTCGATGCCGATCTCGCCGCCCATGCCTTCTACCAGACGTTTGCTGATGGCCAGACCCAGGCCGGTGCCGCCTTCCTGGCGGCGGGCGCTCTGGTCTGCCTGGGTAAAGGCGCTGAACAGATTCTTCTGCGCTTCCGGGCTCAGGCCGTTGCCGGTGTCGGTCACCGTCAGCTTGATAATCGCCTCTGCGCCCCGGTCTTCCTCCAGCATGGCGCGTACCACCACCGAGCCTTGCTCGGTGAACTTGATGGCATTGCTGAGCAGATTGGTGAGCACCTGGCGGATACGTAGCGGGTCACCGAGCAGGTTCACCGGCACATCGGAATAAATGATGGCAGCCTGCTCCAGACCCCGGTCCTGGGCCATGGGGGCCAGCAGGGTCTGCACATCCTCGATCAGGTCATGCAGGTTGAGCGGGGTATGCTCCAGCGACAGCTTGCCTGCCTCGATCTTGGAGAAATCCAGAATGTCGTTAATGATCGCCAGCAGCGAATCGGCGCTCTTGTGGATGGTGCCCAGGTAATCCTGCTGGCGCGGGCTCATGGGGGATTTCTCCAGCAGCTTGGTAAAGCCGATGATGCCATTGAGCGGGGTGCGGATTTCGTGGCTCATGTTGGCCAGGAACTCCGACTTGATCTGACTGGCCTTGAGCGCTTCCTTGCGGGCCATGTCCAGCTCGATATTCTGAATCTCGATGGTTTCCAGGGTTTCGCGCAAATCCTGGGTGGCCTGGTCCACATTCTGCTGCAGCTCGGCCTGGGCATCGGCCAGGGCCGACACCATCTGGCGCAGGGCAGTCTCCAGCTCCGCCAGCTCCCCCTTGGCCTGGGTATGAATGGCCATGTTCAGGTCACCGTCGCGAATTCGCCGCACGGCTGCCACCATTTCTCCGATCGGGTTTGTCAGCTGTTGGGAAAAGCGCAGAGCCGGCACCATGGCCAGCAGCATCAGGCCCACCATCACCAGAATCACGGTGATCAGGCCTTCGAGGGTGGAGACGTATTCCCCCTGGCGGGTAAATTCCACGGTCAGAATGGCCGCTTCCCCGGGGTTGATATCCCGGGTCAGTTGCCAGCTGGTATCAGTAACCAGCCGCTGTCGACCGTCTTCCTGATTCTGGCCTGTCACCGGCCGAAGCCTTGGTCCGGCGTGCATGGAAGGGCGATCACCGGCGAAATCCAGGGTGGCCGCACGCACGTCCTCGGCTTCCAGCAACTGGCGCAACAACTGTTGCTGGCGAGCAGTGTCAGCGATGGGAGTGCTTTCCAGGCGGGCGGCAAAGCTGTCGGTCACCAGCTGCTGGCGCTGGGCATTGGTATCGCGCACATCCACCAGCCGATTCACAAGGGAATAGCCACCCACCACCAGCGCCGCCATCAGGGCGGGTAGAATGGCCATGAACATCAGGCGTGAGCGCAGGCTTTGGTTGACCATGAATCCCCGTTCTTGCTGTTATTTGGCCTCATTATGCCTGAGATAGGCGTGCCTGCCATGAAGTGGTTTTGCATATTCAGTTGCAAGTTGAAAGTGACAAGATGCAACGAGGGATAGGCTGGGGGCATCTGACTCGGACCGTGCCCGTTACTGTTGATGGGTGGAGAAGCGGCTTGCAGGCTGGCTCTCCTGTGTATGCGCGTTGTAACTTGCATCTTGCAACTCCCCCGCTGCCAGCTTTTAGGTACAATGCGCGCCATGAACCATAAAACCATCGAACAGACCGTGGGCAATACGCCCCTGGTTCGCCTGCAGCGGATGCCGGGCGACACCACCAATACCATTCTGGTGAAGCTGGAAGGCAACAATCCTGCAGGCTCGGTGAAAGATCGTCCGGCCCTGAACATGATCATGAAGGCCGAAGCGCGGGGCGAGATCAAACCCGGCGATACCCTCATCGAAGCCACCAGCGGTAACACCGGCATTGCGCTGGCCATGGCCGCCGCCATGCGCGGCTACCGCATGAAACTGATCATGCCCGCCAACCAGAGCCAGGAACGCCGCGACGCCATGGCCGCCTATGGCGCCGAGCTGATTTCCGTGAGCAAGGAAGAGGGCATGGAAGGCGCTCGTGATCTGGCCCAGGCCATGCAGGCCCGGGGCGAGGGCAGGGTGCTGGACCAGTTCGCCAACGCGGACAATCCCATGGCCCATTATGAAAGCACCGGCCCGGAGATCTGGCGTGATACTGACGGTGGCGTTACCCACTTTGTCAGCTCCATGGGCACCACCGGTACCATCATGGGCTGCAGCATGTACCTGAAAGAGCAGAATCCGGCGATCCAGATTGTCGGCCTGCAGCCCACCGAAGGCTCATCCATCCCCGGCATCCGTCGCTGGCCGAAGGAATACCTGCCGTCCATCTACGACGACTCCCGGGTAGATCGGGTCATCGATATGGATCAGGCCCTGGCCGAACACACCATGCGCCGGCTGGCCCGGGAAGAGGGCATTAGCTGTGGTGTCTCCTCCGGCGGTGCCGTTGCCGGGGCCCTGCGCCTGAGCGAAGAGCTTGAAAACGCTGTCATCGTGGCCATCATCTGTGACCGCGGCGACCGTTACCTGTCCACGGGGGTGTTCCAGCAAGAAGCCTGACGCTGGATGCCCGCTACCTGAAGCGGGCCCTTGCCATTTTGGAGAGCTGAATGAACGTACTGGTATTCGATATCGAGACCATCCCCGACCTGGACGGTGGACGACGCATCTATGACCTGGACGGTCTGAACGACAAGGACACAGCCAGTGCCCTGTTGAACCTGCGCCGCCAGGAAAATGGCACCGAATTCCTGCGCCTGCACCTGCATCGTATCGTTGCCATTTCCGTGGTGTTGCGCTCCACCCAGGGCGTCAAAGTCTGGTCCCTGGGAGACGAAGACAGCACCGAAAAGGAGCTGATTGAGCGCTTCTACGACGGCATCGATCGCTTCACGCCGAACCTGGTGAGCTGGAACGGGGGCGGCTTCGATCTGCCGGTGCTGCACTACCGCGCGCTCAAGCATGGCGTGCAGGCTCGCCGTTACTGGGAAACCGGTAATGAAGACTCCAGCTTCAAATGGAACAACTATCTCAGCCGCTACCATCAGCGCCATCTGGACCTGATGGACCAGCTGGCCCTGTTCAACGCTCGGGCCAATGCGCCGCTCGACCAGATCGCCACCCTGCTGGGTTTCCCCGGCAAGATGGGAATGAGCGGCGGTAAGGTGTTCGATGCCTTTCAGGAAGGCAACCTCAAGGGCATTCGCGATTACTGCGAAACCGATGTGCTCAACACCTGGCTGGTCTACCTGCGCTTCCAACTGATGCGCGGCGAACTGGACCCCACCGGTTACGAGCAGGAGCTGACCCTGCTGAAGGATTACCTGAAAGCCGAAGGCCACCCGCATTTCCTCGGCTTCCTGGAAGCCTGGCAGGGTTAACCAGCCCTCCCAAGAATTCGTTGGAGCCTTGCTTGCAAGGCGAAGGGCCCGGTATACCCCTTCGCCTTGCAAGCAAGGCTCCAATAGCATAATCGATGACAAGAGATCTTCATGGCCCGAAAACGCAAGCAGCTACCGGAAACCCCGGAACCCGCCAGCATTGAATCACTCAGCCACGACGGTCGCGGCATTGCCCGCCGTGATGGCAAGACCACCTTTATCGACAACGCCCTGCCCGGCGAAGAGGTGATGTTCAAGTTCACCTACATGCGCAGCAAATTCGACGAGGGTAAGGCAGTAGAAATTGTTCAGGCCTCGCCGGATCGGGTCGAGCCCCCGTGCCAGCACAGCACCCTGTGCGGTGGTTGCAGCCTGCAGCACATGAACCCGGATGTGCAGCTCGCCCGCAAGGAAGCCGTGCTGCGCGAGCAGCTGCAGCACTTCGGCGGGCTGGAACCGAAAGAGTGGCTGGCACCGCTGACCGGCCCGGTCACCGGCTACCGCAGCAAGGCCCGCATGGGCGTAAAGTACGTGGAAGCAAAGGGCGAAACCCTGGTGGGCTTCCGGGAAAAGCGCAACAGCTTCATCGCGCAGTTGCAGCAATGTGAAGTGCTGATTCCGTCCGTGGGCCATCGCCTGTCTGACCTGCGTACCCTGATGCACGGCCTCAAGAGCCGCAGCCGGATTCCGCAGATCGAACTGGCCGCTGGCGACGACGACGTGGCGTTGATCATCCGCCACCTGGACCCACTGCCCGATGAGGATCAACAGGCGTTTCTGGATTTCTGTCAGCCTCTGGGGTGGCACCTGTACCTGCAGCCTGGCAACGAAAGTACCGTGCACCGTATCTGGCCGGCGCTCACCGGGGCAGATAACGAGGAGCGGCTCCACTATCGCCACCCCTCCGCCGATGTGGAACTGGCCTTCCACCCCACGGATTTCACCCAGGTGAACGCGGAGATCAACCGCAAGATGGTGCCGTTGGCATTGGACTTGCTGGACATCTCCCCGGAAGACACCGTGCTGGACCTGTTCTGTGGCCTGGGTAACTTCACCATCCCGGCAGCCAAGCGGGCCAGCAAGGTGGTGGGCGTGGAAGTCAGCAGGGCCATGGTCGAGCGTGGCTACGAGAATGCCCGCCGCAATGGCCTGGAAAACCTGGAATTCCACGCCTGGGATCTGAGTCAGGATGTGGCCGGGCAAAGCTGGGCCAACCGCAAGTATGATCGTATCCTGATTGACCCACCGCGCACCGGTGCGCTGGAAATGATGAAACTGATGCCCCGCTTTGGTGCGAAACGGATCGTCTATGTATCCTGCAATCCGGCCACATTGGCGCGCGATGCCGGGGAACTCACCGCCCTGGGGTACCGTCTGAAAGCGGCGGGTGTGATCGATATGTTTCCTCACACCACCCACGTGGAATCCATCGCGGTGTTTGAAAAGAAATAAAATGCGCCAGACGCCAGACGGCGGACGCCTGACGCGGAGATGTCTTCTGCGTCAGGCGCCTCGCGTCAGGCCTCCGGCGCCTCGGAGAGGATCATGGTAACAGTACGCCGCCCCACAGAAGGCGCTACCGGTCACTGGCGTGACTGGCTGGCGCACCTGGATACCCGGGCCCCGGTGCGCAACGGCGAGGCACTGGAGCAGGCCTGTGAGCGGGCGGAACAGTGCCAGATGGCCGGCGAAGCCGCCGGACGCCACTGGCCTTACGGCAAGGGCTGCCTGGATATCGGCCTGGAAATGGCCGAGGTGCTGGTGGACCTGGGCGCCGATACCGACGTACTGCCCGCTGCCATCCTCTACCGCTCTGTGCGCGAAGGGCAGATGTCCCTGCCGGAGGTGGAAAAGGAATTCGGCCCGGACGTGGCCCGCCTGATCGAAGGCGTGCTGCGCATGGCGGCCATCAGCACCAACCTGAACCCCACCCGCAAGGCGGTGCTCGGCCAGCAGGACGGCCAGCTCGACAACATGCGAAAGATGCTGGTGGCCATGGTCGACGACGTGCGCGTGGCCCTGGTGAAACTGGCCGAGCGGACCGTGATCATCCGTGCCGTCAAGGAATCCGAGCCCGAGCGCCAGCGCAAGGTGGCCCAGGAAATCTTCGATATCTACGCGCCCCTGGCCCACCGACTGGGGGTCGGGCAGCTCAAGTGGGAGCTGGAAGATCTTTCCTTCCGTTATCTGCAGCCCGGCGCCTACAAGAAGATCGCCAAGCTGTTGGACGAAAAGCGCCTGGCCCGGGAACAGTACATCGACAATGTGCTGGAGCAGCTGCGCGGCTACCTGGAGAAAAACGGCATCCACGGCGCCGAGGTCCATGGCCGGGCCAAGCATATCTACAGCATCTGGCGGAAGATGCAGAAAAAGCACCTGGAATTTGGCGAAGTCTATGACGTGCGCGCCGTGCGGGTGCTGGTACCGGAGCTGCGTGACTGCTACGGCGCCCTTGGCATTGTCCATTCCCTGTGGCAGCACGTGCCCAAGGAATTCGACGACTATATCGCCAGCCCCAAAGCCAACGGTTACCAGAGCCTGCACACCGCCGTGGTGGGCCCGGAACGCAAGATGCTGGAAGTGCAGATCCGTACCTTCACCATGCATGAAGAGGCGGAGCTGGGTGTGTGCGCCCACTGGCGATACAAGGAAGGCGCCAAGAAGGGCAAGAGCGGCGTCAGCGACTACGAGCAGCGTATCGCCTGGCTGCGCCAGGTACTCGAATGGCACGAAGAGCTGGGCGAGGACAGCCCGGACACCATGGTCGACGAGCTGCGCCACGGCCTGGTCAGCGACCGGGTCTATGTGTTCACCCCCGAGGGCCACGTGGTGGATCTGGAAGCCGGTGCCACCCCGGTGGATTTTGCCTATCACATCCACACTGAAGTGGGGCACCGCTGTCGGGGCGCCAAGATCAACGGCCAGATCGTACCGCTCAACTACACCCTCAACACCGGCGAGCAGGTCACTATCCTCACCGCAAAAGAGGGTGCCCCCAGCCGTGACTGGCTGACCCCGTCGCTGGGTTACGTGGCGACGTCCTCGGCGCGGGCGCGCATTCACCAGTGGTTCAAGCGCCAGGATCGCGACGTACATATCATTCAGGGCAAGGCCATTCTCGAGAAAGAGATGTCCCGCCTGGCCCTGGACAAGGTGGACCTGGATACCCTGGCCCCGCACCTGAACCTGAAAACCGGTGACGACGTGCTGGCGGCCCTGGGCGCCGGCGACCTGCGACCCGGGCATGTGGTCAATCAGGTGCAGGCCCTGCAGCCGGATGATAGCCAGCGGGAACTGGACCTGGTGCTGTCCAAGCCCAAGGCCTCGAAAACCGGCGATGTGACCATCCAGGGCGTGGGCAACCTGCTCACCCACATGGCCGGCTGCTGCCAGCCGGTCCCCGGCGACCCGGTCATGGGCTTCATCACCCACGGGCGCGGCGTCACCGTGCATCGGGCCGACTGTGAAAAACTGCTGGCCATGCAGGGTGACGACCCCAACCGGGTCATCGAAGTCACCTGGGGCGAAGCGGACCGCATCACCTACCCGGTGGATGTCTTCCTGCGCGCCTGGGATCGCCAGGGCCTGCTCAAGGATGTGATCGCCGTACTGGCCAACGAAAAGGTCAATGTCACCGCCGTTCACACCCAGTCTCACCAGGACGACAACACCGCCACCATGCTCCTCACCCTGGAAATCGCCACCCTCGGCAACCTGGGCAAGGTGCTGGCCAAGATGGACCAGCTCAAGGGTGTGCTTGAGGTGCGGCGGTATAAGAAATAGTGAACAGTTAACAGTTAATAGTTCGCGGGGCAGTGTCTCCTGTTCTGCAACACCTCAGGCCGCGCCCAGTATTTGAGCGCGGCCTCGTCGCTTGAAAGAATAATCGCGACAGCCCGCGCGCTGTTAACTGTTCACTATTCACTGTTAACTACTACACGCCGCTATTTCGCAAGCACGGCCGCTACCAACAGAGGAAAGCATGCCTAACATCGAAACCCTCCTCTCCATCATGGCCCAACTGCGCGATCCTGACAGCGGCTGCCCCTGGGATGTGAAGCAGGACTTTGACTCCATTGCCCCCTATACCATCGAAGAAGCTTTCGAGGTGGCCGAGGCGATTGCCCAGCGGGATTACCCGGAGCTGAAAGAGGAGCTGGGAGATCTGTTGTTGCAGGTGGTGTTCCATTCCCAGATCGCCCGGGAGCAGGGACTGTTCGATTTCAACGACGTGGTTCAGGTGCTGTGCGACAAGATGGTGCGCCGCCACCCCCATGTGTTCGGCGAGTCGGATGCCGCCGACGAGCAGGCCGTGAAGGTCAACTGGGAGGCGATCAAGCAACAGGAGCGGGCCGCCAAGGGCAGGGCCCATGACAGCGCCCTGGATGGCGTCCCCGCCGGCCTGCCGGCCCTGCAACGGGCCAGCAAAGTGCAGAAAAAAGCCGCCAAGGTCGGCTTCGACTGGTCGGAGACACCACCGGTGCGCCGCCAGGTAGACCATGAACTGGCAGAACTGGATGAAGCCCTGTCCAGTGGCGACCGTGCTGACATTGAGGATGAATTCGGCGATGTCCTGTTCACCCTGGTGAACCTGTCCCGCCACCTGAAGCTGGACCCGGAACAGGCCCTGCGTAAGGCCACCGCCAAATTCGAACGCCGCTTCCGGCAAATGGAGCAGGACCAGCACGAACCGCTCAATACCCTGGACGACGACGCCCTCGAAGCCGCCTGGCAGAAGGCGAAATCAGTGAACAGTGAACAGTGAACAGTGAACAGTTACGCGAGCGGGGATTTATCTGTTCTGAATGGCCGAGGCCGCGCCGAGAGGTTGAACGCGGCCTCGGCTTCGTAAAGCCCAACAGCGCCGGGCCGCGCCGCTGTTAACTATTCACTATTAACTGTTCACTACCCAAAAGTTCCCCCTGAAACAAAAACTTCACATTAGAGCAACTTTTCCGTCACTCTAACTCCCCATACTGCGCCACCAAGCAGTAAACGATACCTCTCAACCAAGAGGTCTCATTGACGCTGTTGCTTTGCATACAAAATATTGCCTGATTGAAGGAGTGTTGGAATGAAAAAGAATTTGCTTGCGATCGCTGTGGGGGCTGCCGTTGCATTTCCGGGCCTGGCTCTGGCTGACGGTCCGACTGTCTACGGTAAAGTAAACGTTTCTCTGGAAAACTCTGACGTTGACGACGGCACCACCAGCGAAGACACCTGGGAGCTGAACAGCAACGCATCCCGTCTGGGTGTAAAAGGGGATTTCGACCTGGACGTGGCCAACCTGAAAGCCATCTATCAGGCTGAGTTCGAAATCAGCGTGGATGACGGCGACAAGGGTGGCCAGACGTTTACCCAGCGTAATATCTTCGGTGGCCTGGAAGGCTCCTTCGGTACCATCAAAGCGGGTAAATTCGACACCCCGACCAAAAAGGCACAGGGCAAAATCGACCAGTTCAACGATATCGGTGGCGATATCAAGAATGTCCTGGCCGGTGAAAACCGTGTGTCCAACATCATCCAGTACAGCACTCCCAAACTGGCCGACATGATCACCCTGAACGTGGCGTTCATCCCGGGTGAAGGTGACGATGTGGATGCAGATGGCGACGCGGATACCGATATCGCTGATACCACTTCCATCTCCCTGGTTGCCGAGAAAGACATGTTCTACGGCGCCATTTCCCGCGATACCGATATGGTTGACGAATTGGTAGCTGATCCGAGTACCCCGGCAGTCGAAAGCCTGGATATCACACGTGCCGCTGTCGGCCTGAAGCCGGGTAACTTCGAGCTGGGCGCTTTGTACCAGCTGGCTGAAGAGACTGAAGGCGACGGCGAAGATTCCTCCATCGTGGTCAGCGCTGCAATGAAGATCGACCGCATCAAACTGAAAGCCCAGTACGGCATGACCGACGGCGACCAGTCTGATGAAGAAGTGACTCAGGTTAGCCTGGGCGCAGACTACAAACTCGCGAAAGCCAGCAAAGTCTACGTCTACGGTACCCAGCTTGACTTCGACCTGGCTGACGAAGAAGAAACCATCTTCGGCCTCGGCATGGAGCACAAGTTCTAAATAACAATAAGGCTGGCGGGAGCTTGCTCCCCCAGCCAGGCTTTTCCTCGACGCAAGTGACAGCTGCCCGCCTTATGGCGGGCTTTTTTTGTTTTGACCTGTTACCCCTCGCAACTCCAGCACTACCTGCCCGCCGCGTGAACTAATCTGGCAGGCCAGCGAAGCCGTTGGAGCCTTGCTCGCAAGGCGAACCTCAGCCGTGGATTACGTCGATTGTCTCAACTGAACTACAGCGTTTGGTCCATTTTGCTGTCGTTTACGCTTTCAACTATGGCGATGATTTCGGTATGACATATCGATATCAAACAAAGCGATTGAGAAGAGGGCGCGTATCTATTACCGGCCAGGTCTATCTGGTGACATGTACGACCAGCCATAGATATCCCCACTTTGCCAATCATCTCCCGGCCCGAGACGCTTGCCGGACAATCCAGAGTCTTGACCGTATGGGAGCCAGCCACACTTGGTGCTTTGTGGTGATGCCGGATCACTGCCACTGGCTGTTTTCCCTCAATGGCAAATATTCACTTGAGCAGACGGTCAGGATGTTCAAGGGTAAATGCTCTCGTCTGGTGGAAGTTAATCTCTGGCAAAAGGGGTTTCATGACCGCGCCTTACGTTCGGATGAGGATCTCTTGCCTATCGCTCGCTATGTCATTGCCAACCCGCTCCGGGCGGGGTTGGTTGAGCGGGTAGGGGAGTACCCTTATTGGGATGCGGCCTGGCTATAAATTGTCGCGGTGAGTGAAGACACTGGCTATGTCAGTTAATGGAGCCCTTCGCCTTGCAAGCAAGGCTCCAACGATCCGGACTTCCCCATCCCGAGCGAATCACGAAGCCGCCGTTGGAGCTTTGTTTGCAAAGCGAATTCACGCCCGGGGTGGGCAGCGGAGCCCTTCGTCTTGCGAGCAAGGCTCCAACGATCCGGACTGCCCCATCCCGAGCGAATCACGAAGCCGCCGTTGGAGCTTTGCTTGCAAAGCGAATTCACGCCCGTGGCGGGTAATGGAGCCCTTCGCCTTGCGAGCAAGGCTCCAGCGATCCTGACTTCCCCATCCCGAGCGAATCACGAATCCGCCGTTGGAGCTTTGCTTGCAAAGCGAATTCACGCCCGTGGCGGGTAACGGGGTCCTTCGCCTTGCGAGCAAGGCTCCAACGGTTTCGCGGTGGGGTGGCGCATCGTTTCCGATTAAATCATGGCATCCTCCTTGCACCTCTGCTATCAAGAACATTCCAAGCCATAGCGCCAGGACGAGGTCACGGATGAAACAGACGCATTACCACACCTGCAATCTCTGCGAAGCCATGTGCGGTATCCAGATCGAGCACCGCGGTGACGAGATTCTGGCCATCCGTGGCGACAAGGACGACCCGTTCAGCAAAGGCCATATCTGCCCCAAGGCCGTGGCCCTGCAGGACCTGCACCACGACCCGGACCGCCTGCGCCACCCGGTGAAGCGTACCGCTGACGGCTGGGTGCCGATCAGCTGGGACGAAGCCCTGGACGAGACCGCCCGGAGGCTGCACAACATCCAGGAAGTCCACGGCAAGGACTCTGTGGCCCTCTATTTCGGCAACCCTACTGCCCACAACCACGGGGCGCTCTTTACCCTGTTGCCCTTCGTCAAAGCCCTGCGCAGCCGTCAGCGCTACAGCGCCACGTCTGCAGATCAGCTTCCCCATATGCTGGCTGCCTGGCAGCTGTTCGGCCACCAGGCCCTGTTTCCCATCCCGGATGTGGACCGCACCGACTACTTCCTGATCATCGGCGGCAATCCGCTGGCCTCCAACGGCTCCATCATGACTGTGCCGGATGTGAAAGGGCGCCTGAAGGCCATCCAGAAACGCGGCGGCAAGGTGGTGGTCATCGACCCGCGCCGTACCGAAACCGCCAAGATGGCCGACGAACATCACTTCGTGCGCCCCGGCACTGACGTTTACCTGTTGCTGGCCATCGCCCAGGTGTTGTTCGAAGAGCTACTGGTGGCGCCGGGCCGGCTGGACGACATCCTCGATGGTAAGAAGGACATGGCCCGTGTGGTCGCCAACTGGAAACCGGAGAAAGTGGCCGAGACCGTGGGCTTGCCCGCCGATGCCATCCGCAAGCTGGCCCGCGACATCGCCGCAGCCCCGCGCGCTGCCATCTACTCCCGCGTGGGTGTCACCACCAGCGCCCACAGCACCCTCAGCGCCTGGCTGGTGTATGTGATCAACATCCTCACCGGCAACCTGGATCGGGAAGGCGGCGTCATGTTCACCAAGCCCGCCTTCGATATCGTGGCCCTCGGCGCCCTCAGCGGCGACACCGGCAGCTTCGACCGCTACCGCAGCCGGGTGCACGGCTACCCGGAATTCGGCGGCGAATTCCCGGTGACGACCCTGGCCGACGAAATGCTCACCCCGGGCAAGGGCCAGGTGAAAGCCTTTGTCTCCCATGCCGGCAACCCGGTGTTGTCCTGCCCGGATGGCCAGAAACTGGATCAGGCCCTGAACAACCTGGATTTCATGGTCAGCATCGACTTCTACATCAACGAAACCACCCGCCACGCGGACATCATCCTGCCGCCCACCGGGCAACTGGAACACGCCCAGTTCGACCCCATCTTCCAGGCGGTGGCCGTGCGCAACGTGGTGAAATTCACGCCGCCGTTGGTGCCCAAGCCCGAAGGCACCCTGCACGACTGGGAAATCCTCAATGGCCTGACCACCCGGCTGAATCGCCTGCGCGCCCGGGACCGAAAAACCCGCCTGCAAATTGCCGCCACCGACCGTTTTGTCCGCAAACTGGGTGACCGCGGGCTAGTGGATCTGGGTCTGCGTCTGGGGCCCTACGGCACCGGCGGCAAGGTGCTGGACGACCTCCGCCGCAACGGATTGCACTCGCTGCCCAAAGTGGCCTGGAAGGTCCTCAGAGGGGAACGCAAGGGGCTGACCCTGAAAAAGCTGTTGGCAGAACCCCATGGCATAGACCTGGGCCCGCTGGAACCCATGCTCCCCGAGCGCCTGTTCACCCGGGATCAGCGCATCAACCTGGTGCCGGCCCTCTATTTCCGCGCCCTGCAAGGGCTGCCGGCGCCCAAACCGGTGGCGCCAGAGCAGATGCTGATGATTGGCCGTCGCCACATCCGCAGCAACAACTCCTGGATGCACAACAGCCAGCGGCTGGTAAAAGGGAAGGGCCGCTGTAACGCAATGATTCACCCGGACGATGCCAAACGGCTGGCCGTGGCAGAGGGTGATGACGTGGTTGTCAGCACCCCGTCCGGCACCATCACCCTGCCAGCCTGGCTTTGCGACGACATCATGCCCGGCGTCATCAGCGTCCCCCACGGCTGGGGCCATGATCGCGAAGGCGTGCAACTGGGTGTCGCCCGCAAGGTGGCAGGGCAGAGCGTCAACGACATCATCGGCAGCAGCCGGGTGGAAGCTGTCACCGCCATGGCCCAGCTCAACGGCATTCCGGTAACCGTGGAACCCGCAAAAGGTGCCAAAAGCCGGAAGAAGGCGGGGTAGTTAAAACGTTTCGCCATGGAAGCATAGTTCCCCCTGGCCGTTGGAGCTTTGCTTGCAAAGCGAAGGGGTTTGGTTTTGGCATGGTGCCAGCTTCTTGCCCTTTGCCTTGCGAGCAAAGCTCCAACGGCCAGGGTCCGCTAGACCGGTCATCGGTTGGAACAAGCGAAGCGCAGTAACGCCTGAAAGGCGGCCCGAAGGGTGAGCGTAGCGAATAGCGTTGCTCGCAAAGCGAATGACCCCAGCCCCGGCTCACCCCGTTAAGCAGCCCCCTCAAAAACGCATTCACCTCGCCTTGTCCCACCATGCGGCAATCTACGCGTAAAGGAGAATCCCAATGCGCCGCATCCTCATCATTGTGAGTCTGATCATGCTGCAAGCCTGCCAAACACACCCGCAAGACCCCATCCAGATCGCAGACAATCTGAACCTGGACCGTTTCATGGGCGACTGGTATGTGATCGCCAACATCCCCACCTTGCCGGAAAAGGGCGCCTACAATGCGATGGAGAACTACAAGCGCATCGGGCCCAACAAGATCGCCACCACTTTCACCTTCCGTAAAGGTGGTTTCGACGGGGAGTTCAAGCGCATGACCCCCACTGGTTTTGTCAGCGACGTGGACCCGGCCATCTGGGGCATGCGTTTCATCTGGCCCTTCAAGGCAGACTTCCGGGTGCTGTATGTGGACGAGGACTACCAGACCACCATCATCGGTCGGGAAAAACGCGACTATCTCTGGATCATGGCCCGCAAGCCGCATCTCAGCGATGCCACCTACAGCAAACTCAAGAACATCGCCCGCGACCGGGGCTACAACCTGGACGATCTGCAGGAAGTGCCACAGCAGTGGGATGAATAACCTGCCGAAGTGATTTGCCCCCCTTCGCCTTGCGAGCAAGGCTCCAACGCCAGTCCTGAAGTCCCCTCACTCGTTGGAACAAGCGAAGCGCAGTAACGCCTGAAAGGCGGCCCGGAGGGTGAGCGTAGCGAATAACTTTGCTCGCAAAGCGAATTGGCGGGTAACGGAGCGCACCGCTTGCCTTTCGGGCTGCCTTTCAGATTTTACTGGGAACCGCTTTTTCCAACGGCTCCGTTATCCTCTCCCCCCTTGAAATCCATCCCCGGCCCTCCATCACTGAACTACCAGACAAGACAAGGAAGGAGCTCCCATGAAAGTCCTGATCGCCGGTGCCAACGGCAAAATCGGTCGTCGCCTGATTCCCCACTTGGTGGCCGACAATATTCAGGTGCGCGCCATGGTCCGTGATCTGAGCCAGAAAACGGACCTGGAGATACTGGGTGCCCATGAAGTGGTGGAAGCAGACCTGGAAGGGGATTGTAGTCAGGCTCTGGAAGGCCAGGATGCTGTCATCTTCACCGCCGGTTCCGGCCCCCACACCGGCCCTGAAAAAACCATCGACGTGGACCAAAACGGCGCCATCAGCCTGATCGACCAGGCCAAGGCGCAAGGAGTAGGGCGCTTTATCATGGTCAGCTCCATGCGCGCCGACGACCCGGAGTCCGGCCCGGAAAAACTGCGCCATTACTTCACTGCCAAGGGCAAGGCTGACGACCACCTGCGCGTCAGCGGGCTCGACTACACCATCGTCCGCCCCGGCCGGCTTACCGAAGAGCCGCCTCTGGAGAAAGTAAATATTGCTGAGAAATTGAAGGAATTTGGTGATATATCCCGCGAAGATGTCGCTAAAGTGCTCTCGGAAACCGCTCGCCGTGCGTTGAGCAACAAGGAATTCGATGTCATTTCCGGCCCAACCCCAATCCGCGACGCTCTTGATGGGTTCTGAGCTAAAATTCCATTGGCCCCAATCGTAGGAGCTATGCTTGCATGGCGAACGGTTTCTAACCCTTTCGCCATGCAAGCATAGCTCCTACGGTTCCATATCCCGCCCCTGGCTAACGACGAAGCCCCGTTGGAACAAGCGAGGCGCAGTAACGCCTGAAAGGCAGCCCGGAGGGTGAGCACAGCGAATAACGTCGCTCACAAAGCGAACGTCCTGCACTACGGGGAGCATAGCCCTTCGGAAGGCGCCAACGGTTTGGTAAACCTGCCGAGTTGCTCAGACGCTAGTCCCCCGCTTTGTCAGACAAGGGGCCCACAGCCCTTAACCCTCCTAAGCTACTATTCACGGCCTTGGCTCAGGCATCCGCCTGAATTCTGAATGGGCGCCGTCGTAAACCGTTCGCATTCCCGTAAACAAACTGTAAAATGCGGCCCTTTGTCATATAGCTGACAAGATTAAGCACGCATAATGCGCATCTTGTTATGCACCACAAGAAGGATAGGACGTCCTAGTGCGGTTATCTCCCTCTCTAATTCGGTGGCTCGGAGCCCTGGCAATTGGCCTAAGCGCATCTTCTCACGCGGCTACCCCTTGGGTGCAGGCCGGCGACCTGACGGCGCGACACCATATTGAAGTCCTGCAAAGCCAGGGTTGCCTCAAGGGCATCACCCTGACCTGGCCAATCAGCTGGGCCGCACTCATGAAAGGCTATCGTCTGGCCCTGGCGGGACAATCCCCCGACCAGGTCAGCGCCTGCAAAAACCAGCACTCTGCTTATCTGCAGCAAGCCCTTGAGCAAACCCGCAAGGCCTCTACCGGCGTGCAAGTGACCCTAGGCGGCGCTACTCAAGAGCCGCTCTACACCAGTTTCTCCTCCCAGGTAGAAGATGAAGCCTCCAGCCAGATCGCCCTCTACAGCATGGGCGAGCACTGGGCGGCAAACCTGGCGGTTGGCTATGTGGATGGTGAGCGTGACGATACCCATCTGCGTTTCGATGACACCTATCTGGCCGGCATCGTCGGCAACTGGCAGCTTGGCGTCGGCGCTATCGATCGCTGGTGGGGTCCGGGCTGGCAGAGTTCTCTGGCCCTGTCCAATAACGCCCGCCCGGTTCCCGGGTTATGGCTTTCACGCCAGATGCCGTTAGCACCGGAAAGCCCCTGGTTAAATTGGATCGGCCCCTGGGATCTCCAGGTCATCGCCGGCCAGCTGGAAAAAGATCGCGCCATACCGAAAGCGCGTTTGCTCGGCGCTCGCTTCGTGTTCAATCCGCTGGACTCCCTGCAAATCGGCCTGACCCGGCTGGCCCAGTGGGGAGGGGAGGGGCGCCCGCAAGATCTGGATGCATTCACGAATGCGGTGATTGGTCGCGATAATGGCCAGACATCCGGCTTGAAGGACGGGGAGGATCCCAGCAACCAGATTGCCGGATTCGACTTCCGCCTTTCCCTTACACCTGGGGATGTGCCCGTTGGGTTCTATGGTCAGTTCATGGGTGAAGACGAAGCCGGAGGTCTGCCTTCCAAATTCTCTTCCCTGGCGGGCTTGGATATGGTGACCGGTCTCGGCCAAGGGTCGCAGCGCTTCTTTTTGGAAATCACCGAAACGGTGGCTGGTAGCTGGTTCAGTGAGCGTCGCTTAAATACCATGTATGAACACACGATCTATGAAAGTGGCTTCCGATACTATGGTCGTAACCTGGCTAGCACCTGGGAAGGCGATGCCCGAGCGCTTACTTTTGGCATACAACAATATTTTCGTAACGATGTTACCTTCGCTCTGCACCTGACCCAAGCCACCCTTAATCAGGATGGCGTGATTCGCGCTCAGGCCCCGGCTGATGGTTATCCCATTCTGCAGTCCGTGAAAGAGCAGGATGTAGCTCTGGCAGAATTACGTATAGCCTACCCTCTGCTGGGTGGCACCTTCCACTGGCTGCTGTCCGCCAGTGATGAGCCCATAGTTACCCCCTTTGAGGAGCGTGAGCGGTGGACTGCCGGGGCGCAATGGACCCGAGATTTCGCGTGGTAATTGATAAGACAATGAAGGCTTTAATGAACGCATCCGTTAAATTAATTGTGGTTCTTGGGTTTGCCCTGATGGTGGGTTGTACCGTTGTGCCCGGCGCCTATCATTCCCCCACACCCGGCTGGTTTATCGATGATGATGAAATCCCGCAAGGTGAGCCGCTTCCAGATGTGGTGAAAGTGCATGCCATTGGCACGGCCATTCTTGATCACCAGGATATTCACCCGGTAGATCGGGGTGTCCCCGAGGAAATCGATCTCTCCGACGAGCAGTATGACTATCAGGTTGGTCCCGGTGACGTACTGCAGATCACCGTCTGGGATCACCCTGAATTGACGATTCCTGCTGGCTCTCTTCGCAGCTCTGCCGAATCCGGCAACTGGGTCCACAACGACGGCACCATCTTTTATCCCTATGTGGGTATCGTGAATGTGGAAGGGCAGCAAGTTACCGAAATCCGGGACATGATTACCCAGCGGCTGTCCCGCTATATCGAAGATCCTCAGGTAGATGTCTCCATCGCCGCCTTCCGCCACAAGCGTATCTACGTGACCGGTGAAGTGGATGATCCCGGCCTGTACCCGGTAACCAATGTCCCCACCCGTTTGATTGATGCCATTGGTGAGGCTGGCGGGCTGACTCAGTCGGCAGACTGGAGTAGCGTCGTCCTGACCCGTAACGGCAAGGACTACCGCCTCTCCCTGCGCGACATCTATCAGTATGGCAACACCAGCCAGAATGTATTGCTGCAGCCTAACGACGTGGTCAACGTGAACCCGGTGACTGATGCCAAGGTATTTGTTCTAGGAGAGGTAGGCCAGGCGTCCAGTCTTCAGATGGGGCGTAATGGCCTGACATTGGCTGAAGCCCTGGCAGAGAATGGCGGCTTTAACCAACAGGAATCTGATGCATCAGGTGTCTTCGTTTTCCGCAAGGCGCCAGCAGAGGCGGAGCAAGGCATCGATATTTATCAGCTCAATGCCAAGGATGCGGCGGCCTTGGTGTTGGCGGACAGTTTTCGGCTGCAGGAGCGCGATATTGTCTATGTAACGGCTGCACCACTAGTTAAGTGGAACAGGGTTCTTCGATTGCTGGTGCCGTCTATGACGACATTGCTTCTCGGCGTCAGAACCGAAGAGATTTTGAGCGAATAAGTACCATGTTCCAACGCATTTTGGTGATCTGTGATGGCAACATCTGCCGTAGCCCGACAGTGGCAGCCATGCTCAGGCTACACAAACCCAGCTTGACCATATCGTCGGCGGGTTTGGTGGGCCTGGAAGGGCATGACATGGAAGCCACGGCCCGGACGGTGGCAGAGCAGAATGGTTTGAAATGCGGCGAACATATTGCCCGTAAGCTCACCAGCGAAATGTGCCGGGACAGCGACCTGATCCTGGTCATGGAAAGCCGCCAGAAAGATCGGCTTAGCCAGAAATTTCCGGAAGCCAGTGGAAAGACCTTCCTGCTGACCCACTGGAATGGCAAACATGACATTCCCGATCCCTACAAACGGGGCCGGGATGCGTTCGAACGGATCTACCCGATGATGAAAGCGGCCACCGAGGCATGGGTAGAAAAATTGTAGGAGCGCCGCTTGAGGCGCGAACCGCCAAAGGCGGCCCCGGAGGGGCATGTTTTCCTTCAAAGAGGGTTCGTCCCCCAAGAGAAAGGGCTACAGAAGAAACGTACACCGTAGGAGCCTGCCTGCAGGCGATTTCGCGACAACGGGTTAAACCAGATTCACGGCAAGCAAATACAACGGACAAACAAACGAATGGCAGACAACAGCACCCATGCAAACCGTTACCAGCAGCCCCATGCCGCAGACGACGACATCGACTTTGGCTATTTATTCGGGCTGCTGCTGGACAACAAGTGGATGATTATCGGCACAGCCCTGTCGGCTCTGATGCTTGGTGTTCTGTTTGGTATGTTGTCTACCCCTATCTACAAGGGCGATACCCTGCTGCAAATTGAAAAGAAAAGTAGCGGCGTCCCCGGCCTCTCAGAACTGAACCAGATCTTCGATCAGGAAGCCTCCGCCGCTGCGGAAATTGAAATCTTGCGCTCGCGCATGGTGCTCGGTGAAGTCATTGAACAATTGAAAATGAATATTCGCGTGCTGCCGGACAGGCCTGCCTATATCGGCCGCTTTCTCGGCCCGGATCCGGCACCGGCATTTCTCCCAAAGCCGCTTTTCGCCGGCTATCGTGACAGCGAGACCTTTGTGACCGTGGCCCGTTTCGCCGTGCCTGAGCGTCTCCAAGGGAGAGCCTTCACATTACGCGAACAAAATGGAAACCCGACCCTTTACCTGGGGGACGATCTGATTGCGTCTGCTCCGGTGGGCGAGACGCTGAAAAGCGAAGATGGCAGCATCCAGCTGGAGATCAACGAATGGCAGTTCGGCAATGAGCCACTGAACCTGATCAAGGTGACAGATGTTGCCGCTATTAATGGCTTGCGGGGGGCGCTTTCCATTCGTGAGGTGGGTAAAACCGGTATGCTCAGCTTGACCATGACAGGCCCCAGCAAGGAGCGCATTAAAGCCTCCCTGGATGCCATCAGCCAAGCCTACCTATTGCAGAACGTGAAACGTCGCTCGGCTGAAGCCGAAAACAGCCTGGAGTTCCTCGGTGAGCAACTGCCCAAGATCAAGGACAAGCTCACCGAATTCGAAGAGAAGCTCAACGCCTATCGTCTGCAAAGCGAATCGGTAGACCTGAGTATGGAAACCCAGTCTGTACTGCAGCAAAGTGTCGATATCGAAGCAAAAATCAATGAGCTGAAGGCCAAGGAAGGGGAGGTGGCCACACGCTTCACCAAGGAGCACCCCGCCTATCAAAGCCTGCTGCGCCAGAAGGGGTCGCTAATCGAGCAGAAGCGGTCACTGGATAGCCAGATCAAGGAACTACCGGAAACCCAGCAAGAAATCTTGCGCCTCATGCGCGATGTCGAAGTAACGCAACAAATTTATATTGGGCTTCTTAACAAGACCCAAGAGCTGCGCATCCTTAAGGCCGGCACCGTAGGCAGTGTTCGCATTATTGACCGGGCACTGGTTCAGCCTTCGCCGATCAAACCTAAGAAACCCCTGATTGCAGTCATCGCTGCAGTGCTGGGCGCCATGGGGGCTGTCGGGATTGTGTTGTTGCGGGCACTGCTCAACAAAGGCATCGAGTCCCCGGATAAACTGGAAGAGCAGGGCGTAGCAGTCTATGCCACGGTTCCCCTTTCGGAGAAGCAAGTCAAGGCTAACAGGCTCGTCAACCTCAAGCAGCGTCGTGCCAGTAAACAAAAAAATACGGCTGCACCCATCCCGCTGTTGGCAATGGAGGATCCCACGGACCTGGCCATCGAAGCCCTACGCAGCCTGCGTACCAGCCTGCACTTTGCCATGATGGATGCGGACAACAAGGTGTTGATGATCACTGGCCCCAGCCCGGCAGTGGGCAAGTCCTTTATCTCTGCCAATTTGGGCGTAGTGCTGGCACAAACCGGCCAGCGGGTGCTGGTGATTGATGCGGACATGCGAAAAGGCCATCTGCACCGTTACTTTCAATCCACTAATACGGCAGGGTTGTCTGGCTATCTCTCAGGGCAAACCAACAAAGACGACATCATCCAGTCATCCGGGATTGATAAGCTCGATTTTATTGCCCGTGGTAAGGCTCCGCCTAATCCCTCAGAACTGCTCATGCATGAACGTTTCCGAACACTGATGGATTCTCTCAGTGAGGACTACGATCTGATTCTGGTGGATACGCCTCCAATTCTGGCGGTCACCGATGCCGCCATCGTTGGTCAGCTAGCCGGTAGTAGCTTGCTTGTGACGCGCTTCGGTGTGAATTCCGTAAAAGAAGTGGACGCAGCATTAACCCGCTTTGCCCAGAACAAGGTGGAAATCAAAGGCGCCATCCTTAACTGCATGGAACGCCGCGCCACCAATGAGTACGGCTACTACGCCTACGAATACGGAAAAACCACCGATTGAATAGTGGGAGCTTGCTTGCAAGCGATGTTGTTGCAGGACCAGAGCGAAGCGAATAACGCCTCTCGAGGCGCGAACCGCCGGGCGGTTCAAAAGGACAAAGAGATACCCCAATTGAGGGACGCGATGCGAAAGGCAGAAGCATACAATGCCGCCCCAAAGGGCTGAGCGGAGCGAATAACACCTCTAGAGGGACGAACCGCCTCAGGCGGAGCCCGAGGTGCCATGTTTTGAAGCCTAAATAGGGCAAAGACAAGCCCTTCGTCCCTCAAGCGGAACTCCTACAGAGGAAGAGGGGTGCCGCTGTAGGAGCCTGCCTGCAGGCGATTCGTCTTTGAAAGCCGTTGGCACTTGGCTTGCAAGCGAACCGCCAACGGCGAATCGCCTGCAGGCAGGCTCCTACGGCGGCACTCAGTATCACGACCGAACATAAACCGGCAAGACAGGCCGGAGTAGAGAGACCAAATGGAACTGGAAAACATCAAACTGGCTGTCATCGGCCTGGGTTACGTGGGTTTACCGTTGGCAGTGGAATTCGGCAAACACCGCTCGGTAGTAGGGTTCGACATCAACCAGCCCCGTATCGATGCCCTCAACAACGGTCATGACGTCACCCTGGAAGTGGACGATGAAGAGCTGGCCAGTGCCGAACGTCTCACCTTCAGCAATGATCCGTCAGCCTTGAGCGACTGCAACGTTTACATTGTCACGGTGCCGACCCCCATTGATGAGCACAAGCGCCCGGACCTCACCCCACTGATCAAGGCTTCTGAAACCATCGGTAAGACCTTGAAAAAGGGTGACATCGTCATTTACGAATCCACCGTCTATCCGGGCGCCACCGAAGAAGACTGTGTCCCGGTACTGGAAGCCGTGTCCGGCCTCACCTTTAACGAGGACTTCTTCGCCGGCTACAGCCCGGAACGGATCAACCCCGGTGACAAGGAACACCGCGTTACCACCATTACCAAGGTGACGGCCGGTTCTACCCCTGAAATTGCCGACCTGATCGATCAGCTTTACGGCTCCATCATCACCGCCGGCACCCACAAAGCCTCCTGCATCCGTGTAGCCGAAGCGGCGAAAGTAATCGAAAACACCCAGCGTGACCTGAACATCGCACTAATAAACGAGCTTTCCATGATCTTCAGCCGCATGGGCATCGACACGGAAGAAGTGCTTCAGGCCGCCGGCACCAAATGGAACTTCCTGCCGTTTCGCCCTGGCCTCGTCGGTGGGCACTGCATCGGTGTAGACCCGTATTACCTCACCCACAAGGCCCAGGCTATCGGCTACCACCCGGAAATCATCCTCTCCGGCCGCCGCATTAACGATGGCATGGGCAGCCACGTAGCCAGCGAACTGGTCAAAGCCATGCTGAATCGCTGTATCCAGGTCAACGGGGCACGGGTACTGGTCATGGGGCTCACCTTCAAGGAAAACTGCCCGGACCTGCGTAACACCCGAGTGGTAGACGTGGTCAGGGAACTGCAGGATTACAATATCCAAGTCGATGTTCACGACCCCTGGATCAGCGCGGCAGAGTCCGAACACGAATACGGCATCAGCCCCATTGCCGAGCCAGAGCAGGGCGCCTACGACGCCATTATCCTCGCCGTAGGCCACAACCAGTTCAAAGCCATGGGTGCCACCAACATCCGCGCCCACGGCAAACCGGAACACGTCCTCTACGACCTGAAATACATCCTCCCCAAAAATGAGGTGGACCTCAGGCTGTAAAAGGCAGCTATGAGTTGTGAGCTTCTAGCTACGAGGAAAAGACAAAACCTCGTTGAGCTGCATCTGTAGGAGCTCCTCTTGAGGGACGAATCGATCTTGTAGGAGCACCTCTTGAGGTGCGAACAGGCACTAACAACGGAATCACCATGACAACCCGCTACCAACAGATCCAACAAGACCTCAAGGCCAGCCCCAAAACCTGGCTTATCACCGGTGTGGCGGGCTTCATCGGCTCCAACCTGCTCGAAACCCTGCTGCGCCTCGACCAGACCGTCATCGGTCTGGATAACTTCGTCACTGGCCACCAGCACAACCTGGATGAAGTCCAGGCTGAAGTCACAGCAGCCCAATGGGCCCGCTTTACCTTCATCGGAGGTGATATCCGTAACCTGGAAGACTGCAAAAAGGCCGTCGCCGGGGCGGACTATGTCCTCCACCAGGCCGCCCTGGGCTCTGTCCCGCGCTCCATTGAAGACCCAATCAACACCAACCAGGCCAACATCGACGGTTTCGTGAACATGCTGGTGGCTGCCAAAGACGAAGGCGTGCAAAGCTTCACCTACGCCGCCTCCAGCTCCACCTACGGCGACCACCCCGGTCTGCCCAAAGTGGAAGACAAAATCGGCAAGCCCCTTTCCCCTTATGCCGTCACGAAATACGTCAACGAACTCTATGCTGACGTATTTGCCCGCACCTACGATTTCAACACCATCGGCTTGCGCTATTTTAACGTGTTCGGCAAACGCCAGGACCCTAACGGTGCCTACGCCGCGGTCATCCCCAAATGGACCGCCGCCATGATTCAGGGCGAGGATGTCTTCATCAACGGCGATGGCGAAACCAGCCGCGACTTCTGTTTCATCGAAAATGTGGTGCAGATCAACCTGCTGGCGGCCACGGCGGAAGCAGAAGCGACCAATCAGGTTTACAATGTGGCGCTTGGCGACCGAACCACCCTCAACACCCTGTTCGATGCCCTCAAGACGGCCCTTGGCCAGTGTGGTGTAGAATACAGCGCCGAGCCGCGCTACAGAGGCTTCCGGGCAGGGGATGTGCGCCATTCCCAGGCGGCTATCAGCAAGGCCAGCGAGCGGCTGGGCTATGAGCCTGCCTACCGCATCTATGACGGCATCGGCAAAGCCATGCCCTGGTATGTAAAGACATTAAACGACAAGAGTCATCCATGAAGATTCTGGTAACTGGCGGCGCAGGCTTTATTGGCTCTGCCGTCATTCGTCACATCATCAACAACACAGACGACAGCGTTGTCAATGTGGACAAGCTCACCTATGCCGGCAACCTGGAAAGCCTGCTCAGTGTCAGCGGCAACCCCCGCTATGCCTTTGAAAAGGTGGATATTTGCGACGGGCCTACCCTGGATGGGGTATTTCAACGGCACCAGCCCGATGCCATCATGCACCTCGCCGCAGAAAGCCACGTGGACCGCTCCATCGATGGCCCTGCGGCCTTCATGGAAACCAACATCATCGGGACCTACACCTTGCTGGAAGCGGCACGCCAATACTGGAATACCCTGGACTACAACGCTCAGCAGGCCTTCCGCTTCCACCATATCTCCACCGATGAAGTGTACGGCGATCTGGACGGCCCCGAAGACCTGTTCACCGAAACCACCCCCTATGCGCCCAGCTCGCCCTATTCGGCCAGTAAGGCCAGCTCCGACCATCTGGTTCGCGCCTGGCGCCGCACCTATGGCTTCCCGACGTTGATCACCAACTGCTCCAACAACTACGGGCCTTACCACTTTCCGGAGAAGCTCATCCCGTTGATGATCCTCAATGCCCTGGAAGGAAAACCTTTACCGGTCTACGGGCAGGGTACTCAGGTGCGTGACTGGCTTTATGTGGAGGATCACGCCCGTGCGCTCTACAAAGTGGCAACTGAAGGCAAAGTGGGCGAGACCTATAACATCGGCGGCCACAACGAAAAGCAGAACATCGAAGTGGTACACACCCTCTGCGGCCTGCTCGAAGAGCTGGTGCCGGAAAAACCAGTAGGCATCACCAAGTACCGGGACTTGATTACCCACGTGCAGGACCGCCCCGGCCATGATCTGCGCTACGCCATCGACGCCAGCAAGATCGAGCAAGAGCTGGGCTGGACCCCGCAAGAAACCTTCGAAACCGGCATCCGCAAGACCGTGCAGTGGTATCTGGATAACAGTGAATGGTGTCAGCGGGTGCAGGATGGCAGCTACCGTCGGGAAAGGCTGGGTACAGGCCAGGATCAGGACGCAGAGTAACCCATGGCTTCCTCAACTCGCATATTGCTGCTCGGCAAAAACGGACAGGTTGGCTGGGAGTTACAGCGCAGCCTGGCTCCTCTGGGTCATATCATTGCCCTGGATCGTGCGGGCGAGGATGGCCTGTGTGGTGATATTGCCAACCTCGACGGCTTGCGTGAAACCATCGAGCGCATAAAACCGGATGTGCTGGTTAACGCAGCCGCCTATACCGCGGTAGATAAAGCTCAAAGTGAGCCAGAGGAGGCTGCCTGCCTGAACCACAGGGCGCCGGCGCTGATGGCCGAGCTGATGAAAGCCAATGGCGGCTGTCTGGTGCATTACTCAACGGATTATGTTTTTGATGGCAGCGGCGACCAGCCCTGGAAAGAAGACGATCCTACTGGTCCGCTGAGCGTGTATGGCGCTACCAAGCTGGCGGGTGAGCAGGCTATTCAAAATAGCGACTGTAACCACCTTATCTTCCGCACCAGTTGGGTCTATGCCAGTCGTGGCAACAACTTTGCCAAAACCATGCTTCGTCTAGCGCAAGAGCGAGACACGCTGAACGTCATTAACGACCAGATTGGAGCCCCCACGGGTGCCGATCTGATTGCGGACATCACCGCCCATACACTGCGCCAATGGCAACAGCGGCAAGCTTCCTCTGGCCTGTATCACTTGGCTGCCGGCGGCGAAACTTCTTGGTATGACTACGCCAGCTATGTCATCGATTGGGCGGCAGCCGCCGGGATACCAATGGCGGTTCAGGCAGTCAATCCGATACCGAGCCAAGACTACCCCGTGCCCGCACAGCGCCCGAAAAACTCACGGCTGGACTGCCGGGCACTGCAGCGCACCTTCGAACTTCAATTACCCGACTGGAAGCAGGGCGTGGAACGCATGCTTCAGGAAACCAGCAAGGAAATCTCATGACCGACCGCAAAGGCATCATTCTGGCCGGTGGCTCCGGCACGCGCTTGTACCCGCTGACCATTGGCGTATCCAAGCAGCTGCTGCCCATCTACGACAAGCCGATGATCTACTACCCGCTGTCGGTGCTGATGTTGGCGGGCATTCGCGAAGTGCTGATCATCACCACCCCGGAAGATCAGGCTGGCTTTCAGCGGCTGTTGGGAGATGGCAGCCAGTTTGGCATTGAGCTGACCTATGCCATACAGCCCAGCCCGGATGGCCTGGCCCAGGCCTTTATCATTGGTGAAGAGTTCATTGGTGATTCTCCTGTCTGCCTGGTGCTGGGTGACAACATCTACCATGGTCCAGGCCTGTCGCAGCTGCTGCAAACTGCCAATGCACAGGAAAGCGGTGCTACCGTCTTTGGGTATCACGTTTCCGACCCGGAGCGTTTTGGTGTAGTGGAGTTCGATGAGAACAAGCGCGCAGTCTCGATCGAAGAAAAACCCACCACGCCAAAATCCAACTACGCTGTCACCGGTCTCTATTTCTACGACAACGATGTGGTCGAAATCGCCAAACAGGTGAAACCCTCCGATCGGGGCGAGCTGGAAATCACCACAGTGAACCAAGCCTACCTGGAGCGGGGCGATCTGAATGTCCAGCTGCTGGGCCGTGGTTACGCCTGGCTGGATACCGGCACCTTTGATTCGCTTCACGAAGCGGCTGGCTACATTGAGACCTTGGAAAAGCGACAGGGCCTGAAAGTGGCCTGCCTTGAAGAAATTGCCTATCGCATGGGTTTCATTAGCAAGGATCAGCTGAAAGACCAGGCAGAACTGCTCAAGAAAAACAGCTACGGGGCTTACCTGATGAAGCTGCTGGAGCAGGAATAACCATGGAAGTGATCGCAACCCGTATCCCGGATGTAAAAATTATCAAACCCAAGGTGTTTGGTGATGAGCGCGGCTTCTTCATGGAAACCTGGAATGCGCGTGCATTTGCCGAAGCGGGTATCGAAGCCTCCTTCGTTCAGGACAACCACAGCCGCTCTGTCAAAAACACCCTGCGGGGGCTGCACTACCAGATCAAACAGGCTCAGGGAAAACTGGTGCGTTGCACTCATGGTGAAGTGTTCGATGTAGCGGTAGATCTGAGAAAAGGCTCCCCGACTTTGGGGCAATGGGTGGGGGAATTCCTTTCAGAAGAAAACCAGCATCAGCTCTGGGTCCCACCCGGTTTTGCCCATGGTTTTCTGGTAACAAGCGAAACGGCAGACTTTCAGTACAAATGCACTGATTTCTACGCCCCAGAGCATGAGCGCTCAATCCACTGGGCAGACGAGACGTTATCAATTGACTGGCCACTTTCTCTTAGTGAGTCGCCATTGGTATCCAATAAAGATGCTCAAGGGCAGTTGTTTTCCCAGACAGAGAAATATGAACAGCAAGGTAATACGTTATGAGCCTTGTTAAATGGATTGATTTTCAGACGTTGGGCGATAAGCGTGGCAGCCTGGTTGCCGTCGAAATCGGCATGGATAAAGCCGTGCCATTTGAGATCAAGCGCGTGTATTACATCTACCACACGGAGCAAGGTATTAGCCGTGGCCATCACGCTCATAAAAACCTCAAACAGGTTGCAATTTGCGTAGCTGGAAAGTGCAGAATGGTGCTCGATGACGGAAAGAGTCGAGAAGAAGTCTGGCTGGATTCCCCCACACAAGGTCTGTTGATCGAAGATCTGGTATGGCGGGAAATGCATGATTTTAGTGATGACTGTGTCTTGCTGGTATTGGCTAGCGAGCATTATGACGAGTCAGACTATATCCGAGACTATGAAGATTTTAAATCACGGATAGTTTTATGAGTGATATCCATCCAACAGCAGACGTTGCCACTTGCCAGGTCGGAGAAGGTACAAAGGTCTGGCAATTTGTTGTGATTCTGAAGGGGGCCAGCATCTGTCTCTTATACACATCTGACGCTGCCGACGATCTACTCTGTGTAG
>OJIS01000121.1_pt1 | contig 29117 bp, 4 predicted proteins | sample 1595671 | NCBI WGS metagenome assembly OJIS01 (sample SAMN05416814, study PRJEB24817) | seawater metagenome | isolation source: Sea water | place: Canada:Atlantic | collected 2013-07 | reverse complement strand
TCTACACAGAGTAGATCGTCGGCAGCGTCAGATGTGTATAAGAGACAGGATTCTTCCCGGGTGCTCGAAATCGGGGCAACTGCCTCCGTAGCTATAAGCTCCCTGACCATCACAAGGGGAAATTCAGGCAGCGAATCCGGTGGTGGCATCCTGATTAACGGAGGCTTAGTTCTTCAGAACTCCACCATCACGCAAAATCAATCCGGCTCTTTTGGTGGGGGCATTCTGAATGCGGGGGAAATGAACCTAATAAACAGCACCATCACCGAAAACTCGGGAGCCTCCGGCGGAGGTTTATGGATGGGGAATTCTTCTCAATCAGCAATTTACCACGCAACAATTTCCAACAATTTCGGGAACCCTAAGAACATGGGGACCGTTGCTGGACTCGCCCAAATCACAAACAGTATCATTGCCGAGATCGATGAGGCTAGTGGCACCGCCGCAAACATGTCCGGCCTTGATTCCAACTCATTCAGAGGTGTTAACTTGATTAGCGGAGGAATCCCGCCCGGACCAAATATCTTGGTAAGTGCACCATTACTCGATACTCTCGGCAACAATGGAGGACCGACGCAGACCATGCGTCTCCTGCCCGGTTCTCCGGCCATCGATGCTGGCCTCGCCGACGGTTTAAGTATCGACCAAAGAGAAGCAACCCGACCAATCGACGCCAACGGAGACGGCACAGCGACTCCCGACATCGGAGCCTATGAATCACCTCTCTTCGTATTTGTGACTAACACAGACGATGCCGGCCCGGGCTCGCTGCGCGACACCATCTCGGGGGCTCCTCCCAATACTGCCATCTTCTTTGACCCAAGCCTCGCTGGACAAACGATCACGCTGGACGGAACGCCTTTGCTCATCGATAAAAGCCTCGGCATCGATGCTTCTTTTCTTCCCGACGGCATCACGATCTCCGGGAACGACTCCTCGCAGATATTCCAAATCACAGGCAGTGGGAGCATCGTAAACATGCGAGGCCTGACCATCCGGGATGGCAGAGCCTCCGGACCCTCTCCCCAGGGGGGCGGGATTTTCAACGACGGAGGTGCTCTCACTTTGATCGAGTGCACGCTCACCAACAACCGGTCCAGCTCCTTCGGGGGTGCGCTATACAATGAATCTGAGAGCTTATTGGAAACGATTGCTACGACAATATCCGCGAACCGTGGATTTTCCGGAGGCGGCATCCGCAATGAAGGCAAGGCCGTTTTGATTAATAGCACCCTTGCCGGCAACGTCGGGAGATCTACCAACAATACAGCAGGTAGTGGTGGAGCCATCAACAATACTGGAACCTTGGAGCTCATCCATTGCACCTTGAGCCAAAACACAGCTGCAGTGTCAGGCGGCGGCATCCACAATGCCAATGGAGCAGGAGCTCAAATCGGAAATGTGAATCTCACTGATACGATCGTTGCGGGCAATTCCGCAACGGCCGACCCTGATGTCTCTGACCTCAATGGACGTGTCACACTGAGCGGGAACAATTTTATTGGAGGTAACCCGGGTCTTGCCCCCCTCGGTGCATACGGTGGCAGAACAGAAACAATGCCGCCCCAATCCGGCAGCCCGGTCATTGATGCCGCTATCTCATCAACACTCAATTTGGATCAACGCGGCTTCTCCCGCGGTCTCGATGGGACCGGCGATGGCGTGGGAACACCAGACATTGGAGCCGGTGAGTTTAATGACAACATTTGGGTGACCACCCTCTCCGATGCAGCTTTCCCCGGTTCCCTCCGCCATGTCATAGCCAACCTTGCCCCCGGCGGCGAGATCGCCTTTGCACCAGCTCTAGACGGTCAGACCATCACCATGGTTGGCACCCATTTGCAGCTCGAAAAAGATCTCACGATCGATGCCTCGGCCCTCCCCCATGGCATCAAGATTTCAGGGAACAACGCTTCACGCGTCTTTGTCATCCCGGAAGGGGCCACCGCCTCACTCAAGGGCCTGACGATCGCGGACGGAAAAGCCCCGGACGGCGCGAGCGGTATCGTCGGAATTAATGCCACCTTCAGCAGCCCAGGGGGCGGCCCGGGTGGACCTGGTGAACCCGGTTCTCATGGCGGCGGCATCTTGAATCACGGATCCTTAACCTTGCTCCAAGTAATCCTCACCGACAACACAGCTGGCAAGGGCGGCAAAGGAGGCAACGGAGGGTCAGGTGAATTCTCAATTCCGGGCGGCGGCACCTTTTCCGGCCCTCAGGGACAACCCGGTGCTGGAGCACTGGGCGGTAACGGCGGAGGCCTTTTTAACTCCGGAACCGGGTCAGTAATCATCGACCTCTGCACTGTTTCCAACAATGCTAGCGGTTCCGGCAGCTCAGGCGGAGTAGGGGCTGGCATCCCCGTTGCGGCAGACGGTGGCGACGGTGGCGGCATCGCGAATGCCGGAGAACTGACCCTCACCCGCACGACAATCAGCCAGAACATTACGGGGGAACCCGGAATCGGAGGGGTTCCAGCCCTTCCAGGGTCCGGGGGGGGGATACAAAACTCCGGCTCCTTAAACCTCGCCGAGTCCATCCTCGTTTCGAACACCGGCGGACACGGGGGGGCGGTCTGGTCCTCAGGTGACGCTATCATCGAACAATGCACCATCACCGCCAACGCAGCCAACAGTCCCAACAGCGGAAAAGGTGGCGGCGTGCACACCTCCGGAGGAACGCTGCTGGTCGACCAGATTACTCTCACCAACAATTCCTCCACAGAGAGTGGCGGCGGGATTTACGCCACCTTGCAAAGTGAATCCACCACGATCAACAACAGCATCATTGCCAGTAACACGGCATCGTCCCTGCCTAATAATATTTGGGCGGACAACGGGTTCATCATCGAGTTGAGCGGGGTCAATCTCTTTCCGATCGGGGTCGCCAATCCACCTCTCAATGGCACCCCCCCGCTGTTCGGCGCGCCCCTCCTCGCCCCGCTCGGCGACTACGGCGGCCCCACTCAAACGATGCCCCCATTGCGAGGCTCCCCTGCCATTGACGCGGCCATCCCCCGGCCTGAAATCACAACAGACCAGCGCGGGTTTCCCCGTCCCATCGATGGCGACAACGATGGTTCCGCCCTTCCGGACCTTGGCGCGGTCGAGCTCTTCAATATCGTCGTCAATACTCTTGCCGACTCCGGCCCCGGCTCCTTACGCGACACCATCGCGGACGCCCTCCCCGGTTCTTCCATTTTCTTTGACCCGTCCCTGAACGGTCAGACCATCACCTTGGATGGCACACACCTCACGATCGATAAGGATCTCAAGCTCGACGGCTCGGACCTCTCAGAAGGAATCATTCTCAGTGCTGCCGGAAATTCACGAGTCTTAGTGATCAACGCCGGGGTCACTGTCACGCTCGAGGGCCTCACGATCACCGAAGGGAAGGCCCCGGACGGAACAATCGGAACAGCGGGAGCAACATCGACATCCGGTGGACCAGGGGGAAATGGTGGCCCGGGAGGAACCGGGGCACATGGCGGTGGCATTTTTAATAGTGGCACTCTGATACTCCATCAAGTCGCGCTAATCGCCAACACCGCTGGCAAAGGAGGTGCTGGTGGACAAGGGGGATTTGGTTTTCCTAGAGGCAATGGTGGTCCGGGCGGAGCAGGCGGCAGCGGCGGAGCACTCTACAATTCCGAGACCGCAACCGTATCGATAACCAATAGCACGATTACCAACAATCTCGGAGGCACAGCCGGCCGCGGTGGCAGCGGCAGAGCAACCGGAGCAGCCGGTACAGGAGGCAGCGGCGGAGCGCTTTACAATGCCGCGATCGGAACCATCTCTATATCTAAGAGCACCATTACCGACAATCGTGGAGGATCAGGCGGCAGAAACAGCGGCAGTGGCAGCAGAGGTGGAACAGGGGGTAGCGGCGGAGGGCTCTACAATGCCGCGACCGCAACTGCATTCATAAGCAATAGCACTATTTTCAAAAATCACGGAGGAGCAGGCGGCGATGCCGAAATCCCAGGATTGGGAGGAACAGGGGGCGGCATCAGAAATCTGGGCACTCTAACAGCAATCCATTCGAACATCGTGGAGAATAAAGCAGGAGAAAGCCGACCTGGCTTCGTCCCAACAACTCGAAACACGGGAGGAGGCATTCAGACTTCGGGATCTCTGACTCTCAGAAATTCCATTGTCGCCCTCAACGCTGGCTCACCACAACCCAATCTGGAAGGATCAATCACCGCCGAGATCGGCTTCAACTTAATTGACGAAGATCCGCTCCTCTCCCCGCTCGGCAACTACGGAGGCCCCACCCAGACCATGTATCTGCTTCCTGGCAGCCCTGCCATCGATGCGGGCGGTGCCACGGACCTGACCACCGATCAACGCGGACGCCCCCGCGTTGCAGACGGTGATGGCAACGGGGTGTCAATCCCCGACATCGGTGCTTATGAACTCGGCGACATCATTGTCACCAGCGTGGCTAACAATGGACCGGGATCGTTGCGGGACATTGTTAAAAAAAATGTAGCATACGAACGGATTCGCTTCAACACAGATCCTGCAGATGGATATGCCTTCGACGGCGGTCCCTCTTCCACCATCGTTCTCAACTCTCCTCTCTTGTTGACGGGAGCTGGCACACTCGACTTCGATGCATCAGATATCCCCGGTGGAGTGACGCTGAGCGGCAATGATGCCTCTCAGATTCTGTTCATCGGCTTGGATGCCATTGTCGAGATTGACTCCATGACCTTTACAAAAGGAAGCGGCGCAGATGCTGGAGCCATCGCAAACGAGGGATCCCTCACCCTTAGTAATTCAACAATTTCGGACAGCACGTCCTTCTTTGGTGGAGGTGGCATTTTTAACTTCGGTGGCACTTTGATGCTTAAAAACTCCACCCTCTCAGGCAATGCAGCAACCAACGGAAGCGGTGGAGGCATCGCAAACAATGACGGAATGGTCACGTGTAGAAACTCTACGATCTCAGGCAACTCTGCCACCGTCGGCGGCGGGATCGAAAATTCAGGCGGCGATGTCACGCTCCACAGCTCCACCCTCTCCGGTAATTTGGCCACCAACCGGGGCGGTGGCATCAACAACAACGACACGCTCAATATCACCAACTCGATCGTAGCCGGAAACACCGCATCCACTGCCCCCAATGTCAGAGGCTCCATCACTTCGGGAAGTCACAACATCATCGACGACGATCCCCGCCTCGCCCCTCTCGGCGACTACGGCGGGCCCACCCAGACGATGCCCTTGCTCGTGGGCAGTCCGGCCATCGATGCCGGCCTCTCGGTCGGCGCCCCTGCCACCGATCAGCGCGGCTTCTCGCGAATTGTCGGAACACCCGACATTGGCGCACTCGAATCAGGGCCAACGATCCTTGTGAGCAACGTCAATGACAGCGGAGCGGGCTCCTTACGGGCTGCCATTGACGCTGCCAGCGATCCCGGATCACGCATCCTTTTCGACCTCCCCTCCTCCAACAATCAAATCCAACTGTCAGGCACTGAGCTTACCATCGAGAGTGGGCGCAGCGTCTTCCTCGACGCCTCAAGCCTGGTGGATGGGACCGGTGAAATCAGGAGGGAGCCCCACCCGGTTCGACCCGGCGACTTCACTCCCAGAGGAGTCTCGGTTTTTGGGCACACCACAGCCCGTGTCTTTAAAATTGAGGAGGGTGGCAACGCCGCGATGCAAGGCCTAACGATCAGCAATGGTAATGCCACGACAGGAAACGGTGGGGGTATCCTAAACCAGGGTGTCCTTACCCTCAATGACACCACGGTAAGCGATAATGATGCCACCCAAGGCGGAGGTATCGCCTCATCAGGAAGATCTCTCACGCTCAATCACTCCACTATTAATTCCAATAGAGCCAGCGGCTCAGGAGGCGGACTTCACACCACCTCGGATGGCGTCCTCAGGATTAATAGCTCCACCATCGTGAACAACCGGGCCAACGGTTCAGGTGGCGGTCTCTCTCTCGATCAAAGTCTTCCTACGACAATCCGCAATTCCACCATCGCATTCAATCGCGCAATCGGTGAAGGAAACGGAGGCGGGATTCGCATGAGTTCCGGTCTCCTGAACCTGAGCACTTCCATCGTCGCCAATAACATTGCAGGAAATGCTTCGCCCGATCTCGATGCAGGCGACGGCATCGTCTTACCGACCGGAGTCAACCTCATCCATCAACTTGACGGATCGGGACTCACAGAAGGTCCTAATCTCATTAACCAAGATCCACTCCTCGCTCCGCTCGCCGATAACGGAGGCCCAACGATGACGATGGCTCTGCTCGGAAATAGTCCAGCCATCGATGCCGACACCGACGTTCAATTCTTTCCATTCGCCGACCAGCGGGGCTTCCCACGCCTCCTCGCCGAAGGTCTTGATATCGGAGCCTTTGAAAGTGGTGCCGGAAATTTTAATGTCTCGGGACTCACACTCTACGCCAAAGTGCCGGAAGCACTGGGCTCTGTGGAAACTTTGCGTTTCGAGATTTCAACCTCAAGGGATTTTCTCGCAGAGGTGACAACAGAGGCAGGCACCGGAACATTTGGTAAAACCAACGATACCGCAGACACCTCAGAGTTTGGTTTCCCCTCCGACCTCGTCCAGGACAGCGAAGGAAATCTCTTCATCGCCGACAGTGGGAACCACATGATCCGAATGATCGATCAGGATGGCATGGTCAGCACAATCGCAGGAACCGGAAGCTTTGGCTTGGCCAATGGAGATGGCGACAGAGCGAAGTTCGCTTTTCCATCAAGCTTGGCTCTTGATTCAGAAGGGGACCTCTATGTCTCGGATACCATCAATCATGTCATCCGAAAATTAACCCGACCGGAAGTCGAAGGTCTGCCTTGGAAAGTTACCACCGTAGCGGGATTCGGCTTCCCGGGCTTTTTGGATGGGATCGGCTCCAACTCACTTTTTAATCATCCTCACGGCATCACCCTCGATGACTCCGACAACATTTATGTCGCCGATACCGACAACAACCGTATCCGAAAGATCACTCCTGAGAGAGTAGTGACAACTTGGGCAGGAACCGGCGAGGAAGGCAATCTCGACGGAAATAGACTGTCTGCAAAGTTTGCCTCTCCATTCGGAGTGGTCGCGGATTCCATGGGAAATCTCTTTGTGGCAGACACCGGGAACCACCGCATCCGCCAGATTCATCTTAGTGAAAATGTCACCACGATCGCTGGGTCTATCGAAGGTTCTCAAGATGGGCCAGGTTCCGATCCTGAAATGCCCGAAGATTCCGGCATAGCCACATTCGAATTACCCACCGGCATCACGCTCGATATGGAAGGTAATCTCATCATCGCTGACGAGGGCAACCATGCCATCCGGAGATTAATCAAACCTCTCATCAAACCTATTGGTCAGCGTGACCCCTGGGAGGTCAAGACGATCGCCGGAACGGGTGACGCTGGCTTCGAAGACGGAGCAGGTTCCAAGGTGGGAGCGACCTTCAACTCCCCCACTGGCGTCCTCGTCACTACCAATGGAAACATCCTGGTTGCAGACGGAGAGAACCATCGCATCCGACGTATCCGGGATCCTCTTTTTGTTGACGCACAAATGTATACTGAGGACTTCTCCGGGGTTCAGTTAAATGCCGTCCTCGATACCAAGGAACTGGAGCTCGAGGCAGGAACACCTTACTATTTCCGCTGGATCGGGAATGGAGAAACCCAGATCATCATTGGCCAAAACTTCACCATCGTGGCGATCCCATCGGTAGTGACAACACCTGCCAGCAGCGTAACACGCACCACGGCGATTCCTAATGGCACCGTGAATCCAAACGGGACCGCTACCCAAATATCATTCGAGTATTCAACCGAACCGGATCTCGGCAAGCCATGGAGCGTGCAGACTCCCGTCACCGGCCTCACCGACCCGGAAGGTCTCGCAGTCGATGCCGATGGTAACGTCTACCTCGCGGACCGTGATGCCCACCAAATCCTCCTGATCGAGCCAAGTGGAACAATCAGCGTCTTTGCCGGCTCCGGCGTTGCCGGTTTTGCGGATGGCAACGGGGAGGCTGCTCAATTTGATCACCCCGTCGACATCGCGATCGATGCCGCCGGCAACCTTTACGTCGCCGACGAACTGAACCACCGCATCCGCAAGATCACCTCGCTAGGTGTCGTCAGCACCATCGCTGGCTCAGGCGATGCGGGCTTCATCGATCATTCGGATGCTACCAGCGGACGCTTCCTCTTCCCCTGCGGGGTTGCGGTCAACGCCGCGGGTGATCAGGTCTATGTCGCCGATCGCGGCAATCAACGCATTCGCCTCATCACCGGTGGAGCCTTGAGCACCCATGCCGGTGATGGCACCGCGGCCTTTGCCGATGGCCTCGCTAGCTCCGCCCAATTCAACAACCCCACTGCAGTCGCCGTGGACGCTGATGGAAATGTCTTTGTCGCAGATCGCGACAATCACCGGATTCGTCTCATCACCAACAGTGGCCAAGTCTCCACAAAAGCAGGCTTGGAAACAAATGGCTACCTCGATGGATCCGGAGCCCAGGCTCAATTCTCCTTCCCATCGGGAATTGCCATCGACGACGACGGCACGCTCTACGTATCCGACACCGGCAATCACCGCATCCGTTCCATCGACCGTTTCAACCTTGTCAGAACCGTAGCCGGTTCCGGAATCGAGGAGAGAGTCGACTCACCGTCCTCCGACTTTTTCTATCCAGCCACCGCAGCCGCGTTCTCCAGTCCAAACCACATTACGGTAACCGCAGATGGTTCAAAAATCTTCCTCACTGAACAAGGCGGCCAGGGAATCCGTGAGATCGCACGCAACCCTCTCCCCACTCTAGTTCTGCCTCAGAATTTCATTGGAGATGAGAGCATCAATGTTGGGGCCTTGATTCCCGAAACTCTCTTGCTGGGCACGACCTACTACTATCGAATTCTCGGCAGCAGCTCCCAGGGAGAAGCGGTGGGCGAAATCCTGAGTTTTACCACCTTTCTCAATCAGGCAATCGCCGTCTTTGCCGGCCAGGGAGCGGGACAAATTTCACTCTCCAATGCTCAGAGCGGAGCAATCGCATTCGACACCACTCCGCGAGGAACCTCCATTACGCTCCCCTTCACGATCACAAATGTCGGCGAGTGGGATCTTGAGGTCGCTTCCCTCAACAGTCCTGCTGGTTTCACCGTCACGGGAGGAACCGGTATCATAGCACCCGGAGCGTCGCTCACCTTTGAAGTCACCCTTATAGCCACTTCAGGTGGCAGCTTCGAAGGCGACCTGAAAATCCTCAGCAACGACCCTGAACTGAGTCGCTTCACCTTCCCGATTTCCGGTCTTGTCCTCAATCCACCCACCGTGATCACCGGAGATGCCAGCGACTTGGCGAATCACTCCGCCACTCTTAATGCTGCCATTAATCCCGAAGACAGCGACACCACAGTGTGGGTGGAATACTCCGAGGACCCTGAACTCGATGGAGTCCTGGTGACCACAATGTCCGGCCCCTCTGAAGGTCATAGCTCCGGAGTTTCCATCGATCAACCCAATGGCATCGCAATCGACGGAGCTGGCAATCTCTACCTCGCCGACACTCAAAACCATCGCATTTGCCGCATCGCACCAGATGGCACGAGCATCATAATCGCCGGAACCGGAGAGGCGGGCTTTGCGAACGGACCCGCCGATAGCGCACAGTTTAATGAACCAATCGGAATCGCCGTGCACTCGGATGGCACCATCTTCGTCACCGATTCCCTCAACCATCGCATTCGCGCCATCTCTCCAACCGGCGAAGTCAGCACACACTCCGGTCTCGGCCTTGCCGGCTTTACCAATGGCAACAAAATCGCCGCTCGCTACAACCTTCCGTGGGGCCTCGCGATTGATGGAAACGGAATCCTCTATGTTGCCGATCGGGCAAACAATCGCATCCGAAAAGTCGCTGCCGATGGCGAAGCCAGCACCCTCACAGGCACTGGGTCAGCAGGCGACCTTAATGGAACGATCGACCTTGCTGAAGTGAACCAACCCATCGGCATAGCGGTGACAAACACCGGCCTCGTTTATATCACCGAGCTCGGAAATCACGCCATTCGCCGGGTCGAATCGAATGGAACGGTCAGCACCCTTGCCGGAGGAGCTTCGCCAGGCTTCCTCGATGCCCTTGGGACCACTGCCCGCTTCTCCAGGCCGACCGGGCTCGCAATCGATTCTGACAGTCAACTCCTGGTCGCTGATCGCGAGAACCATCGCATCCGCAAGGTCACCGCCGATGGAGCGGTAACCACCCTCGCAGGCTTTGGTATGGCAGGCTTCACCAACGGCACCGGCGAAGTTGCTCGCTTTGACAATCCCGAGTCTCTCGCTGTCGGTCCAGAGGGCGATATCTTTGTAGGAGAAATCACCCACGCCACCATCCGTCACATCGGTTTGGCTTCCGTGGTGGTCGAAGTCGCCACCGGTCTGACCGGGATTTCCGACTTGCCGGTCTCTCTCCCTCTCGATGATCTCAAGAGCGGCACCCGCTACTACTTCCGGGCCTTCGCTACCAGTGCTGGCGGGACCTCCTTTGGCCAGATCGAGAGCTTCTTGCTGCCAAGTCCAACCTCCTTCCAAACCTGGCAGATTACCAATTTTGGAACTGACGCCGACGAGCCTCTCATCGCCGGAGAGCGGGCCAACCCGAGTGCAGATGGCATCGCCAACCTACTCAAATACGCTTTTCTACTAGACCCCAATTTAAAGTCACCGAACGGACTCCCGAAGGCCACGCTGGAGGGACCCAATTTGACCATCACCTACACAAGAGTCAACGCCGCCACAGACTTGGGTTACACCGTCGAATGGTCGAACGACCTCTTCATTTGGAGCCTGGCGGGGATCACCGAAACAGTCATCACCGACGACGGCATCACCAGCCTCGTCCAGGCGGCAATTCCAATCGGCACCGAGAGCAAGAAATTTCTCCGCGTCGGCATCACTCTTCAGGCCCCATAACCCCATCATTTTTCCAAACCATGAAGCTCCTAACATCTGCCCTTGCACGCCCCTTGGCGCTGGCTCTTCTCGGACTCACCATCCTCGCGCAACCTCTCCTTGCCCAAAGCGCGCGTCAAACCATCGCACTCGTGGATGGCTGGAATTCCGTCTGGCTTGAAGTGCAACCCACCTATCCCGAGGGGCATGCCCGGGCCGGACAACCCATGGCTCCGGGAGACGTTTTCCCACCCGAAGTCTTGACCGTCATCACGCCCAAACCCCTGGCCGGAACCGCTGAGTTTTTTGCCCAAGACCCTGAAAATGCCACTCCTTCTTTCAACCAAAACGATTGGGAGCAATGGCACAAGTCCGAAGGGATTGAAGACAATCTCATGATGATCACGGGCAACCGCCCCTACCTCATCAAAGTAGAGGGAGCACAAGGGGTCACGGTAGAAGGCAAGGTTCGCTTCCATCGCCCGGTCTGGATAGCTGATCGCTACAACTTGATCGGATTCGGATTAGAAGGCACCCCCACTTTTAAGGAGTTCTTTGGGCCCTCTGGAGGAAAGCACCCGGTCGTCGATCGCAGAAAGGACCCGGTCGCCGATCGCATCTACCGGCTCGACGCAGCCACCGGAAACTGGGGAAAAGTCTCAGATTCCGACGAGATGAAATCCAACGAAGCCTACTGGATCTTTAGCGACGGACCGTCCCAATACATGGGCCCCGTTTCCGTCGATTTTAATGGGATCAGAAGCGGGCGCTTGAATTTCGGAGGACCTTCCGATGCCGTCACCGTAGACGAGGGTGTTGATGCCATGGAGCTCGATCTTGCCGAGATCGTCTTCACATACGTCGCGGCCCTCTCCGAACCTTCCGATCCGCCACCAACTCCCGTCTCCCCCACGCTGGAACTCGTCACCAATCTCAATTCCAATGCCGGAAACCCCAACGATCTCGAACTCTACGCAGTGCGCCCGACCGCCGGATCCCTCGACTACCAAACTGTCGCCCGGGTCGACTCTACTCCTGACGATGACACCAGTTCCGGCCTCCAGGAAACAATCGCAGCTCAACAATCCGAAATCCTCACGATCGGCGCAAAGCGAGCTTGGTCAATTGGCCTTGCGGGACGAACCAACCTCTATCGTCTCAAGACCGGTGGAGCATCGTTCTGGCTCCCCATCACAGCTCTCAACAACAACCTCCAACTCCCCACCGATTTACTTCAAACCAACGAAGCTGCGGTAGCTGGACTCTGGGTCGGTGAAGTGAGCATCTCGGGCTCTACCAGCGCGGTGGAGAACGGAGCACCGATACGCGCGACTTCCAGCCGGGCCCCTCTTCGAATCATTCTACACTCTGATGCCACCGGCGCGGTTCGTCTCCTTTCCCAGGTTACCATCATGCAAACTCGCAGCGCCGACGCCTCGGTTCCGCCCACTCCGGTGCTCGTGATCGACCAATCAAAGATTCCTTTCTTCGAAGGGATCCGGGAACGCAACGGTAAGAAGGTTGGCCTGCGCATCGAGGCCGTTGCCTTTGATATGCCTCGCGACACTCGCATCACCGCCCAGGGTGATGACCTTCTCGATATGATCGTCGCGGAGTCAACCAGTCCGGTCACAAAGTGGCTCTCGGGTCGGGGACGCTATCCCGACAGTGACGACGTCGATGAAGCCGCAATCGATTCCTACCTTCTCTTCCGCAGCATCCGTCCTCCGGCCCTCAAGGAAACCTACCAACTGAGTCTTCCGGTGAGTGGCGCAATCGGACCTGGGAAAACGGTGCAGACCACTCCCGGCACTCTTACCCTCGACCCCTTCCACCGCACCAATCCGTTCCGACATGCCTTCCACCAGCGCCACGCAAAAGGCCCGAAGCTCACCCGTGAACTGGAGGTCATCTTCGACCCCGCTCAAGTTACCCCGGGACATCTCCGTGGGACCTATCGCGAAACGATCAGCGGCCTCACCAAAAGCAATCTCATCAATACCGGAACCATCGAACTTCGCCGCATCAGCAGCATCGATACCCTGGACTAATTATCATTATGAATTTTTCTCGCTTCTTTTCGCTCTCTCCCATGACCGAAATCCCATTAAAGCTCTCACGATTTCTCCTGGCAGCAGCACTATCAATACTTGCGCTATCAAACTCCGCGATGGCTCAGGACGATGAAGTAATTGTCACAGTTGTTTCCGAATATGAGGATACTCGGGACTCGAACTACTTCAGCCCGAGAATCAATACTAGTTCTACGAGATTCGAACAGACTCGATTAACACTCAGAGCACCTTCCGTCTTTTACGAAACATCGGCCGAGGGGGCGCGCACGCAAGCCGCCATCTTAACCGGCTACAAAATCGAGTATCCCACTTCCGGAGAAGCAGTAGAAAAGAGCGAAACCATCGAAGAGCTGGCTGGAGAGTTCACAGAGGTGACCATTCAACTCCCTAACGTCAGAGGTTTCCCTGCTGGGCTCCCTTTTACATTCACATGGCTCTGGAGTGAACCGAAAACCGGCGTCATTTCGATTGAATCCCGATATGGTGCGGACCGTGTTCGGCCACCGGTGGGCGTCTCGGAAGTCAATCAATTTTCCCGCGTGACCTTCGAAGCTCCTGCTGCGATCTATCTCGATGAGGCATTTACCGAACTCGAGCCAACCGAGGCCAACATCATCAGCCGGGCACCTTACCAGGCCGTCCCGATCGGATACTCCATCGACGGCCAAAACAACGTCCAGTTGAGTGGGGAAAAAACCGCTAGTCTGACCATTACCAGACCCGTGCAATTCACCTGGATCTGGGAAATTCAATACGGCCTCCTCGTCGAAGCAGATTCTGCAGATGGAACGGATGTCGTTGGCGAGTCCGACGTCCTGGATGCCAACCCAAGTCCCGAACTTGGGAAGCACTGGTATGGCAAGGGTGAAGCCATTTCCCTCTCCATCGACGGGCTGGTCGGAGATCAAGCGAGACGCAAAAGGCTGATCGGCTACCAACTGTTGAACAAAGAAGAATCGAGTGAACCAACTGAAGACGACACCTTCCAACAAGTGGTGAACCCCATTCCGATCGGCTTGGTCCCTAACACTAAGGCTGAATCACCTTCAAATTCTGAGCGACTAAACACCCTGCCACCATCACCACTAGACGCTCCGTGGCCCAATTCTATCGAGGCTCTCGATAAGGAAGGCCCCATCTTTGACAATACTGGCTTCAATCTGGAGTTCTGGATGAAAATTGACGGCACCAAGGCGAACGGCGACCTCCCTTCTTTTAGGATTTCTGAGAAAATCACCTACTTAGATGATGATGGGACAGGCTTCTCCTCGAATGATTTTTTTGATTTGACATTACAACAGACCTCAGACGGAGGGAACTTCACACTCACCAAAAGATTCTCAGAGAATGATGCCGGATCTTTTGAAATAGTCGTTAGCTCACTCATAATGGAGTTGCCCGCTTTTGAAATCGACAACAACTGGCAGCACTGGGCCTTGGATTACATCCCTGAGACGATCTTACCTGATGGCGTGATCCCTGCCCGCTATCGATTGTTCAGAAATACCATTCTCATCGCTGAAAGCTTCTCTGAATCCGCTCCGGATCCCATGAAGACTGCGTGGGGAAAAGATAAATTGAGCGAATTCATCATTCCCCGTTGGAGGCGGGATTCGAGTATTGGAAGCCTCCTTAGCTGGAAGGTTGATGGGTTAGAAGCAAGTTGGAGATCCTCAGCAACACTTGACGGCCCTGCCTCCTACAACAATTTGAGAGTCCGTCCACAAAGCCTGAGTGAAGACGAAGGTATCGCAAGGGCCCAGTTAGATGGCTATCAACGCGTCGCCTTTGCCGACTTGGATCAACATGAATGGCCTCTGAATGAAGGCGATCAGGTTTTTGATCCTGTTCTACAAAGTACGACAACCGTCATGTTTGAAGAGGACACTACCTTCACACGCTTCGGTGGACTACAAGCCGTGATGAACGACTGGAAACGGATTCGTTGGCTTTGGGAGGGTGAGGTTCGCTACCGCTTCGACGCACTGGGCGAATCCTTGGAGGATTTCACTGACCAAGCCTTTGTCCGCTACTACAATCGTGAAGGAACCGCCATCGAGAGGACCGTCTACAACAGTGGACAAAACACCGACGCGTGGGTTCCGATTGGCCGCAAGGTCGAGGTGGGGAGTTTCTACCGGACCAACGACCGCTGCTTCACTCTGGACAACTTCATCACCAAGCCAGGGGCCGACCTGGGATTTTTGTCCAGGGAAATTTCGGATCTCACCGACGTGGTCATCAACGACCGTGAGGGCCAATCTCGTCTTGCTCGCATCGCCACCATCCGCGCAGCCAAGGATCCAACCGAAGCTCACTTCGTCCTCTTTCCCACCATCTTCCGGGCCGAAATCCCCCTGGGAGAAGCTTTTGATTCCCGTAACCCGAATGCCTATCTCGTTCCGGAGCTTTGCGAAGGAGCACAACTACGAACCGAAGAACTTATCAGCGACGGCTTTTCGCTCATCGGGCTGCCGTTCCGGTGGGATCAACTTGGCTCCCGCCTCTTCCCCGTGGAGCCCGAGATTAATACCCTCAACTGGCCCGATGCCGTCAAGGAAGGAGTCAGCTACCAAATCCAAATCGTCTCGGGCTTTCCCAATGACGCCGTGAACCTCCCGTATCAACGGGAGAACAAAGACGGGACACGTCAAGGAAGCGCTCCCGATTATATCACCTCCGTTACCCTCAGTCCCGCTGACGGGAAATTCCCGGCCGCTCCGGGTGCACACTATCGTCACCACTACGACACCGAGGCAGAACGCACCCCTCCAACCAAGCTGGATCTCAGTGCGACTGACAATTGGAAATATCAGGAAATGACCTTCAAGGATCGCGATACCACCACCGTCCAAACGGCAGTTCCAGGTATCGCCTTCACCGCTGAGGCCACGGGACGCAGCGTCCTGCTCTACAGCTACCGCCCCAATCCTGACGAAATCGCCGATGGCACCATGGCCCAGATTACAAACGGGACCCTCACCGATGAAAACCTCGCGGTGCGAATCGTGCACTCCACACCTGTCAATCCAATCAGCCCCTATGCGCTCGCGTATCCCCACGGTCGCCAAGGTCTCCTCCTGGGAACCGGAGCCGGGGAATCAGACGGAGCGATGGGCGTAATCTCGAGGGGAGGCTCCACCGTCGCTGTCGATCCCGGACCGAACTTCGTCCTCGATTTTTGGTTAAACACCGGGGACCTCAAACCTGATGCCGGGCAGGTAAAAGTAATCAGCACCGGCGATAACCGTCTGGAGGTTGTTCTCAACCCCGCGACCGCCACCATCACCGCCAGCTATTTTGACATCTCCACCACACACTCTATTCCAGCTGGAGGTGCCGGTTGGAATCATTATGTCATTCATGTTTTTGGAGAAACGTTCTTAGGGGTTCCCGTGACCCTGCTTGATTTCTATGCCAATGGCGTGCGTGTAGAAGATGGCTTTATCACCGCATTTCTTCCGGCGGGATCTTCCGGCGCCATCCCTCTCGCCCCCTCGCTCACCGCGACAAGCCTGAAGTTCGGAGCCGGGGCTGATCAAGCCAGCGCCCTCCTCCTCGACCAGTGCCGACTATTCCGCACTCCGGGAACCTACCTTCAGGCAGGCGAAATTCGTCACCTTCGCGAAACCCGCAATTCCCCGTCGGAGCTAAGTGCCCCGCCACGGGAAGCCGAGCTTTTGCTTCACTTCGATTTCGAAACCGAGCCAACCGATCCTGGTACTGGAGTTCATTCTTTTGCGAGCACCGTCAATGACGTGGGAGTGGGACCAATTACGAACACCACCCCTGCAGAATCATGGGGTGGATCGTGGACCAATCTCGATATCGAGGAAGTCGCTACCCAGTTGGAAAGCCCCCTCGACAATGCCGGGTTTAACGGCGGTGGCTTCATCCTAAACGGGCTCTCCAACTACAACGCCAGCCTCTACAATCGCGATGCCGAAGTCGGGACATGGGGCCCCATCTTCCCGGTCAATCACGACCGGCTCTTCACCGAAGAAAATACCCGTCTCGAGGTCGCCTACTACGAGAACCCATACTTGGTTGACCGCATCTCTCATCCCAATGTGGCCTGGCCACACCGGGAAGTTCGCTATGACGAGGTCACTTTTCCAAGACGTGGCCCTCATAAGGACAAAGCCATCTACATTGCCAGCAGAGTCGGCTCCGAAGGCGTGGATGAAACTGGCAAACTACAAACGGTCTTTAAACTCGACCAATATGCCAACCTTCAGATCTACAACCAACCAAATGACGAGGCACCGGGATACAACCCCAATGAAGAGCACGCCCTCGCAGCCGGAGCCAACCGAGCTGCCCTGAAGATCAAGGAAATCGGAGAAGACATCCCCAACAATCCACCCCTCGCAGCCTTTGCTCTCCAGAACGACCTCAACGTCATCGACGGAGCCTCCTACACCTCCGAACCTTGGGTTCTCATTCAAGTCGACAACGTCATCACAGGCGAACCTGAAATGGCAGCCTATCGGGTCAACAAGACCCGCTTCGGGAGAGTCTCCTTTCCGAGCCCAACGGACTTCGTGGTCAATGCCACAGAGGGCCTCGCCTACGAGAGCGCCGCTAATCCCGAGGACCGCTTTCTTACGATGGACCCGGAAAAGCTCTATAATTTTTCCTACGCCTTTTCCTACCCGGTAGCAGCTGGAGATCTCCTCATTCCGCCCTATCCTCTAAATCTCGTGATCGGAAACACCGCCATGAGTGACGCCCGCGGGAACAACCACTTTAACCAAAGGACGATCTGGCGCGATGTGAATGGAATCCCTTGGGTGATCTCCGGAAATGGCAGCTTTTTCTATCAATACTTCTACCCCTTCCGCGGCGACTTTTATCTTCCCGGAACACCTCTTGGAACACCGGTGGCTTGGGTTCCCGACGAAATCGGAGGAACCCGAGACTTCATTGGCAACGGTCAAGACCTCGAACCAGGCAGAGTCGTTTATCACAGCTTCTGGCGCAGCAGTTATCCCAAGCTTAAGCGAGGCGAAACCCTCACCTATCAGGGAGGTGAATACTTCAACGAAAACCCCGGTGCCAACGGGCTTCCTGCCCTCGTCGCAATGAAGGCTGCCGAAGTCATCTTCGACGTCGCAACTCCGACCATGATCATCGGTGAAAACAATATCGATAACTACTCGGCAAGAATCATCCGCCCACTTGATCGCCATGAAGCCAGATTCACCGTAGCTGAAATGGCCGACGCCGGGTTTTCTCCGGCCGCGCCCTCCATCTTCGTCGTCGCCGAGCGTTGGTATTTCAAAGATTTGCCGGGTTCTCTGCAGCGCCGATTCTACTTTGACTCCCTTGCCGAAAAGCTCGTCTTTCGCGGTTACCTCAATGACAAGGATAGTGGTGACCCTGATCTTACCTCCGGCCCCGACCCGCTCAATATCCTCGAACCGAACGTCATTACATTCGACGATAGAATTCGCCTGCAAACTCTCTCCGAAAGCTCTTTATGGCAGTCAGCGATCACTGCCATCCACCAGAAGTCACAGAATCCCGACTTCGTCAGGACCGAGGCACCGCCCACCAATCCAGTCATAACCGGGCGATATATGGCGGGAATGAAAGAGTCTCCGGTCGTCACAAAACGAATCGGATTAAACCTCGATCTCCTCGGAGCCAACGCTGACCTGGAAGCCGAGGAGGCGCGCTTGGAAGAACTCACGGTGACGCAGAGAACTCTGGAAACCGGCTGGAATATCGAACTCCTCAATTTCTACGACCTGCTCAACGGACAGATTTCAGCCAACTCGATCTTCCCTCCCTCGGCCGAAGAGACTCGTCTCAGAATGGAAATCTCGCGCCTCGGTTATGAGATTTCGCAATTAGAGACGCAACGGGAATCCCGTTTCTCACACCTCGACAGCTTCGGGGTCGGATCTGCTCTGGTTCCCAGCCCGGAACTTCTAACCTCCCCGGTCAATGGTTCCCGCTTCATCACGATCGTCGAGAACAACCGCTCCGAACTCGATGGCTCCCCGATTTCCCTACATATCATCGAGCTTATTCCGGACCGCTATCGTGGCGCATTGAAAGTCATCGAGGCTGCCGACGCTTTCAGCGAAAAGGTGACCATTCAGCACAGCGGAGAGTTCGGAGGCAACACCAACGACCTTTACTATGAATGGTGGATCCGTGATGCCGCCCCGCTTGATGTTGTCGCGCAAGAAGTCTTTGCCGATGGCACCCTCGCCGGACTCGATGCACAGGGCAACTCGGCCTGGCAGGAATACCAACCCAAGTCCCGCGTCGAAGACGACAATCTCAACGATTTCCAGAAACGCCTTGGACTTCACAGTATCGTTTTCGAAGGAAGTCCGGAGGTCGTTCTTGCCGACAAGTTGGTGCTCATGCGCTATCGCCACAAAGACGAGACAGACTGGAAATTAGTGCCCTTTGAAATCACCAACCCGGTCGCTGAATGGCAACCGGGCACCCCCGCCCCCTTCCAATGGGCCGGTGCCGCCAACTCTCCGCAGTTGCAGGCTGATGGAAGCAAGCGCTACATCCCGCAACTCGTGATGGGTTGGGTCAAGCGCGTCCTCGATCGCATCAACCCCTACGAAGCGCGCTACAACGACTTCTTCAGCAATGAAAGCCCCGCCACTTATAGTAGCCAAATCCAAATTGCCGGAGCTCCCTACGCGGGAAAAGTTGCTCTCAATTCCGACAAGAACGTGATCGAGAATACCGGTCTCATTGAACTCTACGAGACCGTCCTACAAAGGGCCAAGGAACTCTCGATCGACAACTCCTCGAACGCAGTCAGCACAGACGGCATCAACCAAGCCCTCCTGCTCGCGGCCACCCGCCTGGCTGTGCTCTACGAATTGCTGGCACGCGAGGCCTACGGTGATGCTCAAGACGCGGCCATCACCGTCACCGCCGATGACATCAATCAACTGGGAGCCGTCAGTTCATTCACCCACGCCTTCCAGGGCTTGGAGTCTGATCTCCTCAATGAGGAACTCTCCCTCCTACGTGGTACTGACTTCCGTAAGAGCTTCCCGGTCTTCAACCGCATGTTCTGGAACTACACCAAGGGACTTGGCGAGGCCGCCTACAACGTCAACTACAACATCTACGATGAAAACACCGACGGCTTCATCAATGAAGATGACGCCCGAGCCCTCTATCCGCAGGGCCACGGAGATGCCTGGGGGCACTTCATTTCCGCCCTCGGGATGCACTACGCCCTCCTTCAGCAACCGGTCTTCAGTTGGAAGTCACGCTCCGAGCTCTACTCCCTGATGCAGAACGTGCTCGAGGTCGATTACCTCGATGAAAAGACCTTTGCCAAACTCGCCGCCGGCAAAGCCCGGGCCGGGCGCGACATTGTGCGCGGCACCTACCGCCTGCATTACACCCAGGATCCCGATGGCCAGTGGCAGGGATACAGCGACGGCGCCGATCCGGCCCGCGCCTGGGGCGTTTCCGAATGGGCCCACCGTGCCGGACAAGCTTCCTACTTTGACTGGACCGTCGCCAATGCCCTCCTCCCGGAAGACGCAGGCGACGCCACTCCAGTCGTCAATCCCGAGAACCTCGACCGCATTGAGCGCTCTGGCGCCGAAGACGAGATCGGAGAAGTCGCCGCCGGACTTCTCGAGATCCAAACCGCAATGGACGAAGCCAACAACGGGGTCAATCCGCTCGGCTTTGACGCTGATGCCATTGCCTTCGACATCGACCCCAACTTCCTCCAGATCGGTTCCGGCATCGATGGTGAAACCCACTTCACGCAGATCTACAATCGGGCTCTCACCGCCGGGAGCAATGCGCTCGCGACTCTCGATTTTGCATCTCGCGCTGAGAATAAACTACGCGCCCTTGCCGACGACACCGATGGTCTCATCGCAGAAGCCCTGCGGCAGGATATTGACTACCGTAACCGTCTTATCGAAATCTTTGGCCGCCCCTACGACGGCACGATTGGTTTTGGAAAAGCCTATCCAGAAGGCTACGAGGGACCGGATACGTTGCTCTTCGCGTATTTGGATCGCACTGAATTCACAGATATCATCCCACCCGGCACGGGCTCCACGGCTAATCCGGAAGTCCTTGTCTTTGACAACATCAAAGACACTGTCAGAGGGCTCGCATCCGACCCAACCCTATTGGACCTCTACTACGATTCTTCAGGAACCAGTAGCGACGAACTCACCACTGCGGTCGAGACCTTCATCCTCGGAAACGACTACGATGATCCAACTCGAACCTTTAGTATGCCTATTCGAAGGGCCTCAAATTACGCCTTTCAGGCTCCGGGTGATTGGGGGCAGCGCACCAGCTATGGATCCACCCAGCGAGCCCTCGAAGACATGCTCCGAGAGGAGATCGAACTAAAGGCTGCTGTCGATAACTACATAGCATTCCTCGGTGACTACGAAACCCTCGTGCTTCGCCTTCTCAACGAGATCGAACTCATTGCGGAGCGGGAAATCCTGGGCAACGAAATCCAAGGAGTGCGAGCAGGATTCAATACCGCATTGGTTGCCGGAGAAACCGCGGTCAACGTGGCAGACGAGTTGATCAACGCAGTCGATAATATTGAAGAAATCGCTAATGAAGCAGCCCCAACAGTCAACGGATTATCCAACGATGTCACCTCCGCCCTCCGTGCCACTGCTGCAACAATCAAATCAAAGGCTGGTTTAATTCTACGAGTTGGCAAAGTCGCTGCGCAAACCGGAGTTCTAGCAGCTGAACTTGTTCGCGATGAAGTGATTGAAGCCTTGGAAAGGGACGGTGCCCGTCTCGACTATGTCTCCGAGATCGAGGGCATGATGGCCGAGATTGAACTCCTCTCCGGAGCTGAAGCGCCCCTGCGCGCCGAGATCGGCGGACACCTGCAAAGTCTCGAAACCATCCGACAGGAATACTTCACCGCCCAGGCCGAGGGCTTCCGACTTCTTCGCGAACGTGAAGCCTTCAACAAGATCCTCGCCGCCTCGGTCCAAAAGAACCGCTATCAGGATATGCTCTTCCGTCTCTCGCGTAACGAGGCCATGTCGAAGTATCAAAGTACCTTCAACCATGCCGCGCGCTACACGTGGCTTGCCACGAAAGCCTACGACTACGAAACCAGCCTCGACCCTGGCGATCCCGCCTCCCCCACCCAGCTCTACGACCAAATCGTCAAGACCCGACAGCTCGGCTTGTGGAGCGAAGGTGAACCGCAGATCGGTCAAGGCGGTCTCGCCGAAATCCTCGCCTCACTCAAAGGCAATTTCCAGGTCCTCGAAGGCCAACTCGGGCTCAACAACGTCCAAGTCGCGAACGAAGACATTTCTCTGAGAGGAGAACTCTTCCGTATCGGACCTGATCAGGAGAGTGGTGGTTCTGCCGCCAGTGACGAACGGTGGGAAGATGCCTTGAAAGCCCGCTTCGTCGATGACCTCTGGCAGGTGCCCGAATTCAGAAGACATTGTCGCCCCTTCGCCAATAGCTCCGATGGCGAACAGCCGGGACTGGTCATCCGTTTCCGCACTGCCATCGAGCCGGGACAGAACTTCTTTGGGCGTCCCCTCCTCGGAGGTGATCACACCTACAGCACCGCCAACTACTCTACCAAAATCGCCACTGCCGGCGTCTCCCTTGAAGGCTACCCGGACGGTGAATTGGCAACCACTCCACGTGCCTACCTCGTCCCGGTTGGCAACGACTACCTCCGCGTCTCGACCGCCAACGAACCGGTGACCCGAATGTGGAATGTCCACGACACCCGGATCCCGACCCCCTTCACCATCAACCAAAGTCAGATCACGGCACCGGGCTTCATCCCGAGCCTCGATGGCGTTGACGGTCGCTTCAATGCTCCCCGCCGTCATGGTGACTTCCGCATGTATCACGAAGAGGGTGCCGACCCCGGCGACGACGAACAAAGCAGCCGCCTTATTGGCCGCTCGATCTGGAATTCGGAATGGTTGCTCATCATCCCCGGTACCGGCCTCCACGCCGATCCAAATTTCGGGCTGAAGGAATTCGCGGAAAACGTCTCCGATCTCAAGCTCTACTTTAAAACCTATTCCCACAACGGTCAGTAATACCACCACCCCGGCACGACCATGAACACGATCACCAAATCTCTTCTCAAAAGCGCGCTTCTTTTCCTGATGAGCTTCGCAGCACACGGGCAAGGATTCACAGACTCCTACGTCACCTTCTACGGCGAGATCCGCCAAGTCGGTGGCGCCGGCACCACTCTCTTGCAGTCCGGTCAGCTCGAACTCACCTTCGCCAATCAGGCTAAGTCAGCCAACAGCATCACCCTCGAGACAGAGCTCCGTCCAGTCGGCACAGGGAGCGCCAAGCCTTACTCATACTCCCTCAAGGTCCCTCTTGCCTATCTCCCCGAAGCACCGCGTCTCAACGAATACCTCGCCATCGGCTCTGCTGAAACCGATTTTAGAATAGAGAGTATCACGATCGATGGCACCGCCGCAACCCTCCCCGACGGAAGCAAAGAGTTCTTCGGCCTCAGCTTCGCGAGCCGTGCAAAGCAGTATCGCCTCGACCTCCTGGTCATCGGCGACCCGACCGACAACGACGGCGACAGTCTCCCCGATTGGTGGGAAAGCCTCCACGGCCTCGATACCACCCTTGCCGATGCCAACAGTGACCTCGACAACGACGGATGGAGCAACCTTGAGGAGTTTCTTCGCGGAAGCAATCCGCAGGAAAGCAACCTCGAACCGACACTCGCCACCGCCGAACTATTCGTCCCCGAACGAGGCGAAGCCGGATGTTATCTCCAGTTCCATGACTCCGATACCGCACCCGCAGACATCCATATCGAAGCCTCTCCCGCCTCTCTCCAGGGTTTCGAAATTCGCTGGTCGGGTGAGGCCCTCGACTCTGCCGACATGCCGCCCATCAGCCTTGCCGCGATCCAGTCCGGACGCCTCTCCATCGCACATCTCGATCCTGCCATTCGTGAAGCGACCCTGCCCCTCACCTGGAATGATGGCGGCGAAGAAAATTCCGGCTCGGTCCTCCTACGCGTCACCCACCCCAGCGCAACCGATGGCAATGATGCCGTCCTTTGGCTCGATGCAGCAGCCCTCCCAACCGACGTTCCCCTCTCAAGCTGGCCGGACCGCTCCGGCAACAGCCACAACGCGGTCCAACCTGTCGAAGCCAATCGCCCTAACGTGCGATCGTCCGGAAGTCACCAAGCCGTAGCCTTCACCGAAGCGACCAGCCATTTATTCCTCCAGGACTCCGCCTTACCGACCGGTAATCATACCATCCTCGCGGCGTGGAAATCAAGTGGCTCGCGTCACGAGCCCGAAGTCGTCTTCTCGAGTAACCGTGGCTTCCTGAGTCTCGATCCAACCGCGCAGGCCGTCTCCTATCCAGGCGCTCCCTTTTACCAAACCGACGACCTTGCGGTGCGTGGTTACGAATCCACACTGGGCACTACCTCGACCGCAATCTTCCGCCGGGAGGGAACCACCCTCCAGAATATCTTCGGACTTTCCTACAATGGCGAGCAAGTCGCCACCGAGACGATTGACCCGGTTCTCCCGACCATCGGCGCGCGTCGTCTCGCCCTTCCGATCGCCGAGCCCATCTCAAACACCTTTCAAGGAGAACTCCATGAGCTCCTCATTTTCCCGACCGCTCTGCCGGAGCAAAAACTCCGCGACATCCACGACTATCTGCAATCAAAGTGGAGCGGCTTCATCACCTGGGACTTCAGCACCGACCTGCGTCCGGTTACCCTCACGGCAGCAGGATCCGGCCGCCACATCATTCGTGGTGGCCATGGCGACGACGATTTACGTGGCGGTGAAGAAGCCAACATCCTGTCCGGAGGTCCCGGCGCCGACACCCTGCACGGCGGCCCGGGGCAGGACACTTTCGTCTTCGGCGGACTCGATACCGGAGAAGACGAAATCATCGACTTCGGGGACGATGACATCATCGACCTCTCCGCCCTTTTCTGGGGACAGAGTGGTGATGCTCGTCAGTTTCTCACGACCCGTCTCGATACCAATTTTGACTCGTCGGTTCCCACCCTTGATACCGTGCTTATCGTTCAGCGCCCCGACACCACCACTCAGGAAATCATCTTACGCGACCGCATCATCGGGACCCCACAACTGATCGAACTCATCGTCGAAGGCCGAATTCGGATGGGCGGGTTGAGCATCCCTACCGAAGTCTCTCTGACCCTCGCGAGCGGCTCCGAGGACAACACCGTCCTGCATGAATCACTCGACGAATCCTTCACCATCGAGATCACTCGAAATGGCGACGGCGTCCAAGGCTCCCTCGAAGTGCCCATCGGATTATTACAGGATGCTCTTGGTCGCGATCTCGTCGTTGAGGGAAGCGAGAACCAGGACGGACAGCGCGTCGTGGTGAAATTCGAACGAGGCGAAACTTCAAAGCTCATCACCTTCCGCCCCGTCCCCGATCTCGAGAGCGAAGGCACCGAGAGATGGCAGACTTCGATTCTCCCCAACTTCCGCTACGCCGTGGCAGGGGGGCCGGTGGCGCGAAGCGTCAGTGATACTCCCTCGGTTCACCTCGCCTTGATCGAGGCCAACGCCCTCACTTCCGGCCAAGCGGCCCGCGTCCGGGTCATCCGCGATGGCAGCACCTCCTCACCACTCACTGTAGCACTCGATCTCAAGGGCACCGCTCTGGAGGGCACTCATCTCACCAACATTCCACGCAGTGTCACCATCCCGGCCGGACAGGCCTCAGTCGAGATCGCCATCACGACCGAGAGCACTTGGGACGGCGCCATGACCCGCATGGCGATGCTTCGCCTCGTCTCCCAAAGTGCCTATCAATTGGGGTACCCTCACGAGGCCACAATTTATGCCGCAGCCAGTGCAACCGAGGCCGACAAATCCGGCTTTGATCGCTGGGTCACCGCCGCCACCGAGGGAAGGTTCTCCAATCTCTCCGACCTCCTGCGCACTCAGGGACCAGAAGATCTCAGCGACTATGTGCGCGCCTATGCCTTCGGTCAGCAATCACCGGAGACAACCACTGACACAGGCCTTGCCTTCCGACTGGTCGATAACAAACCCGAGCTCCGCGCTCGTATCGCAAGGACCGCCGCCGACCTCCAATGGCAGGTCCAATCTTCTGACGCAGGACAGGAGTGGATCGATGTCAGCCCTCGCTTCGCGGAAGATCTCACCGCAGACGAACTTTCCTTGTTAGGACCGCCGCGCGCGATCGGAGAATCGAAACGCCTCTACCGCCTCGCCTTCACTGTCGAAACCGAATCGAACCTCGGCGCCGGGCTCAACAGCCTCACCTCCTCCGACAATTACGGAATGAGTGGCCTCTCCCCCTGGCAGAGCGATCCCAGCACCGGTCACCTCGTCAGCACCGCCGACACCGCTGGAGCGACCAGTCGCCTCATCGTTGAGGTCGATGCCCCAACCAGCCTTAATTTCGACATGTCGGTGCAGAACAGCGACGGATCCGATTCCCTCTCCTTCTACATCGACGGACTACGCGTTGCTCAAACCAGCGGCGAGGTAACCCACATCAACCGAACGCTCGATCCCACCGAGCCAGTCATCCTCATGTGGGAGTTTCAACGCAGCACGGGAAACGCGGTCATCGGCAACACGCTGCCCCAATAGCACCAAGATCGAGGAGTGATTGGATCGCTCGAGACGGCAGGCGGCATTGAGCGAGGTGATCACGTGTCCCGAAGGGATCTTTCCCGTCCGTCCTATGGACCTTCAACCCGCCATTCTCCGCCCGTTTGCATCAGTCGCCAACGAACTCTTACGAGCAGAACAGCAGCGGCTCAAGGCGTCCGCCGAACAAGAATTTAAACGCGCCATCGAAGATCGATATTCCGTGCAATGGTCCGCGCGTTAATTCCGCAGATGGGGTAATGCCCTCCCTCAGCTGGATCACAATTTGAGCTGACTATCCCATTCCAACCCTCTAATCGGATTCAGAAGGAAATTGCGACCGGACTGAATTCTTGCTCCCATGCAAGCAACTGAAAGATTGATCCTCAATGGAGTTCGAAACAAAATCCCGCCAGAACATTTCCTCCATTCTCTAGGGAGTGGGTGCCTGCTAAAAGCTATTATTCCTTAAGGTGAAATCCTCATAAGGCCGCAAAAGAGGGTCGTAATACTACGGAGCCGGTGCTTGTTCATTGCGATCCGGCTGGTGTCGCCTACCACCGCACATGATCGCCCAAGCCCGGCCGACTCTCTGTTCCAGCTAGCCCGAGCCAAGGTGAGCCGTCAGCAAAGCAGGCACCAAAAACTTCGCCTTTTTTCGGCAGATGCGCTGAAGTGCGGGAGTTAGATAGTATCCCGACGATACGAACGGGCCGAACCAATGACACCAGGAAGCAACCAGGAACCGGAATTCATGCGTCTCTTCATGGCCCATGAGTCTGAATTGCGCTGTTTCTTGCGCACCTTGTTACCGACCTGGGAAGCGGTGGACGACGTTCTGCAGGAAGCCAGTGTCGTGATGTGGAAAAAACTCGATCAATTGAAGAACGAAGACGGCTTCCTCCCCTGGGCAAAAGTCATCGCACGTTTCGAAGCACTCCATGCTCGACGGACAGTTGCGCGGGACCGACTTGTCCTGAGCGAGGAGACGGTGGCATTGTTGGCCGGGGATGCACTCGATCTTCCCATTGATATTCTCCGTCGTGAACGCCAGGCTCTCGAGGTATGCCTTCAGAAACTGTCCGGGGAACACCGGGAGATTGTCCTGCTCCCCTACCGCAAGTCTGGAGGAGTCATACAACTCGCGAAACAAACGAGACGCTCAGCGAACAGTCTCTATAAGTTGATTGGCCGACTGCGGGAAAAACTTCTGCTCTGTGTCGAGCGTGAACTCAGTTCAGAAGGAGGTCGCCCATGAACGAAGATCAAAATAGCGAACTCATCCAACGCTACTTTCTTGGGACGATCTCCGAGAGCGAGATGGGGGAGCTGGATAAGCACTTAAAGAGAAACGCGGATCTGCGCACCGAGTTTCACGCCGCGGCACGAATGGAGACAAACCTGCGAGATGCGGCATCGGGCATTCCGGAACCGGAGGTCGAATTGGCGACACCACGCCGTCCGAGGCATCACAACATTGTCAGTTTGGCCGCAGTCGCAGTCATTCTTTTGACCATGGTCTTAATTTTTGCTTTCCGTCCCGACAAACCCAAGCACCTCGACTCACAAGCCCACCTTCCCATTGCGTCGATTTCCAAAGTGAGTGGCTCGATGATGTGGATTGGTGATGGCGGTGAAGCAGACGAATCCCTACGGGAAGGTGATTCGCTGACCGGCGGCACTCTGGAAATTCGATCTTTGAATGCTTGGGCCGAGATCGTTTTTACTGATGGTTCGAGCGTGTGGGTCTCGGGCCCGGCAGCGTTGACGATTTCCGACGGAGAAGCGGGCAAGATGATCCGCGTGCGAGAAGGCAACCTTTCGCTGGACGTAGCGACACAGCTTCCCGGTCGACCACTCCGCCTGATCACCCCTTCAGCCGAAGCCGTCGTCTTGGGGACACAGTTCAATGTCAATGCCGACTCCACCTCGACCAGTCTCACGGTCAACGAAGGACGAGTCCGTGTGAAGCGTCTCGCCGACGGCAGCGTGCAGGAAGTTGCCGCGAACCATCGCGTGATCGCAGCCCTCGAACAAGAGTCGGAGTTCAGAACTCTCCCACGCGGTGATTCTGCCCATGTCTGGAAAAGTGTCTTTCCGCTCGATGTCAGGCAAGGCCATTGGGTGACTGAAGACACTCCTGAATCAGGTGCCTTGCTGGCCGAAGCGCATCTCTTTCAGGGAGATCGTGGAGTCCAAATCCCCCCCATCCTACTCCACAGTGCCGTGGTAGGCCCCACAGATAGCCCGGTGATTCTTTCGGATAGAGCGCGTTTTCGAATTCGCGGTCACCTCGACCGCAGCTTTAAGTTGAGCATCGGCTTCGGAACTCATTTTGCACGCGGTGGATTCGCAGGAAAATATTCAACCGAACGCGCAATTGTCGTTGAGAGCGGAGAGGACCTGTCTCTTATACACATCTCCGAGCCCA
>OJIS01000118.1_pt1 | contig 29581 bp, 23 predicted proteins | sample 1595671 | NCBI WGS metagenome assembly OJIS01 (sample SAMN05416814, study PRJEB24817) | seawater metagenome | isolation source: Sea water | place: Canada:Atlantic | collected 2013-07 | reverse complement strand
CTACACAGAGTAGATCGTCGGCAGCGTCAGATGTGTATAAGAGACAGCTCCTGATGAGAACGAAAAGCCGAGAAACCAAACGTTTCTTTGAGGACGGATTCAGGCGTGAGTGTAGTCATGGTTAAAATTCCAAATTAGTTCTAATGAACAGTTATCGAATCGTGTGGAGGATGGCCAGAAAAAAGGAATTTTTGAGCAGCGGAGCTCTCTGCACATTGGTAAGCGACCGAGAGTGGCGGCGACCCAAAGGAGTCACTCGGAACCAAAAATCGACGCACCTTCTACATTCCGTATGTAAATCGTCTGACGTTTAAAAATACGCCTTCTTGAGCAAATTGAGGAACAACTACGCCTGGGGCAGATCGTCTGCGGTCAGGTCGAGGAAGCAGTGGGGCCCGCGTGTTAGTTTAGCGCCACCGGGCTGCTTCCAGTAGGAAGAGAACTTCGAATCCTTAAAGTTAGAGTCATTGTTAGAGAAACCTCCGCTGCATTTTTTCGTAACCTCTGGTCAGAAATCCCGATCTTTCTAGTGAAGGACATGAAAAACACTGGAAAAACGGAGAAGCTGGAGCCCTGGAGCACTCCCTCACGGGACAACCCGGGGCGGTGGTATCCCTTCATTCATTGGCTCTGCCAGCGGGTCTACTACAGCCGGATCCGCCTCCTGCACCCCGAGCGGCTTGCCGGCGCGAAGGAGGTGCCGGTGCTCTATCTCGGCCTACATCGCAACGGAGCGATGGACGGATTCATTCACCATGCCCTGTTTCCGAAACAGACCTTCCTCATCACCTCGAACCTGCGCCGTCATCGCTTCCTCCGCCTGTTCTTCTCCGGGATCGAGGTCCTCAGAAAAAAGGACCCCGCTTCCTCTCCGGCCGCCCGCAAGGCCACCAATCTCGCGGCCCTGGACCGCTGCCAGGCCCATCTCGCCGCCAACGGGCAGTTGCTCGTGTTTCCGGAAGGAACCAGCGATCTCGGCCCCCATCACCTCCCCTTCCAAAGTGGAGCGGCCCGGATTCTTCTCCGTTTTCTTGAGGAACATCCGGTGCGCAACATCGCGGTCATTCCGCTCGGCATTCACTACGAACGCGCCTGGGCATTCCGGAGCCGGGTCGAGATGCTGGTCGGACACCAGATCAATACCGACTTCGATCCGGAATCCACCCACCGGACCCGACTCGGTATCCTGAAGCGACGCATCAACGAAGCCCTTGAGGATGTCGGCGCAAACTTCCCAACTCCCGAAGACCAGCAACGGAGCGAAGCGGCCGCCTACGCCTCGACGCTGGGAGCCGGGCACACATACACCGAAGCTCTCCAACGGTTCGCACACCACTTACCAGAGCGCATCGCAAACCACTGGAGTTCCCTCCGGGAGAGCAAGGAGTGGCCCAAACTTTGGCTCCACCAGGGAGTCCCCTTGATTCCTCTGAAACGCCGCCTGCTACCGCTCTACGCTTTCTGGTTCGCGATCTCCGCTCCCTGGGTGGCCCTGGGCTCCCTGCTCAATGCCCCACCGCTGTTGGCTGCGCATCTTACCGGGAAACGCTGCGCCGATGAGCCAAACGTGATCGCCCTTTGGCGTGTTCTGGTCGGCCTTCCCGCCTCTCTCCTGTGGGTCACCTTCCTGATTTTTGTGACCGTGACCACGAGCCACTGGGTCCTCTTTGCCGGCTACCTGGCCGTCTCCACCCTCGGACTGCTCTCCTACTACCGCGTGAAAAAACTCGCCGTCACGATTCACAACGGCCTCCGGTTTCCCCGCCTGCGTCCCGAGGCGCTGCAGTTCCATCGCTCCATCCTCAATTCCTTATCCAATGAAGACACAACAAGATCAATACTCGACTCCGTACCTTCTGCCCACTGAATTGCCGGGCACATCCCATCGCTATGTCCTGACTCTCGACGAGCAGCGTTGTTGCGATCTCCGCAACGCGGGCGGCAAGGGATCGAGTCTCGCCTCTCTCCGCCAGCAGGGATTTCCGGTCCCGGCGGGTCTGGTGATTTCATCCGACTCCTACGACGAGTTTCTGCGCCCCGTGTTTCGCTCCCTAGAAAGTCTTCTCAAGGACTGGGATGCGGACCGTCCCGGTGCCGCCGCCGACCTCAGTACTCAGGCGCGGAAACGCCTTGAAGCCTTGGTCATTCCCGCCGCGATTGATGAGGAACTACGCTCAGCCTTGCTCCGCTTTCCATCGAACCAAGGATTCGCGGTGCGGTCCTCCTCCACCCTCGAGGATCTGTCCGGTGCCGCCTTTGCCGGCATGCACGAAACGTGGCTCAACTGCCACGGCCTCCCCCGCCTGCTGGAAACGATCCGATGCTGCTACCTCTCGCTCTGGTCGGAACGCGCCATCACCTACCGCCAGCATAAGGGCTTTCACCATCTCGACAGTCGAATGGCCGTCGTGATCCAAGCCATGGTCGACTGCGAAGTGGCTGGCGTCGGGTTCAGTGTGCACCCCGTCACGGGCGACCTCCAGACCATGGTCGTCAACGCCAACTTCGGACTGGGGGATTCCGTCGTGAATGGAGAACACGAGGTCGATCACCTCGAACTCGACAAGACGACCGGAAGTGTGAGTCGCTCCATCCCCGGCCAAAAGAAAACCAAGGTGGTCTGCGATCCGGTCGAAGGCGGGATCCGTGAAGTGGCCCTCGACGCCGCCACCGGAAGCGCCACTTGCCTCACGTCTTGGCAGATCGACCAACTCAGTGCCCTGATGCTGCGCGTCGAGGAAGCCACCGGGTTTCCCCAGGACATCGAGTGGGGCTTCGCGAAAGGCGCGGTGCATCTCTTCCAGGCCCGACCCATCACAAGTATTCCACCGCGCTGGACGCGGGACGAATCGGCCGAGCGCTTTCCCAACGTCATGACTCCGCTCTCGTGGGATCTTGTGGACGAGGGCTTCCACAAGTCGCTGGACCATTCCCTCGATCTGATGGGACTTCCCTCGTTCGACGGACAGTGGTTCGCCTCCCATGACCACTACATTTACGGAAACCAGAACGCGGTCGAACTCTACCTCGGCCGGGCACCCTTTCTCATCAACAATTTTGATGACTTGCGGGAAGTGATCCCAGATCTTCGCTCACGCTATCGCTGGGTGCAGGATCTGCCGGCCACCTGGTCACGCGATCTCGACAAGTTCCTGCTGGGCGTCGGGAGACTGGCGTCCCAACCCGTCGAGGAATGGAACGACATGCCACGACTTTGGAACCAAATCATGGAAATCAGCCGCGTGGGCAACGAGTATTTCCTTCCGAACATCGCCATCTCAATCACGCAGTCGAAACTCCATCGCGTCCTGTTCCACTTGCTCAGCCTGGCGGTCGGAGAATCCCGCACACCCGAACTCTTCGATTCGCTTCTGGCATTTTGCGAAACGACCACCTGGGAGATCAACCGCGAACTCTACGACCTCGCCGTGATGGCGGATCAAAACGACAACCTCAAGGCGACGATCCTGAAGGAAGACTCGCGCCACATCATCGATTCCGAAATCCTGTCCCGCTTCCCCGAGTTTGGCCGCTCCTTCGAGTCCCTCATTGAGCGTCACGGTCATCGCGAACCAGAACTCGACGCCTATCACGCCACCTGGATCGAGGTGCCGTGGATCGTGCTGGATCACGTCCGCCTCATGCTTCGGTCCCTCCAGACCACCACCCCACCGGTCCGGAAGGAGCGGACCCTGAGAACCCGGATGCTCCAAGCCGAAGTAATCCTGTTTGCCGCCCTTCCCGAGGACCTCCACTACTTCTTCCGCGAACTGTTGCGCCTGACCCGACTCTACACCGGACTGGACGACCGGGAACACTATCAAACCACCCGCCTGACACCGGTCTTGCGCCGGGCCGTGCGCAGCTTCGGATCCCGACTGGTGGAGGATGGCCATCTGGATGACCCGATGGATGTCTTCTTCGCCCGCAAAGCGGATCTTGAAGCGGCGGTCGCGAGCAATGACGAGGCGGGATGGCAGACCCTCGCGACGATCATCAACTCAGCAAAGGAAGTCTACCAGCGGGATGAGGCCCGACGCCCCGAGTGGATACTCGGTGAACAAGCGGAAGACACCAATTTGGTGGATTCGGAATCCGGTGACCAGCAGATCCTTCGCGGCATTCCGGCGAGTTCCGGGCAGATCGAGGGAGTCGTCTGCCAGGTGTGGAGCGAGGCCGATTTCTCCTCCGTCCCGGAAGGCGCCATCCTCGTGGCCCGCACCACCAACCCGTCGTGGACGCCGTTGTTCCATGCCGCCGCCGGTGTCATCACGGAAAGTGGTGGCCCATTATCCCACGGGGCCATCACCGCCCGCGAGATGCATATTCCAGCCGTGATGGCGGTGCGCGACGCCATGCTCAAACTTCCCACCGGACAACGCGTCCGACTCAACGGCACGAGCGGTGAGATCCAGATTCTCTGAAATGACTCCTCTCAAAAAAGCCACGCACCAACCGACTTCCATGAAACGACTCGAAGCACTTCTTCCCCTCGTCTTCCTGATCCTGCACGGATTCCTCTACAACGAAATCGGCGAACTCGCGGCGGCGCGTCAAATCGACCTGGGCCCCGTGATCGAAACCCCACTCGACGCCTGGATTCCGTTCGTCCCGGTCTTCGTGCTCCCCTACACCTTCGTCTGGTTCTTTCCCGTCTTGGTGGTCGGCTACCTGATGGTGATGCGGGTCGAAGCTGACAAGTTTCGACCGATGTCGGTCGCGCTGCTCGTGCTGGCGCTCGGATGCTATGCTCTGTGGATCGCCTTTCCGGTACAAGTGGGGCTTCGTGTGGAGGAGAGTTCACTCGCTGCCCACGGCTGGCTTGGGAAACTCGTGCTTTTCAACTACCAGGGTGCCTCCCACTGGAACGCCTGCCCGTCGTTTCATGTGGCAGGCCCATGGCTCCTCTATCGCGCGGCCCGTCTGATGGAGCCACGCCTGCCCCGTTTCTTCTTCTGGGCCTTCGTGGCAATTGCGCTCTCCACCGTCCTGATCCGCATCCACTACGCTGTCGACATCGTGTGTGGACTCGTCATCAGCGAACTCGTCATCCGGATGGTATTCAAGCCCCTCTACGAGGCCCGGACCCGGGAACGGGTTCCGAAGCACGCCACCTGAACGGCTTCCATCGGGATCATTGGCCCAGAATATTGACCGAGGACGATTGCCGCCGTCACATTAATCGGTCTATCCCTGATATCTCCAGTCATATGACTCTTCGGACTATTTTTATACTTAACTCCGAGGTAACTACTCAGGCCCCTTGGGCGAGCTCATCAACCGCCCCATCGAACTCGGCCTGTCAGGAGTCGTCGAATACCAGGGGGCTTTCATGGGTTATCAGGGAAATCGTCTGTCTGAATCGAGGTTAAGTCTCCCAAGCGACGGTTTTTCTGGAAAATCGTCTGTCGGGAAATAGGATGCGTTAGTGCCCATGAAACCGATTCTGTTCACCCATGACGATTGCGATGCCCACCGGATGCATGAGGGTCACCCGGAGCGTCCGGAACGGCGGCAGGCTGTGATGCGGCATCTCCGGGAGAAAAAGGGCCTTGAGGGTTGGGAGGTTCGTGAGCCGGGACTGGTTAGCCGGGAGGCGCTTGAGCACGTTCACGATGCGGACTATCTCGATCACATCTTTGCTGCGGCTCCGGAGGAGGGCTTGGCTCCGCTTGATGCGGATACGGCGATGTCCCCGGGGACACTTCGGGCAGCGCGGCTTGCGTCCGGTGCGCTCGAAGAGGCCGTTGCACTGGTGACCCGGGGCGAGGCGCAACGCGTGTTTTGTGCAATGCGCCCGCCCGGGCATCATGCCGAGAGCAATGCGGCGATGGGTTTTTGTTTTTTCAACCATGTCGCGGTCGGCGCTGCTGCCGCCATTGAGACACCGGACATCGATCGCGTGGCGGTACTCGATTTCGACGTTCATCATGGCAATGGGACGGTCGAGATGTTCCAGGACCGGCCCGAAGTGCTCGTCTGTTCGAGTTTCCAGCATCCGTTTTATCCGGGCCGCTACCATGAGGTGAAGCGGGAGCACATCGTGAATACTCCCCTTCCCGCCGGCACGGGAAGCGATGACTTCCGCCGGGCGATCGAGCGCGACTGGGCACCGGCCATCGAGAAACACCGGCCCCAGCTTATTTTTATTTCCGCCGGGTTCGACGCCCATCGGGACGACCCGCTTGGAGGGTTGCGTCTCGATGAAGAAGACTTCGCCTGGGTGACTCGCTGGATTGTTGACGCGGCAAAGAAGCATGCCGGGGGGCGCGTGGTGTCCACGCTGGAAGGAGGTTACGACCTCGATGCGCTCGCCAGCTCGGTGGCTGCCCACCTCAAGGAGCTTGTTCGGTGAACCCCGCACCCCGAGAAAGCTAAGGGCCAACCGCTAAAAGCGAATCGCCATGGTGCGTAGGGCCTTTGACTCTGTCCGGATCCCTTGATCGCCTTGAACCGGAGAGGGGAGAAACGAGGGTGCAAACGCTTCGGAATGAGCTACCCTCCGCCGTGTGACCGCGAAAAACAAGCTTCCGTTCTCCCCGCAAGTGCACCGTCGCGTCGTATTTACGGCCCGGGTTGGTGTCGCGATTGGCCTGTTGTTATTGGTCGTCCAGCTCGTTCTCTACTCCAGCCGGTCCAGCGAGCTCGAGCGGACCTCGATCGAACGGGGCCAGGCTTGTACGGATCAGATTAGTGTCGCTCTCGATCAAGTTTTGCAAAGTGTCGAGGCGACCGCGCGTGACTTTGCGACGGAGCTCGAGGCTGGTTCGATCGATGCCGACAACCTGCTGGAGCGGATTGAGCGCGACAGCCACCGCGAGCCTTTCTTGCTCGGTCTAACCGTCGCCTACGCGCGCGATGCCTACCCCGGCGGTGGCAAGCCGCTCTATGCGCCGTTCTACGATGTTGCCGCGGAGAAGATGATCTTTTGCGAGACTTTCTACGACTACACGGACCCGGCCAGGCGCAAAGATGCGCTGTGGTATCAGGATGCCCTCGAGTCGTCTGAGAGCGGCGTTTGGATTGCGGCCTTTGGTCCCGCCGCGGAGACGACCTATGTCGGTTTCAGCCTGCCGTTTCGAAACGCATCCGGTGCGACCGTTGGGATAGTCAATGCCTCGGTTTCGATGGCCAAACTCAACGATTTGCTCAACAAGCGGTTCGTAGGGCGGCTTGGCGGCGGCGTGATGATCAACCGCGACGGCATGCTCGTCGCGCATCCCGTATTTGACCACGTTCGCGCCGGTCGCAAATTGAGTGATGTTGCGGAACAGGCTGCGGATCCAGCCATGCTGGCGTTTGCGACGCAGACAGGTGAGACAGGGGAGCCGCGGCGGTTTACCGAGTTGCCGTCGCTGCGCGCCAACGGTGCCGGATGGTTGTTTGAGCTTTCGGTCCCTCGTGCCGACTGGAGACTTGGTGTCGCGATCTTCGAAGACGAACTGGAGCAGCAGAGTCGGGAGTTGCGTCGACGGCGAATCCTCTTGATCCTGACAATTCTCGCGACCGTCGTGCTCGCCCTGGGACTGGTGTTGCGCGTGGACCGACTCCGGGACGGTTCGATGTGGTTGTTTGTAAGCGCGCTCACCTTGTTGTGCTTGGGCGCGATTTACGTGATCTGGCTATGGACGCTTGCAGATGCCGGCAAGATTGAAGATTTCCAGGAGACCGATGCGCGAAAAGGGAGCCGCATCGTTGCGGACCGTGCCAGCCTTGAGTCTTTTCTTGATCACGAAAAAAAGCTCGCCGCGGATTTACATCGACCGGCGCCTGTCTTGATTCCTACCGGCGTCGAGTTGCGCTCGCTGCGATTTGTCGATGGCGAGACAGTGCAGGTTGGCGGCGTGATCTGGCAGACCTACGACGACACGCTGCACAAGGGGCTGCAGCGAAGTGTGAGCATTGCCAACGTCGCGCCGGATCCCGAAGCGCTCAGCCTGGAGGAAACGTCGCGCACCCGCACCGGGAGTAAGGAACGCATTGTCTGGGAGTTCCGGGCGGCGCTGCGTGCCGGGTTCGACTACAGTCTGTATCCCTTCGATCGCCAACGTGTGCCGCTCGCGCTTAGCCACCCGGCGATCGACAAGAACATCGTGTTGACGCCGGATCTCGATCGCTACGCCGTTCTTAATACGCACGCCAAGCCCGGGCTGGGCAAGTTGGTCTTGCCAGGATGGACGGTGCTCGGGAGCTATTTCGGTTACGACGTAAAAGACTCGACGGTTGGCTTTGGCGAGGCCGCAGGACGATCGGACGGACCTGAGCTGCACTTCGATGTGCTGGTTCAACGGCAGGTGCTGACACCGTTTCTGTCGCACATGTTGCCCCTGCTGATCGTCGCTTTTTTACTACACGGCGTTCTCATCAGCTCGAGTTTCAACGCTGATAAGAAGACGAGCTCAGGGTTTAGCACCTTTGGTGTTTTGGAGACGAGTGGTGCCTTCTTCTTCGCGATCGTCTTCATGCACATAGATCTTCGCAGCTCACTCAGCCTCGACACGATTACCTATCTCGAAGCCCTGTTCGTCGTGGCCTACTCGATGTTGGTTCTGGTCGCGATAAATTCGTTGGTGTTCACGGAGACTGATGCCGTGCCGGTGCTGGAGTACCGCGACAACCTAATCCCAAAACTCCTCTACTGGCCGGTCCTGACGGGTTTGTCACTTGCTGTGACGGTGTGGATTTTCTACTGATATCGAGTACGACTTACGGGGGGTATTTCTCTCATGCTCCGATAGGGCTTCGGACCTATGCTGCAGCTGAAATATCCGTCTAATCCATCATGCGTGGCTCGCGGAGAGCCAAAAAAGCGTTAGAAATACTGCGGCTGGATTTGCGGAAACCATCACCAACAGTCATGACCCATGTGTCCTTGCCAGAGCGGTCTTAGCTATGCCGATTGTTGTCACCTGTTTCAAGAGGGTCTTGAAACACCGAAAACTGCCGTGCAATTGATACGATCACGCGACATTCCCACTTCAGGACGCCAAGGGTTGAATTTCGCCGCCATGAATCACATTCTTCAAAAAGCATTATGAAAATCACCAACGCCCAACGACGTGAAGCCCTCGCACATGAAGACCGATTCGTGCGCGATGAGATCCTCCGCATCACCGAACGCTTTCAGGATAGGGGCCTCGAAGTCACTCGCCTGATCCAGAAGACGATTGATCAACATGGACTCGAGGGCGGCTTTTCATACCCCCACCGCCTGATTGGATTCGATCTCGACGATGAAGCCTCAACTTGGGTCCTTCAGAAACTTCAATCCGACTCCACCGCGCAAAACGGTGAAAACTGGAGATGGCACTATGCCAGGTGGCTCCAAAACCAAGCGCCACTTTCCTTCGTCGAGAAACAGCGCGAGGCCATCCTCGAACAACTACTTGCCCCCGGTCACTATTCGGACGAAGAGGTGGAATTCAAATTTGAAAAATTCATTCTCACCCGGTCGCTCACCCCCGCCGAAGCCCATGACCAGCTTCTCACTCACTGCGCCAAACTCAATGCAGAGACGGACTATGCCGAGTCAAACTGGCAGGATGCCGAGCAACTCGTCCCACTTCTCAAAAGCGGAGGTGATGACATCAAGAAAGCCGTCCTCACTTTCCTGAGTGACAAAAACAACCACCCCGATGAGGGGAATCCAAAGGACACCGACTGGCTCTATCAAGCTTACCTCAATGCTGCCGGGGATCTCCAAATCGAAGAACTAGTCCCCGTCCTCCTCGATTCCCTCCTTCTTGATTGGGAGGGCATCAATGAAGACACGCCCACCGCCCTCGCGCGCATCGGCACGGCCAGCACCATTGAGCAAGTCACCGACTTCTACCGCCAACATCTTACAAAAGAAGACGCCGGATCCGAGACCTCCCACATCCCTCTTTTTCTCACCCGCTTCTTCGAGCACATCGACTCAGACCTTGCCGCAGAAAAAGCTGCGGAACTACTCAAGGAAGACGATAGTTTCATGAACCAATGTTGCCTTGCCGACGCCGTCGCTTCCGATCTCGATAGCCGTCACACGCCCGAGATCCTCGCCTTCTGGAAGAAGAACCGTCAAGACGCCGATGCCAAAAGCCTCGCCGGGCCTCTCTACGCTCTTGCCATTTTGAGTGGAGAAGAACCCGAAGAAATACCTCAGTGGAAAGAGGACCTCAAAGAGAATTCAAAACCCCTCACCGGAAGTATCGACAATTTCCTGAAAAATTTTGATCAGCTTTTCAAACCCCGGCTCAACTTTGGCTCGACCCCGGCCAAACCAAAGCAGCCAAAACCGGAACGCGAACGCACCTACTGGGAAAAGCCCGAAGTCACCGCCGGCCGAAATGACCCCTGCCCTTGTGGAAGTGGCAGGAAATTCAAAAAGTGCTGCATGGCTTAACAAATAGGAATCCAAATGACTCATGCCCGTAAGTCACACCTCACCGGTATCGCAAAAGATCGCCCTCTTCCAGGAAAACGGCTACTTTATCCTCCGCTTCCTCACCACCGACCTTGGCAAAAACCTCGACCAAGTCCTGGACCGTATCCAACGCACCATGGCGCACCTCCGAGAGAAGCGAAGACATTGACCTCGGGGCGAAAGTCGGTGTCACCACCCGCATTCTTCACTCCTGATCCCAAGGGGCCAAAGTCTTGATCACTCTCCGGTTCGAGCGTCGGTAAACCACGAAATCGGAATCCACCGTCCATACCCTCGCCTCACTGATAGACTCGAGAAACTGCACCAGGCAGGCGTCCGCAAAATCCATTGGAGTATCTGCATACTTCTCCAAGAGTTTCAGTACTCTCGGAAGCTCGGTATTCAAATCAAAGGCAACTTTCACCACTCCTGCCCGACACATCTCCACCAAGACCCGGCGAGAAATCTCCGCATGCCCAAGAAGATGCCACGCCTCCGTCAAAACCGACTCACAAGTCAAAAGCGGCGGCCTTAAATTCTTGAAGCACTGCACCGCCCACTCGTGATGTTGGTCCGAGCGATCCAAAAGCGCCACGAGCGCCCCCGTGTCCGCGATGACTGGTCCAGCAGTCATTTCTTCCCGATGTTCGAAAGCCGGGCCTTATTCGTCGAAAGATCACCCAACCCGCTGGCCCCGAGTTTCTCCGAATCCTCGAAAATATGCGCCATCAGATCATAGCAAGACAGTTCATCACCCGTGGGGGAAGATTCCAGCACATGATCGATCCCTTCACGAATCAACGCAGCAAGAGAACTCTGCCGCACGCGCGCCAACAACCGCAGTCGCTGCTTCTCTTCCGAAGAAATCTTGATGGAAACCGTCTCGGACATAATATGAAAAGTAATTCCACTCTGCCAGAAGTCAACCACCCGCTCATACGAAGGGTATGAATCATGGGGACTGGGATTTTCTGAAGCCGGCGTCGGCTCGCTTGAAAGTGAGCCGGGACCAGGAATTAGGAAGTCAACAAGGGGTTTGACATTCTGAAACTCCTCGGAGAGGAGTCGGCACAAAGGTTGATCTGGCTTGGCGATCAAGACCTGCCCTGAAAGTTCAGGCCAGGATGCGGGCGCACCGTTCACGTTTTTCCAGAAAAATGAGAGCCTTTCAGCCGTCTCTGCTTGAGCTTAAAGCTTTCTAGACCGCCTCCGCGCAGCGTTGGCAGAGGTCGTCGGTGACGACAGGCTCATACTTGCGGCAACGGGGACACATCGCATGACTGGTGGCTTCGACGGTTGCCGTGAGAGCATCGCCTTCGGTGACCTTGAGCTCGCTCACGATGAAGAACTCGGCCGCGAACTGGTGATCCTTGAGCAAGTCGAGGCATGGATTTTTCGACGGCACGGTGAGGGTGACGCTGGCTTCGTTGTTCTTTTTGAACTCCTTGGCCTGCACTTTTTCCTCAATCGCAGTCTGCATCACGGCCTTGATTTCGTGAAGCTTGTTCACTTGGTCGATGGCCGCAGTGGTGGCGTATTTCGGGTTCACCTCGGGGAAGGTTTGCTCGTGGATGCTGCCTTCCGATTCGTTACGACCGGCATGCTCCCACGCTTCCTCACTGGTGTATGCGAGAACAGGAGCAAGGAGTTTGACGAGAGCATCGAAAATCTCCCCCATCACCCAGACACTGGCCTTTCGCTGCTCGCTGTCTTCAGCATCGCAGTAGAGGCGGTCCTTGGTAATGTCGATGTAGCTGGCACTCAGGTCGCTTGCAGCGAACTGATTGACCGTAGAGAAAACCCGACGGAAGTCGTATGCCTCGTAGGCATCTCTTACTTCGGTAATGATGACCTGAAGGCGCTCCATGATCCATTGGTCGATGAGCGGGAGAGTTTCCGGCTCGCTCACCTTCTCGTCACGCATGTTGCCGAGGAGGATCTTGAAGGTATTGCGAAGGCGACGATAGGGCTCGCTGACTTGTTGAAATAAGTTTTCGCTAAAGGGAACTTCGTTCTGCCAATCAACCGAGGAAACCCAAAGGCGGAGGATGTCAGCTCCATATTTGTTGTAAAAGTGTGCTGCGTCGGTCGGCTTGCCTTTTTTCTTTTCGCTCTTTGCGTGTTTTTTACCGGTGTCCTTATCAACCACGAAGCCGTGGGTAAGGACGGTTTTATAGGGCGCCTTGTCACGAACTCCAACACTCAACATGAGTGAGCTTTGGAACCAACCACGGTGCTGGTCGGTGGCCTCAAGGTAGAGGTCAGCCGGGCAGCTGAGTTCGGGATGGGCATCAAGCACGGCAACGTGGGAGGAGCCGGAATCGATCCAGACATCGAGGGTGTCGCGACATTTCGTGGAGCCTTCGGGAAGGCCGAAAAGCGTGGCGAGTTCGGCGTCGGATTTTTCAAACCAGACGTTCGTGCCTTCTTTCTCAACGAGATCGGCAATCTGCTTGGCGAGGTCGGCCGAGACGATGGGCGCGCCATCTTTGTCAAAGAAAACCGGAAGAGGAACTCCCCAGGTGCGCTGGCGCGAGATGCACCAGTCGGGACGAGCTTCGACGGTTCCGTAGATGCGGTTGCGACCCCACTTGGGAAGCCAGGTCACTTCATCGATTTCGCTCAATGCTTTTTCGCGGAGCTGATCGATGGAGATGAAGAATTGCTCGACGGCACGGAAGATGATGGGTGTCTTGGAACGCCAGCAGTGCGGGTAGCTGTGAGCGTAGGTTTCCTCGCCGAGGAGAGCCCCTTTTTCGGTGAGGATCTCGACGATGCGGGCGTTGGCCTTGAAGACGTGGACGCCGACGAGTTCGGGCAGGCCGCATTCGTCGGTGAAGAGACCGTCGTCATCGACCGGGCTGAGAACAGCGAGTCCGTTTTGTTGTCCGATGGAGTAATCATCCGCACCGTGACCGGGCGCGATATGAACGGCACCTGTTCCCGATTCGGTGGTGACGAAGGGAGCAAGGATCACCTTGGAAGTGCGATCGAGGAAAGGGTGCTGCGCTTCCAGACCTTCGAGCCCGGCACCTTTGATTTCGCCCAATTCCTCCTCAAGAGTGAGGCCGGTCTTTTCCTGGAATTCACCAAGAAGATCGCGAACTACGATGATCGTTTCGCCATTGGAATACTTACCGATGGTGTAAGTGAAGCGCTCATGCACCGCGATGCCGAGGTTGGCGGGGAGAGTCCACGGGGTCGTGGTCCAGATTGCGATGGAGGAACCATCAGGAAGTGAATCATGCGCAGGCAGATCGAATTTCACGAAGACCGCAGTCGACTTCTTATCCTGATACTCGACTTCGGCCTCGGCGAGCGCGGTTTTGGCACCGTAGGACCACTGGACTGGTTTCTTGGACTGATAGACGCATCCTTTTTCGATCAAAGCCGCAAAGGTCCGGATGATGTTTGCCTCGTAGCCGGGATCGAGAGTGAGGTAGGGATTCTCCCAATCACCGAAGACGCCGAGACGCTTGAAGGACTCGCGCTGGGTATCGATCCAACCACGGGCGAAGGTTTCGCAGCGGCGGCGGATTTCGGCGGGTTCGACGTCGCGGGCATCCTCGTCCTGCATCACCTTGAATTCGATGGGCAGGCCGTGACAATCCCAGCCCGGGATGTAGGGCGCTTCAAAGCCCGCCATCGACTTCGATTTCACCACGAAATCCTTAAGAACCTTGTTCAAACCGGTGCCCATGTGGACGTCGCCATTCGCAAACGGAGGACCGTCATGAAGGATAAAACGCGGAGCATTTTCGGCTTTACGCTTCGCAATAATTCGTGCGTAGAGATTGTCGGAATTCCACTTTTCGAGGCGAGCCGGCTCACGCACCGTCAAATTTCCCTTCATGGGGAAATCTGTCTTGGGCAGGAACAGGGTGTCTTTGTAGGATTTTCCTTCGGGAGTGCTCATAGCGCTAGGGGCGGGACGCTAGGGAAACGAAAGGAAAAGGTCAATGCCAGGGCAAGCGTGGGGAAAATTTCAGGGATTCACGCCTGATTCATCTTGGATCTGTATTTTTCGGGACAATCCTCAACGCCATGCCCATTCGAAAACCCTTCCTCTCCAGCGCCGCCCTTATCGCAGGCCTCATTGACTCCTGGCATACCACCAGCTTCACCGCCACCCCACCCGGAGGAGCTACAATCACCTCGACATCAACCCATCGCTACACCAAACCTTAAACTCATTTGAAGAATCCGCCCCCAATCCTGTCAGCCTTCGGAGGGTGCTTCGCTCACGCTTCGAGGGCTGGCATTTGCCTTGCCAAAATCACCCTCCTTCTTCTCCTCGCATCCGGCACCGCAAAAGCCGGCAGCCTTCGGATCAACATCAGTCACCAATTTGAGGGCAAACCTCTTGCCCTTAACTCCCTCAAATACGAAGGAAAGGAAACCCTCTCTATTTCCCGCCTCTCCTATCTCCTTAGCGAGTTCGCCCTCCAGAACCAAGAAGGCACGTGGCAAGAACTCCCCGACCAATTTGCCTTCATCGACGCCTCTTCCCGCCGGACTGCCTTCACTCTCAGCGACGTCCCCTCCGGCACCTACAAGAGCTTCCGTTTTTCCCTCGGCATCCCAAAAAAGCCCAACCACGGTGACCCCGCCCAATACCCCGGCGACCATGCCCTCAATCCCAACCTCAATCGCCTTCACTGGAATTGGGCCGGGGGATACATCTTCATGGCTCTTGAGGGAAAATACCGCAGCCCGGGGAAGGAAATCAAAGGCTTCGTCTATCATCTTGCCAACAACCCAAATCTCTCCCGCGTCCAACTGAACGCTGCTTTTAGGGTCAAAACCAGCACCGCCCTGGGCCTCACCTTCGATCTCCAAAAACTCCTCACCCACCCCCGCTCACTCTCATTCGAGAAAGACGGCAACTCCACCCACTCCCACCCCGGCGACCCCATCGCCAGCGCCCTCGTAGCCAACCTTCAAAGCTCGTTCTCCATCCGGGGAGCTTCCTATCCTCCCGATGAAGTCCCTCTCGCCAACGTCACCCCGCTTTATCTTCCGAAGGAATTCACAGCTTACCCCTTCAAAATGAGCCGGCGTTTCTCAATGCCCCTGCTCCCCCGCGATAACCCCCTCCTCGAAGAACGGGTTGCCCTTGGCAAAAAACTCTTTCACGACAAGGACCTCTCCAAGGACGGAACCATTTCCTGCGCCACCTGCCATCATCAGGACAAAGCTTTCACCGACGGACTCTCCCTTTCAAAAGGAATCAACAACCAGGTGGGCGACCGCAACTCCATGCCCCTCTTCAATCTCGCCTGGAAATCCTCCTTCTTCTGGGACGGCCGCGCCAAATCCCTCCGCGACCAAGTCCTCCAGCCCATCCAGGACCATCGTGAAATGGCCGCCCACCTCCCCAGCGTCATCGTCCATCTCGAAAAAAACGAAGGCCCCGCTTTCGAAAGAGCTTTCGGCCCGGGCGAAGTCACCGAAGAAAAAGTCGCCCTCGCGCTCGAAAACTTCCTCCTCACCCTCACCAGCTACGATTCCAAATTCGACCGCGCCATGTCCGGCAAGGACAAGCTCACTCCCGCCGAAGAACGCGGCATGAAACTCTTCTTCACCGAATACGAACCCCGCAGCCAACAATACGGAGCCGACTGCTTCCACTGCCACGGCGGAGCCAATTTCTCGGACCACCAACTCCACAACAATGGCTTGGGCGGAGACTTCTCCACCCCAAGTCTTAGAAATCTCGTACTCACCGCACCCTACATGCACGATGGCCGCTTCAAAACCCTCGAAGAAGTCATCTCTCACTACAGCGGTCCCATCGCGCGATCAAAGGACCTTGACCCCAACCTCGCCAAACACCCCAAGAACGGTCTTCAGCTCAGCAAAGAAGACCGGGCGGCGTTGGTCGCCTTCTTGAAAGCACTCACTGACCCCAAATACTAAAGAGAGCGGGAATTTCCACCCGCTTCACAACCAAACCAAGGTAGACACGCATGGGTTCTTTCCGTCCTCGATATGACCTAATCACCATGCTTCTGACCGCGATGTTCGTAACATGCTGCGGACCCGGTTCAAATTTTGTTCCCACTTTGATAATGATCGGCGGAATGGGGCAGATCCTCCTTTGCCCGCTGCATCTCTGCCTCTTATTCCGAGGATCGTCTGTGTCGCGATCATTGCCAGCGCCATCAACGGAACCCTCTCAGAGAGGCGGGCACGGGAAGAAATGCTAAATGCCAATCGTCAACGACCAGCGGGGAACGCCCTGCAAATTGCTAATCTACCGGCCTTTGCAATGAGAACCATACCGTTTGGACGCCCGATCCACAATCGCGACAATGGCGCCTCCCCAAATCCGGAATGGCTCATAAATTTTCAGAAAATTGTAGCTTTTCGAAAGCGCATAGGTTACGCGCTCAAGTCGGTTCGTGCCTTCGTCAGTCTTTCAGACTGCCGTCTCACAGCATGAGCCATTTTATTAAGATGAAAATGTATGTAGGCAATCTGTCGTTCAACACGACAAAGGAAGAACTTGAATCCTTCTTTTCCCAGTATGGTTCGGTAACGGACACTCACCTCCCTGAGGACCGCGAAACAGGACGCCCACGTGGCTTTGCTTTCGTGACCATGGACTCCAAGTCAGCAATGGAAGACGCCATCAAAGGCGCGGACGGCAAAGATCTCGACGGACGCACCCTGAAGGTAAACGAAGCCAAGCCCCGTGAAAACAGCGGTGGCGGACGCTACTAAGTTACCCTTCCTTTAAGGATCTCTTCAAAAGGCAAAGCACTTCACCGTGCTCTGCCTTTTTTTATGAAGCCGATATCGATGATCTCGCGAATCAGGCCTGTAGCGGCAATTCTTCCCGACCGCGCAGCCAACCTGTGAGGCTTAGTCTTTCCCGCTTCGATGGCCTCACCTCATGCCAAAAATCCGCACTTCGGAAAATCACCACCGTGCCCGCCCGAGGAATGACATCGAGAAACGGACCATCGATCCCCTTCTCAATATCTGTAAAGAGGCGCAACTCTCCGCCATCAGATTCATCCCAGTCTTCATTCAAATAGGCGATCACCGAAATCTGTCGAGCCAGAGTCTTGAAATGCCGATCCAAATGAGCCTTATAAAACCCGGCCGGAGGATAACGGGCCAGGTGCCCTTCATACGACCAGAGCGGTAGAAAAAGATGACGTCGGAAGTGCTCACAAAGAGCATTCATCCCGGCAATCCAACCTTCAGCACTCTCCGCAGGATCATCCGCTTCGAGCCAAAAGATGGAATCACTCCGAATCTCAGAACGCACTTGCACCCTCTGGCCCACCCCGACCCCGGCGCGCACCAAAGTATCGGCAGCCACCTTATCGGCCATCAGTTGGACGAGATCTTGCTGCACCTCGGGAGACAGCAAATCAGGAAATATCCCATACCCCGGATCCGCCACCGCCTCGACAAGAAGATCCATGGATTTCAAATCGAAGGGAGACGATGCCTGCCTCTTCATAAAAAACGAGTCGGACGAGGATAGAGCTCCTCCTTCGTCAGCTTCTTGATCTTGAAACGCCGAAATGCTTCGGCCGCAACCGGTGACCAGGCCGCCGGCCATCCTCCATCTTCTATTCCCGCTTCATCAGGATCCAAAGCCGGCGCGATGTAAGCCATCGCAACCCAACCCCACATGAATTCGCTGTGACTCAGTTCTTGGATGGGAGATCCCTCGTGCAGAATTCGATGCAGTCTGGCATGGGCTTCTTGCGCAGACTTTGGAATCGGTGATTGATCCTGAAGCACTGCACCCACCCGGGGCTTGGCGGGCTCGGATCCACGAAATCGGGCGGCGATCTCGGCAAAAAAATGACGGATTTGGTTCATAGAAACTTTGGGACACTCGCCATACGAGATTTGATTCGAGGCGATTTCATAACGCGGAGCAGCGCGCTGCAATCCAATTGGAAAGGAACCCGGGGCCCACTCTTCATCGGTCCGCGATACTGACTCGCGTACACGACCAAGCGATCCACCTGACTCAGCATCAGATTACGAATAAGGATCATGGACACGGTGATCTGAGCTCCAGGCGCAGCGCGGCTTGATAGGTTAAGTTGATGACGGGCCCCCAATCTGTGGGAAGGCTGAGATTACCATCTCGACCAAACGTTCCGGAGAGCGGGTCAGCGCATCGGTCGCGGGGATCCCAAGTTCCTTTTCGTAGCTCTTGATGGACTTCGAGATCTCGGCACCGGTCATGTTCTCATGGTTCAATGTGAGCCCGATGACCTTCGTCTCAGCAAAAGTTTCGATGAGATGAATCTCCGATTCCGGATCGGGCATCGGCATATGATCAAAGTCGCAGCGATGTTCCCGGCCAGGCGCATGCTGAAGCACGACACCCTGCGGACAACTCCCCCGGAGAATGAAACTCGAAGTCGAGTAAGCCGGATGACTGAGCGAGCCCTGGCCTTCGATCACGATGACATCGGGCTCCTCGTTTTCGAACGCTTCGATGATCTTGGCCTCCAACTCTCCTGCACAAAACTGTGAAGGAATGGCGTCAAGGGCCAGCCCGTAGCGAGCCCCTTGGATCAACCCGGTCTGGCCGGTGCCGATCATGACGGCCTTGATTCCGCGTTCGTTGAGAGCACGCGTCAAGATCGTCGCCGTAGTCCGTTTGCCAATTGCGCAATCGGTGCCTAACACCGCAATCCGGGGACAAGTCACATCTGCAATGCCACCGGTGAAAACGCGGAGATCTTTTTTGTCGCGAGGTCGTCGCACATCCCGAATCACGACCTTGGATTTCGCGCTGGCCGCCACGAATTGCGGATCATCATTCAGGAACTCGTGAAGTCCGTTCACGATATTCATTCCTTGATCAATCGCCCTGAGAATAATCTGCCTCTCGCTGGGTGAGAGCTTTTCGCTCGCCGGGGCAATTCCAAAAATGAAATAGTCCGGGACCTCACTGGTATACATCAAAGCTTCATCAAAATCCTCGTAGACCGGGATTCCATTGGGTTCACCGTCAAGAATCTTGCCCGCATCCTGCCCAGCCTGCTCACTGTCGATGATCGAAAGGATCTCGTACTTCCCGGAGTGACGGACCAGCCCGTTGGCGGTCTTGCCGTCGACTCCTCCGAAATGACCTTCGCAATAGACGATTGCGGTTTCCAATTGGACCTTATTGGGGTTGGCAGATGGCTTCGCCACTCTGCTGGCAGGAGGGGGGGAAGCGATGGGAATTCCAAAATCATCGGAAAAAATCGACGTCGTTGAGGATTTGCGTTTTCTAGACATAGGGGCTCTTCGAGCATGGCTCGGATGAGGCGACGGAATCGTGTCAGCCAGAAGTGGCGAACGGTCAGCATGAGGTCCCAACCAAGAAAAACTGGTGAGAGTTTCTTGTAACACGATTCCCGGGCAAAGATAGAAATATCTTACTTGTTCTCAGCCCATATTTCGGCCCCGATCAAGCCCGGTAACGCGATACAAGGCTTCAGCCACTCCCTGATCTTCATCATGAAGCATTATGGGTAAGGATGCCATGTTGATGACTAAAATTTTCATTAGAGCTCCAGAGGATGCTTAAGACTTCTCGTTTCTGAAAATACCCATATTTCTTGTTCGCAACACGCCGGCATCATTCAAATGAGAATATGATGGGAGCCAATAAAATCCCGCTGGCCGTGATGGTCCAGCGGGATGAAGAAGGGCAAGGACTCTTACCGTGGAGCGACCACCACCAGGGCAATCGCTTCGGTGTATTCCAGGGTGACGCTTTTCCCGACCTTGACCTTGGAGAGGTCGAAACGCTTTTCAGCGGTGACGATTCTCTTCGAACCATCCCCCAATTCGAGAGTGACCTTGCGGGTGGAGGTGTTGACGGCTTTGACGAGGGCCGTAGCGCTCATGGTCTCAACAGATTTCATTCCTGGTTTGGCCCCGATCCGGGCCAGGGTGGTGACTGCCCCTCCGCGCACACCTGGCTTCCTGTTACCCACGAAAATGGCGGACTCTTGCATGACCGTGTATTCGATACTGTCATTCACTTTGATCTGGTCGAAGTTGGCGACTTCAGGACCACACGTGATCCGACGCCTTTTGCCCTCGGAGGTGAGGAGCCCGAGCTTGCGGGTGGCTGGGTTGATTGCGGTCACCTTGGCGACTGCTTGAAAGGTTTCCACAGAAGCGAAGCCGTTTTCGGCTTCAAGAAGAGTTAAAGTTTCGGTACCGCCGAGGTCTGATGAGCAAGAGGTGAATGGAATGGCGATCAGGGCACTGGCAGCAAGTGTGAGACCAGCCTTCTGGAGTTGGGGAAGCAATTGTTTCATGAAGTGATTATTTGGACGGAGGTTGAGATACCATATTTGACGCCTGTTTCAAGTGCCGCGACGACTACCAAGATGAGGGATGCCCGGAATTTTCTTTTGAGGTGGCGTGCTTGAAGACGCCGTTGAGAGGATCAGGGAGCGGCGAAGGGGGCTAGCGTTTGGTTTTGGTGCGGGGCCGCCCCTGCTTCGGCGGGCGAAGATAGTCTTCGGGGGCAAATTGATGGGCTCTTTTGTTGGTCCAAACATTTTCGTCGGTGTCGTCGTAGTGGGTCCGGGTTTCCCGGAAGAGCTTCTTCATCGATTCAAGTTTCGCAGAGTGCTCAGGGTCGCCGGCGAGATTGGTCATCTCCTGGGGATCATTTTTGAGGTCGAAGAGTTCCCAGAGACTTCCTTCTTCCGCCGCATTTCGAGGTTTATTGAAATGGAGAAGTTTGTGGGTATCAGTTCTGATCGCGCTGTGCTGTGCCACGCCGTGTCCGCCGTCGATGTAGCGATAGTAAATGGTCTTGCGCCAGTCGGCCGGGGTGACACCGCCGTTTTTCAACAGAGGCATGAGGCTGATGCCATGCACCTTCCAGTCAGTCGTTGCTCCTGCCGCTTCAAGGAGGGTCGGAGCATAATCGATGTTCTGAACCATGGCCTTGCTTCGGCTGCCTGCTTTGACTTTTCCAGGCCAGCGAACGATGAGAGGCATCTTGAGCGATTCTTCATATGCCCATCGCTTGTCGAACCAGCCGTGTTCTCCCAGATAAAACCCCTGGTCAGCACAGTAGACGACGATGGTATTCTCATGCAGTTTCAGCGCCTCGAGTTTGTCCAGGACTCTTCCAACATTACGATCAACTCCCGCCACACAGCGGAGGTAATTTTTCATGTAGCGTTGGTATTTCCAACGGACCAAATCTTTGCCGGTAGGAGGGTTCTTCAAAAATGCTGCGTTCTCGCTTTCGAAAGCGGCGAGGTAGGCTTTGCGTTGTTCGGGCGTGAACCGTCCCAAGACTTTATTCGCTTGATCGCCTTCGAACATCATCAGGTCAGAGGCCATGCTCATATGCGTGTCGATTCCCATCCTGTGATTCGAGGCGGCAACCCGGCTTTCATAAGTGTCGAAGAGGGAAGGGGGCTCCGGGAAGGTGATGTCCCGATAGAGTTCCAACTCCTTGATGCTGGGCTTCCAGTTTCGGTGAGGAGCCTTGTGCTGGATCATCAATGCGAAGGGCTTGGTTTTGTCCCGATCTTCAAGCCAGTCCAATGCGATATCGGTGACGACATCCGTTGAGTGTCCCTCGACCCGACGGTTCCCTTTGGGGCCATAGAGATCCGGATTATAGTAGCTTCCCTGACCGCTGAAAACCTCCCAGGCGTCAAAACCGCTGGGCTTGGTCTTCATGTGCCACTTTCCAAAGACGGCCGTGGAGTAGCCGCTCTGCTGGAGTTTCTTGGGCCATGACGGACGTTTGGGGTCCAAGGCACCGCCAAGGTGAACGATCCCGTTTTTGTGACTGTGCAAACCGGTCATCACCGTTGCCCGGGATGGCGTGCAGATACTGTTTCCGCAAAAACTATTTTCAAAGAGCATTCCGTCTTTGGCCAGACGATCCAAATTTGGCGTCGGAGGGAGTTTCAACCCGTAGTTGTAAGATGAGATCGCTTGGGTGGTCAGGTCATCGCTGAAGAGGAAAACGATGTTTGGGCGTTTTTCTTCAGCGCCCACGAAGTTCGGAATCGCGAGTGCCGCCAGAAGGAGGAATCGATTTGTAAGAGTGATCATAAAATGAAAGGCTGGATGAAGGGAATTTGCTATTTTCAAGTAAGTCTAATCCACGAAGGGTTGGCGAAGTTACGCCGCCGGGAGGCTCCCATTAATTGCCCAGGCAGTAAAGGTAGCCATTCTTGGAACCCGCGTAGACTCTGCCATTCCAGACTACCGGGGTTGCATCGAACATGGGGCCACTGAGGCGATCGAGGCGGACCATCTTACCCGCCGGGGTGACTTGATAGAGGTCCATGCCATTGTCATAGCCTACGATGATTTTATCTCCCACGAAGAGGGGCGTGGAGATGGAGCCTTGCGGTAGCTTCACGGTATCGAGAACGAGCGGCGCGGGATATTGCTTCAGGCGACGCGGGCCCCAATTCATGACTCCGGTTTGGAGTTTCTTGTGGTTCACGAGAGTGAGATTCCCATCGATCCCGACGAAGCAGGCAAGGTCTTTGGAGACCGTCGATTGGTAGCGATGGTTGACTGCCGGGCTTCCAACCAGGCCGCCATTCCAAGTATACCATTTGCGATCCGGAAGCGGATGGAACCACTTCACTTTGCCACCGGTCGAAAACTTCACGACCCCTCCCTGCCCAGCAATGAACTGCTTCTCAATTCCAAGGAGAAGATGTTTGTCATTGGTCAGGGGCATGGTGCCATTGAGATCACCCCCGATTTCGAGCTTGGGGCTAGTACCACCAAACATTCCCAAACCACAAGCGTAAACCCGCCCCACCCCGGCGGCGACATATGCCGTGCTCCCGATCATCGTCGGCGAGGATTCACAACACAGTTCGCTACGGTAAAGCGCGAGATCAGACTTCTTGTATAAGAGCGATTGCTTGCTAATACGCGGCGCCGGCAGGCCGGTTCCCTTCGTAGCCTTGCGGACATCCGGTGAAAAAACAGTGAAGTATCCGTTCTCCAACGGGATGGCGGCTTTGCTCCCCAAGACGACCGCCGAGGCATCGACGTCACGGCTGTTGGAGGCCGTCGCCCGCGAGTTGTGCCGCCAAAGTTTCCGACCCGTGGTGTAAGAAATCCCATGCAAGCTGTAGGCCGTGCCAGTCCGCCAGTGTTGACCAAAGCCACTGCGGCTTCCCACGATCAGAGTGTAGCGCGTCGCGGCCGGACCTCCGACATCGACAAAAGTCGGCGTTCCTTTGATGACATCTCCCACGCTGGTCGACCAAATTACCGCGCCATCACGCGCACGGATCTTCTTCACATGATGGCTCAGGGTTCCCTGAATGAGATAAATTTCCTTACCCTCCTGAATCACCAAAGGCTGACCGGTCCAACCCGCGCCCTTCCACGTCCGGGTATCGCCTGTCCCAAAGGTCGTCTTTCCCGAGCCGAGCTGAGTTCTCCATTTCACGCGGAGCTTTGAGGGTGCTTGATTTCCGTAATAGTTCCGCTGATTGTCACCCAGATAGGTTCCGACGAGCGGCTTGATCTGCGCCGAAAGCGTGGCACACGTGATGAAGAAGAGGAGGAGTTTCATGAAATTAAAAGGCAGACTTGATCGCCGATAGTGGAACGGTCCCGGGGTAGGATCGAAAACGTCGATCCGTAAAATGCCACCACTCATTCGGCAGCTGGAAGAAGCCGGCCTGGTCCATCGCCTGCTGCAGAAGGTGCTTGCGATTCATCACCTCGGGATCGGGATGCTGATAGCCGGCCGCGGCTTGCGAAGTAAAACTATCAAAACCGGTGGGCATCTCTACCGCTTGACCCGACTTGGTCACAAGGGTCACGTCGACCGCGGTGCCGCAGGAATGTTGCGAGGGCTTGCTGAAGGGATCCGCCACGAAGCGAACATCATGACCCGAGGCATCCCAGAGGACGAGCTGCGCCGAGGGCGGGCGATACGCATCCCACACCTGGATACGATAGCCGAAACGCTTCACATAATCATTGGCCTTTCGGAGCCGCACCGCTGTTTCCGGGCGCAGCAGAGCGGGCATGTTGCTTTGATAAAGGGCCCTCTTGGCGATCGCCGAACCACGAGTGTAGCGGAGATCAATCGCAATCGACTTGTCCACCTCCGCGATGCGGATCAATCCCGCTTTTGCGAAGACAGAATTCGACGATGTGGGCAGAGAAGATCGGACCGGATCGCGACCCTGCCAATGGGGAGCAGTCGAACAAGCCACCACGATGACGCAGGCCAGAAGGCAGAGAGGAAGGAATAACCGCACGCCGATGACGCTAGTCGATGTTCCTTAAGATGAGGAGGACGAATATCATCAAGCTGCGTGCCGGCCGCTGGGGCCTTGGGACGAGAAACCATCGTCCACCACAAACCCGAGCCTCGAAGGAGCGGCATCTTCCACCACGGGAATCCCCAGGAAAAAGAGCGCACTCATCCATCCTCCCGATTTCTCATCAAAACCACAACAAATAAAATGGTTCCTACTCATAAAAGGCCACGATTTGATAGAACTCGACCACCTCTGGTGCCGGCATCGTGACCATCGCAGTATCTCCCTGAATCTCAATCTCTACTCCTGTCACCGGACTCCATCGGGCAGGGTCCAAATCAGAACTCTTCTCGATTCGATACGACACCTCTTCTTTAATCTTCCAACTCAACCGTGAACTCCCATCTTGCAACGCCACCGAGAGTTCGCGGACGGCTTCTTCAATAAGCGGAACCAGTTTTAAATCGAGATAGACCGGGCGGTGATCCGAGACCGTCACAAGATTGGCCCCCTCCTGATTTCCGGTCGGCCAATACACCGCTCCATCGAGAAGATGAAATCCTTCTTTGGAAGGAAGCACATAGTCCGCCCGCAATCTGAAGGTGGCGGTATCGAAGCGATTGGAGGCTGTCTTACCACCCGTCCGCTCGGGGTTGAAAGTCCCATTGACCAGCGGATGGTCGAGAATTTGATTGATGGCAGCATTCACACTGTCACCCCGGGTCGGATCGGCATTCTGATCCCCGGCAATCACGAATCGCTTCCCGCGCCCAAGTCCCCCACCCAAATAGCCAGCCGCTCCCGAAGTCAGGTAGTCGGCCCAGAGACGAATCTCATCATGGTTACGCCGGCCATTCCGGTCTTCCGCTCCATCAAAAGTCGGAGGAGTGGGATGGCTCACAAGCAAGTGGAAGCTCGTCCCGTGAACCTGAATCGGCACGTCCCAGTGGCTTTTGGAAGAAAGCCGGAGAACTTCCTGCTCATCCTCAGAGTAAAACCCCGGTGGGATCAAATTGCCTGGCATATTCTTCCAAAGGATCTTCTCAAATGTCCGGATTGCCTCGGTATCAATCTGAAATTTCGAAAAGATCGCCATCCCAAACTGCCCCGGGAATTCACCAAAGCCAAAAGCATCCTCACCATAATTATTTTTACCAGGTGTTGTGTTAATAATTCCGTTGTTATCGAGATCAAAGCCGGTGTGAATCCCGGTATTGGAAATGGCAACATAACGGTAGGGGTAGTCCTGCGGATCGCGCCCGTTTTGACTCACGTTGAAAAACTTGTCATTCATGCGGGTCGCCGCAGTCCCATTGGCATCGTAGTCAAATTCGTTCAGCAGCAGCACATCAGGCTGAATGATCTGGACCACCTCGGCAACTCGCCTCGCATCGTTGTTGGTCCCGTCCCGCAGGGATGGCGCAAAAACTCCCTCTCCACTTCGCTGCACGGTGGCTCTCACAGACAGGGCCGTATTATAAGTCGCGACCCGAATGGTCTTGGCCGAGAGAAGGGGAATAAGAAAAATCAGAAGTAGAGGCCGCACGGCAGAAGATAAGCACACTTTTAGCGACGGGACAGTTGAGAAGTGGTGAAAAAAGAGCCACCCTCCCGCATGCCTCTGATCACGCCCCGGGAAGCGGAAGCTCTCATGCTTTCCAATACCGACCTTCTCGGAATCGAATCAATCTCGCTGGGAAACGCCCTTGGCCGGATCCTTCGTGAAGACCTTTTCGCAGACCGCCCTTTTCCCCCCTTCGACCGGGTCACCATGGATGGCGTGGCCTTCCGTTTCTCCGACTTCAACGACACCCCACTCACCCTCCAGGGCACCCACGCCGCCGGCCATCCCACCCCGCCGAACCTCAAACCCGGCCATTGCTGGCAAATCATGACCGGCTCCGTCCTTCCGCCTGATTGCGACACCATCGTTCCTTATGAGGAGGTCACGATCACAGGCGAGGAGGCGCAAATTGAATGCCACCCCGTCGCGGGTAAGTTCATCCACCGGGAGGGTTCGGATGCCTCGCCGGGAGATCTCATGATCAAATCCGGTACCCGCATCGGCCCGGGGCACGTTGGCATGTTGGCCTCCATCGGAGCCGCCGAGATCAAAGTGACCCGTCTTCCCCGCCTCAAGATTCTCTCCACCGGCGACGAACTCATTCCCGTCGCGGAAACCCCTCTCCCCCACCAACTTCGCCAGTCAAATGGCATCACCCTCCTCAGCGCCGTCCACCAATGGGGCCCCACTGAAGTCACCTGGGAACACCTCCCCGATGACCTCGCCGCCACCACTGCCGGCATCGCCAGAGCATTGGAAAACTCCGATCTCGTCATCCTCTCCGGCGGCATCTCCAAGGGCCGTAAGGACTACGTCCGCCCTGCCCTCGAATCCCTCCGTGGCGACCCTCTCTTCCACGGCATCGCCCAGCGCCCCGGCAAACCTCTCGCCTTCTGGAAAAGCGTGGTTGCCCTCCCCGGCAACCCGAACTCCACCCTCACCACCTTCCAACGCTACGTCGTCCCCATGCTCCGACGCATGACCGGCACCCCCGACGCCGAAGACGTTACTCTCCCCCTCGCGACGTCGATCAAGCGTCACCCCTTCCTCACCCAGTTCCTCCCCGCCAAGCTCAACCACGAAGGCAAGGCCATCTCACTCTCCCCTCAAAATTCCGGCGACTTTGTCACCCCCCTCCAAAGTACGGGGCACCTCGAAGTTCCTCCCGGTGAAGGACTGGTTGCTATCGCCAGATACTTCTAGTAGATGCTTCAGCCCGATCCTCCCACGCAACATAAAGGAAGCGGCTCTCACCTCCCGATGGTGAATCGCCGCGCCGAACTCCGCCCCCGGATCTCCGGCGAATACATGCACTCCACGTGCGCGGGCAACGCAAGACACACTCCTTCGGTCACGACACTCAGGGTATACCGATGCTCCTTGTTCCAATTGGAAAGTTCTGAAATGAAGAAATGAGACTCCCCGGTCCGGCTCTCCCGATAAGCACTTTGATGATACCCACTCAGCTGAATCAGGGGCTCAAGCCCCGCCGGAATGGGGTCTCGCAAGTGCAGGAACTCACGTGGTTCGTCGGCATCAATTCGAAGCACCACTTCAATCATTTCGCCTACCTTCAAGGCATCCCCTTCCTTCACCAAGGCTCGTTCCCCATTCTGATCGACCCGGAAATATTGACGCTCCAATCTCAAACCAGACTCCTCATCCATCATCGCCTTGGGATCCGAGGATGGATGCGTGATCGAAGCGTTCAGAAAGACCCCTGACTCAAGATCACCCCGTCGCGTGATCTCGAGAACAATCTCCTTCTCGCCACCGCCGGAAATTGCTTCGACCGGCAGCTCAATCTTTCCGGACCAGAGTTCTTCTTTTGATAAAATGAAAGTATGAATCTTCTCCTTTGAGCGAATCTCGATCTCCGTCGCCACTCGCCCTGCAAAAGGATCAGTTTGAACCGAAAGCATCGCCTCCACGATGGCCTCCAGACAAAGGCCTGACTCACGGGTGCTCTTCCACCGCACGCCATCTTTTCTCGCGGCAAGAAGGGTGCGAATTTCTTCCCGGAGCTCGTCTTCGCCGGCATCCATCTTCACCAGCAATTTCAGGAAACAAGCACGACGCTCCACCGGCTCGTTCCACCAGGAGTAATACCAACTCCGATTTGGCTTAAGCCCTGCGATCTTCTTGCGAACCTCTTCCGTGAGCACTGCCACCCGCTCCTTGTTCTCCATCGCCAAAGCCAGATGGATTTTTGAAGTCAGTGGGAGGGCATCACGGATAACCCAGAGCTTCTCCACCAGCTTCCCGGCCTGATCACTTTCCACCTCTTCCAAAACCCAAGCGACAAGAGCTGCTTCCGCAAGCAGTTGCTCGCTTGATTTTTGCGAGAATTTCTTTCCGCTCCAGGCCTCCAACCACCTGACGCCGCTCTCTGTTGGGCTCTTCTTTCTCAGCTTCTTGCCCGCTTTCCCAGCCATCGAGAGTCCACGCACCGCCAAGGCCGTAAGATAGGCCCGGGCATTGGGATCCTCTCCCGAGAACCAGCCCCACGAACCATCGTCCTTCTGCAATTCCTTCAAGCGACTGATTCCAACATGAACCATATCGTTCACTTTGGCTTCACTCAGATCGACCGGCTCACGCAAAAGCTCGGCCTGCCCTCTTCCACTGATCCAGCCCAACGAGTGTCCATGATTCTTTGAAAGGTGAATCATCTTATTCCAATCCAACCCGAGCTGATCCGCCGCCTCCGAAGCCACGAGAAGCGGAAGAAAGCGATTGAGGGTCTGTTCGGCACAACCGTGAGGGTATTGCACCAAATCCGGAAGCACCGTCAGACCACTCACCGCGGGGTGAGCCTCGGCCCGGATCTGGATCTTCCTCCCGGTCATCCCGGGATCGTGAGGAAACCTCAGCCCGGAGATTTTTTCGTTTTTCTTAATCGAGACCGAGTCAGAAACCGTCCGCAGCACCTCGCTGGCCGCGACAGGAACACGATCCTCAAAGCCATCGGTCAATTCACCATCAGTACTTGAAGCCTTCACCCGAAGAACCGCCGCGCCAGCCTTCGTCATTTTCACCCGCCATTGCGCCATCCCCTCGGCTCCGGCTTCGAGCTGGATCTTCCGAGCTCCCTGATCTGCCACCGCGACTCCCTCGGCCTCAAAAACAAGTACGAAGTCCTTACGATTTTTAGAGAGGTTCTGAATCATGGCCCCGATGACCAACTCATCTCCCACCACGGCGGCTCGTGGAAGAAGCGGCCTCACCTGAAGCTCTTTCGACACCGGCAACTCCAACTTCGCCTCACCAAACGATCGGCCTCTTCCAAAGGCCCAAGACCTGTCTCTTATACACATCTCCGAGCCCACGAGACCGAGGCTGATC
>OJIS01000114.1_pt1 | contig 30322 bp, 23 predicted proteins | sample 1595671 | NCBI WGS metagenome assembly OJIS01 (sample SAMN05416814, study PRJEB24817) | seawater metagenome | isolation source: Sea water | place: Canada:Atlantic | collected 2013-07 | reverse complement strand
TCTACACAGAGTAGATCGTCGGCAGCGTCAGATGTGTATAAGAGACAGCTCCAATACCGGAGGCCACCTGGGACCAAATCTCGGTGTCGTTGAACTGAGCATAGCCTTGCATCGTGTTTTTAATTCTCCCGAAGACAAATTCCTCTTCGATGTTTCCCATCAGGGTTACGTCCACAAGATGTTGACGGGCCGTGCCAGCAAGATCGGGACGATCCGACAGTATGAGGGGCTTAACGGATTTCTCCTCCGCACTGAATCCGAGCACGATTGTTACGGTGCCGGGCACGCCGGCACCGCTCTCTCGGCAGCTTTGGGCATGGCCTCGGCCCGCGATCTTAAGGGCGATGACAATCACGTCGTCGCCGTTGCCGGTGACGCCGCTTTCACCTGCGGCCCCACCCTCGAGGCGCTCAACAACATGGCCGAAGCCACCAACCGCTGCATCGTCGTCCTAAACGATAACGAGTGGTCCATCGACAAGAACGTCGGAGCAATGGCGAAGTACTTCAATACTCTTCAAACCCACCCCGCCTACAACGGAATCAGGGAAAAAGCTGCCAGCCTCGTCGAAAAAGTTGCCGGCCCCGGTGCCCGCAAATTTGCACACAAGATCGAGCGCAACGCCAAGAATATGATCCTGCCGAACGTTCTCTTCGAGAAATTTGGCATGCGTTACTACGGACCAATCGATGGACACGACCTTCCTTCCCTCATCAAAAGCCTTGAGCACCTCAAGGAGCAGGATGAGCCCGTCATCCTCCACATCATCACCGAGAAAGGCCGTGGATATCAACCCGCGCTCGACAAACCCGGTAAGTTCCACGGCCTCGGACCCTATAATGTCGAGGATGGATCCACCGCATCGGGAGCTCCGACCTTCTCCGAACTCTTCGGCCGGGCCGTCACTGATTTCGCCAAGGAAGACAAAACAATCACCGCGATCACGGCAGCCATGCCCGGCGGGACCAAACTGGAGACCTTCAAGGCCGAGATCCCGGAGCGCTACTTTGACGTGGGTATCGCCGAGGAACACGCCGCGCTCTTTGCCTGCGGCCACGCCTCCCAGGGCCTCAAGCCCTTCCTGGCGATCTACTCGACCTTCATGCAGCGCGCCTACGACATGATCCTTCATGACATGGCTCTGCAAAAACTCCCCGTCCGCCTTTGCATGGATCGCGGAGGTCTCTCCGGCGATGACGGACCAACCCATCACGGACTTTTTGACATCGGCTATCTCCGCCATGTCCCCGGCCTCGTTCACATGCAGCCCAAGGATGAAGACGAATTCGTCGACATGCTTTGGACCATGGCGAACTACGAGGACGGCCCGATTGCCATCCGCTACCCTCGAGGCAACGGACCCGGCACCACCATTAAGGACAAACCGGAGCTCCTCACCATCGGCGAAGCCGAAGTCCTGCAAGAAGGCAAGGACGTCTGCCTGATTCCCCTCGGAACCATGATGGAGCTCGCCCTTGAAGCGAAAGCGACTCTCGAAGAAAAAGGCTTCAGCGTCACCCTGATCAATCCCCGCTGGATCAAGCCTCTTGATTCCCGCACCATCTCAAAGTTCGCAGCACAGGCCAAGGTCGTCTGCACCTTCGAAGACCACGTTCTCTACAATGGCTTCGGGCTCTCCATCATCGAACTCTTGCACGACGATGTCATCGATACTCCCGTCGAGCGCATTGGCTGGCCGGATGAGTTTGTCGAGCACGGAAAGCCCGAGATCCTTCGCGCAAAACACGGCCTCACGGCTGAAAATGCGGTGGACAAAATCCTCCCGCACCTCGCCTAGCGGCCCATGACCTTGGGCTCTTACTTGAGAGCCCAGAGGTGCTTTGCTCCGCGTAGGATCAGCTTTCCGTCCACGTAGATGGGAGAGGCAATGATCGCCTCTCCCAGATTGTTCTCCTTCACTTCACCGAGGCCTTTATCGGTAATCTTCGCCATGAAGACCACGCCGTCCTCACGTGGGATACACAGCGTATCTCCAACAAGAATAGGCGAGGAATAGTAAGTGCTCGCAGACTTGGGTAGCTTTCCCTCCCAGAGAGTTTTACCGGTCTTCGCTTCCAGGCACGTGACCAGTCCACGACTCTTACCTCGGTCTACGATTTGATAAACATTTCCATCGTGCCCCACCAGGGTAGCGGCATCAGCAGTCGCCATCTTCTTGCGCCAAAGCACATTGGTCTTGGTGACATCGCCTTTTCCGCCGGCTTTGATCGCCATCAAATATTCGCCACGTCCGTGCGGGACGACCACGATTCCACCGGTCACCACCGAGGAAGCAATCGTGCGCCACATTCCTTTCGTTTCCGGATTGATCCCTCCGCAGAACCAGATCAATTCGCCGCTTTGAGCACTATGCCCGGTCACGTGATCCGCTCCGAAACTCACCACCGTGTCGACACCGTCGACCGAGATCAAATGAGGTGAGGTGTAGCTATCGCCGGACTCCTTGGCCGTTTCAAATTTACGATCTGTTTTCCAATTCACCTTCCCTGATCTGAGATCGAACGAAACCAAGTAGGAATTCCCCTCTGTCTGCATCACCACCACGATCACGCGGTCCTTATAGAGAAGTGGCGAGGTCCCTTGATCCCACCATAGCTTATCCTCTCCGTAAAGTTCGTGGAGATCCTTATCCCAAAGCTTCTTGCCATCCTGCGAACAAGCAGCCACGCGACCCGATTTAAAATACCCCACAACGGTCTCACCATCGGTCACCGGCGAGGAATTTGCGCTGCTGCCAACCCGCTGACCGCGCCCGGGAGTTTGCTCACCATAACTCTGCCGCCATTTCTCTTTTCCATTGAGATCATAAGCGACCAGGGAATCTTTCCCGTCGATCGGCGAAGTAATGAAAAGATGACCTTTGGCAACCACCGGCGTAGAACAGGCCCGACCCGGCAACGGTGTTTTCCAGGCCACCCGCTTACCCTCGGCATCAAACTCCATGGGAAGACTCCCCTCCGGGACAGAACCATTGCCATTGGGCCCTCTCCATTCCTGCCATTGGGCATTGAGCGGAAGTCCAAGAAGTCCCAAAACGAGAGAGCAAACTACGGTCTTTGATTTCATACCCCCGACGATACCTAACAAATTCCCACTTCTCCAAGTCTCAAAAACCCATCTTTCTTAAAAAGAATCTCATCGCCAGACCGTTTCATTCACAGAAAAGTGCGGTTTCCCTGAATTTTTCAAGAGATCTCACAATTGTGCGGTCGCTCTTTTTGAGGACGGTGCTAATCTTTCCCGACTTAGATATCGATCATTTTACTCAACTCTCATGACCCCAGAAGAATTCTCCGCTGAAATCCAAACACGCTCCGCCTTTGTAGAACCCCTTAGACAAGAGATGGCTCGCGTTCTCATTGGCCAGGACCACCTGGTCAATCGCATGCTGGTCTGTCTCCTGACCGGAAACCACCTTCTCGTTGAGGGTCTTCCAGGTCTCGCCAAGACCCTCGCGGTTAACACCCTGGCCCAAGCGCTGCAAGCTCGCTTTGGCCGGATTCAGTTCACCCCGGATCTCCTCCCCGCCGACGTCATCGGCACCCACATTTACAATCCCGGTACCCAGGAATTCAAAGCGAAGGAAGGCCCCGTTTTCACAAACCTCCTCCTTGCGGACGAGATTAACCGCGCCCCCGCCAAGGTGCAGTCCGCCCTGCTCGAAGCGATGCAGGAGAAACAAGTCACCCTGGGAGGACAAACCCGCCAGCTCCCCGATCCATTCCTGGTGATGGCGACCCAAAACCCGCTCGACCAGGAAGGAACCTACCCCCTTCCCGAAGCGCAAATGGACCGCTTCATGATGAAGGTCATCGTGGGATATCCACAGCGAGATGAGGAACGCGAGGTCCTCCGCCGCATGTCATCCACCATGACCGCTCCTTCCGCATCGGCCGTCACCACTCTTGAGGCGGTCACATCGGCGCGGGCCCTCATAAACGAGATCCACGTTGACCCCAAGATCGAGGACTACATTCTCGATATCGTCTTCGCGACCCGGGAAGAAGGCCGCCTCCAACTCTCAGAGCGCCAAGCCGGTCTCGATCTCTCTGCCTTTAACCCACTCATCACCGCTGGTGCCTCGCCACGTGCCACCATCCAGCTCATTCGTGGAGCCCGTTGCCTCGCCTTCCTCGAGGGCCGCGCCCACGTCCTGCCCGAGGACGTTAAAGCCATCGCACCCGACATCCTCCGCCACCGGATTATTCCAAGCTACGAAGCCCAGGCCGAGGACATGAGTGCCGACGTCATCATCAGCCAACTCCTCGACACCCTCCGCACCCCCTAGCAATTCCATGCTGGCTTCAGAGTTAATGGAAAAAGTGCGCCGGATTGAGATCCGGAGCAGGCGCATCGTGCAAAACCGCACCGCCGGTGCCTGGCATGCCTCCTTCAAAGGGCGGGGAATCGAATTCGCTGAAATTCGGGAATACCAGGAAGGCGATGAAATGCGCTCAATTGACTGGAATGTCTCGGCCCGCCTCGGCTCCCCTTACATCAAGCTCTTCACTGAAGAGCGCGAACAAAATGTCTTCTTCCTCGTCGATCGTTCCGCTTCCGGGCAATTCGGCTCCGGCGTCACAACCAAGGCAGAATACACCGCCGAAGTCGCCGCCGTCCTGGCCTTCTCAGCGACGCTCAACAAAGACAAGGTCGGGCTTCTTCTATACTCCGACCAAGAAGAACTCCAGCTTGATCCCGCCCGCGGACATCGGCACGTCCTCCGCATGATCCGCGAGCTCCTCGCCTTCGAACCCAAGTCACCTCGCACTGACCTCGCCGGTGGAATCGAGCACATGCTCAAAACTACCCTCAAGCGCTCCATTGTCTTCATTTTGAGCGACCTCATTACGCCCGCTTTCGATAAACCCTTGCGAGCTCTCGCCAGAAAGCACGAGGTCATCTTGCTCCACATCTCCGATCCTATCGAACGATCCCTGCCAGACATCCCCGCTCTCTCCATCAGCGACCTCGAAACCGGCAAAGTCACACGCCTGACCCGCAAAGAAGCCCGCGGACTCGCCGCCCGAACCACCGCCGCAACCGAAGAAACCGCTTCGATCTGTCGCCGGGCCGGTATCGACTTTGTCCCGCTCGACACCGCGACCGACTATCTTCCCGCCATCATCGCGCTCTTCCAAAAGCGCATCTCCCGTCGATGAAATCCTTCCTCACCGCTCTCAAGTTCACCCTCCTCGCCATCCTTCTGATCGGACTGGCCTTTGGATTTATCTTCTTCCGCGTCTGGCAAAAAAACGAACGCCCTGAAATCACGGAAAGCTCGTGGACGGAATCTGAAATCCTTCTTGGGCACTCATCGACCCTTGAACTCACCATTCAAGCTCCCTGGCACCGTAACATCAGATCAGCCTCTCCCCTGAACCACCCGGACTTCCTCTTGCCCGTCACCGATAAAGCGATTTTCACCAAAGGCTCGCTGAGTCTCCTCGGAAATCGCAACTGGACTCTGAGCATCCCCTTTGTCGCAACCGACGCCAAGCCAATCAAAGGTCTCACCGCGAGCTTTCCGATCGAGACAACCAAGCGGATCTCTCCCAATTCGGTCAACCTCGCCCTCCCCCCCCTCACCATCATTCTTCCCGAGGAGATCCCCGAAACTCCACGCGATCCGGATGCCTTTCTCACCGAGGACGAACCAAAAGACATCGTAAAAGTCGATCCACAGGCCACCACCGATTGGGAAAAATGGCGCTGGCCTCTCCTCGCCATCCTGATCATTCCCGTCATCTATCTTCTCAAGCTCAGCGGGATCATCAAAACCACGCCGCCCTGGGAAAAAGCACTTGGCAAACTCGATCAACTCGATCCCCAAACCCAGCCGGTGTCATTCTACTCCAAGCTCACCGACATTCTGAAGCAATACACTTCCGAACGCTACTCGGTCCGCGCCAGTGCCAAGACTTCCGCTGAGTTTCTCCAAATCCTGCGAAATCACCCGCGCATTCCAAACGAATTTCTCAACGAGCTCGTCAGTTTTGCTCACCTCGCCGACGATGTGAAATTTGCCGACCACACCCCCGATTCCGCCGAGGCTTCCAAGTCACTTACCCTCGTCCGCTCCTTTGTAAAATCAACCACTCCGGATCCTGACGAGGGAAAGAAAGGCTGATCGAGATCACTCTCTTTCAACGAGCCCAATCACAGACGGGCACGAATGGATGGCATCCCAAGCACCAAAGGGGAAGCAACTCGCGTGAATCGGCGACGGCCCTCACACTCCAAAAGGGTCCAAACGAAGAGAACGATTCAAAGATTTGCGGGCACGTAGTGAGGATCGTCATCGGCAACCTCCACCGTGACAAAGGCATCCGCGCTATCGATCAACTTCGCACAAGCCGGGCTGAGGTGCCGCAAGCGAATTCTCTTACCCGCCGTCTTGTAACGCTCGGCCAAAGCATTCAAAGCTTCCAGACTTGAGAAGTCAGCCACCCTGGCTTCCTTAAAATCGATGATGACTTCGTCAGGATCGTTGGAGGGAACAAGACGCTCCGAGAACTCACGTACAGACCCAAAATAGAGGACCCCTTGAAGGTTGTAGATGCGCACGCCCTCCTGACTGTCATCTCGACGAAGTCGCACATGTTTCGCGCTTTCCCAAGCAAAGACAAGGGCCGAGAGAATCACTCCGACGAAGACTGCGAGCGCAAGATTGTGCATGAATACCGTGATTAAGGTCACTGCCACAATCACGAAGATGTCGTGAAAAGGAACCCGTCCCCAGGTCTTCAAGGTCGACCACTCAAATGTCCCGATGACCACCATAAACATCACACCCACCAATGCCGCGACCGGGATATGAACAATGACCGGACCTCCAACCATGATGAAAATGGCGAGAGCAAGAGCGGCCACGATACCCGACCAACGTCCCCGCCCCCCGGACTTAATGTTAATCAAACTCTGGCCAATCATCGCACAGCCACCCATCCCGCCAAACAAGCCCGAAAGGATGTTGGCACTTCCCTGGGCAAGACACTCGCGATTGCCGCTGCCGCGAGTCTCGGTCAAATCATCGATAAGCTGGAGTGTCATCAGAGATTCGATGATTCCCACCATCGCCGCGGAAAAGGCAGTGCCAACAATCAGGATAATCGTCACCTTATCCCAAATGATGTCACCCGGCCAAACAAGAGGGGGGAATGCCCCTTTCAAAGAACCATCCCCACCACCATTCTTCAGAACATCCTCAATCGTCTTGGTCTCGAACAAGCCAAAGTAACTGGCCCCGCCTACCGCTAAAATCGCGATTAATATGGAAGGCACGGCACTCGTGAACTTGGGTAAAAAATGAATAATCGCCATCGTGATGGCAGCCAGCACTCCCATCGTAATCAGAGCGTTCTGCCCCATCCAAATTCTCTCAAGGCTCCCTGCCACTTCGGAATTAAACTCCGGATTAGGCATTTTAAAGGAGTCGAATTGCGCCATCAAAATCACAATCGCCAGGCCATTCACAAAGCCCATCATCACCGGATGGGGAACCAGGCGGATAAAGCGGCCCAGACGACCGATTCCGAAGAGGATTTGAATCAGCCCCGCAATCATGACCGTCGCAAAAAGATACTGAAGGCCGAGATCTTCGATGCCCCTCTCCGCTCCCGCGTCATTGCCGATTCGAACAACCGCACCCACGACAACCGCGATCGCACCGGTTGCTCCGGAAATCATGCCGGGCCTACCACCAAAAGAAGAGGTAATGAAACCGAGGAAAACCGCGGCCCAAAGACCGACAAGTGGATTGACCCCAGCCACAAACGAAAACGCAATCGCCTCGGGCACCAAGGCCAGTGCCACCGTCAAGCCCGAGAGGGTGTCATCTTTCCAATTGCCATTACGCTTACGGATTAGGTCAAAAATCATCGTTCAAAAGTGGATTCGGGCCACAGACAGAGTTGTCCGATCGCCAATAAGGGGGTCGGGACTACCCCTGCCTCCCCACTTTGGCAATCCCTTTCCCCTTTTTCAGACCAAGTCCTCTTCCTCCTTTTAAAAGACCCAGCTAACCCACCTTCCCCTCTTTGACCTCGCTGACTCCGAGTTCAAGCCCACTCTTTTTCCACCAATCCAGGTTCGTCGTCGTGATCAACTTCTGGGCATCTGCCGGCAAAAGCTCCATCAAGGCGTTACGCCGTCGCGGGTCGAGTTCACCAAAGACATCATCGATCAAGTAGACCGGCGACCGGCTTCCGAGTTCCCGAAGCAACTCCCCTTGCGCCAGCTTCAGCGCCAACGCCACCGTTCGCTGCTGCCCTTCACTGCCGAAGTCCTTCGCAGATCTCCCCGCAATCGTGAGTTTCACATCATCCCGATGTGGCCCAGCCAGGGTCACGCCTCTCCGTGTCTCAGAATCCTCGACCTCCGTAAAAGCCGCCTCCAAATCTCCCTTGGAACGATCAACGTATGTGATGCCCAATTCCTCGGAAGCACCGCTGATCACCTCCTGATTCCCTCCCGCAAGTGGCGCGAGGTTTTCACAAAGCTCCTTTCTCAACCGGATCATCTCACTCCCGTGCTCCAGCAACATCTTGGTGTAAGCCATCACCACGCCCTCCCTCGCCGAGTATGATTTCAAATAGCGATTCCGTGCTACGAGAGCCTTGCGATAGCGATTCCAATGATACCGGTAATCCGCATCAACCTGGGTCGCGATAAAGTCCAAAAAACGCCGCCGACTCTCGCCACCCCCTCTTACTAAATCGAGATCCTCATTGCCCATCCACACCACCAATCCACTCTCCGCAAGATACTCTCGGCGCACCGCCACCTCCTCGCCATCTGCCCGCAAAGCCAAGCCCTTGCGATCCCCCCTCACTTGTAAGGTCCGCCCCCACGCCTCACCCGCGATTCCAAATCCCTCCGCTCCTTCCCGGATCAACTGACGGGTCTGGCGCGCCCGCGGAGATTGCAAGCGCAGGAGTAAGCAAACCGCTTCGAGCAAGGATGTTTTCCCCTGCGCATTCTCACCCACAAAGATCTGTCCACCTTGATCAAGCGACAACGACACCTGCTCAAAGCATCGGAAATCCACAAGGCGCAGGCTCTCAATCACGCCCCAACATCAGGGGCAAAACGACCCTTAGCAACGCGAAACCACCCCACAAAATTAGAAAAACCTTTTCCCAATTTTCTCATGGCAAGGGCCGTTCCAGTCATCGAACCACTCCTACAAAACCAATGAGCCTCCATGCCCAACTCTCACCCGAAGCCCAGTCTCGTATCGCGGCCCAACGCCGCACCTCAACCTTAACCAGCCTCGTCATCGCCCTCCTCGTCATGACTTTGATTGGGGTGGTCCTCATGATCATCGCCTTGGCGAGCGATGTGAACAACATTCCCGCGATTCAATACACCTCGGTCGAAGGTCCCAAAGACGACAAACTCGAGACCAAGAGGACCACCGACACCATCATGCGGAAGCCTTCTCCTCCGTCGGCCATGCGAACCAGCGCCATCGTCACCAAGTCCTCCTCACCAGTTTCGATCCCTGTTCCGGAGATCACTCCAACCGAAAGCGACTTCGGATTCGGTGACGGCGATGGCTTCGGAAATGGCGGGTTTGGAGATGAAGGTGGCCAAGGAAGCTTCCAACCAAATATTCCGGCAATAAGCCGTAAACGGTGCACCCTTGCCGACCGCATGGACCGACTCCTCAGCAATGGCGGTAACAAGGAATGCGAAGACTCCGTCGTCAGAGCACTCCGTTGGTTAAAAGAAACCCAAAACAAGGACGGATCCTGGACCAATCAAAAGCCCGTTGGCATGACCGGACTCGCCCTTCTTGCCTTCCTCGGTCATTGCGAAACTGCCGGCTCCGAAGAATTTGGCGAAACCGTCCTTGCCGCCACCACCTACCTCATTAACCGCTCCATGAAAAACAAGGGTAAGATCGGCTCCGATCTCAAGGACAACCACTGGTGCTACGAACACGCCATTGCAGTCTATGCTCTCGCCGAGGCCTACACCCTTTGCGTGAAAGGTTTCGACGAAAACATCGTACAACTCGAAGAAGCCGTCATGGCCTCCGGTCAATTTCTCATCAATAGCCAGCACAAGGGGGGCGGCTGGGACTACGCCTACAGCGAGGACAGCAGCCGCGGCGGTGACGTCTCCATCGTTGGCTGGCACCTTCAGGCTCTCAAGGCCTGCAAATATACCGGTCTCGATTTTGCCAACATCTCCCGCTGTTATAAGAAAGCCCTCGACTACGTCGAGCGCATGCAGATGCCCAGCGGGGCGATTGGATACGCCAGTCCCAGCCTTCACGGGAGTCAAGACGGAACCACCCTCGCTGCCGTCGGGGCCCTTTGCTTCCAGATTTGGAAATCCTCGTCGAACAGAGTGGCTCGAAAGGCCGTCCGCTTCATGGACAAGGAAATGAAGTTCGACTGGAATTCTGCCGACTCCGACCTCTACGGCCACTACTACGCGGTTCAGTGCATGATGAACAATGGCGGAGCCGAGTGGGAGCGATACAACAAACTCTTCCGCGACCAAGTTCTCAACAACCAGGACAAAAACGGTTCATTCAAAGTCATCGGCGGCGGGGCCAAAATCAACGCGGTGGGAGGCACCTTTGCAGGCGACGGCGGACACGGTCGCCACTACCGCACCTGCCTCGCCACCCTGATGCTCGAGACCTACTACCGCTTCCTCCCAGCCGGCAATGGCGGGAACTAGCGTTACCCAATCCAGGATGTATTGAGCAACTCCCGAAGCCTCTCAGGATCGGAGGCTGATGTTTTCGCGATAAAGCCTTTATTGTGGGCAAAGTGGACATCCGCCTCTTCTCCAACTTTCGTAAACTCCATTCGCTTGTCGTCGTTGAATCGTGACATGCCATAGCCTTCCCCACGGCGATCCGGATAGATCATCGCGACCACTTCGTCCTGCAAGCCAAGGTCTTCGACATACCGTCCCATACCCATGGCCCCGTCTTCACGGAGAAGTTCGGTGCGCGGCATGAAGAGAACTTTTTTGCCGAAGCCCATCTCCCATATCTCAGTATTCTCTGCGAGAAAGGCCAGCTGCTTTTTCATGCCACGGACGAACTTGATCAAGTCCTCACCCACCATCTTCATCACCTCATAAATCGGCTCGCCCGGCTGATGTTCGGTCGATCCGGCAAAGCGGCGGAGCAAGGTAATATCAACGGGAGAGTTCAACTTCGACATCGCCTCGCGCTCGATTCCGAGCCACTTCGCAGTGTCATTGGGACCGCGTGTATCGATGTATTCCGCAACTTCCAACCAGTCGCAAAACTTCCGCGTCTCCTCATAAATCCCCATGTGCTTCAGAACCAGACTCAGCGCACAAAGCGGTTCGGCATCACGTGGGAACTGATGGTGATCAAAGTTCATCTTCGCCTCGTCCCACTCCAAGCCCACATCCACCACTGCGATCTCAACATCCGCGAGATCCTCCGGAGTCGGTTCACGTCGAAAAATAGGCACTCCATGCTCGGCGATCAGAAGAGCGCAGGCCAGAAAATCATCCTTATGTGCCCCGCCGGGGTGAACTACGATTTGTCGAATCATGCGTGAGGGCTTAACCTCCCTTGAAGCGATGCTCAACCACGAATGAAAATCTCCGTCATCATCCCCGCCCACAATGAGGAAGAATACCTCCCCGGCGGGCTCGGGGCCGTGGCCAAAGCCGCCGAAATCTGCCCCTGTGAAGTTGAGATCGTCGTCGTTCTCAATCGCTGCACCGACCGGACCGAGGAGATCGCCCGTGAAGCCGGAGCCATCATCGCCCGTGAAGATGCCAAGAATCTCGCCCGCATTCGCAACGCCGGCTTCGCCGCCTCATCCGGCGACATCATCGTGACCGTGGATGCCGACTCCCGACTCCATCCCCACTTCCTCCGCATCGCCGTCGAAAAACTCCAGCAAAACATCATCGGCGGCGGAGCGATGGTGTTTCCCGACCGCTGGTCCCTCGGAATCGTATGCAGCGCCTTCATGGTCATCCCCTACCTCGCGAAATATCGGCTCTCATTTGCCGCCTTCTGGACCACGCGCGAAGCCTTCGGAGCCATCAATGGCTTCAACCCCGATTTCGTCACCATCGAGGATGTCGACTTCGCGATCCGGCTCCGCGACTATGGCAAAACGATCGGCAAAAAATGGGGCACCGTTTGGTCAGCGCCACTCGTCACCTCATGCCGGAAGTTCGACCAATACGGCGACTGGCATCTCGTCAGGGATCCCAATTTCCTCAAACGGGCCTTCGATGGCACCGATGAGGAAGTGGCCAATGAATACTGGTATGATCAACGTTCCGGTGGCCAATGAAACACTCGCAAGGGTAACATCTTACGAGCCTGGATTTTTGCGATAGCTTGCTGAAACCGACTCCCGGGAAAGGACCACGAAAGTGAAGACCCCCAGCATCGTCCCTATCGGAAAACTCATGCAGTTGAGACCCCCCGTTACCAGAGAGAAAATTTTATTCCGACGCTGTCCGATGAACCGAGCGGAGAGGATATTCAGCGTGATCTTGAAAATCGCAAATGCCCCTAAGCCCAGGTAAAGATATTTAATCCAGCCCAAGGAATCCGAGAATTTCGAAAAGGCTTTGGACACAGCTTCCGCATTCCTGGCGGCATCCTGACCTTGCTTTTCGCGATCAACCAAGGGAGCGGAATCGAGGGGTTCAATCGGACCAGGAGGTTCGATCTCAACCTGCTGCTCAATGACAACCTCGGGCATCGCTTCAACCGCCATGGGAAGATCTTCCATCAGGCCGAAGAGCGACCTCATAAACAAGAAGTGAAAGAGCAGCCCCAATAGCCCGAGAACTCCAAGTCCGGCCGCCACATAATGGAAGATCGCAAGGAGCCGAAGCTGCTCGGTATCACGTTGATCTTCCGGAAGCGGTGGTGGCGCCATGATTCTATGCGTCGAGTTTCAAGGCGGCGTTCTGCGCGGCCGATTTCGGTCCGTCCTCCTTCTCGGATTCGCTTGTGAGGCGCATGCCGAACGGCTTGGAAACACCAAACTCCTCCATCGTGACGCCATACATGACATCGGCGCGCGCCATGGTGCGCTTGGAGTGGGTCACGATGATGAACTGACTTTGATCGATGAAGGCATCGAGCACTTTGAGGAAACGACCAATGTTCGACTCATCGAGCGGGGCATCAAGTTCGTCCAACACACAGAACGGACTTGGCTTGACCATGTAGATCGAGAAGAGCAACGCGACCGCCGTCATGGAGCGCTCACCACCCGACATCAGCGAGATGGATTGCAACTTCTTACCCGGCGGCTTGGCGATGACTTCAATGCCACATTCGAGCGGGTCGCTTTCATCCTGCAGGATGAGATCAGCAGTCGCCTTTTCACCGAAGAGACGCTTGAACATCGACTTGAAGTTCTTAGCCACCGCGTGGAAGGTCTCGGTAAAGAGACGCTCGGATTCGGTGTTAATACGGTCAATGATTTCCAGAAGCTTGGTCTTGGAATTCACGAGGTCATCGTGCTGGTTCTTGGTGAAAGTGTGGCGCTCCTCGAGTTCATCGAATTCTTCGATCGCATCGAGATTGACAGGACCCATTGAATCAAGGCGGCGCTTCAAATCAACGACGATTGCCTCAACAAACTTCCAGTCCGGGCCTTCCCCGTCAAGAAGCTCCATGATGACGTTGTCGTCGTCTTCGGACTTCGGACCGACTTCGATCTCCTCCTCGAGAACCTCTTCTCCATCGACGGAAGCCTGCACTTCGAACGCCTTGCGGCGTCCTTTCTTTTCAGTCTCCTTACGCTCATTAATACAAGCAATAAGAGCATGGGTATCCGGACGGAAATGCTCGAGATCAATCTGGTGGCGCTCCACCGTCGAGTTGACAAGGTTTTCAAGTCGGAGATCGAGCTTGGTGCAAGCCACTTCCTCTTTGCTGATTTGATTCAGAACGATGTTTTGGCGGCTACGAATTTCTGAGAAAGCAGCTTCCGCTTCTTCAATCCCGCGGGCCAGCCCTTTGCGTTGCTCGTCGGCATGACTCAGTTCCTCGGCGAGGGTAGCGACTTCGGAGCGATAGCCCTCCATCTCCTCGATGAGAGTCTTGTTCTCACCATCACCTTTCGTGATGCGCTCGCGGGCCGATTCGATCTCATGCTTGCGCCGTGTATTCAGCTCGGCCAATTCACGAATCCGACGGCTCATCGGATCCTGCTCACGGGCCGCCGAATCGCGGGCCTGCCTTTCGACGGCCAAAGCGGTCTTGGCTTCGTTGAGTTGTTCGCGGGATTCGTTTTCACGCTTGATCGCTTCCTCGGCACGGGCCGAAAGCTTACGCGAGTCATCCTCCAATGCGGTCAGTCTCTCGCGAGCCCGGGCCAGTTCGTTCTCAAGCGCGGATCGGCTGTCCGTCGCGGTCTTCTCACGACCTCCGAGTTCTTCACGCTCCCACTTGTTGTTCCCGACCTTGGACTCAATCGAGTCGGCTTCGCGTTTCGCCAGTTTCAACTGACCCTGTAAAGTCGAGTCCTCGACGCGATGACGCTGAAGGCGCTCCTTGGCCTGCTCCAGTTCCTCACGGAGCTCCTTGGTGCGGGCTTCACAATCGAGAATATTTTGCTCGGCTGCTTTTTCCGAGGAGGCCAATTTGGTGACCTCCACTTCGAGAGCTTCGATCTCATTACGACGCTTCAAGAGTGAGTTATCTTTGCCACCACTGGAGCCACCCCGGAGAATCCCCTCGGGCGTGAGAATTTCACCGATCGTGGTCACAAAGGTGAGATCCGGATAGTCGCGGCGGAGCTTGAGAGCAGTCGCCCGGTCTGGAACAATCAAGACCTCGGCGAGGAGATGCTCCATCAGGCCGGTGAATTTGGAAGCGACTGTGACCACATCAAGGGCCCAACCCAAAGCTCCTTCAGGAAGAGATTCAATTTGGCTCCCTTTGGCCACCGGCAAAAGGCTCTCGGGCAGGATGGCCGCGGTCCCCTTCTTACCGTCGACGAGGCGTTCGATGATGGAATCAGCGAGTTCCTCATCCCGGACAATGATGGCTTGAAGAACTTGCGAAAGAGCTGCCTCGACTGCCACCGCATATTCATCCGGCGCCTTAAGTTCGGTTCCAAGCAAGCCATGAATCCCGGGCTTGATCAAGTCAGGGTCATTGAGGCCCTTAAGGACTGCTTGCGTTCCTTTTTCGAGTCCCTCGCCGCTTTCGACCAGCTGCTTGAGAACATCGAGACGTGAACTCCTTTGCGAGTAAGCCCGGTTGGCTTCCGAAGCCGCCTTGCGAGCCAAGTCAAGAGAACCTCGTACTTCTTCAAACTCCCGCTGGGTCTTATCCTTGGCCTCCTCAAGTCCGGGCAGCGTTTTCTGGTGATCCTCGAGAAGTTTGATGAATTCATCCCGCTCGGCAACTGTTTTGGTCTGCTCGATGCGGAGCCGCTCGGCTTCGTCCTCGAGCTGCTTCATGCGCTCTTTGTTGCCCTCCATCTGGCTCAGTGCGCTTTCGATCTTGGCTTGGGAACTGGCGATGATCTGCTGGGTCGAGTTGGCCTCGGCACGGACCCGGCGCAGTTGATTCTCGGTTTCCTGCCGCTCCCGGGCGAGGCCATTGGAAGCCTGCTGGCGCTCGCTCGCCTGACTCTCTTTGTCGGAAATCCGCGTCTCAAGATCCTGCAAGGCCGCCTGGCTTTGCTGCAGAGTCTCCTGCTGCTCGGCGAGGTTTGATTGCGTGGAATCAATATCTTTTTCGTTCTGATCAAGCCGCTCGGCGAGCTCGCCTTTGCGTTCGTTATTGAAGGAAATACGGTTCTCGGCAGCCGAAATGGCATTCTTCCTATCCGAAAGGCGCTGACGCAAACCCGAAAGCTGGGAATCAAGTGCCTGGGCTTTATCGCGTGCCTCGACAACGGCGAGTTCCTGCCCGGGGAGATCCTGATCAATGGTATTCCGGCTATTGAAAAGCGAAGAGAGCGAAACAAGTAACTCAGCGCGCTCGGCAGTCAGACGTTCCCAAACCCGATGGCTCAGGTGGGTGTCCAAAATGGTGACATCCTTGGAGAGCGCTTGATAGCGGCGCGCTTTGGAAACCTGCCGTTTGAGAGAATTCATGCGGCGTTCCTGCTCGGCAAGGACGTCGGAAACGCGGAGAAGGTTGCCCTCGGTATACTCGAGCTTGCGTAGCGCGTCTTTTTTCTCCTTCTTCGATTTCGTGATCCCGGCGGCTTCCTCGAAGACCTGACGTCGATCCTCCGGTTTGGCCGAGAGAAGCATGTCGATCTTGCCCTGCTCCATAATTGAGTAGGACGAACGACCGATTCCGGTGTCCATGAAAAGATCGCCGATATCGCGGAGGCGGCAGCGGGTGTTATTGATGAGAAACTCTGATTTTCCGTCGGCATAAACCCGACGGGTGATCGAAACCTCGTTGTAATCCGTCTTCAACGCCACTTCGCAATCCGCCAAGGTAAGGGTCACTTCGGCCATCCCCAGCTTCTTGCGCTTTTCAGAACCATTGAAAATGACGTCCGCCATTTCTCCGCCGCGAAGCGCCTTGGCTGAGGTCTCTCCCAAAACCCAGCGAATGGCATCAACAACGTTCGATTTGCCACAGCCATTGGGCCCGACAATGCCAGTCACGCCTTGGGCGAATTCAAAGCGGGTCTTATCGGCAAAGGACTTAAAGCCGTAAATATCGAGGGATTTGAGATACATGAGGAGTGATTCAGATTAAAAACGCAACAGCACGGTGTGCCGTCCAAAGACTCTACGAGCCACCTGCCCGGCAAGCAAGATGGCTCAACCGAAAACACTACATAAGGGGTGTTAATCAGAAAAACAACACAATATGATGTGCATCGGGGTAATTAAGGATTTTTAAATAATTGGCAGTTCTCGGGACGGAGAGCTCCAAACGGCTCACAAAAACCGGCATACGTGACTGTCCACGAAGACTTCCCATGAAATGGACGAGCCTCCCCCATCAACCGGCAAAAGCACTCGATGGCAGCCCCTTGACGCCAAGCCCCTTCACCACGAAAAGCCGCCCGGCGTGCTCTTCTTTCTCGGTCTTATGCACCCCGGTGGTAACGTAAAGGTCACTTAAGTCCGAACCACCAAAGGTACAAGCAGTCGTCTCAAGGCAGGGAAGCTCCACTCGCTGGACCTCGTAACCGCTTACCGGATCAAAGGCCGTCACGCAGGCCCCATGACAGAAGGCGATCCAAAGGTGGCCGTTTTCATCAATCGCCATGCCATCCGGCGAGCTTTCAATATGATTCATGGCAACCACCCGACGAGAATTGGTCAGCAAGCCATCGACATAATCAAACGCAAGGACCTGCTTCGTCGGCGTATCGATATAATAACAAGTCTGCCCATCGACCGACCAAACGATCCCGTTTGAATTCGTAACCGGCCCATAGGCCTTGGTCACCTCCAGCTCAGGCGAGAGCCGGTAGAGATCTGCATCCCCTTCCTTCTTCACCAAACTAATCGTCCCGGCAAAGAAGTGCCCGTCCGGCGCACATTTGCCGTCGTTAAACCGATTATTTTCCTTATCCGGCTCGGGATCAGCAATCTGGGTGATCTCTCCGCTTTCCTCGTCAAGAAAGGCAAACCCTTGATCCCCGGCAATCACCAGCCCGCCGTTTCGTCTCGGCACGACCGCCCCAACCCGCTGACCAACGTCCCAAATAGACTCACTCCCGGTCTCTGGATCGAAGGCAATCACCTTGTGGGACTCAATATCGACATACAAAAGTCGGTCTCCAGACCAAATCGGCCCCTCACCCCAAGTCGAACGAAAACTACCAATCGGTTCAATTGTCATGGCCTGACAAAAACTTTGTAACGGTCATTTGTCGAGAATTTCAAAGGAAATGCCGAAAAATGAACGATTCCCAGCCACAGACCGTTATAAACGTCGTTCTGGTCAATGTCTTGACAAGATCGCTGATTCTTGGCACGCACGAACCGTCGGTTACCAAGACCGATTTAACCTGCTACTCTCCCTTAGCCCCCCTACAAATTTATGTCAAACGAAGTCACTTCCTGGATCTGGTTCGGACTCTACACAACCGTTCTTCTGGCCCTTGCCGGTTACGGTTTCCACCGCCTGACCATCCTTTATCTCTATTTTAAGCACGGCAAAAAACGCCCCATGCCTGACCGCGAGTTCGAGGAAATGCCCCTTGTCACGATTCAGCTTCCTGTCTTCAACGAGCTGCACGTGGTCGATCGCCTCCTTGATGCCGTCTCCGCGCTCGACTACCCACATGATAAGCTCCAGATCCAAATTCTTGACGACTCGACTGATGAAACGGTTGAAATTTCCCGTGCAGGTGCCGCCCGTCTTCGTGACCAGGGTTTCGACGCTGAGTGCATTCACCGGACCGACCGCACAGGTTTCAAGGCCGGTGCACTCGAAAACGGCATGAACCAGTCGAAGGGGGATTACATCCTTATTCTCGACGCGGACTTCGTCCCCAACCCAGACCTTCTACAGGAGACCATCCACCACTTTACCAATGACAAGATCGCATTGGTTCAGACTCGTTGGGGCCACCTCAACCGTAACTACAACGCCCTGACCCGCGTTCAGGCCCTCTTTCTTGATGGTCACCTCGAACTCGAACAAACCGCCCGGAACCGCTCGGGCCGTTTCTTTACCTTCAACGGAACCGGCGGTATCTGGCGTAAGTCAGCCATCGAAGACGCCGGAGGCTGGGAGCACGACACTCTCACCGAGGACATGGACCTCAGCTACCGCGCCCAGCTTAAAGGATGGAAGTTCATTTTCCTCAAGGAAGTTGAAACTCCCGCCGAGCTCCCTGTCGACATGGCCGGCTTTAAAAACCAGCAACATCGCTGGACCAAAGGTTCCATTCAGTGCTGTAAGAAATGCCTCCCCTCCATCTGGAGAAGTAAGTTCCCTCTTGCGGTAAAACTGGAGGCCACCGCCCACCTCACCGCTAACTACGCTTACCTCGCCCTGATTGCGCTCTGCTTCTTGATCTTCCCCAAGAATCATTGGGGTCCTGATTTCGGCCTTTGGGGAAACCTCCTTATCAACCTTCCGATTTTCTTCTTCTCCTCGATCTCGATCATCGTCTTCTATGCCGTGGCCCAAAGATCCCTGAACCCAAAGACCTGGCTGCGCGAAATTTGCTACCTCCCTCTCCTCCTTGCCCTCGGAATCGGAATGGCAGTCAATAATGCCAAAGCAGTGATTGAAGCCATGATTGGTCACGAGTCCGGATTTGTCCGCACCCCCAAGTATGGCATTGAAGGAACCAAGAAACAGGAGATCAAAAAGAGTGGCTACAAGGCCCTCAAGAGCCTCACCCCGGTCGTAGAGCTCCTCTTTGGATTCTTCTTCCTCTTCGTTGTGCTGGATGCCGCGATCACCGGAAATTGGCCTTCAGCGATCTTGTTGCTTCCCTTTCCCGTAGGATTCTTTTACACTTCTTTAAATTCATTGGGACAGATGGCAAATTTGCTTCAACTTTTGCCACTCCGCTCGAAGAAAGACTAACCACCTCCACGATCTTAAAACTTCATCATGCGCTCTCTTCGTCCGGTCGTCCTCCTCATTCTCGCCGCCCTTCCATTCATCGCCACAAGCTGTGGACCGACGTATGACAGCGACAACAAAATGGTGGTCAGCGTCCGGGACCAGAAGATGCTTCTGGTGCGCGACGGAAAGCCAGTCAAAGCCTATTCGGTTTCAACCTCCAAATTTGGTCTGGGGAGTCAACGTGGGAGCAATCGCACGCCCCTTGGCAATCATGTCGTTGCCAAGAAAATCGGGGCTGGTGCCCCAACCGGATCGGTCTTCAAGAGCCGCCGCCGCACCGGTCGGATCATGAAGCCCAATACCATCGGTCGCGATCCCATCGTCACCCGGATTATGTGGCTCAGTGGAAATGACCGCCATAATCGCAACACTTTTGGGCGCTGTGTTTACATTCACGGAACCCCGGCCGAGCACAAGATCGGGCGACCTGCTTCCTACGGCTGCATTCGCATGAAGTCTAACGACGTCATCGATCTCTACAAACGCGTCGGCGTTGGTGCTGGAGTCAAGATCATCCGTGGTTCACTCGACACCACCCGGGAAGGAAGGACCTACTACGCCCGCAGAGGCGGCAAGGATCGCGCCACCGCAACACGCTGGTAGACCCCACCAATCTGTGCCACACACCCTGAATCCCGATCACCTCCGCGAGCTGTCTCCCCAGGAACGGCTCGTTTTTTTGAAAGCCAAGCTAAACGCATGGCATTCCACGCTCCATGAAAGACACCTTGGAGGCGAACCCGGGTTGGCCCACTCGGAAGCACAATCAGAGGTCATCGACCACCTCATTCGCGCGATTTACAAATCACTCCTGAAGCCTGGAGAAGAATTGGAAAACTTCGCCTTGGTTGCCAGTGGCGGATATGGACGCGGCCTCATGAACCCCGGTTCCGATGTTGATCTCCTGTTCCTTACCGCCAACCCTTCCCATCGGATCTCAAAGCGTATTTCCGAAATCATTTGCGAGATTCAAAACCTCATTTGGGATCTCGGATTCAAATTCCTCCCCTCGACCCGCTCCATCCCCGAATGTATCGCCGAGGCGAAACGAGAACCTCAATCTCGCACTGCCATCTTCGATGCACGCCTTATCATCGGGTCCCGGGATCTCTTTGAGAATCTTCAAACCACTTTTCGCAAAGCCTGCATTGAGAAGGACAAAGAAAAGTTTTTTGAAGAACGAAGCCTCGACATCAAAAAACGTCACGCCAAGTGGTCTCATACCGTCTTCCTTCAGGAACCAAATATCAAAGAGAGTCCGGGGACACTTCGTGATTACCATAATCTTGACTGGATCATCGATGCCGAAGCCGGCACACGCTCGATGACCGAACTCGTCTCCCGGCGAATCCTCAGCCGTCGTGCCCGGCGGGAACTCAAAGACGCCTTCAACTTCCTTCACCGCGTCCGTAACGCCCTTCACTACCACGACAAGGGGAATGATATTCTCACTCTCCGCTTCCAGGGAGTGCTCGCCAACGAATTTGGCTATCCGGAAAAATCCATACTTCGCCGGATCGAATCCTTCATGCGGGACTACTACACCCACGCCCGCAACGTTCACAATCACACCAAGTCAATTTTTGAGATTTTCGAACTCCAACACGCCGAGAGCCAAAGCCACGGCCTCCGGTCAAAGCTCACTTTTGGCTTGGTCAAAAAGAAACCGCAGGTCCTGGATGACTACACCATCCGCGACGGTCGTCTCTTTCCGCGGCGCAAAACGATCTTCGCTGAAAACCCAAATCGGCTCATTCGCTTGTTCGCCTACTGCCAGAAATATGATGTCCGCCCTTCCCCTTCGCTCCGCAAACTGATCAAGGAGAACTGGGATCTCATCGATAAATCCTTCCGGCTTCGTAGCGAGAACCGTGATGCCTTCCGTCTGATTCTTGAGAAGAAAGGCCAGGTCGCCCGCATCCTCCGCCTCATGCACCGGTCCGGGGTCCTCGGACGCTACCTCCCCGAATTTGGCGCTCTGGATTGCCTCGTCCAACACGAATTTTTCCACCGCTACACTGCCGACGAACACACTCTCCGCTGCATCGACCAACTCGACGGCCTCATGGAGGACGAGAATCCGCGCTACCAAATCTATCGCGACCTCTTCGTCAAACATCCCGACCCCTACGCTCTCTTCATCGCACTGATCCTTCACGACACCGGCCGGGCCAAAAATGTCCGTGAGCATATTGATGGATCCGCGATGCTGGCGGCACGACTGTGCAGACGCCTCCAGATTCACGGCGGCCGTCGCTCGCTCATCATGTTTCTCGTTGATCACCACCTCACCCTGTGGCGCTTTGCGACGAAGAAGAACATTGATGACCCGGAGGTCATTCGCGAATTTGCCGGACTCATGCAGGACCGCCATCGCCTCGACGCCCTTCTCCTTTTCACCTTTGCTGATTCCAACGGGACCAATGAGGAAGCTTGGTCACCGTGGAAGGAAAGCCTCATTCTCCAACTCTACCGCAATACCCGCGAATTCATTCTTGAAGGGATGACCGCTGACAAGAAGGAGATCAACGAAGAGGTTCAAGAGAGCCTTTCCGCAATCAAATCCGGACTAAAGGAAAAGTATCACGAAATCTTCGACGAGCACTCCAAGCTCATGCCGAAGCGCTACTTCCGCTACCGGAGCAAGAAAAGCATCTCAAAGCACATCGTCGCTCTTTGGCAATACATCGATCGCCGCAAGCGCCGACCCGAAACACCTTTCGAGTGCGCGGTTCAGTGGATTGACCACCCCAAGTTCGGATACAACGAGCTGATCATCGCCAGCCACGACTCCCACCGATTTCTCGAAAAAATCTGCTGCGCCCTTGCGACGCATCAACTCAGCATCCTGTCCGCTGACGTCTATACCCGACCCGATGGGATCACGCTCGATCTTTTCCGGATCTGTGACGGTGACCTCAAGGCCATCTCTGACACGACAAAGCAGAAGGCCATCGTTGCCACAATCTACGAAATCAACCAGCAGGAGGAATACGACCCCGCCAAGTATCTCAAAAAGAAAACCAACTTTCTCAATCCTGAGACCGAGCAAGTCGTTCAGTTTCCCGTCCGAGCTTGGATCAGTAACGATCTCGATCCTCACTACACCGTCATTGAGCTTCAAGCCCTCGACCGCATTGGACTTCTCCATGACGTCCTCCGGACCGTCAACGATCACAATCTTGAGACCGTCCACTCACGCATCTGCACCGAAAAAGGAGCCGCTCTTGATTCCATCTACGTCAGCACAAAAGACGGTAAAAAACTCACCGACGAAGAAGCGATGGAAAAGTTGGAGGACGACCTCAGGACCCTGCTGATTTAAGCCGGAAGAGAACCTATCAAACCATTTCCTTTCCATCTTCTTGAACTACCAATTTTTGTAGCAAGATAGATGATTTCGGAAGTCATTCGTATTCAATTCCCCCCTTTCAAGAAGATACTCTCATCATCTTCTTCCCCAAAGACCGGCCCCGTCCCCGAAATTTCGAAGAAAACCAGGGCCGGGATCAGAATCGCAAGAACCAGGCGTGAGAACTTCATCTCTTACTCCGCCATGGCAGCCTCGATCTCTTCAACCGTTGTCGGAAAATTGGCGAACATATCGATGTTCCCGGTCTCTCCGATAATCACATCGTTCTCGATACGGATTCCGAGATTTTCCTCACGGATATAGATACCCGGCTCGATGGTGAAGACCTGCCCCACATCGAAGGGAGCATTGGCGGGGCTGACATCGTGCACGTCCAAGCCGAGATGGTGGGAGGTGCCGTGCATGAAGTATTTTTTGACCAATTTCTTGGAGGCATCCTGCTTCTTGGCTTCCTCGGCATCGATCAGGCCAAGCCCGATGAGCTCTTTCTCCATAATCTCGATCACTTGCTTTTGGTAGTCGATCGGATTGCCGCCCGGGCGGAGAATATCATTGGCGGCCCACATGACACGAAGCACGGCCTCATAAACATCCTTCTGACGTGGAGTAAACTTTCCATTCACGGGAACGGTCCGGGTCATATCGGCATTCCAATTCGCATATTCCGCGCCCACGTCCATCAAGACCATCTCACCGTCCTCGCAAAGATCCTTGTTCTCAAGGTAATGCAGAACGCAGGCATTCTTACCCGAACCAATGATGGGAGAATAGGCAAAGCCCCGGGATCTGCTCCGCACAAACTCGTGGAGGTATTCTGCTTCCAGTTCCCACTCACCAATTCCTGGCTTGAGGAATTTCAAAACCCGGCGAAACCCAGCCTCGGTAATATCGATGGCTTTCTGCAAAAACTTAATCTCCTCCTCGTCCTTGAACAGCCGCAGTTCCTGTAATAACAGAGCCACGCGCTCATAGCGATGCAGCGGGTAACGCTCCTGACACTGGCGAATGAAGCGGCGATTCCGGGTCTCCACCGTGATATCAGCCCGGGCATACTCATTCGTATGAAGATAGATATGATCAACTTGAGGGGCAAGACGATGAAGAGCAGCTTCGAAGCCATCGTTCCACTGCACATTCTTAATCCCTGAAACATCGGTCGACTGCTCTTTGGTCAACTTATCACCTTCCCAGACCGCGATGTGCTCGGAGGTTTCTTTCACGAAGAGAATCTCCCGGTCCTCCTTCGTGGGAGTTCCAGGGCATAAAACGATGACGGTTTCTTCCTGATCGATGCCGGTCAGGTAGAAAAGGTCGTTATTTTGGCGAAGAGGTAGCGTTCCGTCAGCATTCGTCGGCAAGATATCATGAGCGTGAATAATCACTAAACTGTTTGGCTTGAGCTTCTTGAGAAGTTTCTCACGGTTCCGGACGAAAAATTGTGGATCGATAGAGTCGTATCGCATGGGCGCTAATTCAGCCGTTTTCATCCTTTCTGGCAAGAGCGGACTACAGACAGTTCATGTCCCCTCCTACCCGTAATTGGATGAGCCCCAAAATCGAAACTCTCCTCACTCGGCCCAGCCCTCCTTGACAAGCAGGTGAAGGTCAGATTCTTTCCAAATCCAAAAAAATTCTATCGACTCAAGAAGGGCATGAACACTCTCGCGATTCCCGTGCTTCTCTTTTCCAATCTGGAAAGATACACCACGGTCATTCGTGGCCGACTTTTTCCATCCTCAATTTGAAAAACTTATTCTTTCCGTCACGGGAGCTCTGCGGATTGAAACGACCGAACTTCTTCAGGAATTATGGAGCGGATATGGGAAAATTCTCCGTGTTCATTTCAAGGATGATGCGCACCCATGCATCGTCGTGAAGCACATCTGCCCTCCCCTGGATGCCCGCCATCCCAGAGGGTGGAATACCGATCACTCGCATTTGCGGAAAGTGAAATCCTATGAAGTCGAAACATCCTGGTATCGCGACTGGAGTATGAAATGCGACGAACTCTGCCGGGTTCCAAAACTCCTCGCCTTCGAACGGACGAACGGAGAAACCCTACTCGTATTGGAGGACCTTGATGCCAGCGGGTATCCAGCCCGGGATCTCCCTCAGATCGAAGGATGCCTCCGGTGGCTTGCGCATTTTCATGCCACCTTCATGGGGAAGGAGCCCGAGGGCCTTTGGAAAACCGGCACCTATTGGCACCTCGCCACCCGCCCGGATGAATGGACCGCACTCGATCCCGGGCCACTCAAAGAGGCCGCAAAAGGAATCGATGACAAACTCGCTCAAACAACCTACCAGACCTTCGTCCACGGTGATGCCAAACTGGCCAATTTTTGCTTCTCCCCATCAGGTGACCAGGTTGCAGCCGTCGATTTCCAATACGTCGGCGGTGGCTGCGGCATGAAAGATGTCGCCTATTTAATCGGGAGCTGCCTCGGAGAATCCGAGTGCGAGAATCAGGAAAAAGACCTGTTAAATTTTTACTTCGAGGAACTTCGCTCCGCACTTTTGGAGAAACAACCTGACCTCGATCCGGAAGCTGTCATTGCCGAATGGCGCGCGCTATTTCCAATCGCATGGACCGACTTCCATCGCTTTCTGAAAGGCTGGAGCCCGGGTCATTGGAAACTGAATTCATACAGTGAACGAATGGCTCGCAAAGTCTTGGCGAGTATCGCCAGCGAATCGTAACGGCTGGAATCAGAAGAGATGCGCTTTCCTCATGGAAGGCTCTTCGGTGCAATTGGCAACCAAGACATTCCTTGGGTTTTTCATTGGCTATCACGACAAGAACTCCTGATATTCCCCTCGATGAAGACCTACGATACCTGGCTCGCCAAGCTGCGCAAACGCGCCCAGCCCAGCGGGGCCTTGAGCCAGTGGGCCGAGATACTCTCCAGGAAGCAAGGCGGTGACACCGGAATGTGGCGGGAGCACTTGAGAGAGATTTTAGAGCAAGAGGAGAAAGCGTCCTTGGACCTCATCCTCGATCTCGATCTCATCACGGCACCAGCGATAGAGAAAGAGAGTCCCGATAAACAGATTCCACTCTGGTAGCGTAAGGGCGCATTTCATCCGCCACGCCAAGATCCCGGATCGACGACGCCTGGGAAGTGCCGTCACGAAAAAGCGCGACAGGCCAAACCCGTCGCGCTTTTGAAATTTAAAAAGACCGAGCTTTTATTTGCCCCAAGCCTCGAGAAGCGCCTGTCCCATCCCGGAGGGAGTCTCGGCTACTATGATACCAGCATCGGCCATAGCGGCTTTTTTGGCTTCGGCAGTTCCCTGACCACCGGAGACAATCGCGCCAGCGTGGCCCATGCGACGTCCCGGAGGAGCCGTGGCACCGGCAATGAATCCCGCGACGGGCTTCTTGCAGTTTTCCTTGATCCAGGCCGCTGCCTCTTCCTCGGCAGATCCGCCGATTTCACCGATCATGATGATCGCTTCGGTCTCGGGGTCTTCATTGAAGAGCTTGATGATATCGAGGTGGGAAGTTCCATTGATGGGATCACCACCAATGCCAACACACGTGCTTTGACCGTAGCCAAGCGAAGTCACCTGCCAAACGGCTTCGTAGGTGAGCGTGCCGGAACGGGAAAGAATTCCTACATTCCCTTTCTTATGAATGTAGCCCGGAGCGATCCCGATCCGGCAGCCGCCGGTGGAATCAGGACCAGTTCCGGGAGTCACGACTCCGGGGCAGTTGGGCCCGATGAGACGGGTCTTGGATCCACGCATGTATTCCTTCACCCGCATCATGTCCATGACGGGGATTCCTTCGGTGATGGCCACGACGAGATCAACGCCGGCATCGACTGCTTCGAGGATGGCATCAGCCGCGAATGGTGGCGGCACGAAGATCGCGGAAGTGGTCGCCCCGGATTCCTTCACGGCCTCGGAGACGGTGTCGTAAACGGGCACCTTGTGATCACCGTGATCGAAGGTCTGGCCTCCTTTTCCGGGAGTAACACCAGCGACAAGCGCGGTGCCGTAATCGAGACTAAGACCGGCATGGCGTCCGCCAAATCCACCGGTGATTCCTTGCACCAAAACCTTGGTGTCTGCATTAACTAGAATAGACATCTTACTTTATGAGGTTTGTAGGTTAGACGGAAGCGACAGCCTTCTTGGCGGCATCGGCAAGGTCTTCGGCACCAGTGATGGCGAGTCCGGAGGCTTTCAGAGTTTCGCGCCCCGCGGCCACGTTGTTTCCTTCGAGGCGAACGATGAGTGGAAGCTTAAGTCCCGTTTCCTGAACGGCTGCCACCACGCCATTGGCGATAATATCACAGTCCATGATTCCACCGAAGATATTGATAAGGATGGCTTCAACCTTGGGGTCGGATTGGATGATATTGAAGGCCCCAACGACTTGCTCCTTGGTGGCACCACCTCCGACGTCGAGGAAGTTGGCGGGGTCACCTCCGGAAAACTTAATGGCGTCCATTGTCGCCATGGCGAGACCTGCTCCGTTCACGAGGCAGGCGATGTTTCCATCGAGACCGATGTAGCTGAGGTCGAACTCGGAAGCGGCAACTTCGCGGGGATCTTCCTCTTCGATGTCGCGGTAGGCGAGAACCTCGGGGTGGCGGTAGAGCGCGTTGTCATCGAAACCGAACTTGGCATCGAGGGCGAGCACCTGGCCGTCCTTGGTTTCGACAAGCGGATTAATTTCCACCATGTCACAATCGAGGGAGACGAAGAGCTTGTAAAGATTCTTGAGAAGCTTGCCAAATTCCTTGGCAGCGGGGCCTTTGAATCCGAGAGCTGCCGTAAGCTTGCGGACTTCATAAGCCTGCAATCCGGCGAGCGGATGAATAAGCTGCTTGATGATTTTCTCAGGGCGGTTCTCAGCCACTTCCTCAATGTCCATGCCTCCTTCAACCGAAGCCACAATGACGGGACGGCTGGTGTCACGATCCATCAGCATCGAGAGATAATACTCGTGCTTAATCTCGACGGCATCGGCGACCATGACCTTACGGACAAGGCGGCCTTCGTCGCCGGTTTGCTTGGTGACGAGAGTCTCGCCAATCATCTTGCCAGCGATCTCGCCGATGTCAGCGGGATCCTTTGTCAGATGAACTCCACCCTGGAAGCCATTTTTGAAAGTGCCCTTTCCCCGGCCACCTGCGTGGACCTGGGCTTTCACGACCATAAGATCGGAGCCAATTTCTTCTGCGATGGCTTTCGCCGCTTCAGCTGATTCGGCCATCTTTCCCCGGGGACTGGGGACATCAAAGCGATCGAACAACTCCTTTGCCTGATATTCGTGGATATTCATGCTGGAAACCGTTCGGACGCTAGCCATGGATTCCCCCCGTGCAATGCTAAATCAGCTGAAATATCGGTCTCTCAATTTCCGCCGAGGCCCACAATGCCCTTCGAAGGCCTTCTACCGGACCTCAACAAATCCCCGTCACGGTGGATCACTCCGTCAATACAGCGCTCGCTTCGAAAAGAACTCGTCTACCGCCAATTAGACCAGTCGACGAGTGCGCAGCATTATCCCACTACCCAGCAGGCAGGCAAGGCCGAGAATGCTGGAAGGCTCGGGGATCCCGACCACCTGGAGGCTCCAGCTCTCCAACACGTGGTTGTCGCCGCTCGAGAGATCTGCGACGAACAAGGTCCAGTCCCCATTGAGATCGCCACCGACAAACGCGCTGAGATTGGCCGTCGGCGCATCGGTGTCGAGGACGAGGTTTGGGTCGATCAAGCGGCCATCGGGCTGCCAGCTTCCAGTCAGCGGACTTCCGATCGCCGGAGTAATCAGGCTCCCATAGCTGTGCACGTTGGTCGCGGCGAGATCGTCCAAGGTGATGTTGAAGCCATCGTGATCGTATCCAAAGGTGTTACCCGAAGCACTGCCAACCCGGTTTAACAAAATCGAGATGTCCGATCCGTTCGTGAGGTAGGCGTAGAGGTCGCCGTTGAAGCTACCACTCAAGTCAAGAGTGACGGTGATCGACTCAATATGGGTGATACGCGAGCCGCTAATGCTGTGCGTGTCCGTCAGCCCGCTGGGATTGCCGTCGGGAATCCCAAGGGCCAAACCGCCGAAGCTGTAGTTCTCCATGATACTCGCCGCACGCGCGGAAGAGGTCGAAAAGACGGTGACGGCGGCTGCCACTGAGACCGCGATTGTGGGGAGCGGGAAGTGTCGAAAATTTCTCATGATTCTATCCTGTGTTAGTGGGTTGTTTCTGGCGTTCCAATGGATCATGGGAAGACGGTGCGGTAATAACGGCCCGGTGGCAGAGGCGGCGGGTCCGTAAAGATCAGCCTGCCGAGGCCGTCGGCCGCCACCGAGGCGCGGTCGGTCCAGATGAGAAGGTCATCGCTGCTCTGAACTCGATAGGTCCGGCCTGGAATTCCACCGAACACCGTCTCCGCCGATCCATCTCCCAACAACTTGAAACTGACGATGTTCATCGACGGAGCGTTGTCGACGATCAGGGAGACGGTAACCGTCCCGGTCGCCGTCCGCCCAAGGCTATCCTGCACCGTATACTCGAAGGTGTCAGCGCTCAGGTGTCCGTTTGGGTCATAGAAGACAGTGCCTCCGCTGAGAGTCACAATAGCCGGGCTGCCACCCGGATTGTTCACTGCGGTGATGGAGAGCCCTGCGTTGGTGCCGGTTTCCGGATCGACGTCGTTGCTGAGCAGTGTCGCGACCGATACCTTGACGCTCTGGCTTGGAAAGCGGTCTATTGCGTCGGTACCTGCGATGGGGTGGGGGCTTTGGACAGCCCCGGCGTCCCGCAACCCGTTTGACGTGCGGGGATTCCCAAAGACGTCAGTCGTGATCACCATCCCGTCAATGGGATTGATAAGCTGGTTGGTCCCGTCTGCATCAGCCACTGCATTGATGAGATTACCGCCCAAGGCTGGGTAGGCTCCATCGGGGAGAGGATCGTAGAAGTTGATTTCCGGATCACCAGGGATGGTTCCAATATTAAAGGCAGAATCGGTGAGCAAGTTAGGTTGAGCAAAGAGGGCTTTGATGTCTGCAGATGATTGGGACGAAGTAGGTGAGATATAGGTTGCCGCATCAGCGCTGAATATCCCACCGAGGCCTCCGCCGGGGAGTGGACCATTGTCGTAGGCAGGGTCGTTGTCGCTGCCGATAATGTGCTGGTTCAATACGCTGACGGCACTCTGTGTCAGATGAATGGAACCGCTCGAAGAAGCTCGGAGCGGAGTACCGCTGAGACTGTAATCGTCTCCACTGGATGTAATGCCCAGATTCTCTACCTGAATCGTGGAGGCGATCACATTGGCCACCGCTCCTATGTTGGCCTGAACCTGTCTCTTATACACATCTCCGAGCCCACGAGACCGAGGCTGATCTC
>OJIS01000109.1_pt1 | contig 31205 bp, 24 predicted proteins | sample 1595671 | NCBI WGS metagenome assembly OJIS01 (sample SAMN05416814, study PRJEB24817) | seawater metagenome | isolation source: Sea water | place: Canada:Atlantic | collected 2013-07 | reverse complement strand
GATTCGACGCGGCGGGGTCACTTGCTCAAAATACTTCTGCCGCGCAGACTCCTAGTGTTCTACTATAGTTTAGGGCGTCAAAAACGTGGCAAACCCTTGCGGTTAAACGACCGGTTACAGGGAAGGTTTTCTTCAGGGAAGCAGCTATGCAAACGGCCAAGCGTTTCGTCAGTCGTCTCACTCGTCAGACTCTTGCTCTGGTACTTGCCGGAGGGCGGGGATCCCGCCTCCACGATCTCACCAAATGGCGGGCCAAACCGGCGGTGCCATTTGGCGGCAAGTTCCGGATTATCGATTTTCCACTCTCGAACTGCATCAACTCCGGCATCGGGCAGGTTGGTGTGATCACCCAGTACAAATCCCATTCCCTGATCCGCCATATCCAGCGGGGTTGGGGGTTTCTCCGGGGAGAACTGGATGAGTTCGTAGAGCTCTTACCTGCGCAACAGCGGATCGAGACTTCCTGGTATGAGGGAACGGCAGACGCTGTGCTTCAGAACCTCGACATCATTCGCAGCCACCAGCCAGAGTATGTGCTTATTCTTGCGGGTGATCACGTGTACAAGATGGACTACGGCACCATGCTGGCCCATCACGTGGAGAATGATGCCGATATTACCGTGGGCTGTATCGAAGTACCTCTCGATGAAGCCTCGGCATTCGGGGTGATGTCGGTAGATGACGAGTTGAGGGTCACCGAGTTCGTCGAGAAGCCAGAACAGCCAAAGCCAATGCCGGGCCAGCCCGGAAAGGCGCTGGCATCCATGGGCATCTATGTGTTCAGCACCCAGGTGCTCTTCGACGAGCTCATGCGCGACCAGCAGATGGATGGCGAATCGTCCCACGATTTCGGCAAGGACATTATTCCCTCCGTCATCAAGCGTCTGCGGGTGGTCGCCTTCCCGTTCCGTAATCCGGTTGAAAACAAGCCGGCCTATTGGCGCGATGTGGGCACCGTGGACGCACTCTGGCAGGCAAACCTGGAGCTGATCGGAATCAGCCCGGAGCTCAATCTCTATGATTCCCACTGGCCGATATGGACCTATCAGGAACAGCTGCCACCGGCAAAGTTTGTTTTCGATGATGACAATCGACGGGGCATGGCTGTGGACTCCATGGTGGCCGGCGGCTGTATTGTCTCCGGCGCTCTGGTGAAGCATTCCTTGTTGTTTTCGCAAGTTAAGATTCATTCTTATAGTGAAATCTCGGATTCGGTCATCTACCCGGATGTCGAGATTGGCCGTCACTGCCACATCCGCAATGCCTTGATTGATCGTGGCTGCCGCATCCCCGAAGGGACGAGGATAGGTTTCGACGAGGCCGATGACCGGAAGCGTTTTCATGTATCGCCCAAAGGTATTGTGCTGATCACGCCCGAGATGCTCGGGCAGGATTATCCCCATGGCCTCTGACACCAAAACACCGGTTGTACTCTGCTGGCATATGCACCAGCCGTCTTATCAGGATATGCGCACTGATCAGTTCCTGTTTCCCTGGGTGTACCTTCATACCATCAAGGATTACAGCGACATGGCGGCGCATCTGGAAGCAAATCCGGACGCCAGGGCGGTAGTCAATTTTGCCCCGGTTCTGCTTGAGCAGATCGAGACCTACCTTATCCAGATTGAAAAATGGCGCCATGGCGCTGGCGAGATCGGCGATCCTTTGCTCGCAGCTCTGGTTGCAGAACAGTTGCCGGAAACCGGAACGCCTGCGTTTCTGGGATTGATCGAAAAGTCTCTGCGGGCCAACCGGGAACGGATCATCAATCGGTATCCGGCCTACGCGCAGTTGGCGGAGCTTGCAGAGGTTTACCGCAAAAAGCCCGAGCTGCAGAGATACATTTCAAGCCGGTTTCTTTCCGACTTGCTGGTTTGGTACCACCTTGGCTGGATGGGAGAAACCATCCGCAGAAGCAGCCATTGCATCCAGAGCCTTCAGGAGAAGGGCCACAACTTTTCGATGGATGACCGGAAGGCTCTTCTCGACGTGATTTTTGATGTGCTATCCGGCATCGGCCCAAGGTACCGGCATCTTGCGCAAAAAGGGCAGGTGGAGTTGTCTGTCAGCCCCTATACCCATGCCATGCTCCCTCTGTTGATCGACCTGGGTGCTGCCCGCGAGGCCATGCCGGATATTGCTTTGCCAGCACACAGCCATTACCCGGAGGGTGAAGCGCGCGCCGCATGGCAGCTCCAACAGGCTAGGACCGTTTTTCAGCGCTTCTTCGGTGTTGATCCCTCCGGCTGCTGGGCTTCCGAGGGTGGTCTCAGCCAGGCCACACTGGGCCTGCTGGACCAACATCAATTCCGATGGACTGCCAGCGGAGATTCTGTGGTGCACAACAGCCTCAATCTGGCCCGGCAGGACAACCCGGATTTGCCCGATGCCGGGATTCACCAGCCCTATACGTTCGGCGAATCGGATACCGCCGTCTTCTTCCGTGACGACGGTCTGTCGGATCTGATCGGTTTTACTTACGCAGACTGGCATGCCAGGGATGCCGTTGGCGACCTGGTGCATCACATGGAAAACATTGCGGGGCAGGCCAAGGGCAAGACGAAGCCGGTGATTTCCGTGATCATGGATGGCGAAAATGCCTGGGAGTATTACCCCGAGAACGGTTTTCACTTCCTCGACGAACTTTATCGGGTACTGGCAAACCACCCCCGGCTCAGATTGACCACTTATGCCGATCTGGTGGCGAACCCGGTAGCCGCACCGGTTCATTTGCCACATCTTGTAGCCGGCAGCTGGATTTACGGTACGTTCTCCACCTGGATCGGTGACCCGGACAAGAACCGGGCCTGGGATCTGCTCTGTGAAGCCAAAACCCACTTCGACCGGGTGATGGACAATGGCAGCCTCAATTCGGAGCAGAAAGCAGCCGCCATGCAACAACTTGCTATCTGCGAAGGGTCCGACTGGTTCTGGTGGTTTGGTGACTATAACCCGGCCCAGATTGTCAGCGACTTTGAGCATCTGTATCGCCGCCACCTCGTCAATCTCTATGAAATGATCGGCTACCCGGCGCCGCCATCCGTGTTCCAGAAGCTCAGCCAGGGCAGTGGAGAACCGGCTCGCGGCGGTACCATGCGGCCGGGTCATGAGGCGGATCATCCTGCATGACTTCAGCGAACGACAAGGATCTGTTCAGTGCCCGAAGGGCCGGTGTGCTGCTTCACCCGACCTGTCTGCCCGGAAGCCTGGGTGTTCTGGGCGCCGGCGCCCGCCGGTTCGTCGATTTTCTGGCCGACAGTGGCATCACCATCTGGCAGACACTGCCTATTGGACCAACACACCAGGATCTTTCACCGTACCAGTCCCTGAGTGCCCACGCGGGCAACCAGGATTTTATTGACCTCGCTGAACTGCTGCAGACCGGACTACTGGCCGACGCTGAACTGGCCCAGCCCATCGCCGAATCCCGCCAGCAGCTGCTGGCCATCGCCGCCCAACGGTTTTACGAGGGCCATGCCACAGGCCGGAAGGGCCTTGATCTGGCCGGATTTGAAGCTTTCCGGGCAAGAAATGATTACTGGCTGGATGATTTCTGTCTGTTCTGCGCAATCCGGGAGGTTCAGGAGTCGCCAGGCTGGCTCCAGTGGCCAGAGCACTTGAGGGATCGGGAGCCGGCTGCCTTGCAGGCCTTTGTCGACCAGAACCAGGCCAGACTGGCTCGCATCAGGTTTGAGCAGTTCCTGTTCAACCACCAGTGGCAGGCACTCAGGGACTATGCACGAAGCCGCAATGTTTTGCTGTTTGGTGATATCCCCATATTTGTCGCTCAAGACAGCGCCGATGTCTGGGCCAACCGACAGTTCTTCAAACTGGACGCCCGGGGCGAACCCACTGTGATTGCCGGTGTGCCGCCGGACTATTTTTCCGAGGAGGGCCAGCACTGGGGTAATCCACTCTACAACTGGCAGGTCATGGCGGAAGATGGCTACCAGTGGTGGCTTCAACGGCTCGAAAGCCAGCGCCATCTGTTCGATCTGATCCGGATAGACCATTTTCGGGGGCTTCAGGCCTATTGGGAGATCCCGGCTGAGGCCCCTCAGCCACGAAACGGCTATTGGGTTCCCGGCCCCTCTGACCATTTTCTACAGGCCTGCTTCGACCGGTTCCCGGATTTACCCCTGGTAGCCGAAAACCTCGGCATCATCAGCGACGATGTGGAAGAACTTCGTCATCGCTTCCGGCTGCCGGGGATGACTGTGATGCAGTTTGGCTTCGACGGCAGCCCAAACAATCCGCATCTGCTTCACAACCACCAGCCCCGGGATCTTGTCTACACCGGCACCCACGATAACGACACAACACTGGGGTGGTACCGGAGCCTGGATGACCGTACCCGGCACTATGTAAATGATTATCTGGCCACCAGTGGTGATGGGATGCCATGGCCGGTAATTGAAGCGGCGTTCCGTTCGGTCTGCTCACTGGCCGTGGTGCCGATGCAGGATTTCCTCGGTCTTGGAACCGAGGCAAGGTTCAATACGCCGGGCACCATTACAAATAACTGGACATGGCAACTGGACTGGAATTTTCCCGAGAAAGACTTGTCGAAAATAATCGCTGAATCGGTAAAACGACATGGGCGCCTCCCTCCGGTCTGAGCATTTTTTGATCAGCATCAACGAGGCGGGCCCCAACCTTCGATATAACACACAAGCAGTATCAACAATTGGCGTTCAAGATGAGTCACGAGGGGGGAACATGGAACACAGACTCAGTAAACGCGTAGAGGGAAAGCTCGGCCTGTTGGTATACAAGCGCGGGATGCCGGTTGCGACCGGTCAGATTCGCGATGCTTCCAAACGTGGTCTGTTCATTGCTACGGACTACACTGACGTTCAGTTAAACCAGACCGTAGAACTGGAGTTCCGTTTTCCGGATACCCAGGAAAAGCGGTTCCGTCGGCTGAAGGCCCACGTTGTGCGGAAATCAGATCGCGGCCTTGGTGTCGACTTCGAAGGCGTCGAGAACGACAGTTTTACAATCTCTTCACTCATTAACTGGCTGAAAAGCCACCACATGCCAGTCAATTATTTTCCTGTTCGCCGTAAACAAGCATAGTTCGCCCCGAACAAGGATAGAAAGTGCCCAAGGAGCTCGAATTTGACCCTGGCAGCCTATACCCCGCGGTCCTTGCCGGAATCCCTGAACGGATTGTTCCAGTTGGCGCTGGACCTTCGGTGGACCTGGCATCACGGTACCGATGAGCTCTGGCGCGCTCTTGATTCGGACATCTGGGACACCACCCGGAACGCGTGGCTGGTGTTGAACAGCGTGTCCGGGGAGCGGCTGGAGGAACTGGCCGCGGATCCCGACTTTCAGCAGCGCTACCGTGAGCAGATTCATGCTCACCAGGCTTTTACAGAGGCTGACACCTGGTATTCGACCGATTGTCCGGGCGATCTGGGCGAGGGCGTTGCCTATTTCTGCATGGAATATGGTCTGAGCGAATCGCTGCCGCTGTACAGCGGTGGTCTGGGCGTACTGGCCGGCGATTTTCTGAAGGCGTCCAGCGATCTGGGTGCACCAGTCATGGCGGTGGGTCTGCTGTACCAGCAGGGCTACTTTCGCCAGGCCATCAGCACCGATGGTGAACAGCTGGAGTTCTATCCTTACAACGACCCCACCATGCTGCCCGTCTCACCCCTTCGGGACGCTGACGACCAGTGGGTGAGGGTGATTGTGCCTTTCCCGGGACGACACGTGCGCCTTCGGGCCTGGAAGGCCCAGGTTGGCCGCTGCGAGCTGTTGCTGCTCGATAGCAACGACCCCCGAAACGAACCGGGTGACCGGGGTATCACCAGCGAACTCTATACCGGTGACCCGGAAAAGCGCCTGCAACAGGAAATGGTATTGGGCATCGGTGGCTGGCGTCTGCTGGAACAACTGGGGAAATCGCCGTCACTCTGCCATCTGAATGAGGGCCACTGTGCCCTGGCGCTCATAGAGAGGGCCTTCAGCTGGCAGGACGACCATCAAAGTGATTTCCAGACAGCTCGAACCGCAACCAGGGCGACAAATCTGTTTACCACGCACACCTCGGTGGCGTCCGGCTTTGATCATTTCTCCCGATCGCTATTGCGACTGTATCTGACACCCTGGCTCGAAGGCCGCGACCTGAATGTCGATCAATTGCTGGCATTGGGAAGCCAGCCCTCAAACGCAGACAATCAGTCGACTGACCTTAAACTCAATATGGCCTTGCTGGCCCTCAATATGTGTGGTCGGTTCAACGGTGTCAGCCGCATCCACCAGAAGGTCACCCAGACCATTTTCCAGCCTTTCTTCCCGCGCTGGCCAGCCGAAGACATTCCGGCGGACTACGTGACGAATGGCATCCACACGCCGAGCTGGGATTCTCCGGAATCCGACGCCATCTGGACCCGGGCCTGTGGCAAGGATCGCTGGCGCAGGCCTCTCCAGAGCACCTGCCCGATGATAAACATCGCCGACGAAGAATTATGGGAAATGAGGCGCCTGGAGCGCGCAAGGCTGATTACCTACCTCCGGCGAAGGCTTGCAAGCCAGCATTGCGAACAGAACCCCGGAAACAACCATGAAGCTGCGTGTGGCCTTTTGTTGGACCATGAAACCCTCACGTTGGGCTTTGCCCGCCGGTTTACGGAATACAAGCGACCAGATCTCCTGCTCAAGGATCAGGAGCGCCTGCTCAAACTGCTTGCCAGCCGTGATCGCCCGATTCAGATTGTGCTTGCAGGCAAGGCCCACCCCTACGATCTCCCGGGGAAAGACATCATCCGGCGATGGAAAGCCTTCTCCCGGCGACCGGATGTCGAGGGCAAGGTGGTGTTTATTGAAGACTACGATCTTGGGGTGGCCAACCAGCTTATCCAGGGCGTGGATGTGTGGCTCAATTGTCCGAGACACCCTTGGGAAGCCTGCGGCACCAGTGGCATGAAGGTACTCGTGAACGGGGGACTGAACTTGTCACAGTACGATGGCTGGTGGGCGGAGGCCTGGAACCCGGATGTGGGCTGGGCTATTCGACCTGGCGCTACCTTTGACGAGCTAAGCGGGTCAAACAATCACGACCACGATCTCTCAGACATGGAACAGCTGTTTGATCTGTTGGAGAACGAGGTAATTCCCGGGTTCTATGACGTCGACAGCGAAGGTATTCCCCGGAACTGGGTTGGACGTATGCGCGCAAGCATGGATCAACTGACGGCGGCCTATTCTGCCAACCGGATGGTGCGGGAATACGTAGAGCAGTTCTATCTCCCCATGGCAGAAATGGGGAGCCGGCGCAGCTCCGAGACTGCAAGGGAGTTAATTGGTGAATACGGAGAAATCTCCAGGCACTGGTCCCGGTTGCGTTTCAACAGCTTCAATACAAGCGAAGATTCGGGTAGCCAGACTTTCACCGTGGAAGTCTATCTGGATGGAATTGACGAGCAGCGGATTGCAGTAGAGCTTGTTGCAGAGGATTCCGAGCATGGCCCAAGAACCATTACGGCCATGCAGATGAAACATCCGCTGGGTGGTTCCCCTCATACCTATCTTTATGAATGCACAGTGCCTCCACGCCCCGAAGGACACTACACGCCGCGCCTGCGAGTGCGGGATGAACGCCTGAACCTTCCCCTGGAAAACCCCGCCATACTCTGGCTCAGGTAGGCCTCAGCTGCGCCAGAACGCCGGCGATAGAACGATCACCACGCTCAGTATCTCCAGACGCCCCATCAGCATACCCACAGACAGTACCCATTTTGCCGCATCGGGAAGCGGCCCGAAATTACCCGCAGGGCCAATGATGTCCCCAAGGCCGGGGCCGACATTGGTCAGCGAGGTGAGGGCGCCGGACAGTGCCGTGACAAAGTCCAGCTGCATGGCGGCCAGGGCAACCGTGATCAGCAAAAGACAGAGCAGGAAGATGAACGTGTAGGCAATCATCGACGAGATAATCTCATCACTCACGGCCCGGCCATTGTAATTACGGGTAAGAACCGCACGAGGGTGCAGCAGGCGCATCAACTGCTCACGCAGGATGATCAGGGAAAGCTGGAACCGGAAGATTTTCATGCCGCCGGCCGTGGAACCAGAGCAGCCGCCCACGAACATCAGAAAAAAGAACAGCACGAACGCCAGAGGGCCCCAGGCCGAATAATCTTCGGAGGCATAGCCGGTGGTGGTTACCACAGAAGTGACGTTAAACAGGGTAGAGGCATAGTTATGGATGGGATCGAAGGGGACCGGTGACACCATCCAGCGGTAAAGAGTTAGAAGCAGCGGTACGAAAAACAGGATCGCGAGAAACAATCGCACCTGCTGATCCCGGAACAGAACGCCGTGTTGGCCATGCATTTCACGCACGAAAAGGAAGAAGGGCAAACTGCCGATAATCATGAAAAGTGTGGCTTCCATGAGGATCAGATCATTGAACTTGCCCATGGACAGATCCGAGGTGGAAAAGCCGCCGGTGGCGATGCTGGTAAGACCATGGTTGAAGGCATCGAAGAGCGTCATGCCAGAAAACCAGTAGGTAACCACCGCAATGATCGAAAACGCCAGATAAACCACCAGCAGGCCACGGCTGAGTGTTTTCATCCTTGGCAGAGCCTTGTCGGTCCATTCCGAAGACTCGGTGGCGAACAGCCGCATGCCGCCGACCCGCAGAAAAGGGAGTACCGCAACGAACATACCGATAATCCCGATACCACCAATCCATTGCAGGATGGACCGCCAGATCAAGAGATCCCTGTCCATATCATCGAGGCCGCTGAGCACCGTTGCCCCGGTGGTGGTAATCCCCGAAGTGCCCTCGAAAAAGGCGTCTGCGGCAGAAATGCCAAGGTCACTCAGATAAAAAGGAAGAGATGAAAACAGGGCAATAATGAACCAAGAAGATACCGTGAGTACGAACATGTACCGGGGCTTCAGATCTCTCGGTTTGCGGTAGGTGGCGGCCATTCCCAGTATACCGAGGCCCCAGACAATGGCCGCCGATTCTGCAAACGCCATGGCGTTCGGCGCTTCAGAGCCCGCAAGCAGGATGACAGGCAATGTCATGAAAATGCTCAAAAGCACGAACATGACGCTGACAATGAAAATGACGGGGTAGAGATTTCTCAATGGATGCTCGAGCCAGCTGATACCGGGAGACGGCGTCAGAATACCTGTGGGGTCGGCCTTCCGCAAGGTAACACCGCGCGGATGCTGAAATTACCGGCGAATTAAATCGGTGTAAATAACGCGTAAATGCGGATCTTTCTGATGGCAAAACGCGTCAGTCTGGTGCAAGTTCAGCGATGTACACCGAACAATTCGGTTAAGGAGATAAAAAATGAAACACGTACGTTCAATTGCCGTTATCTTTGCCACCGGTATGGCTGCCGCAGGAGCCGCATCCGCCCAGGATATGTACAAGTCTGGCGTTGGCGGGCTCTACACAGGCCTGAACTACACTATCATGAACCTTGAGAGCGGTAACGCGGATGCCGACGTAGGCACGCTGTCTGCCAAAGTTGGCGTGATGGCGACGCCGTATCTGGGCATCGAAGCGCGAGGCGGTTTTGGCGTGGATGATGACCGCATCGGCGGAGTCGATTATTCACTGGATAACTTCTTCGGCGGCTACGCCACGTTCAATCTGGCCAACGAATCACCCATTACCCCGTACGCTATCCTCGGCTTCACCCGGGTTGAAATCGAAGCTTCTTCGTTTCTGGGCACAGCCACCGAGGATGAAACGGACGTGTCCTATGGCATCGGCATGAATATGGAATTTGCGCCGAACCTGTCCGGCAACCTTGAATACATGCGTTATTATGAAGACAGTAATGCCGAAGTCGATGGTCTGGGCGTCGGCATCCAGTTCAACTTCTGAAACCAGGCCACCGGGGAGACTGTTTGAACCATCTGGCTCATGTATTTCTCGCGCCGGACTCACCTGAAGCTCGGGTGGGGAGCATCCTCGGTGACTTTACCCGGGGTGTCGATCTCTCGACGCTGCCGGACCCGGTGAAGCAGGGCGTCCGCCACCATCGGGCGGTCGACAGCTTCACCGACCAGCACCCCGACGTACTTGCCAGCAAACAGGTCTTCTCCCGTCAACGTCGTCGATTTGCCGGCGTTGCGCTCGATATTCTCTATGACCATTTTCTTCTCAAACACTGGGACCGGTTCAGTGAAATTGAGCAAGAGGCGTTTATTCGCGGTATATACAACGAGTTGCAGCAGAAAGAACATCTAATGCCGGAAAAAATGGCCAGAGTTACCCGAATGATGGTGTGGAACGACTGGTTCGGGGCCTACCAGGACCTTGAAAACATCGGGAAGGCACTGGACCGCGTTGCGGGGCGCATACGGTTCAGAAATGATTTCGCTGGCATGATCACGGAAATCCGCGCAAACCACGAAGAACTGGAGCACAATTTTTTATCATTTTTCCCGGATTTACAGGAATTTGCAGGAGGTATTGAATGAGGTTTGTTATTAGGGCGTTGTTGGCTATGGCATTGGTTTTTCCATCAGCGATGGCAGTTTCTGCGGAGGCCGATGCCAACAATAACCAGCAGCGACCGCCGGAAACCCTTGGCTATGTTGAATGGGTAGTCATGAAAGATACCAACCTGAGGCTTAAGGCGCGACTCGATACAGGCGCCAAAACGTCGTCTCTGCACGCGGTCAACATCGAGGGCTTTGAGCGCGACGGAGAGGAGTGGGTCAGTTTCCAGATTCCACTGGGTGACCACGAGGACCAGCCGACCGAGGGCGAACTGGACCATGACGACGTCATTCTGGAGTTCGAGCGGCCGGTCGAGCGAACAGTTCTGATTAAACGAAAAGGCGCGCCATCCCAGAAGCGATATGTGGTCATGATGGACTTCTGCATTGCCGGAACCACCCATACCACGCAGTTTTCACTGACAGACCGCGGCAAGTTCTCCTATCCGGCGCTGCTGGGTCGCCGATTCATGCGCGATGACAACATCCTGATTGATTCGGCAGACTCGTTTATGGCTGAAAAAGAGTGTGAGTACATAACGCTGGAAGAGCTGGCAAAGAGGCATGCCGAGAATGTGGTAGAGGAAACCGACACGGACTCTTAACCACAGGAACTGGGATCTTCATCCCAGTTCACCAGTTTTTCTTCCAGTATTGCGGCCGCCGCAGAGGAACTGTGGGCATTCAGGGCATTTTCAATAATCTCCTGATAGCGGCCGCTTTCACGCAGATTGGCCAATCCCCGATCAAATGTCCGCTTGAGGCGGCCCGCCTCCGGGTCGTCACGAGAAAACGGGAGATGGTAGAGAGCACTTCTAAGCGGCCTTGGATGGAACTCCAGCCGGGCTCCCGCTTCTGGCCCCAGGTGATGGGCAATCATGAGGTCCGGCCGGTAAAAGCGTTGAAATTAGCCACTCCGCTCCTATCTAATTGAAACATATAGATATTTATATTCTTCAGCCTATAACGATTCCTGAAGTTGTTTAAACTGCCCCTGGATCACCGCCTTTTCCTGAAGAATCACCTTATTCTCGTCGGTCAGAAACGCCAGTTTATCCTGGGTGGTTTTCAGTTCGGCTTTGGTGGTCTCCAATGCTTGGGTTAACACGGCCACTTGCTTATCGACATCTGTTTTCTGAGTGGTGAGCACGGCTATGTTTTCCGCAAATTGACCATTTTTATGCTGGTATTCCCGGCACTTTGTCACGGTTTCCTCTAGCTCGTGATTCAGGTTCTGGATATCTTCTATCTTTCCCTTCAAGTCGCTATTTAGAGCCGCATTGGCCTGTTTTAATTCATCGGCATTTCGTTGTAACAGCGCATTGTCGTCAATCAGCTCGGACGCTCTCGACTCAGCCTGGGCGAGCCGGTGTTGCAGATCCTGAATCTGATCTTTCAATCCCTGGTTAGCCGCACGGAACTGTTCCCGCTCCTGCTGTCGGTCTTCGGAAGTGCGCTGCTGGTAATGTTCGAAGTGATCGCGAATATCCCGATTTTCCTGCTTGAGCTCCGTTATATTTTCCTTCAATTCAGCGGCCCGTGTAATGGCTTCGTCTCTTTGCAACTCCGCCCTGGTTAGTTTGATGTGTATGTCTTCCAGGGTTTGAGCTTTTTGGTTCACTTCGTCGATACGTTGCCCTATCTGTGTCTCTAGATCCTTTTGCCGGGCATTGAGCTGCGCAATCGTATTGCTGGAATCATCGAGTTTTTTTCGAAGTTCTTCATTCAGTTCTATGAACTCCTGCTGGGCCCGATCAATGCGGTGGTCGGCCATCTGTTGCACGCGCTCGTGGAGGGATTTCACCACTTCCACCAGATCGTTTGGCAATCCACTGGTATCGGCCATATCCCCGTTATCGGAACGCCAGCGCTTGAGCAGTGGCGCGATCGTACTTTTACTGCCGGTGCCCAAACGCTCACGCACCCGATCCACCGTGGGCTCCTGGCCTTGGATTTTGATGGCTTCGGCGGCTTTGGCGACATCGAGGTAAGTGACTCCGGCACGGGCCATGGTGGATTCCTCTCGGATTATTTAGTAACGTATTACGTAGCACGTTATATAACATTGTATTGATGTATTTCAAGGTTGCTTGAACTTCAGTTTATAACCCACGACAATCAAGGTTATCGTAGGTTAGATTGTGTGACTGAAAATTTTCCCCTTGTAATGGCGGTACATAGCCGCTTTTCCAGCGACTCCGTGGGAGCCCAGTTCATGAGTAACAAGCCATCAATATCGACCACCGACTTATCGTTACGTAATGAAGAATCGAGCCTTGCTGCTCACCAGGAATCTGAGGCGCTGCGTCACTACCTCCAGGCAGCCACCTCCGACAACACCCGAAAAGCTTACCGCTCCGCTATACGGCAATTCGAAAAATGGGGTGGCCGTTTGCCCACGGATCGGGATACGGTGGTTCGCTATCTGCTTTCCAGGGCAGAATCCCTTAATTCCAGAACCTTGGATCTCCACCTGACCGCCATTGGTCAGTGGCACCACTACCAGGGCATCACCGATCCGGTACACAATCCCTTGGTGCGTAAAACCATGGAGGGGATTCGGCGGTCACATGGCCAGCCAAAACGGAAGGCCAAAGCGTTGCGGTTGGAGCATATCGCGCAAATGGTGAATTACCTGAGGCAGCTGCCGGACAGCAAAAAGAAGCACAGGGACATTGCGCTGGTATTGACCGGTTTTTTTGGGGCCTTTCGCCGTAGTGAATTGACTGCTATTCAAGTCAGTGACCTGATGTGGGAGCCTGAAGGGCTGATAATTCGATTACCACGATCTAAAACAGATCAGGAAGCGATGGGTTTAGCGCGAGCCTTACCTTTTGGTGCGCCAGGCTGCTGCCCTGCCACGGCTATTAAAGACTGGATGGCAGTCGCTAGTGTCGATGAGGGCCCTCTTTTCAGACCGGTCAACCGTTGGGATCAAGTTCAAGCAAAACCCCTGAATCCGGGTGCGGTTAACGATTTGCTCAAGACCTTGGGAACAGCCTGCCAATTTGAGTTCGTGCCGGAGCTGAGTAGCCACAGTTTTCGTCGTGGTCTGTCCACCTCGGCGGCACGAGAGCGAGTGGATTTCGAACTGATCAAGAAACAGGGGGGCTGGAAAAGCGATGCCACTGTCTGGGAATACATCGAGGAAGGCCAGCAGCTGTCCGACAATGCAACGGTCATATTGATGGATAAAATGGCAACCCTTCTGCACTCGATTAGCAGGTTCGCAGTTTATCCACCCGTTGCGTCACCTACAGAATACTCAGATCAACGCCAAATTGTTTGAGCAGCAGATAGAAAAGCCAAAAGCAAACAGCAGTAATTAATGCACTGGCCACTAAAGCGCCCCAGAATCCCAGACGCGGCAGCAATGATGGAAAAGCCAGAAACATCGGGAGCGTTGGGATCACATACCAGAAGGTGTACCAGGCGTGGTTGGATACTTTTTCAGCGGAGCCAGTTTCGACCTGAAGCCAGATAAGTGCAAGAATGGTGACTAGGGGCAAAGCAGCTACCAGAGCCCCCAGCTTATCGCTACGTTTCGCAATTTCAGATACCAGCACGACCACAAGTGCTGTCGTTAAATATTTCGTTACCAGCCAACTCATTCCCATCGTTCCTCGCTTATTAACCCAAAAACCGATTGCCTATCGGTTTTTCTGTGCTAGTATAAGCCCCGTTAAGATCTGGGGAAAGTTGTATATGATATTGGGTGAGTTAGAGAAACGCGTGCTGCAATACCTATGGGAGACACTAGAGGCCGATGCCAAGCAGGTGCATGAAACTTTGACCAAGCGCCAAGGCGGTACGCTCAATACTATTCAGAGCACCCTGGATAGATTATTCAAAAAAGACCTGCTGACCCGCCAGAAACAGGGGCACGCGTATTATTACCGCGCCAAAGTAGGGAGAGAGGAGCTGATTGCTCAGCTGATCCAAAGCGTCACCGGAGACCTTATCAGCGAAGGTGAAGACAGCCTGATAGCCGCCTTTTCCTCCATCTCGGCTGGACTGGATGACAAAAAATTTTCTCAGCTGGAAACGCTGATTCAGCAGCAACGCCAACGGCGTAGTCAGGAAGACACAGATGCTAATTAACGAATCGGCAATTCTGCTCAATCTACTCAGTATCGCATTAATGGGCTTGCTGACGGCCATAGCACTGTTGGTGTTAGTGTGGCCCTTCACGGCTCGTTACATCACGCAATTATCAGCTTGCACACAACAAAAGGTGTTGTGGTTATTTGTGGCCACACCCTGGGCAGCCAGTATCATCTGTGTATTCATTTTTTTTTTTCTTCCCTATTTCAACCGGACAGCTCCCTTTGGCTGGGCCGATTTACCCACTGGCACCATCCGTATGTGTTTCATTTGGATAGCTGGCACAGTGCGACACTGTTTATATTTATTCTGGGCTCCGCTTATGTGCTGGCCAGCAAGGGGTTAAATACGGTCCACCATTTAAATACCTTGAATTCGCTCACCCGCTTTTCCCAGAGAAAAGCCAGCCATTGGGAAATTGGCCGGGACATCGCCGTGCTTGAATCTCAAACGCCGTCAGCCTTTGCCGCTGGGCTTATGCGTCCCAAGTGTTACGTTACGACCGGGCTTATTGAGCGGGTTACCGAAAAGGAACTGGATATCATCATTGAGCATGAGCAAGCGCACATAAAGCATCGGGATACGCAGAAAAAATTGTTATTTGCGTTACTCACATCGCTTTATCCAAAACCTATTGCTCGTCGTTTGAACCGATTGTTCTCGGTGGCAATGGAGCAGTTGGCCGATGCTCATGTCAGCAAGTCGTATTGTGCATTCGAGATTGCTGAAACTCTGGTCAAGGCCGCCCGAGTGCAACATGCCTCTACGGGTAATGCGAATCCGCTAATGGTGAACTATGTAACTGCTGACGATGTTGATTTGCGTGTCAGAGCCTTGGTTTCTCCACAGGCATTTCGATCGCACTCCTGGGGTTATTATCTGCTATTTATGGCACTAACCACTATGGTGTCATCCGCTGGGGTGGATGGTTTGCATCATCTGATCGAAGCCATTTTTTCCCATTAAATTTTCAGAAAACTAAAAGGCTGTTAAATGAATCTGCGCTCTTTCGGTTTGCCAAAAATACCGACCACCAATCGGTTTTTTAAGTGTGTACTGCCCGCTCTGTCTGCAATGATCCTCGTAGGCGGTTGTCTGACGGCCCCAACGACCCTCGCAGAAAGTGCGCCAGAACAGGCAATATTAACGCTGGATCAGGCGGTTCAATTGACGCTGAAGCAACACCCGCAATTGGGTGCTTTCGTGCATCAGCGTGAAGGATATCAAGGGTTGATTGAACAGGTTGGCGTGGGCGCACGCCCCACTGTTGGCTTGACGGTGGAGGACTTCGCTGGCAGTGGCGACCACAGCGGTTTTGATAATGCACAGTCCACCTTATCCATCAGCTGGATCACACAAGGGGCACGCATCGATCACCGCATTCAGGTGGCGCAAGTGACTGCCAGTCAGGTTGATATCCAACGTCAGATTGAAGCGCTTGACCTGTCTGCTCAGACCGCCCGGCTGTTTATTCAGGCACTGGTCGAAAGACAGCGTTTAACGCTCGCACAGCAAGCCTCGCAGCAAGCGAGGAAAACAGTGGTCGCTATCAAGAAGCGTGTTGATGCGGGTAGCAGCCCGGACTTCGAACGACTTCAGGCTGAGGTGGAGTTAGCGCAGCGGGAGTTGGAATCTGAAGATCTGCAACATGTGCTGAAATCAACACGCTACCAATTGGGTGCCCAATGGGGTGAAAACCGCAACCATTACCGCTTAATGGGTGAGCTGTTTAAAATCCCGACCATCGTTAGTGTCGAACGGCAATTCGACCAACTCAAACAAAACCCCAAACTGACATTGTTGGCCACGCAGCAGCGTATCGCAGAATCGGAAATAGAGTTGGCGAGAATCGAGGCCAAACCACAATGGCAATTTTCGGTAGGCGTTCGGCGTTTCGAGACAACGGATGACTTTGGGATGGTGGCTGGTGTTTCGGTGCCGTTGGGTAGTGATCGGAGTAGTGCTGGAAAAATCAGGCGTCTGCAAGCCCAACAGGCGCAATACGCGAGCGAATCCGAAGTGATCCAGCGCCAGTTGGACACCCAGCTCTACGTACTGCTCCAAGAAATCAAACACAGCCAACACGTGATAGAAACCCTGCAACAACGGATTATCCCCGCATTGAACAATGCACAGGCACAGGCCACGCAGGCCTATGAAAGCGGTAAGTTGGGCTACCAGCCGTGGATTTCCATCCTCAATAAAAAGCTAGGTGCGCAACAGGATCTGTTAAGCGCCTTCGAGGCCATCCATTTACAGCATATCGAGCTGCAACGCCTCACCGGCACAACATTGACATTCTAAGGACGCTGCGACCGTGAGATATACCATGATGAACCACTACGTTATTCGATTTTTTCTGGTATGCCAGCTAGTACTGGGTGCCATGTTTCTGCCCTCAATCGCCGCCGCTGTTTCACAGCCAGAGGCTCAGGAAGCGGAACCCGAAAAAGGCCCGCACCGGGGTCGGATGTTGCGCGATGGCAACTTTGCGGTGGAGCTGGCTATTTTCGAAACCGGCGTACCGCCGGAATTTCGTGTCTGGGTCAGTGATGACGGTGAGCCGGTATCTCCTGATTCGGTGGACCTTCAGGTCAAGCTCACACGGCTGGGCAATGTCGTTGATGATATCCGCTTTAGAGCAGAAGGGAACTACTTGCGTGGCGACACGGTGATTTATGAACCGCATTCATTTGTCGTCACCCTTATCGCGCACTACCAGGGCAAAACCTATCGTTGGGAATATGACAACTTCGAAGGCCGTACCCTCATAGGCGATGGCGTAGCTGAAGCCATGGGTATTGCCACAGAAACTGCTGGCAGTGCCACTCTCCATCAGACCATCCGGGTGTATGGCAAGCTGGTTTACCCCCCAAGTGCCAAACGGCAGATTCAGGCCCGCTTTGATGGTGTGATTAAACAGATGCACGTGGGTCTGGGAGAGCCGGTCAGCAAGGGCCAGGTACTGATTACGGTGGAAAGCAATGAGAGCCTGAAAACCTATCAGATCCAGGCACCCATGGCCGGTGTGGTCAGCGAGCTGTTTGCCAGTGCCGGTGAGCAAACGGCCGGGCGCACATTATTGGAAGTAACCAATACCGGTACCCTGCTGGCCGAGTTGGCCGTCTATCCGGCAGATAGGCATAAGGTCAAAACTGGTGCTCCGGTAACCCTCTCCATTAACGGCGTTGATGCGCCGCTGAGTAGTACTGTCAGTGGATCGAGAACATCTTTGCGTAGTGATCAGGCGCGGTTATTCCTGGCCGACATTAACAATGCCGATGGGTTGTTGAGTGCCGGGCTGTTTGTCAGCAGCGATATCGAAGTCGACACCTTTGAAGTTCCATTGGCGGTAAAACGCAGTGGTTTACAGAGTTTCCGCGATTTCACCGTCGTCTACGCCAAGGTCGGGGAGGAATATGAGGTACGGATGCTGGAGCTGGGCCGCGAAGCGGGGCCCTGGGTTGAAGTGCTGGGTGGTTTGGAGCCAGGCACAGAATACGTGACTGAGAACAGCTACATCATCAAAGCCGATATTGAAAAATCCGGCGCCTCACACGACCACTAGGAGCACCCCATGCTGGACAAGATTTTACGGTTTTCCATACACCGCAGTGGTGTTGTGATCCTGCTGGTTTTGGCGCTGGCAGCACTGGGTGCCTGGAATTTCACCAAACTGCCTATTGATGCCGTACCCGACATTACCAATGTACAGGTAATGATCAACACCGAAGCGCCGGGTTTTACCCCTCTGGAAGTGGAGCAGCGCATTTCCTACCCACTGGAAACCTCATTAGCGGGGTTGCCCGGATTAGCGCATACCCGTTCGGTCTCCCGTTACGGCTTGTCGCAGGTGGTCGCTATTTTCAGTGATGACACCGATATCTATTTTGCCCGCCAGCTGGTAAATGAGCGCCTGTCGGCCGCCCGCTCCAAACTGCCGAGTGGACTGGAACCCGAAATGGGGCCGATTGCCACCGGCCTCGGTGAAATCTTTATGTTTACGGTAGATGCCGAACCCGGTGCTACCAACGAAGAGGGCAAGCCCATTACACCCATGGATCTGCGCGCGGTACATGACTGGATTATTCGCCCACAACTGATGCGGGTGCCTGGCGTGGTGGAAGTCAATCCTATCGGTGGCTACGAGCGCGAGATTCTGGTTGCCTTTGACCCAGCACGCCTGCTGGCGTTTGGTTTAACCCAGGCCGATGTCGTGGCAGCGATCAACGCCAATAACACCAACCAGGGCGCGGGGTTTATCGAACGCAACGGTGCCCAGTGGTTAATGCGAATCCCCGGACAGGCTGAAGTCATCGACGATATCGGCCAGATTCCCCTGGCCACTCAGGATGGTGCCACAGTCAGAGTCGCCGATGTGGCGCAGGTCAGTGAAGGGAAAGGCCTGCGTACCGGCGCGGCAACCCAGAACGGGCGTGAAGTGGTCATGAGCACGGTGTTTATGCTGATTGGTGAGAACAGTCGCACCGTTGCCAACGGCGCTGCTGAGAAGCTCAAGGAGATCAATGAGAACCTGCCGGAAGGGGTGGTGGCGACGGCGGTTTATGATCGGACCAAATTAGTGGATAAAACCCTGACCACCGTGCAGACAAACCTGGCGGAAGGGGCGCTGCTGGTTATCGTTATTTTGTTCCTATTACTGGGCAATATCCGTGCGGCGTTTCTGACAGCATTGGTGATTCCCTTCGCCATGCTAATGACTATCACCGGTATGGTGCAGACGCGGGTCAGTGCCAACCTGATGAGTCTGGGTGCCCTGGATTTTGGTTTGCTGGTCGATGGCGCCATTATCATTGTTGAAAACTGCCTGCGGCGATTAAGCCAGGCTGGTGGCAACGGGCAAATACTTGCCGTACGTGAGCGTCTGGAAGTGGTATTTGAAGCAACCCGCGAAGTGATACGGCCAGCGCTGTTTGGTGTATTCATTATCACCGCCGTCTACCTGCCGATTTTTGCCTTGGAAGGCACCGAGGGCAAAATGTTCCACCCGATGGCCATCACCGTGGTCATAGCCCTGCTCAGTGCTATGGTGCTGTCCGTCACCTTTGTTCCGGCCACAGTTGCGCTGTTATTTAAAAAGCCGGTGCAGGAAAAGCCCAATGTCATTATCAGTGGTGCTCTTTCATTGTATCGACCTGCATTGGCTTGGGTGCTCAATCACAGAGGGCTGGTCGTTGGAGTTGCCACGCTTTTGGTCATCATCAGTGCTTTGGGCGCGACGCGTCTGGGCAGCGAATTTGCTCCCAATCTGGACGAAGGTGATATCGCCATGCACGCCCTGCGTATTCCGGGAACCTCCCTAAGTCAGGCAATTGTCTTGCAGGAGACGTTGGAAGAGCGCATTAAAGCCCTGCCGGAAGTCGAACGGGTCTTCGCTAAAATCGGTACAGCGGATGTTGCCACCGATGCCGTACCTCCCAGCGTGGCGGATAACTTTATTATCCTCAAACCCCGCGATCAGTGGCCCGACCCGAATAAGACCAAAAACCAGGTAGTGGCTGAGCTGGACGCATTGGTCAGCGATATTCCCGGCAACCGCTACGAATTTTTGCAGCCGATTCAAATGCGCTTTAACGAGTTGTTATCCGGTGTGCGGGCTGAGCTGGCCATCAAGGTGTTTGGTGATGACCTGGAAACCCTGGCGGCACTGGGTGATGCCATCGAAGGTGCGATAGGAACGGTTGAGGGTATTGCCGATGTGCAGGTGGAACAGACCACGGGGCTGCCGATGTTGGTGATTGTGCCGACGTTGGACAAACTGGCCCAGTATGGCGTCAGTAAAATGGAGGTGCAGGAGCAACTGGCGACGGCCTTTGGCGGACGAGTGGCCGGCAAGTTTTACGAGGGTGATCGGCGAGCGGACATCGTGGTGCGACTCGATGAGTCCCTGCGCCATGATGTGGATGCCATGCTCCGTCTACCCATCCATCTACCCAATGGGTTGAGCGTTCCCTTACAGGAGCTGGCGACACTGGAGAGCATAGAAGGGGTCAATCAGGTTAACCGTGAAAACGGCAAGCGCCGGGTTGTGGTTACCGCCAACGTGCGGGACCGTGATCTGGGAAGTTTTGTGGTGGATATTCAGGGTGCCATCAACAACTCGGTAGAACTGCCTGCGGGTTACTGGGTGGAGTATGGCGGCACCTATCAGAAATTGCAGTCGGCCTCACAGCGTCTGTCGATTGTGGTGCCGGTTACACTGCTCATGATCGTTGGCTTGTTGGTGCTGGCACTGGGGTCTTTCAAAGATGCCATGATTATCTTTTCCGGCGTACCCCTGGCGCTGACCGGTGGTGTTGCCGCCTTGATGTTGCGAGATATTCCTTTTTCCATCTCTGCTGCTGTGGGATTTATCGCACTGTCTGGTATCGCCATTCTCAACGGACTGGTGATGGTGTCGTTTATCCGGGAATTGATCAAAGAAAAGCTGCCGCTGGATAAGGCTATTACAGAAGGCGCTTTAACCCGTTTGCGTCCAGTGCTTACCACTGCGCTTGTCGCTTCCCTGGGCTTTGTTCCCATGGCACTGAATACGGGAATTGGTTCCGAGGTCCAGCGACCACTGGCCACCGTGGTCATCGGCGGTGTGATTTCCTCCACACTGCTGACACTGTTTGTCATCCCTGCGTTGTATCGTCTGTTGCACCGTGACACCATGCCTCGCCAACAGGATTCTGCCCATGTCTAATCACACCTGCCGCCTGGAGCAGGCGCTGCTGTTGGTACTGCTGGCGTTTTTTTCCGCTGCCGTGCTCGCCCATGGCGTGGATGACAGTACCCGCAGCTTTCTGCAACAAAATAGCGGTGTGCAGTTTGTTCCGTTTCTGTACATCGGTGCCAAGCATATGCTGACCGGCTACGATCACCTGCTGTTTCTGGTGGGGGTCATCTTCTTTCTATACAAAAGCCGGGATGTGCTGCTCTATGTCACCATGTTTACCCTCGGTCACAGCATCACCTTGTTGTGGGGCGTGCTGGGTAATATTCAGGTCAATGCCCATTTGATTGACGCCATCATCGGCCTGTCGGTGGTGTATAAGGGCTTTGACAATCTCGGCGGTTTCAAACGGTTGCTGGGTTACCAACCCAATACCCGCTTGATGGTGTTGCTCTTCGGGCTGTTTCACGGCTTTGGCCTGGCCACCAAGCTGCAGGAATTTCAGTTGCCCGAGGAAGGGCTGCTGACCAATCTACTGGCGTTCAATATCGGCGTGGAGCTCGGGCAGTTTGCCGCTCTGGCCTTTATTCTGATCGCGATTAATTTCTGGCGGCGACTTCCGTCCTATGAACGCTTTGCCACACTCACCAATACCCTATTGATGAGTGCTGGCTTTATGTTGATGGGCTATCAACTTACCGGCTTTGCCGTACTTTAATCATGACGAGAAATACCATGGATCACAGCGTTAATCTAAGCACCCTAATCAAAGCATCCGTGGCGGCAACTATCGTTGCAGTGATCGCTTTACTCACTCTTATTCTGCCTGCTGAATATAATATCGACCCCACTGGAATCGGTCAGAGACTCGGCCTGACTGTATTGGCCCAATCCGCAGAGGCATCACCCGTTGATCCCGAATCAGTGCCAGAAAGTACAGAGTCACAACAGGTGCTCGAAATCACCGTGCCCGCCAACAAAGGTATCGAGTATAAATTGCAGATGGAGCAATATGACAAAGTGACCTATGAATGGATGACCGATGGCAGTTCACTTTATTTTGATCTCCACGGGGAGCCCGAGGGTGACACCACCGGCTATTTTGAAAGCTATGCCATCGCCACACTGGATACCATGAAAGGCAGCTTTACCGCGCCATTCAATGGCTCACATGGCTGGTATTGGAAAAATACCAGCAATAACCCCGTCGCTATTCAGCTTATCCTCAACGGCCAATTTCAAATTATCGGTATAAAACCTTAAAGCTCTATAGGAGAACATCATGAAACAGCTTTTACGCACACTGCTTTTTGTCATCCTGATTACACCTGCCGGCTGGGTGATGGCACACAGCGATCACGGCATGATCAACGATGAAACAGCCGTGCAAATTACCCATAAAACCGTACAACAAATGACCTTTAAGGATTTTGGCTATCCGGTGGGGAAATTGGATGCCAGCTGGAAATCGGTTACACCAGATGATATTGAAGTCGTTGAGGTTGGGGATGGGTTTTATGTTTTGCGCATTACTCAGAGTGGAACAAAGCAGTCCCTATCCATGAAAATTGCTTTCACTGGGCAAGTATTGGAGGTTTCAGAAGTGGTAGCAAAATAGTCGCATGACTTGGGAAAGCGTAGGCCGGACGTTGGCGAGGATGTATCACAAACGGATGGTGCCGATAAATCACCTGGATGCAAGCAAGCTGATTTAATGTGGCTGACGACCGGGCCACATTAAATCGGGGTTCGCTATGGAAAATATCGAACGTATCCAGCTGTTATCCAGTACAGAAGTCGAGAGTTATATGCTCGCCCTTGTATTCAATACCCATGAACAGAGCTTGCATTTCTCATTAAGTCCGGTACAACGCGCCACTCTTGAGCTGTTTCGCAATACCCCGGAGTTAGCGCATATCGAAAATCTAATAGTAACAAACTATAGAAATTGCCGGTGAAACTGAACACTTGGAATCCCAATGACCGCTAAAAACCGGTTAGCCAGACAGCGTCATCCGTTGATGCCACTATCAGCGGAAATTTAAGTCGATGGTCGCCATCTACCAGACAGCCTATCCACGGATCAAGTCAGATATCACAGAAGACGAGTTGGGGGATATTTACACACCCACAACGGAAGATCAGCGATGGGCTTTGCGTCACTGTAGACGGTCAAGCGTCTCTTTTTTGGGATTGTTGGTTCAGTTAAAGACCACGCAACGATTAGGTCGATTCGTTAGCCTTGGTGAAATTCCAAAGGTAATCATTACACATATCAAAAACCAGTGTCGTTCGCGGATGACACTGAAGGATCTCAAAACCTATTACCTATCGGGCGCGAAAGACCGCCATGTAAAGCTGATTCGACGCCATCTCAATATCAAAGCCTACGATTCGGCTAAAACATCTGCACTGGCGCAGACTTGGGCACTGGAAGCTGCGACCACCAAAGAAGCACTACCGGATATCATCAATGTCACTTTGGAATATTTGGTCAAAGAGCGGTACGAACTCCCTGCGTTCAGCGTACTTGAGCGGATATGTCAGGCGGCCAGAGCCGAAACCAACACCCGGTATTACGATCAATTGTGTGGATTTTTAGTGTCAGAAAGTCGCCAATGGATCAACGATATTCTTCGATCTAGCACAGGACTGAATGGTTTTGGTTGGAGCACGCTGAAAAATGAACCCAAACGCCCGACCCCTCGTAATATCCACGCGTACATCCAATACCTGGAGTGGCTGACATCTCTGCAAACCCTTTTACCCACGGATTTGGGGTTGCCGCCGGTGAAACACCAGCAATTTATCAACGAAGCCAAGGCCCTGGATTACGCGGAGCTGATGAAGCTCAAGCTGAATAAACGATTCGCACTCGTGATCGTCCTAATCCGTCACCAGTACGCACAAACTCTGGATAACGCCGCCGATATATTTATCAAGCTGCTGTTAAAAATGGATCGTTCGGCGCAGAAGCTGCTGGAGAAATACTTGGCAGACCATCAAAAGCAAACCGATCATTTGATTTCTGTGTTGTCGGGGACGGTCAAGGTGTATCTGGATAAACCCGATTCGGTGACAGCTTTTGATCCGATCCTGGGAAAGAACAGTGATCAGCTACTGCAAATGTGCGAGCAATATATGGCATTCGCAGGCAATAACTATTTACCGTTCATGGTCCAACTCTACAAAAAGCAACGATCCACCTTGTTCCGTACGATTGAAATACTCAACCTGGCATCGGCCACGGAAGACAAGGACTTGCTCAATGCTTTTCAGTTTATTTTGAAGCACAAAAAGCGTCGCACGGAATTCCTGTCAATTCAAAGCGATCCGAACGATCCATCTTCCAGGAATGTCATCAATATTCGCTGGATTCGAGAAAGCTGGTGGAAATTGGTCACGGGAAAAACAACCAAATCAGCACAGGTGACTGAGGTGAATAAAACTTGTTTTGAGTTGTGTGTGTTTGAACGGATCGCTGAAGAGCTAAGTACCGGTGACTTGTTCATTCCCTATAGTGAAACCTTTGATGACTATCGTGAGCAGATGATCACCTGGGAAGAATACGAAGCGCAGTTACCTACCTATTGCGAGGAAGTAGGGCTTGTCGCCGGTGATACTGAATTTACAAGATCCCTGAAGAAATCGATGGAGGAAAGCTGCCGTAAAGCTGACAGCCGATTCCCTGATGACGAGCTGGTTCGCATTGAAAACGGGAATCAGATTATTGGAAAGCCAAAACCGGATCAACCTTCACCAGAAGTCGAAGAAATTGGAGCGCTATTGCGCGATCGGTTGGACAGAATCAACCTGCTCGATGTGATCATCAATGTCGAAAAGTGGCTGAACCTGAATAAACATTTTGGTCCCTTGTCGGGCTTCGAATCACGTATCAGCGATCCGGAGTTACGTTTTGTTCTGACCATATTTTGTTACGGTACCAACATTGGCCCCACCGAAACCGTGCGATCTGTGCAGGGCGTTTCTCGCAAGCAAGTCGCCTGGCTGAACTTAAAACGCACGACGGAAGCCCGTCTCGATAAAGCTATTGCGAAGATCAATAGCGAGTATAAGAAATACCGGCTCATTGAGTGTTGGGGGTCAGGCAACAGTGTGTCCGCTGATGGAAAACTTTGGGATCTTTACGAAGATAATTTGCTATCTGAATACCATATTCGGTATGGCAGCTATGGAGGTATTGCCTATTACCACGTCTCGGACACCTATATTGCATTGTTCAGCAGGTTTATTCCCTGTGGTGTCTACGAGGCCATTTATATCCTGGACGGTCTACTCAACGACGAATCTGATTTCAATCCAGACACCGTTCACGGGGATACACAAGCGCAATCTACACCGGTGTTTGGTCTGGCATACCTGCTGGGCATCAAGCTTATGCCGCGCATCCGAAATATTAAAGATCTCAGTTTCTACAAGCCTGACCGCGCCATGGTGCTTGATCATATTCAGTCCTTATTCAAAGAGCCAATCAAGTGGGATCTCATTGAAAAGCACTATGCGGATATGATGCGAACGGCCATGTCAGTTAAAGCTGGGAAAATCACCGCCTCGACAATCCTGCGCCGGTTCGGCACCAAGAACCGAAAAAACAAACTGTACTTTGCGTTCCGAGAACTAGGGCGAGTGGTCAGAACGATGTTTTTGCTGGAATATATTACCGACGTTGATCTACGCAAAACAATCCAGGCAGCGACATGTAAGAGTGAGGAGTTCAACGAGTTTGCTCGGTGGTTGTTTTTTGCTAATGGCGGCAAAATTCCCGCAAACTTAAAACACGAACAAAGCAAAATCGTGAAATATAATCATTTGTTGGCCAACTTCGCGATCCTATACAACGTCAATGCGATGACCGAGGTGTTTAATCAATTGAAGTCGGAAGGGCACAATATCACTCGCGACCACATGGCCGCATTCTCGCCGTACCATACTGAGCATTTGGGTAGGCTGGGTAGTTTTGAGCTGGATCTGACCAGACAGGTCAAGCCCATGACGTTTGAGCTTTTTGTTGATTAATGCTTTAAATACAACAGGTTACATTTAATGCGGCTAATTTTAACGCTTTTACCGGCCGGACCTCATCATCGCTTCACCAACCACCGGATCCATGGGAAAAAGATCGATCCGCTCAAGCAACAGCTTCCGGAAATTGGCAATGTCGGACGTGGTGACATCGGAACTTACCAGACCACTGTCGATAGCATCGCTGAGTGTCTGTCCGTAGCTGTAATCCTGCGTAAGTCCGACAGTCTTCCCACTGAGATCTGGCAATGCATCCCAATCGAATGGCATTTCCTGCCGATGATAAAACACATATTGATAGGGCAAAATTGGCGCGGAATAGAGAAACTCGCGTTTTCTTTCCGCCGTGCATGACCAGACCGCCGACGCCTGGTATTTCTTGGACTTCACCAGGGCCAGGGCTCGGGACCAGGGAAAGAAAGAAAACTCCACGCGTATGTCTTCGCTGTCAAAAGCCTCGCGAATAATCTGCGCCAGAAAACCACCGTGCGGACTTTCCTTATCCAGGTAGGGAGGCCACTGGCCGGTGGTGACTCGGATGATTTCCTGATTAGCTGCCGCAGGACTTATCGGCATCAGGGAGAATAACATGGAAAACAGAAACAGCCGGTACCACTTCATTAATGAACACCTGAAAGCCGGATAGGTGAGTTGGGTGCGCACAGAGTGTAACGACTGTATTGATGTGAGCTTGAGTGTTGCTATACTAGATTTAACATAATATACATTATACGCACTTTGATGCTGGGGATTGAATACTGTTTTGTGCGTTTGGTGGACGACCACAGTAAGTACTAAAACTTTTAACAGTAAGTGCTAAATTTCCACGGTGAGTACTACTAAGTCTAACTTTCTGATTTGCAGCGTTTTTGTCCATGCTGGCTCTGACCTCGTCAGCGCTGGAGGCGCCAAGCGCGAATCCCCAAAAACACATGAAACTGTAGTCGCCAAAACCAAGACGCTGTTTTTGAGAATACGCATGCTCAACCCCCTGTTGATCGCCAGTGTTCTGTTAAGAACGGTGCCCCGGTCTAAAAGGTTCAAATGGATATGGCTAAGCGCGAGATTCCACCCTATATTTGTAGCAATGACAGACCCATCCGACAGAGAAAAACGCTGTTTCCACAACGGTGAGCGCATTCTTCTGGCCTTTGCCAGCCAGACTGACACCGCAAAAGGCCTTGCAACACGGATCTATGAACACAACTCATCCATGTGCGATATGGTAAATCTGGCGGAGATTGAACCCGAGACGCTGGAGCAATACGGGCGCCACATTTTTATTGTCTCGACATTTGGTGAGGGAGAGGCGCCGACCGAGGCGCGTCCCTTTGCCCAGGCGCTCGACCAGTCGAGCATCAATCTGAGGGTCGGCAACGATTCTGACGAAATCCTCCAGAAAGTGCACTAACCTATTGGATTTAAATTATTTTTGTATTGTAGCTCATGGGTGAAACCTGCCGATCAAAATCAAGCGTATAATCGCCGAATCGATTGATATGGTCCGTGCGGTATGGGGCCAACCCTTTGAGAATATCGTGATCTATATGATGACCTTGATCCTTGAGAGCTTTAAGAGTCAACGTCATCGACTCCACATTGTGAAGAATGACCAGGTTGGCCACCAAATGGTTATATTTGATCACCTTCCGTTGCTCGTGGCGGATATTCTCGGCGATCACCCCCTCGCCGCCGAAGAATAGCCATTTCACGAACTGGTTGAATTCTTCCGTTTTGTTCGTTTCCGCATGAATGGTTCGCCGCAACTCCACGTTGCCAATGTAATCCAAAAGAAAGGTCGTCCGAACAACCCTCCCCAGTTCCCGGAAAGCAAAGTAGAGTTTGTTCTTGAGGCTTGCGGTACCCAAGCGCCGCAGTATCGTGGAGGGTGCGATCTTGCCAGCCTTGATCGATAGCGCCACCCGGAGCATGTCGGGTACATGTGTTTCAATCAGTTTCCAGTTGACGGTTTCGCTGAATAAGGCATTGATGTGCTCATACCGCTGGCGTTTATCGGGCTTGTAGAACACCAGTTGCTTCAGATTCCGGATTCGGGGCATGAGGTTGATACCCAGCAGATAAGCCAACCCGAAGACGGGCGCACTTTGCGCCTGGGTATCGCCATGCAGGGTGTCAGGCTGGATATTGGAGTCGTTTTTGATCAGCCCATCAAGGATATAAATGGCCTCATAAACGCCGCAAGGAATGAAGTGGCTGAACAGCGCGATGTATTTGTCCGAGACGTGGTAGTAGCCCACCCCGCCATAGCCACCGTACCGTATGTGGTATTCCGATAGCAGGTTCTGTTCGTACAGGTTCCATTTTGTGCCATCGGCGGCGGCCCGCTGGCCGGTTCCCCAGTGTCGCGGCAGCCGGTAGCGGTTGTAGGCATTGATAACCTGTACAATCGCCTGCTCCAGGCGCTCTTCGGTAACGTGCCGCAGGTTGAGCCAGGACACCTGCCGGCGATTAAGCGTCGTGATGGATCGCGCGGTCTGAGTTGGCCCGAGATTGCAGCCATAGCAAAATAAGGTCGAAACAAAGCGGGTACGGGGGTCGTCCAGCTTGCCCTCAAATCCGGAAAGTGGCCCAAAGCGTTTGTGGAGGCCCAGCCAGTTTTCGGCTTCCACCAGGATGTCGAGAATATTCTTTTCGGGCAAATTCTGGGATAACTGTTTATCAATCTCAGCTAACCCATCCGGAGGCGCTGGGCGACGGTGCTTCCGGATCACCAGCTCTTCACCATGGAAGACGGCGTATTCATTCTCCGGGAAGCCACGGTCAATGCGGTCGGCCGTTTCGCTCAACCGGGAGTGGGCTTGTGCCACAAAAGCGGCGGGGTCGGATTCGATATCAATCATCGCGCTGTAGTCCGCTATCTGGGCATCATAGACACTCCAATCCACCAGCTGATCGCGGTAGTCACTGTATTGGTCGCTGTTCGCGACCGCGAGATCGCCGGAAATCAGTTCACGCTTCACCTGTGTCAGTACGCCCAGCTCGAAATACTTCCGGTAGACCATGCCGGGCGGTAGCTGGCTTGGCCCCGCCCCCAATACCAAACGGCGCCAACGCTCCGGTAGCCAGGACACGTCGACGGGTTGAGTGCTGAGCACAAGGCATTCCTTACGGCTGTGCCGGTGCTTTTTCAGAGTCGCAATCGCCTCAATCAAGGATTGATCGTGGCTGGTTGCCGCCAGATCCAGTAGTTCAAGGCAATTGAATAACAGGGGGCGTAACGGGCGGTAGGGTTGCAGCATGAACGAGATGAAGTTATTGCCAGCATAGGCCATGTGTTCCTCACACTCGGCCAGTAATTCATCAGGATCACTCTGGATGGCAGCCGCCACTCGGGCACCTCGCTCAGAATCCGTTGGCGCTTCCTGGACGGCGGTCAGTACGTCACGCAGTTGAGCCACCAGCTTGTCCATGCGCTTCATATGATCCAGGTGATATTGGTTCAGGTTGGCTTCTGCCTTGGTCTTGATGTTGCGCATCTTGCGGACAAAGATGTCGACCGCATCGTCCATCGCGCGACGCAATTGGGCATGGACCAGCAGAACCATCAAGGCATAGCGTTTGGTGCTTTGCATGGCCTTGATGTTGGCCGCGCCCAGCGCTCGTGCTTCCAGTATGAAGTGGTGATACTTGCCGGCAGGAATGTGATCAACAGCGGGCAATCGTTGACACCAGCCCTGAAGCCATTCCAGATGCTGAAGATACTTCTTCACTTCTGTATTGGTCGGTTTTTTGGGTTCTTGTTTCAACATATGCCAACTGGTGTGAGGGGAATCGTCCGGCACGTGCAGCAACTGGTCAAATTCGTTTTTTTGATGCGCTGTCAAACCCGCATTGAGCGTCCGGAAGTAACTGGTATTAACAGTGCTGCGAGCCTGACGCGCGGACCTTTGCAGCGTTGAAAAACCCGGTAGCTCAAAACGTTGGCGCACCAGCTCTTCGATCACCACATTGATGATGTCCGCCAGGTCCTGCTTGGTGGTGGCCGCTTCACGCGCCAGTTCCCGTACAATTGCCTTGCCTTCAACGGTGAACGCCTTGATGTTCACCTGTTGACGAACCGTGTCCAACATCCGCTGACGGGCGCCGCCATTGCGGTCGTAGACCCTGAGCTGGCTCGCTGCGAGATGTGAAAGGTCGTCGCACGCCAGAATGTGCGTTGTAATGGATTGGGGAACGGCTATGAGGTGGACAAAGTAGCCCAGGCGCTGCACTGTTTTCAGGAGAATGAGCAGGGCGCCACGAGCAGCCGGAGTTCGACCGTGCTTTCGGGCAAAGGATCGTTCCTGGGTAGAGGGTGTATAAATTTCTGCCAGTTCTTGATCCGAGACCACCGCCTTCAATCGCGGATAGGCGGTTTCATGGAGGCTACTCATACGCAGTCCTTCGCTATGGGGTTCCAGTGAAAGGCATTAGCCCACAGTACTTTCGCTCTTGAGGGGGGCATTGCTTATAGTAGGCAGCAATTCGTCAAGACCAAAGGAACCGCCCGTTATTTTGTGAACGCCACGCTCGCTTTACGTTACGGGATTATTCGGTCATCGATCGCCGGTTCCCCGATTTATTGAATCGTTACACCACACCGCAGACTGATTCGAGCTATGGCCATTGAGCATCTCCCCCCCCCCACTGAGCATTCACACCTACCAACGCCTTTCTAGTGCCCAGCTAATCGCTCTGGCAGGGACCGGGCTAACGACGGTGGCGCTGGCGCCGCTGGCCCATGACTGACGGGCGGCAGTGCGGGCCAGGTGCTCGGCATTGCGCTGGCCCTGAAGATGATTGCCTACGCCCTAATAGCACCTCTGTTTGGGGCTGTTGCCCAAAAACTTCCCCGCCGTACTCTGCTGGTCACACTGGACATTCTGAGGGCCTG